>Ga0255099_1000002_pt1 | contig 112939 bp, 110 predicted proteins | sample Colum_Colum_RepA_2_FD_188451 | JGI IMG/M metagenome (GOLD analysis project Ga0255099, IMG submission 188451) | Freshwater microbial communities from Columbia River, Oregon, United States - Colum_Colum_RepA_8d | ecosystem: Environmental > Aquatic > Freshwater > River | place: USA: Oregon...
GTGTGGGCATGGCGCTGGGCAGGCCCTTCATGCTGCGCAACAGCCGCTCCACCACTTGCTCGAGGTCGCCCTTGCGCTCGCGCAGGTAGGGGTCTTCCATCTCGTCAAACTGGCGCGCCACGATTTCCAGCTGAGAGGTCAGCGCCCACTCGGCGTTGTACAGGCGGTCCTGGATCCAGTGCTTGACATCGTTGGCCAGCATTTCATCTTGTAACAGCATCAGGTGCACATCCAGCAAGGCGGCCAGCTCGGGCGGCGCATCTTTGGGCATGCTGTGGTGCAGCCGGCGAATTTCTTCAATCACCGCATCCCGCGCTTGGGCAATGCGGGCGATTTCTGCCGTGACTTGTTCCGGCTCGATGAAATAGTGCGCCACGTCCACGCGGCTGGAAGCCACCAGCACGGCACGCCCAATGGCGATGCCGCGCGCGACTGCCAGGCCGTGGATCGAGAAGGTCATGTCACTCGCCCTCGCCGAACTTGTCCTGAATCAGCGCCAGCAGCGCCTCCATGGCCGCCTGCTCTTGGTCGCCGGAGGTTTCTATTTCGACCTCACTGCCCAAACCGGCGGCCAGCATCATGACCCCCATGATGCTTTTGGCATTGACACGGCGCTCCCCTTTGGTGACCCACACCTCGCAAGGAAAGCTGCCCGCGAGCTTGGTGAGTTTGGCCGAGGCCCGGGCATGCAGGCCCAATTTATTGCTGATGGTCGTGCGTGTTTGGATCATTCTGACGTCGGGCTTGGTTTTGGGGGGCCGTGATGGCCACTTGCATGACGCCCTGGGCACCCCCGGCCAAAGCCCGGGTGACCAAAGCATCGAGAGATTCATGGCGGTAGCACACGGTGCGCAACAGCATGGGCAAATTGACCCCGGCCACCAGTTTGGCATTGACGCCATCCACCAGTTTTTGCGCGACGTTGGCGGGTGTCGCCCCAAAAACATCGGTCAACACCATGGTGCCCGCCTGGTTTCTTTGCGACAGGGCCAGGCGCGCGCTGGCCAGCGTTTCCTCGGGCGAAGCGTTGGGGGCCACATCGATGGCGATCACCTCTTCAGCGCATTCCGGATAGACATGCAAGGCGCATTGGCGCAAGGCATGGGCCAAAGGTGCGTGAGCGATCAAAAGGATGTTGTTGCTCATGGTGCATTCAGGTAGGGTTCGAATTATCCGCCCGAACGACACGGAAAAAAGCATAGGCTGCGATGGAACACATCAGAAACAGCCCCATGGCGGCCTGAAAAGCTTGGGGCGTGCTCACGCCAAGCAGCAAAAACCCGTCCACCAGCAAGCCAAAGCCCCATTGAACAGCAAAGACACCCGAAAAAATCACCAAGTTGAAGGCGGACAAGGCGCGCCCGGCCAAGGCCGGCGGGAAGGCCAAACCCACCGCAGGTTGGGCCAGGGACACCACCGAGTTGGTCATGCAAAACATTGCCCAGGCCAGCGTCCCGGTGCCAGGCCCCACCACGACCAGGACCGCTTGCACCAATAAATTGAGCGGGATGCCCCAAGTCATCAGCAGGTTGGCGTGCCAACCGCGCCGACTCAGCCAAGGGTTGAGCCAGCCCCAAGCCCAAAAGGTGAAGAGCATGGTCACATTGATCCAAAACAGGCCTGTGGCCGCCTCCAGGGGGCTGTAGCCGCTGACGCGAACCATCCAGGGCCCGGCCCACAGGGTCTGCATGGCCAGCAGGCCACCGTAGCTGAAAAAGCCCAAGGGCACCAGGCGGCGAAAGTAAGGATGGGCCCAGACGTCGCGGTAGCCCGCAAACCAGCCCGGTGCGGGCCCCGTGGACTGCGCCGGGGCGGCCACGACACGCCATGCCGGTACTTGCCAGAGGATCAAGGCAATGGCCAGCACATTCAACCCCGCCAAGCCCCAAAACATGGGACGCCAGCCCATCACCGGCAACAACCATTGCACCGGCAAGGTCGAGCACAACATGCCCATGGAGCCCGTCATCAGCATCCAGGAGTTGGCGCGCAACTGTGTGGCCGGGGCCAGCCAGCGTCGAAAGCCTGTGAGCGGCGCCATCAGGCAAGCGCTCACGCCAATGCCGGTCAGAATACGCGCGATCAGCAAATCGCTGAACTTCGTCGCCACCGCAAACGCCAGACTGCCCATCACCGCAAAAGTCAGAAAGCAGGCCACCACTTTTTTCGGCCCGTGTCGGTCCAGCCAATGGCCCAGCGGCAATTGCGTGGCCGCAAACCCGAGGAAATAGCCGCCCGCTAGCAAGCCCAGGTCGCGTGCCTGCAAATCGAATTCAGGAATCAGGGTGGGTGACAGCGTGGCCGTGATGGCCCGCACCATGGCCGACAAAAAATAGGCAAAGGCCAGGGCCAGAAAAACCAGCACCGCGGTTTTGCGCGACAAACCGGCGTCACTCATGGCATGCCGCCGGCGCGGCCATGGGCCAGCGCTTTGGTAGGAAGTTTGAACGGCATCACCATCGTCGGATTATCGTTGCGCGACAATGGCAACATGAACTCTTTAGATGGCATCCGCATCCTCGACCTGTCACGTGTGCTCGCTGGCCCCTGGTGTACCCAGAACCTGGCCGACCTGGGCGCCGACGTCCTGAAAATCGAGCGCCCCGGCACCGGGGACGACACCCGCACCTGGGGCCCCCCCTATTTGCGCGGTGGCGATGGCCAAGACTCGGCAGAAGCCGCCTACTACCTTGGCGCCAACCGCAACAAACGCTCCATCACCTGCGACATCGCCACCCCGCAAGGCCAGGACCTGATCCGTGAGCTGGTCAAGCACTGCGATGTGTTCATCGAAAACTTCAAAGTCGGTGACATGGCGCGCTACGGCCTGGACCACGCCACCCTTGCCAAGCTGAACCCCCGCCTGGTGTATTGCAGCATCACCGGCTTTGGTCAAACCGGGCCTTACCGCGAGCGCGCCGGGTACGACTACGCCATTCAGGGCATGGGTGGCCTGATGAGTGTCACCGGGGAGCGCGACGACCTGGGCGGCGGCCCGCAAAAAGTGGGCGTCGCCGTGGCCGACCTGTTCACCGGCATGTACGCCACCGTGGCCATCCTGGCCGCTTTGCGCCATGCAGAGCGCACCGGCGAAGGCCAGCACATCGACATGGCGCTGCTGGACACGCAGGTGGCCATGTTGGCCAACCTGGGCGCCAATTACCTGGTGGCGGGCAAACGCGACGGCAAGGTCCCCGGGCGCATGGGCAATGCCCATCAGAACGTGGTGCCCTACCAGGTGTTCGAAACCGCGCCCACCCCCGAAGGCCAAAAAGACTACATGATTCTGGCCGTGGGCAATGACAGCCAGTTCGCCAAATTCTGCGAGCTCGCCGGCCGGCCAGACTTGGCAGCCGATGCGCGCTTCACCAAAAACCAGGACCGCGTGCGCAACCGGGACATCTTGATTCCCCAACTGGAAGCGATCTTCCGCTCGCGCCCCAAGGCCGAATGGCTGGCCGGTCTGGAAAAGGCCAAGGTGCCCTGCGGCGCCATCAACAGCCTGGCCGAGGTGTTTGCCGATCCGCATGTGCAATCGCGTGGCATGGTCAGTGAATGGGAGCACCCCTTGGGCGTGTCATTCAACATCGTTGCCAGCCCCCTGAAGCTCAGCGCCACCCCGGTTCGGCAAGACCTGCCGCCGCCTTTGCTGGGCCAGCACACCGCGCAGGTGCTGCAAGAAGTGCTGGGCCTGGACGCCGCTGACATCCAGCGATTGCGCGACCAGCAAGTGATTTAAAGGAGTTTGTCCATGGCCAACTTTGTTCTGGTTCACGGCGCTTGGCATGGTGCCTGGTGCTGGCGTCACGTCACCGACGCCCTGATCCGTGCCGGTCACCGCGCCCACGCCGTCACGCTGACTGGCGTAGGCGAGCGCTCACATTTGCTGAGCCGTGACATCGGTTTGCAGACCCACATCCAAGACGTCCTGCAAGCCATCCAGACCGAAGAAATGGACGACATCGTGTTGGCCGTGCACTCCTATGCCGGCATGGTCGGCACCGGTGTGGCCGACCAGTTGGGACCCAGGATTCGTCACCTGGTGTACGTGGACGCGGTGGTTCCCAAGCCCGGCGAAGCCTGGAGTGCCACCCACTCCAAGGCCACGCGAGAAGGCCGACTGGCGGCCGCCCAGGCCTCCCCGACCTTCAGTTTCCCGGCACCCGGGCCGGATGTGTTCGGCCTGGAGGGCGAGCAAGCCAACTGGGTCAGAAGACGCCAAACCGCTCACCCTGCCCAGCCCTACATCGACCCATTGGATTTTTCCATTGACCGACTGGCGGCCATCCCGCGCACCTTCATCAGCTGCACCCAACCCACCCTGGCCACGATCGACGCCATCCGCCCGCGCGTGACCGACCCCAAGTTCTGGGACGGTCGATGGCTGCCCGGCTCGCGGGTGGTGGAAATGAAAACGGGCCACGACCCCATGGTCAGTGACCCGCAAGGACTTACGCAGATCTTGTTGGACTGCGCCGTCTAAAAAGCTTATTTGGCGCGGAAGGTGTCGTGGCAGCCTTTGCAGGTTGCAGCGGTGTTGCCGAAGGCGGTTTTCAAGTCATCGAGCTTGCCGGTTTTGGCGGCTGCGGCCAACTTGACGGACTCGGCTTGAAACTTGTCCACGGCCTCCTTGAACTTGGGCGCCTCTTTCCAGATTTCGGGATTGGCTTTGGTATCGCCTTTGTCCGTGCCTTCGCCAAAGGCCGCCCAGGGCAAGTGGCCCAGCGTCTCCACCAAGGCAGCATTGTCGGCTGCGGCCTTGGCATCAAACGGCGTGCGGCCTTGCGCCATGGCGCCCAAACGGCCAAAGTGCTGGCTCATGACAAACAAACTGTTCTTGCGGTACTTGATGGCGTCTTCTGGCTTGGCAAATTGGGCCGAAGCGGGAACAGCCACACCGGCGAGCAAAGCGCTCAGGGCAATCATGGCGATGGGTTTCATGGCAGTCCTTGTAATGATGAGAATATGATGGCAGTTTACGAGAATTGATGCCTGAGTGCTTTTGTCTGAGAATGACCTGTGAAGTTGAGATGATTCACCATGCCTGCAACCGACGCTGAAAGACCCACTGCGCCCAAGGTGCACACATACAGCGTGCGCATTTGGGACTTGCCTACCCGCCTCTTCCATTGGTTGCTGGCCGCCTTGGTGGTGGGGCTGGTGGTCTCGGGCAACATCGGCGGCAATGCCATGCCTGTGCACGCCTTGCTGGGTCAAGCTGTGCTGGCCTTGGTGCTGTTTCGCTTGGTGTGGGGCTTTGTTGGCGGTCACTGGTCGCGCTTCACCACCTTCTTGCCAACGCCGCATCGACTTCAAGCTTACTGGCAAAGCTTGCGGCGGCCTGCCTCTCACCAGCATGTGGGCCACAACCCGCTGGGCGCACTGTCCATCGTGGCCATGCTCTTGATCCTGCTGATGCAGGTGGGAAGCGGCATGATCAGTGACGACGAAATTGCCTTCACTGGCCCCTGGGCGGTGCTGGCGCCCAGCGCCTGGGTCAGCTGGGCCACGAGTTACCACAAGACCTGGGGCAAGACCTTGCTCTTGGGCTTGGTGGCCTTGCACCTGTTGGCGATTCTGTTCCATCGCCTGCGCCTTCGCCACAATTTGGTCCCTGCCATGCTGCATGGCAACCAAGAGGCCATGCCAGGAACACCGCCCACTCGCGACAACCTGGGACAGCGTTTGCTGGCCTTGGTCATCCTGCTTGGCTGTGGCGCGCTGGTCCGTTGGCTGGTGGCTTTTGGGAATTGAGCATGCCCTCTCCCCAGTTCTCACTGACAACGCCTGACTCCCCGGAAGAATTGCAGGCGACGGCGCAGATTTTTCGAGAGTACGCTGAAAGCCTGGGCATCGACCTGGCTTTTCAACAGTTTGAGCAAGAGTTGAGCACGCTGCCCGGCGATTACGCCGCACCCCGCGGCAGCTTGTTGCTGGCCTGGGTCGATGGCGAGCTGGCAGGCTGCTGTGCGCTGCGCCCCTTGGACAATGTGGACATGGCCAACGCGAGCGAAATGAAGCGCTTGTATGTGCGCCCGGCCTTTCGCCGTTTTGGTTTGGGGCGCTTGTTGGCCGAGGCCATTTTGGATGCGGCACGCCGCCAAGGCTATGCCTGTGTCCTGCTGGACACCTTGGACGACATGGAGGCCGCGCGCAGCCTTTATGAAGACTTGGGGTTTGAGGAAGTGCCGCCCTACTACCATAGCCCGATCGCGGGCGCGCACTACCTCAAAGTGGCGCTTTGATCAGCCCTTGGCTTGGGCCAGCATCGTGTCAGCGTCGCTGACTTCGAATTTGCCCGGACCTTCCACGTTCAAGCTCACCACCTTGCCGTCTTTGACGAGCATGGAGTAGCGGTTGCTGCGCAGGCCCATGCCGCGTGCCGTCAGGTCCAGCGTCAAACCCACGGCCTTGGAAAAATCGGCGCTGCCGTCGCCCAGCATGCGCACTTTGCCATCGGTCTTCTGGTCGCGCGCCCAGGCGCCCATCACGAAGGCATCGTTGACGCTCACGCACCACACTTCGTCGACACCAGCGGCCTTTAACTCGGCGTGCTTGGCCACATAGCCGGGCACATGCTTGGCAGAGCAGGTCGGGGTGAAGGCACCGGGCAGCGCAAAAATGGCAATCGTCTTGCCGGCGGTGGCCTTGGCCACATCCACTGCATTGGGGCCAATGCTGCAACCATTGCCTTCCACTTCCGAATATTCCATCAGGGTGGCGCTGGGCAGGGTGTCTCCGACTTTGATCATGGGGTGCTCCTAAATGAGAGGGTACAAAAAGAAAAACGACTCACAATTGTGAGTCGTTTTCATAAGTTGTGCAGCGCGAGCGCTGAAGAACTTAAACCGCAGCAGCCTTTTCCACCAAGCGGGTAGCCACCCAGTTCTTGGTTTTGGAAATCGGCTTGCTCTCGGTGATTTCAATCACGTCGCCCAGGTGGTACTCACCCTTTTCGTCGTGCGCGTGGTACTTGCTCGACTTGGCGACGATCTTGCCGTAGAGCGCGTGCTTGACGCGACGCTCGACCAGCACGGTCACGGTCTTGGCGCGCTTGGCGCTCACCACCTTGCCAATCAAGGTGCGCTTGAGGGATTTTTTAGCTTCCGTCATGGTCACTCCTTACTTGGCGGCTTGCTTTTCAGCAAGAATGGTTTTCGCACGCGCGATGCTACGGCGGGTTTGACGCAGCTGGGACGTGTTGTTGAGTTGTTGCGTTGCCTTTTGCATGCGCAGGCCAAAGTGGGCTTTTTGCAGCTCTTTGACTTCGGCTTCCAGGCCAGCAACGTCTTTTTGGCGCAGTTCAGCAGTTTTCATTGATGTTCTCCTGAATTACTGGCCAAGCATGCGCGCCACGAAGGTGGTGCGCAGGGGCAGCTTGGCAGCTGCCAGACGGAAGGCTTCACGGGCCAGCTCTTCGGGCACCCCCACGATTTCGTAGAGGACCTTGCCAGGCTGGATCTCGGCCACGTAGTACTCGGGGTTTCCTTTGCCGTTACCCATACGCACCTCGGCGGGCTTGTTGGAGATCGGCTTGTCGGGGAACACGCGAATCCAGATGCGGCCGCCACGCTTGACGTGACGGGAGATCGCACGACGTGCGGCCTCGATCTGGCGGGCCGTCAGACGGCCGCGATCGGTGGACTTCAGACCGAAATCACCAAACGCCACCGAGTTGCCTCGGGTAGCGATGCCGGTGTTGCGGCCCTTTTGCTCTTTGCGGTATTTACGGCGTGCTGGTTGCAGCATGCTTATTCTCCTTGACCGTCCGTAGCCGTGCCAGTGGCTGCGGGCGCGGCAACCTTGCGGACGCGCTTGACGGTGGTTTTGGGAGCATCCGTGGCTTCAGCGGGCTTATCGCTGCCATCCACAGGTGCGGCATTGGAGCCGGCGGGGCGACGGGCGCCACCACGTGCCGGACGGTCGCCACCCGGGCGGCCATCGCGACGCGGGCCACGCGGACGACGCTCTTCTTCGGCGCGCGGCTCGACGGCTGCGGGCGCATCGTTGCGACCCAGCGTGTCACCCTTGTAAACCCAGACCTTGACGCCGATGACGCCATAGGTGGTCTTGGCTTCCGAGAAACCGTAGTCGATGTCGGCACGCAGGGTGTGAAGCGGCACGCGGCCTTCACGGTACCACTCGGTGCGGGCAATCTCGATGCCGTTGAGGCGACCCGACGACATGATCTTGATGCCTTGTGCGCCCAAGCGCATGGCGTTCTGCATGGCGCGCTTCATGGCGCGGCGGAACATGATGCGCTTTTCGAGCTGCTGGGTGATGCTGTCGGCAATCAGTTGGGCATCGATTTCGGGCTTGCGCACTTCTTCGATGTTGACGGCGACGGGCACGCCCAGGCGGGAGGCGAGTTCCTTCTTGAGGTTCTCGATGTCCTCGCCCTTCTTGCCGATCACCACGCCCGGACGTGCCGAGAAAATGGTGATGCGGGCGTTCTTGGCGGGGCGCTCGATGAGCACGCGCGAAACGGCGGCGTTCTTCAGCTTGCCCTTGAGGTAGTCGCGCACTTCGATGTCTTCGGCCAGCATGCCGGCGAAGTCACGGTTGCTGGCGTACCAACGGCTTGCCCAGTTGCGGCTGACCGACAGGCGGAAGCCGGTAGGATGGATTTTCTGTCCCATGTTCTTCCTTTGGCCTCAGTTGCCCACCGTCACGTACACATGGCACGTGGGCTTGCTGATACGGTTACCACGGCCTTTGGCGCGGGCGGTGAAGCGCTTGAGGGTTGCACCCTGCTCGACGTAGATGGTTTTCACCTTCAACTCGTCGATGTCGGCGCCGTCGTTGTGCTCGGCATTGGCGATGGCCGATTCGAGCACTTTCTTGACGATGCCAGCGGCTTTTTTCTGGGTGAAGTTCAGGATGTTGAGGGCCTGATCCACCTTTTTGCCACGGATGAGGTCGGCCACCAGACGGCCCTTGTCGACCGAGAGGCGAACGCCACGGAGGACTGCACGTGTTTCCATTGTGTGTCTCCTTATTTCTTCTGGACTTTTTTGTCCGCGGGGTGACCCTTGAAGGTGCGCGTCAGGGCGAATTCGCCCAGCTTGTGGCCCACCATCTGGTCGGTGACGTAAACCGGCACGTGCTGCTTGCCGTTGTGAACGGCGATGGTCAGACCGATGAACTCGGGCAGAACCATGGAGCGGCGCGACCAGGTTTTGATCGGCTTTTTGTCCTTGGTGGCCACGGCCTTGTCGACCTTGGCAACCAGGTGATGGTCAACAAACGGACCCTTTTTGAGAGAGCGAGTCATTTGTTACCCCTTACTTTTTACGACGCGACACAATCATGACTTGTGTGCGCTTGTTGTTACGGGTACGGTAGCCTTTGGTCAGGTTACCCCAGGGATCGACAGCGTGGCGGCCTTCGCCTGTGCGACCTTCACCACCACCGTGCGGGTGGTCGATCGGGTTCATGGCGACACCGCGAACGGTCGGGCGAATGCCCATCCAGCGCTTCACACCGGCCTTGCCCAATTGGCGCAGGCTGTGCTCTTCGTTGGCGACTTCACCAATGGTGGCGCGGCACTCGATGTGGATCTTGCGAACTTCACCCGAACGCATGCGAACCTGGGCGTAGGTGCCTTCGCGCGCCAGCAGCGTGGCGGAGGTGCCTGCAGAGCGCGCAATCTGTGCGCCCTTGCCGGGTTGCAATTCGATGCAGTGGATGGTGGAACCCACGGGAATGTTGCGGATCGGCAGGGTGTTGCCAGCGCGGATGGGGGCCTCAGAGCCGCTCATCAGCGTTGCGCCCACTTCCAGGCCACGCGGCGCAATGATGTAGCGACGCTCACCGTCGGCATAGCACACCAAAGCGATGTGCGCCGTGCGGTTCGGGTCGTATTCGACGCGCTCAACCTTGGCAGGAATGCCGTCCTTGTTGCGACGGAAGTCCACCACGCGGTAATGGTGCTTGTGACCGCCGCCCTTGTGACGGGTGGTGATGTGACCGTTGTTGTTGCGACCGGCCTTCTGGAATTGCGGCTCCAGCAGGGGTGCATAAGCGTCACCCTTGTACAGGTGATCGCGGCTGACCTTCACCACGCCACGCTGGCCGGGAGAGGTCGGTTTCATTTTGATGACAGCCATGATTACGCAGCCTCCCCAGACAGGTTCAGCTCTTGACCAGGCTTGAGCGTCACATAGGCCTTGCGCACGTTGTCGCGGCGACCGATGGAGCGGCCAAAACGCTTGGTCTTGCCTTTGGTATTCACCACCGACACGCCTTTGACTTCCACTTTGAACATCAGCTCAACAGCGGCTTTGATCTCGGGCTTGGTGGCATCTTGCAGAACTTTGAAAGTCACGGCATTGCTTTTCTCCGCAACCATGGTGGCCTTTTCGGACACGATGGGGGCGACCAGCACTTGCATCAGACGACCTTCGTCAAACTTGAGCTTGCTCATGCGAACATCTCCTTGAGCTTCTCGATGGCAGCCTTGGTCACGAGCACTTTCTTGTAGTGCACCAGCGACAAGGGGTCCGCGTAACGGGGCTCGAGCACCAGCACATTGGGCAGGTTGCGCGAGGCCAGGTACAGGTTGTCATCGACTTCGTCAGCGATCACCAGCACGGATTCAAGGTTCATGGCCTTGAACTTGGCGGCCAGCAGCTTGGTCTTGGGGGCTTCCACTTTCAGGGAGTCCACCACCGCCAGACGGCCTTCGCGGGCCAGCTGCGAGAAGATCGAAGCCATACCGGCGCGGTACATCTTCTTGTTGATCTTCTGGGTGAAGTTTTCTTCGGGGCTGTTCGGGAAGGTGCGACCGCCTCCACGCCAGATCGGCGAGGACGTCATACCGGCACGTGCGCGGCCCGTACCTTTTTGCTTGAACGGTTTCTTGGTGGAGTGCTTGACCTGTTCGCGGTCTTTCTGGGCACGGGTGCCCTGACGCGCGTTGGCTTGGTAAGCCACCACGATCTGGTGAACCAGATCTTCGTTGTATTCACGACCGAACACGGTTTCGGGGGCGTCGTATTTGGACGCGGCCTGGCCTTGGTCGTTCAGGAGTTCGAGCTGCATCAGTTCGCTCCTTTGGCTTTGACGGCCGGACGCACGGTCACGAAACCACCTGCTGAGCCGGGCACGGCGCCCTTGATCAACAGCAGTTGGCGCGCTTCGTCGATGCGGATCACGTCGAGGTTTTGGGTGGTCACAGTCACATCGCCGAGGTGACCCGACATGCGCTTGCCCGGGAACACACGGCCCGGGTCTTGTGCCATCGAGATCGAGCCGGGCACATTGTGCGAGCGGCTGTTACCGTGAGAGGCACGCTGTGAGCTGAAGTTGTGGCGCTTGATGGTGCCGGCAAAGCCTTTACCAATGGAGGTGCCTTGCACGTCCACTTTTTGGCCCACGGCGAACACATCCGACACAGGCACGGTAGCGCCAGCGGCGTACTTGGCAGCGGTGTCAGCAGTGACGCGGAATTCTTGAACGATTTCACCGGCTTGAACGCCCGCTTTCGCGAGGTGGCCAGCTTGCGGCTTGGTCACGCGCGATGCACGGCGCGAACCGAACGTGACCTGCAAGGCCACATAGCCGTCGTTGTCCTGGGTTTTGACTTGCGACACGCGGTTGTTGGACACATCCACCACCGTGACAGGCACTGCGTCCCCGTCATCGGTGAACAGACGCATCATGCCCACCTTGCGTCCCAGCAAACCCAAACGGGTGCTTTGACTCATTGTTTTCTCCAAAACTTCCACCGGGGCCACTTCAATTGGCAACCCCGTTTGGTGTGTGAAAGAAGGTTGATAAAACTCTTCTGCCAAAAAGCAGAGAGCCCTCTATTCTAACGCTCTTTTTTCAAATCCACAAGACCCGGGCCTGTGAGGGGCGTTCACCCCTCACAGGTCGTGGTTTATTGCAGCTTGATTTCAACGTCCACGCCTGCCGGCAGGTCCAACTTCATCAGGGCGTCAACCGTTTTGTCGGTCGGGTCCACGATGTCCATCAGGCGCTGGTGGGTGCGGATTTCCATCTGGTCGCGGCTGGACTTGTTGACGTGCGGTGAACGCAGGATGTCAAAGCGCTTCATGCGCGTCGGCAGGGGCACGGGGCCCTTGACGATGGCGCCGGTGCGCTTGGCGGTATCAACGATCTCGGCAGCAGACTGGTCAATCAGTTTGTAGTCGAAGGCCTTGAGGCGAATGCGAATTTTTTGCTTGGTAGACATGGTTTACTCCATGATCTTGGCAACGACGCCGGCGCCCACGGTCTTGCCGCCTTCGCGGATGGCGAAGCGCAAGCCTTCTTCCATCGCAATCGGGTGGATCAGCTTGACCGTGATCGACACGTTGTCGCCAGGCATCACCATCTCTTTGCCTTCAGGCAACTCGATCGCACCCGTCACGTCCGTCGTGCGGAAGTAGAACTGCGGGCGGTAGTTGTTGAAGAACGGCGTGTGACGGCCGCCCTCATCCTTGCTCAACACATACACCTCAGCCGTGAAGTGCGTGTGCGGCTTGATCGAACCAGGCTTGCACAGCACTTGGCCACGCTCCACCTCTTCGCGCTTGGTACCGCGCAGCAAAATGCCCACGTTGTCGCCCGCTTGACCTTGGTCCAGCAGCTTGCGGAACATTTCCACGCCCGTGCAGGTCGTCTTGGCCGTGGCCTTGATGCCCACAATCTCGATTTCCTCGCCGACTTTGACGATGCCGCGCTCCACGCGACCCGTCACCACCGTGCCACGACCCGAGATCGAGAACACGTCTTCCACCGGCATCAGGAACGCGCCGTCCACCGCACGCTCAGGCGTGGGGATGTAGCTGTCCAGTGCTTCGGCCAGCTTCAGGATCGCGCCCTCGCCCAGCTCGCCCTTGTCGCCTTCCAGCGCCAGCTTGGCAGAACCCTTCACGATCGGGGTGTCGTCGCCCGGGAAATCGTACTTGGAGAGCAGCTCGCGCACTTCCATCTCCACCAGCTCCAGCAGCTCGGCGTCGTCCACCATGTCGCACTTGTTCAGGAACACGATGATGTAGGGCACGCCCACCTGACGCGCCAGCAGGATGTGCTCGCGGGTCTGGGGCATCGGGCCGTCAGCGGCCGAGCACACCAAAATGGCACCGTCCATCTGGGCCGCACCGGTGATCATGTTCTTCACATAGTCGGCGTGGCCAGGGCAGTCCACGTGGGCGTAGTGGCGGTTGGCCGTCTCGTATTCCACGTGCGCGGTGTTGATGGTGATGCCGCGTGCCTTCTCTTCAGGTGCCGCGTCAATCTGGTCGTAGGCCTTGGCTTCGCCGCCAAACTTGGCCGACAAAATCGTCGTGATCGCCGCCGTCAGCGTCGTCTTGCCATGGTCCACGTGGCCAATCGTGCCCACGTTGACGTGCGGCTTGGTCCGTTCAAATTTACCTTTTGCCATTTTCAATTCTCCAAAGAGCAATGCCCGTGATCAGGTTTTAGGTCTGCACGATGCTGCTGAATCGCCCCGCACGGGAGACAGGGCGGCGCACCGTCGCAGACCGGCCCCGAAGGGCCAGGTGAAACTTACTTCGCGCGTGCGGCCACGATGGCTTCAGCCACGTTGCGCGGGGCTTCCGCGTAGTGCTTGAATTCCATGGTGTAGGTGGCACGGCCTTGCGACATCGAGCGCAGGGTGGTGGAGTAGCCGAACATTTCGGACAGGGGCACTTCGGCCTTGATGGCCTTGCCGCCGCCAGGCATGTCGTCCATGCCCTGGACCATGCCACGGCGTGAGGACAAGTCGCCCATCACGTTGCCGGCGTAGTCTTCGGGGGTTTCCACTTCCACGGCCATCATCGGCTCGAGAATGACCGGGCTGGCTTTCTTGGCGGCCTCTTTGAAACCAAAGATGGCGGCCATCTTGAACGCCTGCTCGGACGAGTCCACGTCGTGGTACGAACCGAAAGTCAGGGTGACCTTGACGTCCACCACAGGGTAGCCCGCCAAGACGCCAGAGTTCAGTGCCTCGACCACGCCTTTTTCAACGGCGGGGATGTATTCACGGGGAACCACGCCGCCCTTGATGGCGTCGACGAACTCAAAGCCCTTGCCGGCTTCTTGCGGCTCGAGCGTGAACACCACGTGACCGTACTGGCCCTTACCGCCAGACTGGCGCACAAACTTGCCTTCGACATCGGAGACCAGCTTGCGCACGGTCTCGCGGTAGGCCACCTGGGGCTTGCCCACGTTGGCTTCCACGCCGAATTCGCGCTTCATGCGGTCGACAATGATTTCGAGGTGCAGTTCGCCCATGCCGCCAATGATGGTCTGGCCGGACTCTTCGTCAGTGTTGACGCGGAAAGAAGGATCTTCCGCAGCCAGACGCGAGAGGGCAATGCCCATTTTTTCCTGGTCGGCCTTGGTCTTGGGCTCGACAGCCTGGCGAATCACGGGCTCGGGGAACACCATGCGCTCCAGGGTCACCACGGCGGCCGGGTCACACAGGGTTTCACCGGTCGTCACGTCTTTCAAGCCCACACAGGCAGCGATGTCGCCGGCGCGGATTTCGTCCACTTCCTGACGGTTGTTGGCGTGCATCTGCACAATACGGCCGATACGCTCTTTCTTGCCGCGCACCGGGTTGTACACCGTGTCGCCTTTGGACAAAACGCCCGAGTAAACGCGCACAAAGGTCAACTGGCCCACGAAGGGGTCGGTCATCAGCTTGAATGCCAAAGCAGAGAATTTCTCGCTGTCGTCGGCCTTGCGGGAGACTTCTTTTTCGTCTTCGTCGGTGCCTGCAACCGGGGGAATGTCCAGCGGCGAGGGCATCAGTTCGATGACGGCGTCGAGCATGCGCTGCACGCCCTTGTTCTTGAAGGCGGTGCCACACAGCATGGGCTGGATTTCGCCAGCGATGGTGCGGGTGCGCAGGCCCAGGGTGATTTCCTCTTCGCTCAAGTCACCTTCTTCCAGGTACTTGTTCATCAGCTCTTCCGAGGCTTCGGCAGCGGCTTCGACCATGCCTTCACGCCACTTTTTGGCTTCTTCCACCAAGTTGGCGGGGATCTCTTCGAAGTTGAACTTCATGCCTTGGGAGGCTTCGTCCCAAATGATGGCCTTCATCTTGCGCAGGTCGACCACGCCGGTGAAGTTTTCTTCGGCACCGATGGGGATCACGATGGGCACGGGGTTGGCCTTGAGGCGAACCTTCATCTGCTCCACCACTTTGAAGAAGTTGGCGCCGGTGCGGTCCATTTTGTTGACAAAGGCCAGGCGCGGCACTTTGTACTTGTTGGCCTGGCGCCAAACGGTTTCGGACTGGGGCTGCACGCCGCCCACGGCACAGTACACCATGCAGGCGCCGTCCAGCACGCGCATGGAGCGCTCCACCTCGATGGTGAAGTCCACGTGGCCGGGGGTGTCAATGATGTTGATGCGGTGCTCGGGGAAGGACATGTCCATGCCCTTCCAGAAGCAGGTGGTGGCAGCCGAGGTGATCGTGATGCCACGCTCTTGTTCCTGCTCCATCCAGTCCATGGTGGCGGCGCCGTCATGCACCTCACCGATTTTGTGGTTCACGCCGGTGTAAAACAGAATACGCTCGGTCGTGGTGGTTTTGCCGGCGTCAATGTGCGCGGAAATACCAATATTGCGATAGCGCTCGATGGGAGTCTTGCGAGCCATGATAGGTGCCTTTGAAAATGAAACATCGAGCCACCGTGATGCCAGGCCGCGCACAACGCGGCCCGCGCAAAAAAGGGCTCGAACAGGGACTTAGAAACGGAAGTGAGAGAAAGCCTTGTTGGCTTCGGCCATGCGGTGCACTTCGTCACGCTTCTTCATGGCGCCGCCACGGCCTTCGGAGGCCTCCAGCAGCTCGTTGGCCAGGCGCAGGGCCATGGACTTCTCGCCACGCTTGCGGGCAGCTTCTTTCAGCCAGCGCATGGACAAAGCCAGGCGACGGACCGGGCGCACTTCGACGGGCACCTGGTAGTTGGCGCCACCGACGCGGCGGGATTTCACTTCCACCATCGGCTTGACGTTGTTGATGGCCACATTGAACAGCTCGAGCGGATCCTTGCCCGATTTCTGTTCGATTTGTTCGAGGGCACCATAGATGATGCGCTCGGCGACGGCTTTCTTGCCGCCTTCCATGATCACGTTCATGAACTTGGAGAGCTCGACATTGCCGTACTTGGGATCCGGCAGGATTTCACGTTTGGGGACTTCGCGACGACGTGGCATTTTTTACCTCATTTGCTTCAGTTGGCATCCTTTCGGACACCGCGAGAACCATTCAGATTCCCACTTACTCGACCCACCTCCGGACATCGGGGCTTGGGGTCACTTCGCTTCAGTTCGTCTGCCTGACGAAAGGAAGCACCTTGGATTTCAAGAATTAAGCCTTCTTGGGACGCTTGGCACCGTACTTGGAGCGCGACTGCTTGCGGTCTTTCACGCCTTGCAGGTCGAGCGAGCCACGCACGATGTGGTAACGCACACCGGGCAAGTCTTTGACACGACCACCGCGCACCAGCACCACAGAGTGCTCTTGCAGGTTGTGGCCTTCACCGCCGATGTAGGAAATGACTTCAAAACCGTTGGTCAGGCGCACTTTGGCGACCTTACGCAGAGCGGAGTTGGGCTTCTTAGGCGTCGTGGTGTACACACGGGTGCACACGCCGCGACGCTGCGGCGAGTTTTGCATCGCAGGGCTTTTGGACTTGGTCTTTTCGACCTCGCGCCCCTGACGCACCAATTGATTGATGGTTGGCATTTAAAAAACGTCCCTAAACGTGAATTAACGTGAATAACGAAAACGTGAAATCCTTCTCGGAAATTCCGAAAAGCCTTCTAGTGTAACAGTTTTCTTTGACGCATCAATGGCTTGCAGGTGAAAGCTTTGGTTTTCCTCGCACAGCCGGCGGGGTTCACTTGATCCACAAGCGCACAGCGTCCCAGGCCCGGCCCAGCACGCCCGACTCGTCCACGGCGGTCAGGCTGACCAAGGGAATGCTGAGCAGGGGTTGCTCGCCCAGAGACACCTTGAGGGTGCCCACTTCCTGGCCCTGCTTCAGCGGCGCCACCAGGGGGTCGGGGCGGGCCACCTCGGTTTTCAGGCGGGAGGCCTGCCCGGCGGGCACCGCCACCACGATGGGTTGGACACGCCCCAAGGAGGCGGTGGCGCTGCGACCTTTCCACACGGTGGGTGTCACCACCGCTTGGCCGCCATCGAACAGCTTGACGGCATCGAAGGCGGTGTAGCCCCAGTTCAACAATTTCTGCGACTCCACGGCGCGCGCATTCTCACTGGTTGCGCCCAAGACGATAGAGAGCAGGCGTCGGCCCTTGAGGCCGCTCACGTCGCGCTGGGCGGTCGCCACCAGGCAATAGCCTGCCGCCTGGGTGTGACCGGTCTTCAAGCCATCGACCGAGGGGTCGCGAAACAACAACAGATTGCGGTTGCTGTCGTTGGCCGCTGGCGTGCCCGGATAACGGTATTTCTTGAGGGCGTAATAGCCCACATAGTCGGGGAAGTCGCGCAACAGGCGTTGCGCCAGCGTGGCCAGGTCGCGGGCGGTGGTGGTGTGGCCGGGCTCGGTCAGGCCTTCAGGGTTCTTGTAGGTGGTCGCGCTCAGGCCCAAAATTTTGGCCTGGTCGTTCATCAATTCGACAAACCGCTCCACGCTGCCGGCCAGGCCTTCCGCCAACGCCACAGTGGCGTCGTTGCCCGATTGCACAATCATGCCCTTGATCAAGTCTTCCACCGGCACTTGCATCTTGGGGTCGATGAACATGCGTGAGCCGGGCATTTTCCAGGCCCGCGGGCTGACGGAAAAGGTTTGCTGCAAAGTGATTTTCTTGCTGCGCAAGGCGTCAAAAACCACATAGGCGGTCATCAACTTGGTCAAGGAGGCCGGCTCCACCGGTGTGTCGGCCTGGCTTTCTGCCAGCACCTGTTGGGCCGACACATCCACCAGCAAGTAAGCCCTTGCTGCCACCTCGGGCGGCTGCAGCGCTTGCGCCTGGCTGGCAAGGGGTAACAGGCAACCCGCCCACAGGGCAAGAGCAACACAGGCGATTTTTTTCAGTGACATGGGCGTAGGGGGTTCATCCAGCGCGTACATGACGCGCAATCAGGTTCTTGAGCAAAGGCAATTGTCCGTGAAAGAAATGGCCACCGCCCGGAATCACCAGCACCGGCAAGCTCTGAGGGCGGGCCCAATCCATGACCGCAGAAAGGGGAACGGTGTCATCGGCCTCGCCATGGATGGCCAGCGTCACATCGTGCAATTCGGGCGGCACTGGCGCCACCTCAAAGCGGGAAGCCGCGGTGCCCACCAGCACCACTTGGCGCAGGTCGCGTTGGCCCGCCAACTGGGCGAGGGCATGGCTGGTGACAAAGGCGCCGAAGGAAAAACCGGCCAGCGCCAACGGCCCGGTTGGCGCCATCTGAGCCACCACGCTGAGCAAGTCCTGGAGTTCGCCGCGGCCTTCATCGTATTGCCCTGCACTGGCCCCAACGCCCCGAAAATTGAAGCGCACGGCTTGCCAGCCGCATTGCACAAAGGCGCGCGCCAAGGTCTGCACCACCTTGTTGTCCATGGTGCCCCCAAACAAAGGATGGGGATGCGACAACACCGCCACCCCCAGGGGGGGGTCTGCAGGCGTGTCCACCAGCAACTCGATGGTGCCGGCCGCACCTGCGATGTGATGTCTCTGGGTGTTGGCGTTCACGGCCTCATCGTCCCAGGTGCGCGGGGGTGCGCAAACGCTCGACCACTTGGCCCTTTTTCAAATGGGTCTCCACGATCTCATCGATGTCGGTCTTGTCCACAAAGGTGTACCAGACCGCTTCGGGGTACACCACCATCACCGGCCCCCCGGCGCAGCGGTCCAGGCAACCGGCCTTGTTGATGCGTGCACCGCCGGGCCCCGCCAGGCCGGCGGCCTTGACGCTGGCCTTGCAGTGGTCAAACGCTTGTTGCGCCCCCTGATGCGCACAACAGGCCTCGCCGTTGCTGCGCTCATTCAGGCAAAAAAACACGTGGTGTTTGTAATAAGAGGTATCAGACATGGTCGCCATTCTAAGGAGCGGGCTTGCCTGAAGCCGGTTGTGACAATCGGACCAGGGCTTCGAGCAACACGGCAAACGGCCACAACCAGCCCAACCACTGCGCCAACCCGTGAAACCGGATGAAGCGCCCTTGTTCCCAGGTTTGCAGGGTTTGGGCGAAATAGGCGCTGGCGGGCGCTTGGTTCAACAAGCTCAGGTGCAACACGCCCACGAGCAACAGCAAGGCCAAACAGGTCCGGTGTGGCAAGGGCACCAACAAGGTGGCCACCAACGCACCCAAGCCCAGGCCGAGCAAGGCCGGCAAATCCAGCCAGGTCCAGGCATTGCGCGGGCCATAGCTCAGGGTGGCGGACAGCGCGCTCAAGCACACCGCCACCAGCAACAACAGCAGGACAAACTTCAGGCGCAGCAAGCGCCGCCGAATCAAGGAAAAACCCAACAGGCAAGGCACCAGCAAACCCAGCAAGACGCACAACAATTGCCCACCCGGCAGCAAGGGCTGCAGCTCGACCGGGCGCAGTGGCAGCCACTCCAAAAATGGCGTGTGCCGCAGGGCCTCACCCAAGGCGCTTTCCAAACGCTCCATGACCTGACCCAAGCCCAGGGGTACCGCCGCAGGAAACAGCAAGGCCAGGGGCCAAAGCATCAACAGCGCCAAAGCGCCATGGGCCTGCGGCACAAACCAGCGCGCGCGAAAGCGCGCCCAACGGTCCAGCCAACCCCAGCGCTCCAGGGTGCTGGCCAGCACCGCGCCCAGCGCCACGCCCAACGTGTTGAGCAGCCAATCCAAAGTGGAGGGCACCCTTGCAGGCAAATAGCTTTGTAAACTTTCCATTGCCAACGACAAGGCCGTGCCTGCCAACACGCTGGCGCGAATCGCCCATTGGCGCCGGCCTGTGCGCAGCGCCGCCAGGGTCAACCAAAAACCCAAAGGGGCGTAACCCCATAAATTGGCGAGCACATCAAAGCCGCTCCAGTAGCGAGTGATGGGCGCCGCCAGGAAAGACCATGGCGCCAAGCCCTGGTCGCGCCAATTGTCAAAAGGGTAAAGGCTGGCGTAAACAATCAGCGCCGCATAGACCCAGGCCAGGGGCCAGGCTGACGTCTGCCGCATGGCTTAGCGCCCGCGCAGCTTGAGAATACCCACGGTGACAGCGATCAACAGCCCGAAGCCCGCGCCGATGGCCATGAAGAATTCGCCCAATTCGACCGGCTTCACCACCACCAAACACACGGCCAAGACCATCAAGATCACCGGGATTTCATTGAAAACCCGAAACCAGACATGGCTGCGCGTGACGGCCCGGTCTTCCCATTGGCGCAGCATGCTGGCGCACACGTGGTGGTAGCCAATGGCCAAGACCACCACCGCCAGCTTGGCATGCATCCAGCCCTGGCCCGGGCCCCAGCCAATGCCGTAATGCGCCCATAAGACCACCCCCAGCCCCACAGCTGGCCACAGCAGCAGGTTCATGAAGCGCATGAGTTTTCGCGCCATCAGCAACAAACGCGTGCGCTCGGCCTCGGACTCGGGCGGCACCATCGCCAGATTCACAAAGATTCTTGGCAGGTAAAACAGGCCGGCAAACCAGCTGGCGACAAAAACGATGTGAAGTGATTTAACCCAGAGCATGCGGTCAGTGTAGTGCCATGCGCAGCCAAAAAAAAGCCCGACCAAGGTCGGGCAGCAACACCTTCGGCCCAAAGGCAAAAAGCGCCCGCTCAGGGAGGTCAGCGGGGAGTGCAAAGCACTCGATGCAGAATCTAGCAAAGCGCGCTCGGGTGGACAAGCTCCAAAACCCGAAAACCGCTCGCCGGTCGCCTTGGCGAAAGAAAGAACTGGTCAAACGCGCGCGGCAGGTGCACAATTTTGGACATGACGATTTCTACCCAATTCCCCGCGACCCGACTGCGCCGCCTGCGCCGGGATGATTTCACACGTCGCCTGGTGCGCGAGCACTCACTGACGGTCGACGATCTGATTTACCCCGTTTTCGTCCTCGATGGCCAACAGCGTCGCGAAGCCATTGCGTCCATGCCCGGTGTCGAACGCCTGAGCCTGGACTTGCTGCTGCCCGTGGCTGAACGCTGCGTGAAGCTGGGGGTGCCGGTCATGGCTTTGTTCCCCGTCATCGACACCCGCCTGAAAACCCCGGATGGCCGCGAAGCCATGAACCCCGAGGGCCTGGTGCCGCGCGTGGTGCGTGCCTTGAAAAAAGAGTTTCCGGATCTGGGCGTTCTGACCGACGTGGCGCTCGACCCGTTCACCAGCCATGGGCAAGATGGTCTGCTGGACGACACGGGTTACATCCTCAACGACCCCACGGTGGAAATTTTGGTGCAACAAGCGCTCGCCCAAGCCGACGCAGGCGTGGACTTTGTGGCCCCCAGTGACATGATGGACGGCCGCATTGGCGCGATTCGCCAGGCCCTGGAAGCCAAAGGCCATGTTCACACCCGCATCATGGCCTACAGCGCCAAATACGCCAGCGCTTTTTATGGCCCCTTCCGAGACGCTGTGGGCTCAGCAGGGAACCTCGGCAAAAGCAACAAGAAGGTCTACCAGATGGACCCGGGCAACACCGATGAGGCCCTGCGCGAAGTGGCCATGGACATCGAAGAAGGCGCCGACATGGTGATGGTCAAGCCCGGCATGCCCTATCTGGACATTGTCCGCCGCGTCAAGGAAAGCTTCCAGATCCCCACCTTTGTTTACCAAGTGTCGGGCGAATACGCCATGCTCATGGCCGCGGCGAAAAACGGCTGGCTCGATCAGGAAGCCGTCATGCTGGAGAGCCTCTTGGCCTTCAAACGCGCCGGTGCCGACGGCATCCTGACCTATTTCGCCCTGGATGCGGCCGAGCATCTGAAACGCTCGGCACGCTGAGCCTCAGCGACGGTCAGCCCACGTGCTTGGCGAAAAACGCCAAGGCGCGCTCCAGCGCCAAATGGGCGGCCGCTTCGTTGTAAGAGCCGCGGTGGTCGCAATTGAAGCCATGGTCTGCTTCGTACACATGAACCTCTACTTGGGGTTGGGCTTGCTTGAACGCCTCCACCGTCTCCAGCGGAATCCAGTGGTCCTTGTTGCCAAAATGGGCTTGCACAGGGCAGGCCGGCACACGCTGGATCTCGGCCTCTGAAGTCACGCCGCCACCGTAGTAAGGCACGGCCGCGCTCACGCCTTTGACGGCGCCGGCTGCGCGCCAGGTCAGCAAGCCGCCCCAGCAATAGCCGACCACACCGACTTTGCCGCCCGAGGTTTGGGCGGCATAGTCCACCGCCGCTTGAATGTCGGCCAGCACGCCCGGCGCGGGCAAGGCTTCAACCGCGGTTTTCAGCGCGAAGCCTGCATTCATGTCTTCCGGCGTGTAGCCCAGCTCGACGCCGGTTTTGACGCGGTGAAAGGTGGCTGGCGCAATCGCCAGGTAGCCTGCCAGCGCGTAACCATCGGCGACGGCACGGACATGGGCGTTGACGCCAAAAATTTCCTGCAGCACAACGATGGCGCCGCGCGGCTTGATGGCCGGCTGGGCCACATAGGCTTGGCTCTCGAAGCCGTCTGCCGCTTTCAAAACAACCAGATGTCCCATGGTGATTGCTCCTGTGAGGTTGAAGATGCTCAGGCGCCTGCGCCCTTGAATTTGAAAACTGCGGTGCCGGCGCGCCAATTCGGCATCCAGCGAACCTCGTGAGCGTCTTGCAAGCCAAAGGCTTCCAACACTTGAAGGCCGTTTTTACGCGCCAACACCTGAAAATCGTCAAAGGTGCCCACCCGAATGTTTGGGGTGTCGTACCACTGGTATGGCAAGCGCCGCGTGACCGGCATGCGGCCTTTCAAAATGCTCAGGCGGTTGGGCCAGTGGGCAAAGTTGGGGAAAGCCACAATGCCCATGCGCCCTACGCGTGCGGTTTCTTGCAACATGGTTTCGGCATTGCGCAAATGTTGCAGGGTGTCGATTTGCAAGACCACGTCAAACGACTGATCGGCGAACAGGCTCAGCCCCTGGTCGAGGTTCAACTGCAACACGGGCACGCCGCGCTTCACACAGGCCAGCACATTGGCGTCGTTCAACTCCACACCGTAACCTGTGCAGGCACGGTGCTGCTGCAAATAGGCCAGCAATGCGCCGTCGCCACAGCCCAGGTCCAACACCCGGCTGCCCATGGGAACCCGTTCGGCCAGTTGGCGAATGATGGCGTCGCTCATGGGTGCGACTCCTGCGCAATGCGCCCGAAATAAGAACGCACCAATTCCAAATAGCGCGGGTCATCGAGCAAAAACGCGTCATGGCCATGGGGGGCATCGATTTCGGCGTAGCTGACCTCCCGGTGGTTGTCCAACAAGGCCTTGACCATCTCACGGCTGCGGGCGGGCGAAAAACGCCAGTCGGTGCTGAAACTCACCAACAGGAATTTGGCTTGTGTCTTGGCCAGCGCGGCACTTAAATCGCCCTGGTGCTGACGCGCCGGGTCGAAATAGTCCAAAGCGCGCGTGATCAACAGGTAGGTGTTGGCGTCAAAGTACTCGCTGAATTTGTCGCCCTGGTAGCGCAAGTAACTTTCGATCTGGAACTCCACCTCTTGCGTCGAGTAGCGGTACTCGCCCACTTCGGTGGTCTGCCCTTGGGCGTCCACCACCGCCGAACGCAATTCGCGCCCAAATTTTTCATTCATGACATCGTCGCTCAGGTAGGTGATGTGGCCCACCATGCGCGCAATGCGCAAGCCTCGCTTGGGGATGACGTCGTGTTGGTAAAAGTGCCCGCCATGAAAATCCGGGTCGGTCACGATGGCGCGGCGCGCCACTTCATTGAACGCAATGTTTTCAGCGGTCAGGTTGGGGGCGCTGGCCACCACCACCGCATGGCGCACGCGCGCCGGGTACTGAAGCGTCCAGCTCAGGGCCTGCATGCCCCCGAGGCTGCCGCCCATCACGGCCGCCAGCTGCTCGATGCCCAGCGCATCGAGCAAACGCGCCTGGGCATGGACCCAGTCTTCCACCGTCACCACCGGAAAGTCGGCACCGTACACCCGCCCCGTATCGGGGTTCACATGCATCGGACCCGTGGAGCCAAAGCAAGAGCCAAGGTTGTTGACGCCGATGACAAAAAACCGCCGGGTATCGACCGGTTTGCCCGGGCCAATCATGTTGTCCCACCAGCCCTCGCTCTTGGCTTGACCTTCGTAGGTGCCCGCTACATGGTGCGACGCGTTCAAGGCATGGCAAATCAGCACCGCGTTGGAGCGGTCGGCATTCAATTCGCCATAAGTTTCATAGGCCAAGGTGTAATCGCGCACACTGGACCCGCTTTGCAACGGCAAAGCATCCGGAAAATGCATGAAACGGGGTATGGCAATCAAGGACATCAACAAACCTGGCATCGCTGACCACGAAGCCAGATCGGGCCTCCGTGTTTAGCAGTACTTTTTTCAAGCGCCCGCAAGCTGGAGCAAATCGGCGCATGTTTCAGTATAGCCAATCCTTGGGGGTTCAGGAAAGCCAAAGCCCCAAGCCCAGGCCGGCAAAGATCAAGGCGCTGATGCGATGCACCCACACCAGCGGAATGCGTCGCGTGATGCGCTCGCCCAGCCAAACCACGGGCACATTGGCCAGCATCATGCCCAGGGTGGTGCCGGCCACGACCCAGGCCCAGGATTGGTAATCGGCCGCCAACATGACGGTGGCAATTTGGGTTTTGTCGCCCATTTCAGCCAGGAAAAAAGCCACCACCGTGGTACCGAACACGCCCCAACGCGGTGCTTGGGGCGCGTCTTCGTCATCGATTTTGTCAGGGATGAGCATCCACACCGCCATGGCCAAAAACGAGACGATCAGCACCCATTTGAGCGCCACCGGCCCCAACCATTGCGTCACCCAAGTTCCCAAGGCGCCCGCAGCGCCATGGTTGGCCAAGGTGGCCACCAAAATGCCACAGACGATGGGCCAGGGCTTTTTGAAGCGTGCCGCGAGCAAAAGCGACAGCAACTGGGTTTTGTCGCCCATTTCCGCCAGCGCCACAATGCCCGTCGATAACCAAAATGCTTCCATGGTGAGATGGTAACCCCTGAGGTTGGCCAAGCCATGCCAAGCCCATGGTTTGGCTTTTTTGGTGCGAGTTTTGCTTGCAATTGGTGCAACCCTGAAAAGCAGGGCAAAAACGCACCAAAAAAGTACATTTTTCCAAGGAAGACTCATGGACGCACACAAACAGGGCGCGGATGCCTTGTTCATCATGCTTGGCGCCATCATGGTTTTGGCCATGCACGCCGGTTTTGCATTTCTGGAACTGGGCACAGTTCGCAAAAAGAACCAGGTCAATGCCCTGGTGAAAATCCTCGTGGACTTCAGCATGTCCACCCTGGTGTACTTTTTGGTGGGCTATGGGGTCGCCTACGGCACGAATTTCTTTGTCAGCGCAGAAACGCTGGCCGAGAAAAATGGTTATGACTTGGTCAAGTTCTTCTTTTTGCTGACCTTTGCGGCCGCCATCCCGGCCATCATTTCCGGCGGCATTGCCGAGCGTGCCAAATTCTGGCCGCAGTTGATCGCCACCGCCGTCATTGTGGGCCTGGTTTACCCCTTGTTTGAAGGGATCGCCTGGAATCAAAAATTCGGCATCCAGGCCTGGATCAAAGACCTGACCGGCGAAGAGTTCCATGACTTCGCCGGCTCGGTGGTGGTCCATGCCGTGGGTGGCTGGATTGCCTTGCCCGCCGTGATTCTGCTGGGCGCACGCCACAACCGCTACCGCAAGGGGGGCGTGATGTCGGTGCACCCGCCGTCCAGCATTCCCTTTCTGGCCCTCGGTGCCTGGATTCTGATTGTGGGTTGGTTTGGCTTCAATGTGATGAGCGCACAGACACTGGACAAAATGTCGGGTCTGGTGGCAGTCAACTCTTTGCTGGCGATGGTCGGCGGCACCCTGAGTGCCCTGATCTTGGGGCGCAACGACCCTGGTTTTGTACACAACGGCCCCCTGGCCGGCCTGGTGGCGGTGTGTGCCGGCTCTGACCTGATGCATCCGCTGGGCGCGCTGGCGGTCGGTGCGATTGCCGGGGCCTTGTTTGTGGTCATGTTCACGCTGACCCAAAACAAGTGGAAAGTGGACGATGTGCTGGGCGTTTGGCCCTTGCACGGCCTTTGCGGCACCTGGGGCGGCATTGCCGCAGGCCTGTTCGGCAGCAAAGCACTGGGGGGCTTGGGCGGGGTGACGCTGACCGGCCAGTTGATCGGCACCGGTTTGGGCGTGCTGTGGGCCGTGGTGGGCGGCTTTGTCGTGTACGGCGTGATTCGGGTGCTGGCCGGTGGCCTGCGGCTGGACCAAGAGGACGAATACATGGGTGCGGACCTGAGCATTCACAAAATTGGTGCAACCCCAGACCGCGAGAGCGATTGGTGAGCACGAGCTTAGGTGTGGTTTTTAAGCCTTAAATTGCAAAAACTAGGATAAACGCTTGGTTTGTCAAGCAAATCCTGTTTCATAATGGTCCAGCCTCTCCCTTTCTTGTGTTGACGAGCGGGACTGGCGAGTCTGGTGATCGGTCAGTTTCGCGCCCCCGCTTTCTTTTCTGGCGTTGTGCCCTGGGACCCCATCGCTTCGTTAATGTGTTTATAGGAGTCCCTTTCATGGGCAACAAGCTTTACGTGGGCAACCTGCCGTACTCGGTGCGCGACAGTGATTTGGAACAGGCCTTTGGCCAATTCGGCGCCGTGACCAGCGCCAAGGTGATGATGGAGCGCGACACCGGCCGCTCCAAAGGTTTCGGTTTTGTGGAAATGGGCAGCGATGCCGAAGCCCAAGCCGCGATCGAAGGCATGAATGGCGCCCCCCTGGGCGGCCGCAGCCTGGTGGTGAATGAGGCCCGTCCCATGGAAGCCCGTCGTCCTCCCCGGACCGGTGGCTTTGGTGGCGGCGGCGGCGGTGGTTATGGCGGCGGTGGCGGCGGTGGCTACGGCGGCGGCGGTGGCCGTCGTGAAGGCGGTGGCGGCTACGGCGGTGGTCGTCGCGAAGGCGGCGGCAACGACGGCAGCTTCCGCAGCCCCTACGGTGCAGCACCCCGCAGTGGTGGTGGTGGCCGTGGCAGCTACGGCGGTGGCGACTCTTATTGAGCACACCTCGAACCGCGTTTTTCAAAAGGCCTCTTCGGAGGCCTTTTTCATGGCTTGCGCGCTTTGCGGGTCAGCGCTTGGGCTGTAAAACACCGCGGACACGTCCCGACAATTCCACACGTTGGTCAAGGTTGTCATAGGCCAAGCGATCGGCCGTGAAGCGATCCTGGCCCCGCAACAGTTCCACGGGCAGGTGCGTTTGCACGCGGTCTGTGTCCACAAAAAAATGCAGGAACTCGCTGCGCAATTCAAAGCGCGGCTTGGGCGTGCTTTCTTTGGGGGCAAACGCTTCGCGCACCACCGTGGCGCGCCCCATGAGTTGCACCTCGGAGCCGTCGGCATTCGAAATGGCTTTGTCGGCTTGCGCCAGGGTCACTTGGCCGAGCGGCCCGGTGCGACGAATGCGCGGCTGGTCAATTTCCAATGTGTCGGTGTCGGGGTAATGCCGAATTTCAAGGCCTTGAATTTCGGACTGAAAGCCGCCGTTGGCGCCAAAGGTTCGAACGGCGAAGTCGCGCATGAAATAGTCAGGCACGTGGCGCGCCAGCGCACGTGGCGCCTCCTCGGGCGGCGCCGGGGTATTGCGCACCAACCAGTACGTCAGCATCGCCAGCAGGCCCATCAAGACCACCGGGAAATACAAGAGCAAGGCATCCAGGCTTTGGCGCAAGCGCCGCCAGAGCGTGAGGGTTCGCTGGGCAGAGACCGGCGCTGGCAACCCGACATTCATGCCAAATAATCCCGCAACAGATCGGCATAGCGTGCGTGGGCCACCAGCAACAAATCGCAGACCTCGCGCACAGCACCCGCACCGCCATGGCGGGTGGTCACAAAATGGGCACGCGCGACGACTTCGGGATGCGCTTGAGCGGGCGCACAAGCCAAAGCCACACGCTGCAACACCGGCAGGTCGGGCCAGTCGTCGCCAACGGCGGCAGCCTGCGCCCAGGTGAGCTGGAGGTCGGCCAATATTTTTTCAGCGGCGGGCCGCTTGTCTTCTGTTCCGAACACGGCGTGCGCAATGCCCAAAGCCTTCAAGCGCAAGCGCAAAGGCGCACTGTCGCGGCCGGTGATGACGGCTGGCGTGATGCCCACGCGTTGCAACATTTTGATGCCTTGGCCATCCAAGGTGTGAAAGCGCTTGAGGGTTTCACCTTGCTCCGAAAAATACAAGCCGCCGTCGGTGAACACGCCATCGATGTCAAAAAAGACCACCCGTACCGGCTGGGCACGCAAGAGCAAGGCCGGGTCGTGCTGCAAGACGGGCGTCATCAGATCACCTTTGCACGCATCAAATCGTTGGTGTTCACCGCGCCACACAAACGCGCTTCGCCATCGACCACCAACAAGCTGGTGATGCGGTGAGCTTCCATTTGCTCGGCGGCTTCGGCCGCCAAAGCGGTGTCGCGCAGGGTTCGGGGCTTGGGATGCATGACGTCTGCGGCCGTCAAGCTGCGCAGATCGACGCCTTTCTCAATCAAGCGGCGCAAATCGCCGTCGGTGAAAATACCCAACACGCGCCGCTGCTCATCCACGATGGCCGAAGCGCCCAAGCCCTTGGCACTCATCTCGCGCATCAGGGCGCTGAAGTCCGCAGATGGCGACACAGAGGGGACGGCGTCGCCCTGGCGCATGATGTCGCGCACATGCGTGAGCAAGCGACGGCCCAAGGCGCCGCCCGGATGGGAGCGGGCAAAGTCTTCGGCCTTGAAGCCGCGCGCATCGAGCAAAGCCACGGCCAAGGCATCGCCCAAGGCCAGTTGGGCCGTGGTGCTGGCGGTGGGCGCCAAATTCAAGGGGCAGGCCTCTTTGGCCACACCGCTGTCCAGCACAATGTCGGCGTGATGGGCCAAGGTGGAGTCCAGGCCACCGGTGATGGCGATCAAGGGAATGCCCAAGCGCTTGAGCACCGGCAAAATGGCGGTCAGTTCATCGCTCTCGCCGCTGTTGGACAAGGCCAGCACCAAGTCCTGGGCTTGCACCATGCCCAAATCGCCGTGGCTGGCCTCGGCCGGATGCACGAACAACGCAGGGGTTCCGGTGGAGGCCAGCGTGGCCGCCATCTTGCGACCAACGTGGCCGCTTTTGCCCATGCCCATCACCACCACCCGGCCCTGCACCGCCAACATGCGCTGCACCGCATGCACAAAACTTTCCGTCAAGCGCTGCCCGACTTGTTGCACCGCCGTGGCTTCGATGTCCAGCGTTTCTCTGGCCAATTGAAGAATGCGCTCGCCATGGACGGTGGTCAAGCTTTGTCGAGCGTTCGCGGCAAGAGGGGTGTTCATTCCTTGATTTTATAGACCCCTCAGACCTGCGTGTGTTTCAGAGCCATTACCATGTCAACATGACCTCCCTTGACTTGGCTTTGTTGTATTTGCTGGCCGCCGTGTTGGGCGTGGTGGTGTTTCGGTTCATGAAGTTGCCAGCCATGCTGGGCTACCTCCTGGTCGGCATCGTCATTGGACCCAATGCACTGGCCTTGGCGCGCGACTCTGCGGGCATCCGTTATCTGGCCGAGTTTGGCGTGGTCTTTTTGATGTTCGTCATTGGCCTGGAATTCAACTTGCCCAAGCTGCGCAGCATGCGGCACCTGGTCTTTGGCCTGGGCTTGGGTCAGGTGCTTTTCACCATTGTGGGCGCCCTCTTGGGCAACATGGCCCTGGTGATGGTGTTTTCCTGGGTTGGCATGAGCTGGGATTTGTCGTGGCAAGCTGCCGTGGCCTTGGGCGCCGCGCTGGCCATGTCCAGCACAGCCATTGTGGCGCGCCTGATGGCGGAGCGATTGGAGCTGTCGTCCGAACATGGGCAGCGGGTCATGGGCGTGTTGCTGTTCCAGGATTTGGCCGTCGTGCCATTGCTGGTGCTGATTCCTGCCTTGGCCATGCCCTCGGGCAGCGATGTGTGGTGGGGCCTGGCCGTGGCGCTTTTGAAAGGCGCGGCGCTCGTGGGCTTGCTGCTGTGGGGCGGGCCGCGCGTGATGCGCTTTTGGCTGACCGTGGTGGTGCGGCGCAAGAGCGAAGAGTTGTTCATGCTCAACCTGCTGCTGATCACGCTGGGCCTGGCCTGGCTGACGGAGCATGCGGGCCTGTCTTTGGCCCTGGGCGCGTTTTTGGCGGGCATGTTGATTGCCGAAACAGAATACAAGCACCAGGTTGAAACCGACATTCGTCCTTTCCACGATGTGTTGTTGGGCCTGTTCTTCATCACCATTGGCATGAAACTGGAGGGCTGGGCCGTCATCCAGAATTGGCATTTGGTGTTGTTGCTTACGCTTTTTCCGCTTGCGATCAAGGCGGCCCTGGTGACCTTCTTGGCCAAGGTGCTCGGGGCCACGTCGGGGGTGGCGCTGCGCACAGGCCTCTATCTGGCGCAAGCTGGTGAGTTCGGTTTTGTGCTGTTGTCGCTGGCCGCGGAAAAGTCGTTGATTTCGCCCGAATGGTTGAGCCCCGTGCTGGCGGCCATGGTGTTGTCCATGCTGGCCACACCGTTCATCATTTTGTACAGCGACCGCATCGTCATGAAATGGGTGGCCAGCGATTGGTTGTTGCAATCTGTTCAGTTGACCAGCATCGCCAAACGCTCGATTCGCAACGAAGCGCATGTGATCATTTGCGGTTATGGCCGAAGCGGTCAAAACCTGGCGAGCTTGCTCATGCAAGAAAACATTCCCCACATGGCCCTGGACCTGGACCCCGACCGCGTTCGATTGGCGGCAGCGGCCGGACAAAGCGTGGTGTTTGGTGACGCGGCACGCTTGCCCAGTTTGATGGCCGCAGGCTTGGCGCGTGCAGCCGCGGTGGTGGTGAGCTACCACGACACCCCCTCCGCCCTGCGTGTGCTCGCGCATGTGCGCGACCATGCGCCGCAAGTGCCCGTGATCGTGCGAACGCGCGACGACCGGGACCTGGATTTGCTGCGCCAAGCGGGCGCCACCGAAGTGGTGCCCGAGGCCATTGAGGGCAGCCTGATGCTCGCAAGCCATGCGCTGGCTCTCATGGGGGTGCCCATGCGGCGCGTGATTCGCGTGACGCAAGAGCAACGCGAGGCCCGTTACAACTTGTTGCGTGGTTATTTTCACGGCGCAGATGACGACGACATCGACGAGTTGGAACACGAACGCCTGACCAGCGTCACCCTGCCATTGGGATCGCGGTCCTTGGGGAGCACGCTGGCGCGACTGGCCTTGCACGGCATGGGCGTGCGCCTGGTGCAATTGCGTCGCCACCAAGGGCATGCAGCACCATTGAACGATGACACCCTGCTCGAAGAGGGCGACACCCTGGTCTTGTCAGGTAAACCGGAGGCCTTGGCCGTGGCCACCGAAAAAATACTGAAGGGCTAGGGTGTTCACTTGCCGATGCAAAAGCGCGAGAAGATCACCCCGAGCAATTCGTCGGCGCTGAACTCGCCGGTGATCTCGCCCAAGGCGTTTTGCGCTTGTCGCAACTCTTCGGCCAGCAGGTCAAGCGCCGCATCGCTGTGGTTCAAAATTTGATGGGCCTGCGCCAGGGCTTCGGCCACGCAAAGCAATGCTTGAACATGGCGCTCGCGCGCCATGAAAACCCCGTCCCCTGTGCCCGCTTGCCAGCCCGCCAGCGACAACAGCCGGGCGCGCAAGGCCGCCAAACCCTCACCGGTCTTGGCCGACAAATACAAGGCCTCTGACGACGAGGGCTGCTGCGACACCGCATCGGCCTTGTTCCAGACCTGCAGCACGGGAATGGCTGGATCGATGTCATCGGACAAGGCGGCGGCAATGCGCGCGTCGCCCTCTTGGTAAGCCGCATCGTGGGCGCGCGTGAGGTCGTGCAAAAACACCACCGCATCGGCTTGGCGAATTTGGTCCCAGGCGCGCGCAATGCCTATTTTTTCAACCTCATCCACCTGCGGATGCTCCAGCGGCCGCAAGCCTGCAGTGTCGACCACATGCAAGGGCACGCCGTCAATTTGCAAGGCTTGGCTGACCACATCGCGGGTGGTCCCCGCAATGGGCGTGACAATGGCCAACTCGGCGCCGGCCAAGGCGTTGAGCAAGGAGCTTTTCCCGGCATTGGGCTGGCCCGCGATCACCACGCGAATGCCCTCGCGCAGCAACGCGCCTTGGCGCGTGCGCTGCTGTATCTCGTGAAGCCGGGTTTGCAGACGGTCGAGTTGGCCGCGTGCATCGGCCTTTTCCAGAAAGTCGATGTCTTCTTCAGGGAAGTCCAGGGTCGCTTCGACCAGCATGCGCAGATCAATCAGGGCGTCGCGCAAGCCATGAATTTTTTCGGAGAACGCCCCCGCCAAAGAACGACTGGCACTGCGTGCCGCCAAGGCCGTGCTGGCGTCAATCAGGTCGGCCACCGCCTCGGCTTGCGCCAGGTCGAGCTTCTGATTGAGAAACGCGCGCTCGGTGAACTCGCCCGCGCGGGCCAGGCGCAAACCCGGCAAGCATTCGGGGGCGTGCAAATCCTCCGCCGTTTTTTCCTGGGCCACGGCCAGACAGCGGGCGACCAGCAGTTGCAACACGATAGGGCCGCCGTGTGCCTGCAACTCCAGGACGTCCTCTCCGGTGTAGCTGTGCGGGGCCGGAAAATACAAGGCCAAGACTTGGTCGATGGCCTGCCCTTGCGCATCTTTCAGGGGCAGCAGGGTGGCTTCTCGGGGTTGGAGCGTTCGCGCGCAAAGGCGCTTTACCCAAGGACCCAGCGCCGGCCCGCTGATGCGCACAATGCCGACCGCGCCGCGCCCAGGGGCGGTGGCGATCGCGATGATGGGGGCCGCTCTGTCGTGCATGTCTGCGCTTTCAGGCCCGGCCCATGGGGCGCATCAACGGCCCAGCACGCCCAACTGTTTGTTGATCAACCACTGCTGCGCAATCGACAGAATGTTGTTGGTCAACCAGTAAAGCACCAGGCCCGCAGGGAAGAAGAAGAACATCACGCTGAAAGCCATGGGCATGATCCACATCAACTTGGCTTGCATGGGGTCCGGCGGTGTCGGGTTAAGCCAGGTTTGCAGCAAGGTTGACAAGGTCATCAACACCGGCAGGATGAAGAAGGGGTCGGGTGCGGCCAAGTCATGGACCCAGCCAATCCAGGGCGCGTTGCGCATTTCCACGGTCGACAGCAACACCCAGTACAAGGCAATGAACACCGGGATTTGAATGGCAATGGGCAAGCAACCGCCCATGGGATTGACCTTTTCCTCGCGGTAGATCTTCATCATCTCCATTTGCATTTGCTGCGGGTTGTCTTTGAGGCGCTCGCGCATTTCCATGATGCGCGGGTTGACCGCTTTCATTTTGGCCATGCTGCGGTAGGCCTGGGCGTTGAGCCAGTAAAAAGCGATTTTCAGCAGCACCACCAAGGCCACGATAGACCATCCCCAGTTGTGCAAATAGCCATTGAGTTTGTCGAGCAGCCAATACAAGGGCTTGGCCAAAATCGTCAACCACCCATAGTCTTTGACCAACTCCAGGCCGGGATAGAGGGCTTCCAGCTTGTGTTCTTCTTGCGGGCCCGCAAAGAAGCTGGCTTGCACTTCCTTTTTGGCGCCAGGCGCAATCGGCTCCAAAGGCACGATCATGCCCACCGCAAACAGGTTTTGATCCACCTTGCGTGCAAACAAGTCGCGGCGCAGGTTGTCAGGCAACAGCCAGGCACTCGCAAAATAGTGTTGGACCATGGCGATGTAGCCGTCGTTGGACTGCTTTTCGAATTCCGCCTTGCCTTTTTCGATGTCGGTGAATTCGAATTTCTGGTATTTCTTGGCACCGGTATAAACCGCAGGGCCGGTGAAGGTGGAATAGAAAGAAGATTCGCCTTCGGGCTTGTTGCCGTCGCGCACCAGTTGCAAGTAAAGCTGCGGTGCCACGGGGGCGTTGCTGCCGTTCACCACTTCGTGCTTGACGCCCATGTCGTAGGCGCCACGCTTGAAGGTGTAGGTTTTCAGCAGCTTGACGCCGTCCACTGCGAGCGACTCAAACTGCAGGCTCATGCTGTCTTGGCCGTCTTTCAGTGTCCGCTCGCCCGCCAACACGCGCATGGCGGTTTTGTGGGTGGGAAAGTGACCGCCCGCAGGGCCCGCAATCAACCCCGTTTGGGCCAGGTAAACACGCTCTTTGCTTTCATCGAGCAACACCACATTCGCCCCTTGGCGATGCGCATCCTCGTGCTTGAGGAATTCTGTTCGGACCAGTGACGCCCCTTCGCTGTCAAAGCTGAGCTTGAGCACATCGGTGCGAACCTCGATGAGCTCGCGCGGCGCTGCTGTGTTGGCCTGTGCGCTGCCTGGAACCGAGGTGACCTGCCCCGCCACAGGTGCTGCAGCCGGGACGCTGCTGCCATTGGCCGCTGGGGTTGTGCCTGCAGCCGTCGGCGCGGTCGCCTCCACCTTGGGCGGTGTGGGAAAGAACGTGGGCTTGTGGCCGTTGTAAATCTGCCATTGGTCCCAAAGCAAAACCATGGAGAAACCAAAGATCACCCACAGGATGGTGCGACGAATGTCATTCATGTTGTTGTTTTCGCAGGAGAGACTTCAGGCAACGCCGTTGCGGCCACTGAAGGGATTGGAAAAAGGGCGCCAGGCACGGGATCGTGTCCCCCTGCACACCAGGGGTGACAACGTCCCAAGCGACGCAATGTCAGGTAGCTGCCCTTGGCCGCGCCATGAAGCGACAAGGCTTGCAAAGAATAAGCAGAACACGTGGGCTCAAAACGGCAAGCAGAACCCAGCCAGGGGCTGAGCAACAGGCGATAGCCTTTGACGAGGCCAATGAGCAGGGAACGAATCATGGCCTGGGCAGTTTCTCAAACAATTGTTGCAATTCCACGCGCAATGCTCGCTTTAACGACTCGGAGGTGGCGCTGTGGAATTGTTTTGCGTCAAAACTGGCCCTCAGCCTCACCACATGTGCCGCCACCGGTAATTGCGGTGCCCATTGCGCCATCACGCCATAAATTTGTCGCCGGATGGCATTGCGTGTGACAGCTCTTTTGGCCCAGCGCTTGGGGATAACAGCACCCACTTGAGCGGTGCAGATCGCACTGGACACAGCCCGGTGCAGCGCAAAATGGGGCGTTTTAGAGGCAACGCCCGCGGCCATGACCGCTTGAAAGTCGGCCCGGGTCTTGAGTCGTTCCACGGCCAGGCAATGCAGTGGATCGGGCCAGCGCTGGGTTTAGACCGCCAGACGCTTGCGGCCCTTGGCGCGGCGTGCATTGATCACAGCGCGGCCGCCACGGGTCTTCATGCGAACCAAAAAGCCATGGGTACGGGCGCGGCGGGTCTTGGAGGGTTGGTAAGTGCGTTTCATCGTGGTTCCAATCTAGAAGGTCCCTGAATAACAAGGGAAACCCAAAATTATCGCAAATTTTCAGAACTTTGGATAGAGGGGGGTTTTTGCAAGCCAACGCCAGTGGCATGGCCCTGTGGATAATTTTTTGATAAAGTCCGAGATTCGGGTTTTCAAAACCCACCTATCCACAGAACACTACAACAATGACCCTCGGTTCTTCTTCTTCCTTGCCAGACCCCGATTTGCCCTCGGATCTGGGTTCCAGCCTCTGGCAAGGATGTGTGGAACAGCTGGCCCAGGAACTGCCAGAGCAACAGTTCAACACCTGGATCAAGCCCTTGCATGCGGTCGCTGCCAGTGACCTCTCCAAGCTGACCATTCTGGTCGGCAACCGCTTCAAACTGGATTGGATTCGTGCCCAATACGCGGCCAGGATTTCGGCCCTGGTGGAGCAATTGAATGGCCAGCCCATCACGGTTGAGTTAGCGCTTGCTCCCAGAGAACCCGTTTCCAGATCATCTTTTTCTAAAATTACAACCGAGTCGGAAATTTTGCCTGAGCGCTTCCAGGCGCCTGAGGAGCCGATGAGCACAGGCTTTCGCTCGCGCTTGAATTCAGCGTTGACTTTCGCCAGCCTGGTAGAGGGCACAGCCAACCGCATGGCGCGCGCGGCCGCCATGCATGTGGCCAGCATTCCGGGTCAGCTGTACAACCCCTTGTTCATCTACGGCGGGGTGGGCTTGGGCAAAACCCACTTGATGCATGCGGTCGGCAACAAATTGCTCGAGGACCGCCCGGATGCCAAAGTTCTCTACATCCATGCTGAACAGTTTGTCTCCGATGTGGTTAAAGCCTATCAGCGAAAAACCTTTGATGAGTTCAAAGCCCATTACCACTCGCTGGACTTGTTGCTGATCGACGATGTGCAATTCTTTGCCAACAAAGAACGAACACAAGAAGAGTTTTTCAACGCCTTTGAGGCCTTGCTGGCGAAAAAGTCACACATCGTGATGACCAGCGACACCTATCCCAAAGGCTTGAATGACATTCATGAGCGACTGATTTCCCGTTTTGATTCTGGCCTGACGGTGGCCATCGAACCGCCCGAACTGGAAATGCGGGTGGCGATTTTGATCAGCAAAGCACGCTCGGAGGGCACGGAAATGCCCGAGGAAGTGGCCTTCTTTGTCGCTAAAAATGTGCGCTCCAACGTGCGCGAGTTGGAAGGCGCTTTGCGCAAAATTCTGGCTTATTCGCGTTTCAACCAAAAAGAAATCTCCATTCAGTTGGCACGTGACGCGCTGCGAGATCTGTTGTCCATTCAAAACCGCCAAATTTCAGTAGAAAACATTCAAAAAACGGTGGCGGACTATTACAAGATCAAAGTCGCGGACATGTATTCCAAAAAACGGCCGGCATCGATTGCCCGACCGCGTCAAATCGCCATGTACCTGGCCAAAGAGCTCACCCAGAAAAGTTTGCCGGAAATTGGTGAACTGTTTGGGGGAAGAGATCACACCACGGTTTTGCATGCGGTTCGGAAAATCACCGGAGAACGTCAGCAATTGAGCGAACTGAACCAACAACTGCATGTACTGGAGCAGACCTTGAAGGGCTGAAACAGATGAAGAACAAGCCTGTGCATGAAAAAAGGATAACTGTGGACTTATCCACAGCGGCGAGCCTTTTTCAAAACTTGTCCACTTTGTCGAGACACCCCAAAAGCACGGTTGCCAACAGGCTTGAAAGTGTCTCAAGTTGTTGAAAAAAAAGAGGAAAATGGCGTTTTCCACAGAGTGGCAGCGTCCTTATCTACTACCACTATTTAAATTAAAGAAATCAAGAGGTTGACATGATCGTTCTGAAAGCGACACAAGAGCGCGTTTTGTCGGTGCTGCAGTCTGTGTCTGGCATCGTTGAGCGTCGCCACACACTTCCCATTTTGGCGAATGTGTTGATTCGCAAAACAGGCAGCAGCTTGCAATTCACCACCAGTGATTTAGAAATTCAAATTCGCACCGAATCCGAGCTCGATGGTGACGCCGGCAATTTCACGACCACCGTGGGCGCACGCAAGCTGATTGATATTTTGCGTTCCATGCCCAGTGACCAAACCGTCAGCCTGGAATCGAGTCAGAACAAACTGATCCTCAAAGGCGGCAAGAGCCGCTTCACACTGCAAACCTTGCCTGCAGAAGATTTTCCTTTGGTTCAGGAATCCGCCAGCTTTGGCGCGGTGTTCAGCGTCCCGCAAAAAACACTCAAGGACCTGCTGAACCAGGTCTCGTTTTCCATGGCCGTGCACGACATTCGCTACTACCTGAATGGCATTTTGTTTGTGGCTGAGGGCAAGCAATTGAGTCTGGTCGCCACCGATGGCCACCGCCTGGCTTACGCTTCGGCGCTGCTCGATGTGGAAGTGCCACGCCAAGAGGTGATCCTGCCGCGCAAAACGGTGTTGGAAATGCAACGCCTCTTGAACGACAAAGAGGGCGCGATTGAAATGCAATTTGCCAACAACCAGGCCAAGTTCAGTTTTGAAGGCATGGAATTTGTGACCAAACTGGTGGAAGGGAAATTCCCCGACTACAACCGCGTCATTCCCAAGAACCACAAAAACACCGTCACCATGGGGCGCACGTCCTTGTTGGCCTGTTTGCAGCGCACCGCCATTTTGACCAGCGAGAAATTCAAAGGCGTTCGCCTGAACCTGGATCCTGGCACCTTGCGTGTGGCTTCCAGCAATGCGGAGCAAGAAGAGGCGGTGGACGAACTCGAAATCGATTATGGTGGGGACAGCATTGAAATTGGTTTCAATGTGACTTACCTGATCGATGTGTTGAGCAACATGGAACAAGACATGGTGAAGCTTGACCTTGCGGACTCCAACAGCTCTGCGCTGATCACCATTCCGGACAACACCACCTTCAAATACGTGGTCATGCCCATGCGCATCTGAGCGCCCTGATTTTTGAAAGCATCCAAGCCCTGAGCTTTGACCCTTTGATGGGTCGATGAGAGTATTTATGACTGAACCGACAGAACAAACCAATCTTCCCGCGCCGTCTGAGGCCTATGGGGAAGGTTCCATTCAAATTCTGGAAGGATTGGAAGCCGTTCGCAAGCGACCCGGGATGTACATCGGGGACACCTCCGATGGCACAGGCTTGCACCATTTGGTGTTTGAGGTGGTGGACAACTCCATCGATGAAGCGCTGGCAGGGCATTGTGACGACATCGTGGTCACCATTCACACCGACAACTCCATCAGTGTCACCGATAACGGCCGTGGCATTCCCACCGGCGTCAAGATGGATGACAAGCACGAGCCCAAACGCAGTGCGGCTGAAATTGCACTGACCGAGCTTCATGCCGGCGGCAAATTCAACCAGAACAGCTACAAAGTGTCGGGTGGCTTGCACGGCGTGGGTGTGTCCTGCGTGAACGCTTTGTCCAAGTGGTTGCGCCTGACGGTGCGCCGTGAAGGCAAAGTCCACACGCTGGAATTTGCCAAGGGCTTTGTGCAAAACCGATTGATTGAACAGGTCGATGGCTTTGAAGTTTCGCCGATGAAAATCAGCGGCAGCACAGAGAAGCGCGGGACGGAAGTTCACTTCCTGCCTGACGTCGAAATTTTTCAGCAGAACCATGACTTTCACTATGAAATTCTCAGCAAGCGGCTGCGCGAACTGAGTTTTTTGAACAATGGCGTGCGCATTCGCCTCATTGACGAGCGCAATGGCAAGTCCGACGATTTTTCGGGCGCGGGCGGTGTCAAAGGCTTTGTGGAGTTCATCAACAACGGCAAGAAGATTCTGCACCCCAATGTCTTCCATGCCGTGGGCGAGCGCCCTGCAGACACCTATGGCGGCATTCCGGGCACCAGCATTGGCGTGGAAGTGGCCATGCAATGGAACGATGGCTACAACGAGAGCGTGCTTTGCTTCACCAACAACATCCCGCAGCGCGATGGCGGCACCCACCTGACGGGTTTGCGCGCGGCCATGACGCGCGTCATCAACAAGTACATTGAAGAAAACGAATTTGCCAAGAAGGCCAAAGTCGAAATCAGTGGCGATGACATGCGCGAAGGATTGTGCTGCGTGCTTTCTGTCAAAGTGCCCGAACCCAAGTTCAGCAGCCAGACCAAAGACAAGCTGGTGTCCAGCGAAGTGCGTGCCCCGGTGGAAGACATCGTGGCCAAGGCACTGAACGATTATTTGCAAGAGCGGCCCAACGACGCCAAGATTTTGTGCGGCAAGATTGTGGACGCTGCTCGCGCTCGCGAGGCCGCTCGCAAGGCCCGTGAAATGACGCGCCGCAAGGGCGTGCTCGATGGCATGGGCTTGCCTGGCAAATTGGCAGATTGCCAAGAAAAAGACCCAGCCCTGTGCGAGATTTACATCGTCGAGGGTGACTCCGCAGGGGGATCTGCCAAGCAAGGCCGTGACCGTAAATTCCAGGCCATCTTGCCCTTGCGCGGCAAGATCCTGAACGTTGAAAAAGCCCGCTACGAAAAGCTGCTGACCAGCAACGAAATTCTCACCCTGATCACGGCACTGGGCACGGGCATTGGCAAGGCCAGCGCGGAATCAGGCAAGTCGGCAACCGATGATTTCAATGTGGACAAACTGCGTTACCACCGCATCATCATCATGACCGATGCCGACGTGGACGGCGCGCACATTCGCACCTTGTTGCTCACCTTTTTCTACCGCCAAATGCCGGAACTGGTGGAGCGTGGCCACATCTACATTGCGCAGCCGCCGCTTTATAAAGTGAAAGTGGGCAAGGAAGAGCAATACCTGAAAGACGCCTCGGCGCTGGACACCTTCTTGTTGCGCATTGCCTTGAAAGACGCCAGCATCGAAACCGGCGGCGCGGCACCCCAAACATTGAGCGGCGACACACTGGCTGAATTGGCGCGCAAGCACCAATTGGCCGAAGCCGTGATCAGCCGCCTGAGCGGCTTCATGGATGCTGAAGCCTTGCGCGCCATGGCCGATGGCGTGGCAGTCAATCTGGACAGCGTCAGCGATGCCGAAGCTTCCGCCCTGTCTTTGCAAGCCAAATTGCGTGAACTCGGCAGCGGCTCAGAAGTTGCCGGCGAATTCGATGTGCGCACCGACAAGCCGATTTTGCGCATCAGCCGTCGCCACCATGGCAACGTCAAAAGCAGCATCATCACCCAAGACTTTGTGCACGGCGCCGACTATGCGGCCTTGGCCGAGGCCGCACAAACCTTCCGTGGTTTGCTGGGCGAAGGTGCCAAGGTCAAGCGCGGTGAAGGCGACAAGCTCAAAGAAGAAAAAGTCCAAGACTTCCGCCAGGCCATGCGTTGGTTGATCGGCCAAGCCGAACATGCCACCGCGCGTCAGCGCTACAAGGGCTTGGGCGAAATGAACCCCGAGCAGTTGTGGGAAACCACCATGGACCCCAATGTGCGCCGCTTGTTGCGCGTGCAGATTGACGATGCGATTGAAGCCGATCGCGTCTTCACCATGCTGATGGGCGACGAAGTGGAGCCGCGCCGCGACTTCATTGAAACCAATGCCTTGCGGGCTGCCAACCTGGACGTTTGAGTCTTGGAGAGGGCCAGATCCAAAGCCCGCCAGGGCTTGATCAGGCCATCCGCCCCGCCCGAAAGTCGTCCACGGCCTGCATCAGTTCCTGGCGTGTGTTCATGACAAAGGGGCCGTACTGTGCAATCGGCTCATGCAGCGGCTGCCCCGCCAGCACGATCGCCCGTGTGCCGGCTTGACCACGCACCTCCAGCGCATCCCCATCGTTGCACAAGATGCCCATGCGCTGTGCCTCGATGGTTTGTAAGCCTTGCGATGACGCAACGTCCAGCTGCCCTCGGTAAACATAGACAAAGGCATTGTGTGTGGCCGCCAGGGCCTGCACAAAGACCGAAGACGCCTCAAAATGAAGGTCTAAAAACAAGGGTTGCGTTTCGGCACGCGCAATGGGGCCCGTCACTTCCTGGCATTGACCTGCAATTACCCGCACAGACACGCCCCCCACATGCACGCGCGGAATTTGTTCGGGCTGAAAATCCTGGTAGCCCGGATCACACAGCTTGAGTTGCGAGGGCAGGTTCAGCCACAACTGGAAACCTTCCATCACGCCTTCTTCCTGCTCGGGCATTTCGCTGTGGGTCAGGCCCCGCCCCGCCGTCATCCATTGCACGCCCCCGTTTTCGAGCAAGCCCTCGTGCCCGCGGCTGTCACGGTGGCGCATGCGGCCCGCAATCATGTAGGTGATGGTTTCAAAGCCGCGATGCGGGTGGTCTGGAAAGCCGGCAATGTAATCGTCGGGGTCATCGCTGCCGAAGGCATCGAGCATCAAAAAGGGATCCAGCCGCTGCTGCAGGTCTTGCGTCAAGACCCGCGTCAGGCGCACGCCCGCGCCGTCTTGTGTGGCTTGGCCAGCGACCCAACGCTCGACCGAGCGCAGCTTGGGCTCAGCCATGCGACACCGTGTAACCTTCCTCGGCAATGGCCTGGGCCAGGCTTTCCCGCGCTTGCGAACTGACAACGTCTACTTTGTTGTGCGCACGGTCAATGGTCACCGTGGCTTGGGCGTCCACGCGCAAAATCGCGCGTTTCACCGCCATTTCACAATGGCCACAGGTCATGCCTTGAACTTCTAAGTGGTGCTCCATCCGGACTCCAGAAAATAATGCCACCTGTACATCATAAGAAGGTTTAACCTAGCGGCATGAATTCTGAGTCGACGCCGCCGAGCACCACCACCGATCTGGGCATTGGGGGCATGACCTGTTCTGCGTGTGTGAGCCGCGTGGAGCGCGCTATGCAGAAAGTTCCCGGCGTGGCCCAGGCCAGCATCAACCTGGCCTCCGAATCTGCGCGCGTGTCGTGGACCGCGGATGCACCAGGTGACCTGGACACACGCGAGGCCCAGTTGCGGCGTGCCGTGCGCGAGGCCGGCTATGAGCCGCTGGCACGCGAACAACAAGAGGCCTTGCAGGCCAATCCTTGGCAAGGCTTTGCGCCCGTCGCTTGGAGCCTGTTGCTCAGTGCGCCATTGGTCTTGCCCATGCTGGGCAGTGTGTGGGGTCAGCATTGGATGTTGCCTGCGCTCTGGCAGTTCTTGTTGGCCACGCCCGTGCAATTCATTTTGGGCGCACGCTTTTACAAAGCGGCCTGGCATGCCCTGCGCCAAGGCAGCGGCACCATGGATTTGCTGGTCTCTTTGGGCACCACCGCGGGATGGGCCTTGTCGGTCTGGTTGTGGCTGCACACCCCCGCCGACGCCATGCCCATGCTTTATTTTGAAGGCTCCGCCGTGGTCATCAGCTTGGTGCTGCTGGGCAAGTGGCTGGAAGGGCGAGCCAAGCGACAAACCACGCAGGCCATTCGCGGCTTGCAGGCCTTGCGGCCGCTGACAGCGCGCATTCTGACGGCCCAGGGTGAAGAAGACATTCCCGTTGCGGACTTGCTGGTGGGCGATCGGGTGGTGGTGCTGGCGGGTGCACGCATCCCGGCCGACGGTCCCGTGCTGGAAGGGCGCTCGCAAGTAGACGAGGCGATGTTGACCGGGGAGCCCCTCCCGGTGTTGAAAGAAGTCGGCGATACCGTTCGCGGCGGCACGCTCAACGGCGAAGGCCGCCTGGTGTTTCAGGTCCACGCGACGGGCGCGGCCTCTTTGTTGTCGCAAATCATCCGCTTGGTGGAAGACGCACAGGCCGCCAAAGCCCCGATTCAGCGGCTGGTCGACCAGGTGTCGGCCGTCTTCGTGCCGGTGGTCTTGGTGTTGTCGCTTTTGACGGGCCTGGGCTGGTGGCTCAGTGGCCACGGCCTGGAGCCTGCGCTGATTCACGCCGTGGCCGTGCTGGTGATTGCTTGTCCGTGTGCCTTGGGGCTGGCCACGCCAGCCGCCATCATGGCCGGCACCGGTGTGGCGGCCAAACATGGCATCTTGATCAAAGACGCCCAAGCGCTGGAGCGTGCGCACCAGGTCGGCACGGTGGCATTTGACAAAACAGGCACGTTGACGGTGGGTCGCCCTCGCCTGTTGTCTTTGCAATGCTTGGACGCTGAAGATGACGCGCAGGCTGCGCATTGGTTGGGCGTTGCGGCCGCTTTGCAGCGCGGCAGCGAACACCCGTTGGCAAGCGCCGTGAAAGTCGCAGCGGAACAGGCCGGCTTGACCGTGCTGACACCGCAAGCGGTGGTGGTTGAAACGGGTTACGGCCTTCAAGGCCAGGTCGGCGAGCGAACGGTCCTGCTGGGCAGCCTGCGTTGGTTGCAGATCTTGGGCGTGCCTCTGGCGCCGTGGTTGGACCGCGCAGCGGCCTTGCAAGCGCAAGGTGCGACCGTGTCTTGCCTGGCTGAGCGCGTGGGAGAAGATTGGGTGCCACGCGCTTTGCTGGCCTTTGGCGACGAGCCCAAGCCCGGTGTGGCGCAGGCTTTGCAAGCCTTGCGTGCACAAGGCTTGCGCCTGGTGCTGATTTCGGGAGACAACGCAGGGGCCGCACACCACATGGCACAGCGACTGGGTTTGCAACCCGACGAGGTGCATGCCGATGTCTTGCCCGGCGACAAGGTGGCCTGGGTTCGACGATTGCAGGCGCAAGCACGCAGCGCGGCGCATCCCGCTGTCGCCTTTGTGGGGGATGGCATCAACGACGCCCCGGCCTTGGCTGCGGCCGATGTGGGCATGGCGATGGCCGGCCTGCAAGGCGGTGGCACCGATGTGGCGATGAATGCCGCGGGCATCACCTTGATGCGCGGTGACGTGGCCCTGGTGGGGGCCGCCTTGGCCATTTCCAAACAGACGGTGACCAAGATTCGACAAAACCTGTTTTGGGCCTTCGCCTACAACGCCGCCGGCATTCCCTTGGCCGCCTTGGGCTACCTCAGCCCTGTGATGGCCGGCGCCGCCATGGCGCTGAGCTCGCTCAGCGTCATGGCCAACGCCTTGTGGCTCAAGCGTTGGAAGCCTTGATCAGGCGGGGTCTTTGTCCCCGCCGCCAGGCGCATTCTTGGGTGAAAACCAAGCCACATACAGCGCAGGCAACAGAACCAGGGTGAGGAAGGTTGCCGTGACCAAGCCGCCAATGACCACGATGGCCAGTGGCCGCTGTGTTTCGGCGCCAATGTCATGGCTCAGCGCCATGGGCAGCAAGCCCAGGGCGGCCAGCAGCGCGGTCATCAAGACGGTGCGAAGCCGTTGCTCAGAACCCTCACGCACAGCATCCACCACGCTGTAGCCGGCATTGCGCAGCTGCTGAAAAACCGTCAGCATCACCACGCCATTGAGGACCGCCTGCCCCGACAAGGCGATGAAGCCGATGGCCGCCGAAACCGACAAAGGAATGTGAAACAACCACAGGCCAATGAACCCGCCAATCAGGGCCAACGGGACATTGACCAAGATCAGCACCGCGGTTTTCACGGAAGCAAACGCATCGAACAGCAACACAAAAATCAGCAAAAGCGAAATCGGCACCACAATGCTCAGGCGCTGCATGGCGCGCTCCTGGTTTTCAAACTCACCCGACCACGTCAAGGTGTAATTGGGTGGCAGGGTCACGCTTTGTGCCACGCGGGCCTTCATGTCGGCCACGATGGAGCCCATGTCCCGGCCTTTGATGAAAATGCCAATGGCCATCGTGCGCCGGCCGGCCTCGCGCGCAATGTTCATCGCGCCGCTGGTCTCGCGCAGCGTGGTCACCGCGCCCAAGGTGGTGAAGCCGCCATCGGGCGTGGGCACGGGCGTTGCTGCCAATTGGTCCAATGTGCGCCGCTCTGCCGGCAAGCGAACCGCCACCGCAAAGCGGCGCTCCCCTTCCCACAACTGCGTTGCCGCTTTGCCCGCCAGGGTGGCCTCAATCAGGTCCTGGATGTCGCCCACGTTCAAGCCATAGCGCGCGGCGCGCGCGCGGTCGATGTCGATCAGCAGCTGGGGCAACTCCCCAAGCCGGTCAATTTCTGCCCGGTAGACCCCGCGCACCTGCTTGATCTCGCGTTCAATGGCTTCCGTGGTGCGCCGCAGGGTGGCCAAATCGTCACCGGCCACCTTGATCACGATCTGGCCGTCAATTTGAGAAATCGACTCCAGGACGTTGTCTCGAATGGGTTGCGAAAAAGTGGGCTCCATGCCGGGCAGGTCGGAGACGGCGCGGTCCATCTCTTCGATCAGCTGTTCGCGCGTCAAGCCCGGCCGCCATTCGTCCGGTGGCTTGATGTCCACAAACACTTCGGCCATGCTGATGGTTTTCGGGTCGGTGCCATCTTCTGGCTGGCCCGCTTTGGACACCGTGGTGCGAACCTCCGGAATGCGAAGCAAGGCCTGGCGGACGTTGCGCAGGGCGCGCGCGGCTTCATCGTTCGAGATGCTGGCGGGCAGCCGCAAGTTCACCCAGATGGTGCCCTCGTTGAGTTCTGGCAAAAACTCCGAACCCAGCCTGGACGCCAGCCCCATGGCGACGCCAAACGCCAAAACCGACAATGCCACCACAGAGCGGGTGTGCGCCAGCGACCACGCCAAGATGGGGCGATAAAGACGCTTGGCACCCGAGACCAGCCGGTTGTCTTCATGGGGCAATTTGCGCCGCAGCATCCAGTACGCCAGCAGGGGGACCAGGGTCAGCGAGAAAATCAGCGAGCCCACCAAGGCCGTGGTGACCGACAGCGCCATCGGCTGAAAGATGCGCCCCTCATGCCGTTGCAGCGCAAAGATGGGAATGTGGGCAGCAATGATGATCAGCATGGAGAACAAGGTGGGGCGGCCCACTTCGTTGGCGGCTTGCGTGATGACCGCGCGCCGCTCCTTGTCGTTCATGCCTTCGCCCCGCTCGGCCAAGCGGTGCATGATGTTTTCAATCACAATCACCGCGCCGTCGACGATGATGCCGAAATCCATGGCCCCCAGGCTCAGCAAGTTGGCGGGCACCCCCATGATTTTCAAGCCCAAAAAAGTCGACAGCAAGGCCAGGGGAATGACCACCACCACCGCCAGGCTGGCGCGCAAATTCGACAAGAAAAGGTACAAGACCAAGGACACCAGCAGCGCGCCCTCGACCAAATTGCGAAACACGGTCGACAGTGTTTTGCCCATCAGCCAGGTGCGATCGTAGAACGGCACGATCTTGACGCCCTCGGGCAGCAAGCGTGAATTCAACTCTTCGATTTTTTCTTTCACGCCCTTCAAGACCACGCTGGGGTTCTCGCCCTTGCGCATCACCACAATCCCCGTGATGACATCATCGTCCAAGTCTTGGCCCACCGTCCCTAGCCGCGGGACGGCCCCCACTTTGACTTGCGCGACATCGCGAATCAGCACCGGTGTGCTGTTGCGCGATGTCAGCACCACATTGCCGATGTCATCGGCGGATTGCAACAGGCCCAGGCCCCGAATGGCGTATTGCTGCGTGCCTTGCGCCACATAGCTTCCACCCGCATTGGCATTGCTGCGCCCCAGGGCGTCCAGCAAATGTTGGTAGTTCAAGCGGTAGGCGCGCAGCTTTTCCAAGTCGGGCTGCACTTCGTATTGCTTGATGAAGCCGCCCATGGCCACGACATCTGCAACACCTGGCACCTGGCGCAAGTTACGCTCCACAGTCCAGTCTTCCAGGGTGCGCAGCTCGGTGGTTGAAACGCCGTCGCCCCTGAGTCGGTAGCGCATGATTTCGCCAACGGGCGTTGCGTTGGGCGCGATGTTGGCTTCGACGTTGGGGGGCAAGGCCACGCCGCGCAGGCGCTCATTCACCTGTTGGCGCACCAGGTTGACGTCAGCGTTGTCGTTGTAGGTCACCACCGTGAACGACAGACCAAATTGCGTGTGGGAAAAAACCCGAATCGCATTGGGCATGCCAGAGAGCGCCACCTCAATGGGCAGGGTCACTTGCTTTTCAACTTCTTCAGCCGCGCGTCCTGGGTACAGCGAGATCACGGTGACCTGGGTGTCGGTCACATCGGGAAAGGCTTCCACCGACAGGTTTTTGAAGGCGATCACCCCTGCCATCACAAACAGCAGCGTTCCCAGCACAATGAACAGCGGCTGATTCAGTGCGTACTGGATGATTTTTTTCATGGCGTCGCCTTGCCGGCGTTGGCCGCGGGGCTGCTGCGCTGTGCGGCTTCGCGCGCAATCCGAAATTCACGCGCCAGCAGCAAAGCGTTTTGGGTGACCACGGCTTCGCCTGCCGCCAGTCCTTGGCCGACAAAAACCTCTTGTGGCCCTTCGTGGAGCAAGCGAACATCGCGGCGCTCATACACACCGGTTTGCGGCTGGATGAACACACTGTGTTGCGCGCCTTGCAAGAAAACCGCGCTGGCGGGAATGCGCACACCGGCGCCCATGTCGCGCGCGATGCTGACATTGGCCAACATTTCCGCTTTCAGCAAACGCTTCGGATTGGGCACGGTGGCCCTGACTTTGAGGGTGCGCGTGACGGGGTCGATGAAGTCCGCCACCGCAGAAACCGTGGCCGTGAAACGCTCGCCCGGCAAGGTCGCTACCGTCATCTCCACCGCTTGGCCCTTTTGCAGTGCCAGCAAATCACCCTCGCGGGCATCGATGAGCAGCCACAGACTTTCGGGATCCGTGATCACAAACAGCGGGGGCGATCCCGGCGCCGTCATTTCCGGGCGGACCTCTTGGTGCGGGTTGAGGTTGCGCTCCACGATCCAACCCTTCAGGGCGGCCGTGAGGTGCAAGCGTTGCGAAACCTCGGCCTTGCCACCGTAGAGTTGGGTGCGCGAAGAGGCTCGGTGGGCCTCGGCTTGCGCCCGTTGCGCTTCGGCCTGTGCTTGCTCCAACTCTTTGCGCGCGCTAATCCCCGCCTCAAACAAGGTTTGCTGGCGCGCCAAACTCTTTTCGGCCAACTGCAAATCTGCGCGTGCGCGCGCGGCGTCGGCTTGCGCGGCCCCAAACTCAGGCGATGCCAGCTCTGCCAGCAGGCTGCCGACCTGAACTTGTTGTCCCACGTCGGCATGAAGTTGCGCGACCCGGCCAGAAAAAGCCGGATAAATGCGTTGCGTCCGGCTTTCGTCCCACACCAGGCGCGCAGGCAGGCTGGCGGGAACTTTGCCGGCCACGACCGCGTTTTCTGTTTTCAAAAGGCCCAGCTGTGGATGACCTGAGGCAAAGCGAAGCTGCTCGCCTTGCAAGATGGGCTGGGGCGTGGAGGCCGCAGGCGCTGGCGCTTCGCCGCAGCTCGTCAGCAGGCCAAGTGCGCTGAGGCAAATCAGCAAAAGGTGTTTATCACTCATAGGGCGTTGGTGTTGAGTTGCCACAAGCCTTGGGCTTTGGCGTGTTCCAGCTTGGCCATCAGGCCTTCAAGGCGGGTCGCGCGCAAGGTCCGGCGCGCTTCCAGCAGATCGGTCAGGGGCAGGGCGCCTTGTTGGTAGGCCAGCTCTGCCTGCGTTGCCACCTGCTGAGCTTTGGGCAACAGTGTTTGTTCATAGATCAGCATCTTGCTGTGCGTGGCGCGCCAAGTCTGGTAGAGGCTCATGAAGGCGTGCCGAGCGGTGTGCAAGGCCTTGGCGACCAGGTTTTCAGCTTGTTCTTTTTGCGCTGCAGCGCGCCGGATCTCACCTTCATAGCCATACCCCCATTGCAGGGGCATTTGCAGCCGAAACTCCAACATGCGCGTGGAGCTCCCGGGAAAATGATCGAATGAGCTGCCCCAGGTGATGTCACTTGTTTTTTGGGCCTGCGCCAACGCCAGGGCCGACTTGCTGGCCTCCAGCCGATCTTGCGCAGCCTTGACATTAGGGCGTTGTTCAAGCCAAGCACTCAAAGCATTTTCAAACGCCGGCTCGCTCAGCACAGCCGCGGAAGTCTTTGGCCAAGAGCCCATGGCTTGCGGCAGGCCCTGCCCAGGGCCCGCCTGTCGCATCAGCAAAGCCAATTGATGCGCTGCATGCCAGCGCGCCAAATAAGCCGACTCGGTCTCGGCACGCGCGCGTTCTGTTTCAATGCTGATGCGGTTGAGGTCCTGCGCGGAGACGTCACCCGCTTGCAAGCGCTTGCGCGTTGCGATCAGCAGTTGCTCGTAGCTCTGCCAAAGGCCGACCAATTCTTGTTGGCGCTCCTGCGCGGCCAACAATTCGTAGAAAGCCTCCAAGGCCATTTGCTTTTGCTGAAGCTGGATGTCCAGCACATCGGTCTGTGCGGCTTGTGCCAGGCCCGCACTGGTGCGGGTGCGAAGCAGTCGCTTGTCAGCGCGCTCCCAGGTCCAGTCCAGGCCCACCGATTTGTCGATTCTTTTTTGTTGCCAGAGCGAGCCTGCACCGACGCCATTTTGCAGGTCAATCGCGCTGGTTTTGGCAGAAAGTATGGGCAGCGGCGCTCGGTTGGCCGCCACAACGTCGGCTTTTGCCGCCTCGGCTTCCTTTTCAGAAAGAGCGACTTCCCAGTTGTCGCTTGCGGCTTTCAGCACCTCGGCCAATGCCATCGGGCGGCTCGCTTGGGGTTGCGCGGCCAAGGGGGCCAGCAGGCTCAGGCAGGCGCCCAAGGCCGCCGCGCTCCTGGCCCAAAACAAGTGTCGTATGCTCATGCATGGTTTATCGCAGACACTGCCTGACCGCCGCCTGACCAACATCACCCCTTCTTGTCGTTGCCGCCATGCGCATTCTTTTGATCGAAGACGATGCAGTCTTGCAAGCCGTCATGTTGCGCAGCCTGAGTGATGCGGGGCACCGGGTGGACGCGGCCTCGCACCTGGAAGAGGCACGGCATTTCTGGCGGATACAGTCATTTGACGCGGTGTTGCTGGACTTGAATTTGCCGTTGCATGGGCGCGCCAGTGCCGCCTCGGGCTCTGGCTTGACGCTTTTGCGCGAGGTTCGCGCCCACGGCGACAAGACCCCTGTGTTGGTGTTGACCGCCAGAGGCCGTACCGAAGAGCGCATTGCCGGCCTGGATGCCGGCGCCGATGATTACCTGGGCAAGCCTTTTGACCTGGCCGAAGTCGAGGCCCGATTGCGCGCCCTGGTGCGGCGCGCCCAAGGCACGCAGGAATTGGTTCAAGTGGGGCGTTTGTGTTTGCATCGCCAGCACCGGCGCTTCTCCCTGGGTGACCAGGAACTGGTCTTGCCGGCCCGGGAGTTTGAGGTTTTGTGGGAGTTGATGACCCCACCAGGACGCGCGGTGAGCAAGCGCTCGCTGTCTGAAAAACTCTCTGATTTCGACGAGGCACTGGGCGACAATGCCTTGGAGGCGTTCATTTCGCGTTTGCGCAAAAAGCTGTTGGACAGCGGTGCCAGCATTCGGACACTGCGCGGCATCGGCTATGTTTTAGAAGAGGCGCAGCGGTGAGTCGCGCCAGCGCCACCCAACCGTCCTTGCGCAACCGCTTGTTGCGGCATGTGCTCATTCCCTTGGCGGCCACCTGGGTGTTGGGCGTGGGCTTGATGACCGGTGTCGCCAGCTATTTCACCCAACAAGCGTATGACCGCGCCTTGTTGGACGATGCTTACCTGGTGGCCAGCCATGTCCACTTGCAAGAAGGTCCGGCGGGCCCACGCTTGTTCCTCCAGCTTTCCGCGACGGAGATGACCACGGTGCTGTTTGACCAGACGGAGTCTCTTTTCTTTGCGGTCATCGATGCCCAAGGCGAGTTGCTGGCCGGCCATCCAGGCTTGGCGCCCGCTGCCCCTTTGACGCCTGGCGCACCGCAGTTTGCGGACCTGACGTACCAGTCTCGGCAGCTGCGTTCGGTCACGCTGCACAAGCGCCAGCCACAGCCCTTTTATGTGGTGATGGCCCAAACCACCACCAGCCGGGAGCGTTTGCTGCAACGACTTTTTCTGTTCTCCTTGGTGCCGCAGGTGGCGCTCTTGTGGCTGTTGGCGGCCGCATTGCGCCGCTGGATTGAAAAAGACCTGCAGCCCCTCTCTGACCTGGAGCAAGCCTTGCATCGGCGCGACGCGCGCGACTTGACGCCCATCCATGTTGGCACGCGCACGCGCGATTTGCAGCGCTTGAACGAGGCAGTCAATGACCTGCTGGCCCGCATCGGGCAAAGTGTGCGTGCCCAGCGAGAGTTCTCGGGCAATGTGGCGCATGAATTGCGCACACCGCTGGCCGGGATTCGCGCCCAAGCGGGCTATGGTTTGGGGCAACAGTCGCCGGATGTGTGGCGTGAGCAATTGCGGGGCATCGCTCGCAGCGAAGAGCGCGCCAGCCATTTGGTGGATCAGTTGTTGGCCTTGGCGCTGGCCGATGAAGCGCAAAACTCTTTGCCTTTGGCGCCGCTGGCCTTGGATGAGGTGGTGCAGGACACGCTGATGCGGTTTCTGGCGCGCGCGGACAGCTTGGGCGTGGACCTGGGCGCACGCGGCTTGGAAAAGCCCGTGCGGGTCATGGCGCACCGCGCATTGGTGGAGGGGGTGTTGAACAACTTGCTGGACAACGCACTGCGGTATGGGCGGCCGCAAGTCGGCGCGCCGCAGGTGACGGTCTCGGTGGAGCAAAGCCATCCTCATGTCCTGCTCAGCGTGCAAGACAACGGCCCTGGCATTTCCGCGGATCAGCGACAGCGGGTCATGCAACGTTGGTCGCAAGGCCAGGCCGGGGAGGCCCTCAAGGAAGGGTCTGGTTTGGGCTTGGCGATTGTGTCGGAATACGCCCGGCTGATGGGGGCCACGCTTTCCTTGCAGCCCGGCGATGGCGGTGTGGGCTTGAAGCTGACCCTGCAGTTTGCGCAAGTGGCCAGCGGCGAAGGTGAGGCATGACCTTGGCCGCCCGCCCCGTCTTGCTGGCGGCCATTTTGTCCTTGGGGGCGGCGGTGTCCTTGGGGATCACGCGCTTTGCCTACGGCTTGCTGCTGCCCATCATGCGAGACGACTTGGCCTGGACCTACACCTTGGCCGGCGCGATGAACACGGCCAATGCCGTGGGGTATTTGTTGGGCGCGTTGACTGCGCCGATGTTGCTGCGCCGTCAGGGGCCTGCGCGCTTGATGCTGTGGGGGGCCGTCTTCGCCACGCTGTTCATGGCCGCCAGCGGTTTTTTTCGCGAGCCCCTGCCTCTGCTGTTGCAGCGCCTGTTGGCGGGGGTGGCCAGTGCCTGGGTGTTTGTGACGGGGGGGCTGTTGGTGGCGCGCCTGGCCTCGCGTCATCCTGAGCGCAGCGGCTGGCTGTTGGGCTTGTATTACGGCGGCACGGGCTGGGGCATTGCGGCCTCAGCACTGTTGGTCCCGCAAGCGCTGGCATGGGGTGGCCATTGGGCGCATGCCTGGTGGTGGCTGGCGCTGTCCTGCGCGCTGGCCACGCTGGTGTTGTGGCGGCCGGTTTTGCAACTGCACGAGGCGCCGGCCAGCGCAGCGACCGTTGCAGCTGAGGCTCCGCAGTGGACGCCTTGGCGGCGTTATGTCCCGGTGTTGGCGGGCTATGGGTGTTTCGGGGTGGGCTACATTGGCTACATGACCTTTGTCATCGCCATGCTGCGCGAGCATGGTGTCGGCGCGCAAGGCCTGACCCTTTTCTATGCCTGTCTGGGTTTGGCGGTGGTGGCCTCGTCCCGAATTTGGGCGGGTTTGTTGGACCGTTACCGGGAGGGGCAGGCCTTGGCCCTGCTCAACGCCTTGCTGGGTGTGGCCACGGTGATTCCCGCCCTGACCCCACACCCAATGGCGCTGATGGTCTCTGGGTTGTTGTTCGGTGGCGTCTTCTTGTCCGTGGTGGCCTCGACCACCGCGTGGGTGCGTCACAACCTGCCGGCGGCCGAATGGGCGCATGGCATCACGGTGTTCACCGTGGTCTTTGCGGTGGGCCAAATTTTGGGGCCCACTTGGGTCGGCTGGATTGCCGACGGTCCCGGCGGCTTGGCCCGCGGTTTGCTGGTCTCGGCGGCGGTGTTGTGGCTAGGCACCGCCCTGGCCTGGCGCCAAAAACCTCTGGCCTAAGCCTCCCGCCATCGCGAGCGCAGCGCGGCGATCTCATGCTCCGGCGTGAGGTTGCCGCGGCCCCTTCGGGGCCTCGCAAAGACGGGTCAGGTTTTGTAGCTGGGGTCGAGCCGATCGAGTTTGCGCAACAAGGCCGGCCAGGCAATGGCGGGGCCTTGCCCGGCGGTGGCGATGCGCATGACCTGGGGCATGTCGCGCATGATCTCGGGGTTCACCTCAATCAGCTCGCCACAGGCTTGCGCGGTCACCTGAATCTGGCAGGTATTTTCAAAGGTGTACATGTTGAGGAAGGCCGCGGGAATGGTGGCGCCAACCGTCAGCAGGCCGTGATTGCGCAGCATCAAAAAGTTTTTGTTGCCCATGTCGGCTTGCAAGCGCGGGATCTCGTCTGCGCGCAGGGCCACGCCCTCATAGTCGTGGTAGGCCAGCGAGGACACGACAAAGGTGGACTGCTGACTGATGGGGAGCACGCCGCATTTCAAGGCGCTGACCGCCACGCCGGCGCGGGTGTGGGTGTGCAATACGCACTGCACATCGGGGCGCGCGGCATGCAGGGCGCTGTGGATGGTGAAGCCTGCTGGGTTCACCGGGAACGCGGACTCTTGCAATTTGTTGCACTGCATGTCCACCTTGATCAGACTGGAGGCCGTGATTTCGTCGAACATCAGGCCATAGGGGTTGATCAAGAACTGATGGTCATGGCCCGAGACCGACTCGGGCAGGCGCACGCTGATGTGAGTGAAGACCAGGTCGCTCCATCCAAAAGCCGCCACCAGCCGGTAGCAAGCCGCCAAGTCACAGCGCAGGGCCCATTCTTCCGCAGTGACCAATTCTTTCAATGAAGGGATGTGCATGCATGTCTCCTGTTTTTTGTAGAAATCATTGTGTCACGCCAGGGCTTGAGATGCCAGTCTCGGGGGCGCTGAAGCCCTTGCGATAAAATGTACAAAACCACTCATTTGTACAAAATGCAAGTTCTTCCTTTGAGCGCCTTGCGCGCGGACATTGCCAGCATGATCGACCTGGTTCAGCAGGGCGAGACGGTGCGCATTTTGCGGCACGGCAAGCCTGTGGCCGACCTGGTCCCTGTGCAGGACGCGCCGGTGGCCAGACAACCCAGCTGGAAGCAGCCCTTTGACCCTGTTGCCTTGCCGCCGCAAGCCTCGTTGGCCCAAGCCGTGTTGCACGAGCGCGAGACCGGCGCATGATCGCCGCCTCGCCCGCCCAGCCCCTGCGCGTGATGTTCGATGCCTCCGCGCTGACACCCCGCTATGCGCAAGAGCCAGGCCACGACCGTGTTCAGGACTTGTGCGCCCGCGCCACCGAGTTGCTGGTGGCCTCCCATTGCAAAGCCGAATTGGCGGCGGCCCTGTCACGACGCCACCACGAAGGCGTGCTGTCGGCGGCGGACTACCAGCGGGTGAAAGCCCGTCTGGCGCAAGACTTTGCCGACATGACCCTGGTGCCCTTGGACGCACGCGTGGAGCGCCAAGCCCTGGAGGCGTTGGAGCGCCAGCCTGTGCAAGGCTGGGACGCGATTCAGGTGGCGTCGGCCCGTGTGGCCCGCGCAGATTTGTTTGTCACGGCCGATCGGCGCCAAGCGCGCCTGGCCCGTGACTTGGGGGTGCCGACCGAGTGCCTGCTGGAAGAACTGAAAGGACCCGTGTGATGTGGTATCCCGAAGCATTTGACATCATTGTGGTGGGCGGCGGCCATGCCGGCACCGAGGCAGCGCTGGCGGCCGCGCGCATGGGCGCGAAAACCCTGCTGTTGAGCCACAACATCGAAACCCTGGGGCAGATGAGTTGCAACCCCTCGATTGGCGGGATCGGCAAAGGCCATTTGGTCAAGGAAATCGACGCCCTGGGCGGCGCCATGGCCTTGGCCACCGATGAGGGCGGCATCCAGTTTCGCATCCTCAACAGCTCCAAAGGCCCGGCGGTGCGCGCCACCCGCGCGCAGGCCGACCGGATTCTCTACAAAGCAGCGATTCGCCACCGCCTGGAAAACCAGCCCAACCTGTGGCTGTTTCAGCAAGCCGTGGATGACTTGATCGTCGAGGGTGACCGCGTCGCGGGCGCCGTCACACAGGTGGGCATTCGTTTTCGCGCGCGCGCCGTGGTGCTGACCGCGGGCACCTTCCTGGACGGCAAGATCCATGTTGGCTTGAACAACCACCCTGGAGGGCGTGCGGGCGATCCCCCCGCCGTTTCCTTGAGCGCACGGCTGAAGGAGTTGAAGCTGCCCCAAGGGCGCTTGAAAACCGGGACGCCGCCACGCCTGGACGGTCGCACCATTGACTTTTCGCAATGCACCGAGCAGCCTGGCGATGGCATGCCTGGAGGCTTGCCGGGCGAGGTGCCGGTGATCAGTTTCTTGGGGCGTCCGGCCATGCACCCGCAACAGGTGCCGTGCTGGATCACCCACACCAATGAGCGAACCCACGAGATCATTCGTTCCGGGTTTGACCGCAGCCCCATGTTCACCGGGAAAATTGAAGGCGTCGGGCCACGCTATTGCCCCAGCGTGGAAGACAAAATCAACCGTTTTGCCGACAAGGAAAGCCATCAGATTTTCCTGGAGCCCGAGGGCCTTAACACCCATGAGGTCTACCCCAACGGCATCAGCACCAGCCTGCCCTTTGACATTCAGTATGCGCTGGTCCGGTCCATGAAAGGACTGGAGAATGCGCACATTTTGCGGCCGGGTTACGCCATCGAGTACGACTATTTCGACCCGCGCGGGCTGACTTCACACTTCGAAACCCGGGCCATTCAGGGACTGTTCTTTGCGGGCCAAATCAATGGCACGACCGGTTACGAAGAGGCGGCGGCGCAAGGGCTGTTTGCCGGCATCAATGCCGCATTGCAGTGCCGGGGGGACGGCCCCTGGGTGCCCTCGCGTGACCAGGCCTACCTGGGCGTGTTGGTGGACGACCTGATCACCAAAGGCGTGACCGAGCCCTACCGCATGTTCACCAGCCGCGCCGAGTTCCGCCTGCAATTGCGCGAAGACAACGCCGACATGCGCTTGACCGAGGTCGGCCGCCAAATGGGGCTGGTCGATGACGCGCGCTGGGATGCGTTCTGTCGCAAGCGCGATGCTGTTTCACGTGAAACCGAGCGCTTGAAATCCATCTGGATCAACCCGCGCAACTTGCCCGCAGAAGAAACCGAGCGTGTGTTGGGCAAAGCCATTGAGCGCGAGTACAACCTGGGCGACTTGCTGCGCCGACCCGGCATCCGGCATGCCGACCTCATGAGCCTGGCGCAGGGGCGTTTTGTCAGCACCGAGCTGGAGGCGCTGGACCCTGTTTCACGTGAAACCGTGGTGGAGCAGGTCGAAATTGCCGCCAAGTACGCGGGCTACATTGGGCGGCAGCGCGATGAAGTGCAGCGCGCGTCTTATTATGAAAACCTGCGCTTGCCAGAGAGCCTTGATTACATGCAGATATCTGCCCTGAGCATCGAGGTTCGGCAAAAGCTCAGCCGACAACGGCCCGAAACCTTGGGCCAGGCTTCGCGCATTTCCGGCATCACACCAGCGGCCATCTCCTTGCTGTTGATTCATTTGAAGCGGGGCCGCTTCAGCGGCTTTGCAACCGAAGACACCCAGGTGGCGGCGTGACGGCCGAGTTGGAGCGGGGTCTGCGCGAGGGCCTGGCCGATTTGGGCCTGGTCTTGGCGGATGCGCAAGTTTCGCAGTTGCTGGCCTACCAGGCCTTGATCGCCAAATGGAACCAGGTTTACAACCTGACGGCGGTTCGGGACCCGCAAGAGATGCTGACTCATCATCTGTTGGACAGCCTTGCGGTCGTGCCACCGATGCGCCAGCAGTTGGCGGGCCGCGCCACGCTTTTGGATGTGGGGTCGGGCGCCGGACTGCCGGGCGTGGTCTTGGCCATCACCTGTCCTGAGCTGACCGTGACTTGCGTGGACACGGTGGCCAAAAAAGCCGCCTTCATTCAACAGGTGGCGGTGAGCTTGGGCTTGCCGCACCTGAAAGGCTTGCATGCCAGGGTGGAAACTTTGCCAGGGCCCTACGACGTGATCTGCTCGCGTGCCTTCTCTTCCCTGCCCGATTTTGTGAAAGGTTCCCGCCAAGCCTTGGATCCCCAAGGCGTGTGGATGGCCATGAAAGGCAAGCATCCACAGGAAGAGCTGGCGGCTTTGCCCGCCGATGTGGATGTGTTTCACGTGGAACCCTTGACCGTGCCCGGCTTGTCGGCAGAACGTTGCATTGTCTGGATGCGTTTGGCGGCGCAAGACAGTTAAACTCTGGGCTCTGCCGCTGAAAGGTTGTGATGCTCGGGGTTTCAGATTACGCTGCATTTGTGCTGGCCATCGTGGTTTTCCTGGCGATTCCAGGCCCCGGCAATTTGGCGTTGTTGACCTCCACCGCCAAGGGCGGTGTGCGTGGTGGTTTGGCTTCGACCTTGGGCATCATGGCCGGCGACCAGGTCTTGATGTGGCTGGCCGTTGCCGGTGTGGCCGCCTTGTTGACCGCCGCCCCCGCCCTCTTCTTTGCCGTGCAATGGCTGGGCGCACTGTACCTGGCTTACTTGGGTTGGCGCATGTTGCGCGCGCAGCCCGGTGAGGCGCCGGTGGTGAACATTGCGGTCGGACAATACTTTCGGCAGTCCATGCTCATCACCTTGCTCAACCCCAAGGCGATTGTTTTTTACATGGCTTTTTTCCCTTTGTTTGTGGATCCGCAGCAGCACCAAGGCGGGCTGACCTTCGCCTTCATGGCGCTGACCATTGCGGCCCTCACCTTGTTGTACGGCTTGGTGCTGGTGGTGCTGGCGCACCGATTGGCGGCGCGCATCCAAGCCAAGCCTTGGATGGCGCGGGTGCTGAACAAAATCGCCGGCAGCCTGCTGATTGCTTTTGGCCTGAAACTGGCCTTGTCCAAGTAAACCGATCACGACACCGAAAGACCTGAATGGCCCACATTTTTTGCATTGCCAACCAAAAAGGCGGCGTCGGCAAAACCACCACCACGGTGAACCTCGCCGCAGGCTTGGCCGCGGTGGGTCAACGGGTGCTGATGATCGACCTCGACCCCCAAGGCAACGCCACCATGGGTTCGGGTGTGGACAAGCGGCAACTGACGCTCAGCGTTTACGACGTGTTGCTGGAGTCGGCCTCGGTCGCCGAGGCCCGCGTGCGCAGCCAATGGGGCGAAACGCCCTCGCAAAAAGCCAAGCCCACCTACGACGTGTTGGGCGCCAACCGCGACTTGGCCGGGGCAGAGGTGGAATTGGTCGGCCTGGAGCGACGCGAAAAGCGATTGAAGCAAGCTCTGTCCGAAGTCGATAAAGATTACGACTTTATTCTTATCGATTGCCCGCCCTCCCTGTCCATGCTGACCCTCAATGGCCTGTGCTGTGCCCATGGCGTGGTGGTGCCCATGCAATGCGAATACTTTGCCTTGGAAGGGCTGACCGATTTGGTCAACACCATCAAGCAGGTACACGCCAACCTGAACCGGGAACTCAAGGTGATTGGCTTGCTGCGTGTGATGTTTGACCCGCGCATCACCCTGCAGCAGCAGGTCAGCGACCAACTCAAGGCACACTTTGGCGACAAGGTGTTCAACACCATCATTCCGCGCAACGTGCGCTTGGCCGAGGCGCCCAGTTATGGTTTGCCGGGTGTGGTGTTTGACCCGTCTGCCAAGGGCAGCCAGGCCTTTGTGGCCTTTGCCCAAGAGATGGTGGAGCGCATCCCCACCTTGCGAGGCTAAGGGCATGTCATGGCATGTCTTGGGACTGCCGGATGGGCGCGGGGGCATGCCCAGTCCCTGGCTGCTGCACTGGGCGCAGCGGCATGGTGTGGAACAAGTCCCGCAACACGATTGGCAACGCCCCCTGCGCGGCGACTGGATGATGCAGCTGGAAGAAGCCGTGTTGCGCCATCCGCGCGTGGTGCTGGTGGCGGATCAACTGGCCTGCCATTTGGTCGCGGCCTGGGCCGCACACTCCCGGCTCACGAACCGGGTCCTGGCGGCGTGGTTGGTGGCAACGCCGGCCTTGGCGCGTACCGAGGACAAGGTCCGTTTGCCGAGTTGGTTTCCTGTGGTGCGAGCGCCTTTGCCTTTTCCGGCTTGGTCGATTGCTGCCGAAGCGGACGCACCGGTACAAGACTGGGGCGCGCGGATCCTGACGATGGCAGGGCCCGACAGCGACGAACCTGCTTGGCAGGCGGGCTGGGACCGCTTGCAGTCTCAAACCCAAGCATTCATTGAAACGAACTGAAAAAGAAAGACATTCGATGGTCACGAAAAAACCCAAAGGCCTGGGCCGCGGACTGGAAGCCCTGCTCGGACCCAAAGCCGAAGAGCCGTCCGTTTCAGAAACCACAGCCACAGGAAAGCCTTCTACCTTGGCCTTGTCAGAGTTGGTGCCGGGAGCCTATCAGCCGCGCACCCGCATGGATGAGGGTGCCTTGTACGAACTGGCCGAGAGCATCAAAGCGCAAGGCATCATGCAGCCTATCCTGGTCCGCCAATTGACCCAGGGCGAGAACGCCGGCAAATACGAAATCATTGCGGGCGAGCGCCGCTTTCGCGCCTCGCGCCTGGCGGGGCTGGACACGGTGCCCGTGCTGGTGCGCGATGTGCCGGATGAGTCTGCCGCCGCCATGGCGCTGATTGAAAACATCCAGCGCGAAGACCTGAACCCCTTGGAAGAAGCCCAGGGCTTGCAGCGCCTGGTCAAAGAGTTTGGCCTGACCCATGAACAAGCCGCCCAAGCCGTGGGGCGCTCACGCAGCGCCGCTTCCAACTTGTTGCGCTTGTTGAACCTGGCCGAAGCCGTTCAAACTTTGTTGATGGCGGGCGACCTTGACATGGGCCATGCGCGCGCCCTGCTCTCTTTGGACAAGGCCGCACAAATCACCGCCGCCCACCAAATTGCAGCCCAACAAATGTCGGTGCGCGATGCCGAGCGCTTGGTGAAAAAGCTCAGCGCGGAGTTTCAGCTCGTCTCACCCAAACCCAAGAAAGAAAAGTCGCGTGACTTGCGGCGTGTCGAAGAAGAGTTGTCGGACTTGCTCACCGCAGAGGTCGACGTGCGCATCAAAAAGCGCATGAAGCGCTACGGCCGTGTGGAGGAAATGGGCGAAGTCGCGATTCAGTTCGGCTCCTTGGAAGAGCTCAATGGCCTGATCGAAAAACTCCGCCACGGCAACTGACCACGCCCGTTATCGCGAGAGAAGCGCGGCGATCCCTCTGCGAAGGAAGATCGCCACGGCCCGTTGGGCCTTGCGATGACGGGGGGTTAGAGCGTGAAAATTTTCCCGGGGTTCATGATGTTGTGCGGGTCGAGGGCGCGCTTGAGGGTGCGCATCATCTCGACGGCACCGGTTCCCGCCTCGTTCACCAGGAAGTCGATCTTGTGCAGGCCGATGCCATGCTCGCCGGTGCAGGTGCCCTCCAAGCTGAGGGCGCGGCTGACCAGTTTGTGGTTCAGCGCTTCGGCGGTGGCGCGCTCTTCGGCGCTGTTGGGGTCGATCAGGTAGCCAAAGTGGAAGTTGCCATCGCCCACATGGCCCACCAGGAAGTAGGGGATGCCGCTGGCATCGGCTTCGGCCACAGAGTCGAGCAGGCAGTCGGCCAGTCGGCTGATGGGCACACAGGTGTCGGTGCTGATGCAGCGGCAGCCAGGACGGGACTGCACCGCAGCGAAGTACGAGTTGTGACGCGCCGTCCACAAGCGGGTGCGCTCTTCAGGGGTGGAGGCCCATTCAAACGACTCGCCACCGTTGTCCGAGGCAATCGCTTGCACTGTTTCGGCTTGCTCTTTCACGCTGGCCGGCGAGCCATGGAACTCCATCAGCAACAGGGGCTGCTCTTTCAGCGTGAGCTTGGAATAGTTGTTGACCAGGCGCACGCTGTTCACATCGATCAATTCCACGCGCGCAATCGGCACGCCCAATTGAATCGTCTGAATCGTGGTGTGAACCGCCGCCTCCAACGAGGGGAAGGAGCAGATTGCGGCCGACACCGCCTCCGGCAAGGGGTACAGTTTCACCGTGACTTCGGTGATCACGCCCAGCGTGCCTTCGCTCCCCACAAACAGGCGCGTCAGGTCATAGCCCGCGCTGGATTTTTTGGCGCGTGAGCCTGTGCGAATCACTTCGCCGCTGGCGGTGACCACTTCCAGTGCCAACACGTTGTCACGCATGGTGCCGTAGCGAACGGCATTGGTGCCGCTGGCGCGGGTGGCGCTCATGCCACCGATGGAGGCATCGGCGCCAGGATCGATGGGGAAAAACAGGCCCGTGCTTTTGATCTCTTCATTGAGCTGCTTGCGGGTGACGCCAGGCTGCACCGTGACGGTCAAGTCTTCGGCATTGATGGACAGCACTTTGTTCATGCGGCTCACGTCCAGGCTGATGCCCCCCTGAACGGCGAGCAAATGCCCTTCCAGTGAGGAGCCCACGCCAAAAGGAATCACCGGCACGCGGTGCTGGTTGGCCAGGGCCACAGCGGCGGCCACATCGGCCGTGCTTTCTGCGAACACCACGCCCGCAGGCGGGGGCACTTGAAAGGACGATTCATCGCGGCCGTGCTGTTCGCGCACCGCCATGGCGGTTGAAAACCGGTCACCAAATTGAGCTTGGAGCGCTGCGATCAGGGCAGCAGGAACCTCACGTTGCACAACGTCGGGCACCAAATGGTTCAAAGCGGCGGGGGCGTTCATGGGGATCTCCAATCCAGAGTGAAGGCTGATTCTACGAAGACCGGCCCAGGCTTGCATGGGCGACTTGTGCCAGCAGCGACAGGCCGCTGAGGATCAGCAAGCCCAAGATGGCCTGGCGCAACTTGGCGGCCGGCAAGCGGTGCGCCAGCCGATGGCCGAGCAACAAGCTGATCAGGGCGGTCAGCGCCAGACCGGGCAGCCAGGCACCAAGCTCGGGCGACGACAAGCGCCCGGTCAGTCCCATCACGATGCTGGCCAATCCGGACAACAGCAACAGGGCCGCCGAAATGTTCACCCGCAGGGTGTGCGCGTCGCGGAAGCGGGTCACCAAGTGACCCACCATCACGGGGCCAGAGGTGCCAAAAATCACTTCAATCAAACCTGCCAAAAGACCGCTAAATACTGGGCTTTTGAAGAGTGAGTGCTGGCTTGTCGTGGTTTGTCGCAAGCCACGCACCCCCACCCAAATGACATAGCAGCCCAAGACCAGCAACAAAAGCGGGCTGTTGGCCCAAGCCGGTTGTTGCATCACCAACCAACCCAAACCTGCACCGCCCAACAACCAAGGCAGCAAGCGCAGCAACAGGCGTGCCTCAATGCGCTCCCATTGCAAGCCACCCAACAGCAGGCAGCCCGCGAAAACCAGGGGGACCACCTGGGCCAGTGGCCATTGCCAACTCAACAAGGGCACAATCACCAACGCCGAACCAAAGCCTGTGACGCCCAGCACAAAGAAGCCCAGGGCGATGACGGCGACGGGATAAATGATTTCAAACATGAGGCCTCAAGGTCAGCACAAGACTTGGGACAATACTGCATCTTGAAGGAGTGAACTCATGGGCAACCGCTTGACCCAAATTGCAACCCGAACCGGGGACAACGGCACCACTGGCCTGGGCAACAACCAGCGGGTGTCCAAGAACAGCTTGCGCGTGCACGCCATGGGCGAGGTGGACGAGTTGAACTCCAACATCGGCGTTCTGCTCTGTGAGGACATGCCGCAGGATGTGCGTGACTTGTTGGTGGAAATTCAGCATCAACTGTTTAACCTGGGGGGCGAGCTTTCCATTCCTGGGTTTGAATTGCTCAAGACGGATGCGGTGCTGGCGTTGGACGAAGCCTTGGCGCATCACAACGAACAATTGCCTCGATTGGAAGAGTTCATCTTGCCCGCGGGCACGCGCGGGGCCGCGCTGTCGCATGTGTGCCGCACGGTGGCACGGCGCGCCGAGCGTGCGGTGGTGGCCTTGGGCAACGAAGAGGCCTTGCAAGACACACCGCGCCAATACCTGAACCGCTTGAGCGACCTCATGTTTGTGCTGGCCAGGGTGTTGAACCGTGTGAACGGTGGCGACGATGTGTATTGGCGCAGCGAGCGCATGAAAGGCCAAGCCGGGGGCGCGGCTTGACGCCTCAGGCGCTGCTGGCGTTGAGGGCCTCGTCAAAAATGGCGACCGCCCGCGTCCAGCCCGCCGAGGCACCCCGGATCTTGTGCGGGAAACAGCTGATGTAAAAACCGCTGGCGGGCAGCGCTTCCAGGTTGTGCAGCTTTTCCAGGTGGCAGTAGCCAATGTCACGGCCCGCTTTGTGGCCCTCCCAAATCAGCGAGGCATCCTGGGTCTCGCCGTATTTTTTGGCGGTGTGCACAAACGGGGCATCCCAGCTCCAGGCGTCGGTGCCGGTCAGGCGCACGCCGCGCTCTAACAGGTACATGGTTGCCTCATAACCCATGCCACAGCCGCTGGCCACGTAGTCGGACTGGCCATAGCGCTGGCCCGCGCGCGTGTTGATGACCACGATCTCCAAGGGCTTCAGGGTATGGCCGATGCGTTGAAGCTCCGCTTCGACATCCGCTGCGGTCACCACATAGCCGTCGGCGAAATGGCGAAAGTCCAGTTTCACACCCGGTTGAAAACACCACTCCAGCGGCACATCATGGATGGCGATGGCGGGCTTTTTCTCGCCCAGGGCTTTGTCCATGGTGGAGTGAAAGTGGTAAGGCGCGTCCAGGTGCGTGCCGTTGTGCGTAGACAGTTGCACAAACTCCACCGCCCAGCCTTCGCCGTCGGGCAGGTCGCCTTTTTGCAAGCCCGGGAAAAAAGGCTCAATTTGCGACACGGTGTTCTCGTGCGTGAAGTATTCGATTTTGGGGGCGAAAGCCGGCGGGTCACTGACCACGTCGTTTTCGAGAAAGATGGACAGATCGACGAATCGGCGTGTCATGAAATCTCCAGAGTCAACAGGGATGGAAGATCAGTTCTGCGGCCAGTGCACCATGGGCAAACCCGCCACAGGAGAGCGAAAAGATGGCAAGGTGGTGCCCATGAGGCTGCCGATGTACACCGTTTTCAGGTCGGGCCCGCCAAAGGTGATGCTGGCCATCCAGGGCGCCAGGGTGCCGCGCGCTTGCAGCATGTCTTCGGTGGTCAGGGTGCCGGCCGCCATTTTGCTGAGCAGCTTGCGCGAGGCCTCGGGGTTGCCATCGTCGAGCAGCAGTCGCTTATCGCCTTGTGGCGTGAGGGCGATCAGTTGATCCACCATGATCAAAGTGCACCAGAGGTTGCCGGCGCTGTCGAAGGCAATGCCATCGGGAAACCCGCCCAGGTGCGAGGGACCAAAAATTTCGCGGTCCACCAGTTGCACGCCCTGGGGCCCTTCTTGCAAACGCATGCGGCTGATGCGCGGCCCGGTGGTCTCGACGATGTAAAGCCACTCTTCGCGCGCGTCCAGTCGAATTTCGTTGGTGAAGTAAAAGCCGTCGGCGACCACGCGCAGGCCGTGTTCGTCCACCACGGCGACATAGCCATCGCAAACGCGGGAACTGGCGGCAGCTGTCCAGGGATTCATGCGGGTCGAAATCGTCAGCCAGATGCGGTTGCGCCGATCGCGCAACACAAAGTTCACCTTGCCGATCGGCTGTCCATCGATGCGGTCATACAGCGTGCGCGTATGACCTTCTCGGGTCATGACCTCGAGCACATCGGTGCCAAAGTTGGAAATCAGGATGTCGCCGTTGGCTGCAAACGCCAAGCCATTGGGCAGGGTGCCAGTGGTGAATTTGGCTTCCACGGCATCGTTGCTGGCGGTGGGCGCTGTCGCAAAGTGCGGGTCGGCCTGCTGGCCAATGAAGTGTTGCTGGCCGTCAGGGTCGATGCGGGTGACGCCACCGCGGGCATCGGCCACCCACAGGCAGCCGTTGGGCTCGGCCAGAATGCATTCGGGGCGTTGCAAGTCGTGCCCCACCGTTTGGATGGCCGCGCGCGAAACTTCAAAACCATCGAGAGGATTGGGTGCTTGCATGCCTTGGATTGAACCGGTTTCGACGGGCCCGCAACAAGCGGAGTAACCCTAGCGCTGTCGCTCACGAAACGCCCTGCATTGGCAGCAGCGAGCGACGCTGCTAATCTTGCAGCATGAATGCCGCAAACCACGCCGACACCACGCCCCCCTTTGTGCCGCAAATGCGCCTGTACACCCAGTGGCTGGCAGAAAAGCACGGCCTGCATTTTGAAGATTACCAAGCCCTTTGGCGATGGTCCGTGACCGAGCTCGATGCCTTTTGGCAAAGCATCTGGGATTACCTGGATTTGCAGTCACCCACGCCCCACACCGCGGTGTTGGCCCGCAACACCATGCCTGGGGCCCAGTGGTTTCCTGGCGCGCAGGTGAACTATGCGCAGCAAGTTTTGCGGCATGTGGAAGCGGCGCACGCGGCCGGGCAGCTGGCCATCATCAGCAACAACGAGCGGGGCCAGCGGCGTGAAATGACCTGGCCGCAATTGCGTCGCCAGGTCGCCGCCATGGCCCGCCACCTCCGCGCACAAGGTGTCCAGCCCGGTGACCGCGTGGCCGTTTACTTGCCCAATATTCCAGAAACCATGGTGGCTTTTCTGGCGGTGGTCAGCTTGGGCGCGATCTGGAGTGTGTGTGCGCCCGACATGGGCACCAATGCCGTGCTGGACCGCTTCAAACAGATTACGCCCAAGGTGTTGATCGCCTGCGATGGCGTGACCTATGGCGCCAAAGACCACGACCGCACCGGTGTGGTGGCCGAGTTGCGCGCCGCCTTGCCCAGCGTGACCCATGTGGTGGTGTACCAAAACCTCAAGGGCTTGCCTGCCTTGCCAGACACCGTAGACTTTGAGGCCATCGTGCAACAGCAAGACCCGTCGATGGACGCGTTTGAGCCGCAGTGGCTGCCCTTCGACCACCCGCTGTGGATTGTGTATTCCAGCGGCACCACCGGTTTGCCCAAACCCATCGTGCACACCCACGGCGGCACGGTGCTCAATGGCATGGCCCACAAGTCGCTGCATTACGACGTGGCCTGCAGTTACGAGCCCAACTCCTTGGGTGAACGCTTTCTTTGGTACAGCTCCACCGGCTGGGTGATGTGGAATGCCCAGCTCAGCGGCTTGCTCAGCGGCACCACCTGCGTCATCTTTGATGGCAACCCCGGCGGGTCCAAGGACAAGCCCGACTGGGGCACGCTGTGGCGCTATGCCGCCGAAGAAAAGGTGACCTTCTTTGGCGGAGGCGCCGCTTTCTTCGCCAACTGCATGAAGGCAGGGGTCACGCTGGCGCCCTACCCGGGCTTGTCCCGGGTGCGTGCATTGGGGACCACGGGCTCGCCCCTGAGCGCCGAAGTGCAGCAGTGGGGCACCGACGAGTTTCGCAAGGTGTATGACCAGGCGGGCGTGCAGGCGCCGGACATTTGGTGGTGCAATATTTCCGGCGGTACCGATGCGGGTGCGTTCGTGGGTGGCTTGCGTGACTTGCCCATGGTCGCGGGTGAAATGCAATGCCGTCTGTTGGGCGTGGCCGTGGAGGCTTGGAACGAACAAGGCCAACCGGTGGTGGACGAAGTGGGCGAGTTGGTGGTCACCCAGCCCGTCCCGTCCATGCCGCCTTTCTTTTGGGGCGATGTTGACCATCAGCGCTACTTGGGCAGCTATTTCGACATGTTTCCAGCGGGGCAAGGTCGCCAGCCTGGTGGCGGCGACGCTGACGCGGCCTATGGCGCGGTGTGGCGCCATGGGGATTGGCTCAAAGTGACGCCCGAAGGCCGCTGCGTGATCTATGGTCGCAGCGATGCCACCATCAACCGCCATGGCCTGCGCATGGGCACCAGCGAGCTGTACCGCGCCGTCGAGGCTTTGCCAGAAGTCCTCGACTCGATGGTGGTCGATCTGGAGTATTTGGGGCGCGACAGCTACATGCCTTTGTTTGTGGTGTTGCGCAGCGGCGTGGCCCTGGATGCGGCCCTGAAAGAGCGATTGAATGCGGCGGTGCGCGTGGCGCTGAGCCCACGCTTCGTGCCCGATGAGATTTTTCAGGTCGCCGAAATCCCGCGCACCTTGTCGGGCAAAAAACAGGAGCTGCCGATCAAAAAGCTGCTCTTGGGCCAGCCCATCGACAAAGTGCTCAACCGAGACGCGATGGCCAACCCGGCGTGTCTGGAATGGTACATCGCGTTGGCTCAAAAGCGGCTGGCGTCCGCCGCCTCCTGAAGCACCCAGCCCCGAAAGCGCTCCAGCACGGGGTTGCCTGCAGAGGTTTCCGGTGTGATCAGGTAGTAAGCCCGCTCATCCCCCAAGGGGCGCGGGCAGGCCACCACCAGCTCGCCGCGCGCCAACTCGCCGCGGATCAACAGCAAGGGCATCAAGGCCACGCCCATGCCGTGGGTGGCCGCCATGGCCAGCATGGAAAAAAGCTCATGGCGCGGGCCGCGACCGGCTTGGGGTGCGTCAACCTGTTGCGCGTCAAACCAGTGTCGCCAGCCATCGGGTCGGGTGGATTGTTGCAGCAGGGGCAAATCGCGCAGACCTTCGGGTGTCAACGCTTGACCCTGCGGCAACAGCGCAGGGCTGCACACCGGCACCACCGTTTCGTCCATCAGTTTGTCGGCACGGGTGCCCGGCCAGTTGCGAATTTGTTCGGGGGTGCCAGTGTAGAGCGCCGCGTCAAATGCGCTGTCTGCGAACAGAAAGGGCCGGGTTCGGGTGTCGATGTGAACCGTGATGTCGGGGTGCTGTTGTGCCAACCGCCCCAGTTTGGGAATCAGCCAGTGGGTGGTGAAGGTGGGCACGGCGGCCAGGGTCAGGTGCCCGCCGCTGCCTTGTTGCGTCACCACTTCCAAGGCATCGCGCTCCAGCCCCTCCAGGCGTTGGCTCACTTGGCGCGCATAGGCCTGCCCGGCCGGCGTCAGGCTCACACCATGCCTGGTGCGACGAAAAAGTCGCAAGCCAAGAAAACCCTCCAACAGGCTGATTTGCCGGGATACCGCACTTTGTGTGAGCGCCAACTCTTCGGACGCCTTCGTGTAACTCTCATGTTTCGCTGCTGCTTCAAAGCAAATCAGGGCTTGGGTGGAGGGGATTTTGCGACGCATGAAGGAGCAGAAAAAATTTTGATTTATCGAATTTTCGCATATCTAAGTGTCAAATCACCGTTTGCCGCCGGGGCCGAAACCTCTGTAACATGCCTCCTTTATTTCGAATTTCAGGAGAAGCTGCAATGGCCCACGCCGCATTTCAATGGCAAGACCCTTTTCTGCTGGACCAGCAATTGACCGAAGAAGAGCGCATGATTCGCGATGCCGCCCAGGCCTATTGCACCGACCGCTTGATGCCGCGCGTGCGCGATGCCTTCCGTCACGAGTCCACCGACCCGAGCATTTTTCGCGAGATGGGTGAGCTGGGCTTGCTCGGCCCCACCATCCCGACCCAGTACGGCGGCCCCGGCCTGAGCTATGTGGCCTATGGCCTGATTGCGCGGGAAGTGGAGCGCGTGGATTCTGGCTACCGCTCCATGATGAGCGTGCAGTCTTCGCTGGTGATGGTGCCCATCCACGACTTCGGCACAGAGGCCCAAAAGCAGAAATACCTGCCCAAGCTGGCCACCGGTGAATGGATTGGCTGCTTTGGCCTGACCGAACCCGATCATGGTTCGGACCCGGCCAGCATGGCCAGCCGCGCCCAGAAAGTGCCTGGCGGCTACAGTCTCAAGGGCAACAAGATGTGGATTTCCAACAGCCCGATCGCCGACGTGTTTGTGGTCTGGGCCAAGGAAGTCAGCGAGAGCGGCCAAGTCGGCCCGATCCGCGGCTTTGTGCTCGAGAAGGGCATGAAGGGGTTGAGCGCCCCGGCGATTCATGGCAAGGTGGGCTTGCGCGCCTCCATCACCGGTGAGATCGTGATGGACGGTGTCTTCGTGCCCGAAGAAAACGCCTTCCCTGAAGTGCAAGGCCTGAAGGGCCCCTTCACCTGCCTGAACAGCGCGCGTTACGGCATTGCCTGGGGTGCCCTGGGGGCCGCCGAGTACTGCTGGCACACCGCCCGCCAGTACACCCTGGACCGCAAGCAGTTTGGTCGCCCCTTGGCGGCCAACCAGCTGATTCAGAAGAAGCTGGCCGACATGCAAACCGACATCGCCCTGGGCCTGCAAGGCTGCTTGCGCCTGGGCCGCATGAAAGACGACGGCACGGCTTCGGTGGAAGTGACCTCGATCCTCAAGCGAAATTCCTGTGGCAAGGCGCTGGACATCGCCCGCGTGGCACGCGACATGATGGGCGGCAACGGCATCAGCGACGAATTCGGCGTGGCGCGCCACCTGGTGAACCTGGAGGTGGTCAACACCTACGAGGGCACGCACGACATCCACGCCCTGATTTTGGGCCGCGCACAAACCGGCATTGCCGCGTTCGCCAACTGATCGTTGGCGGCGATCCGCTGCCTGTGCACACCTCACAGGCAGCCAGCTGGCCAGCGCGGGATAATCCAGCCATGGCAAGCAAACAACGTGTCGTCGTCGGACTCAGTGGCGGAGTGGATTCCGCGGTCAGCGCCTGGCTGCTCAAGCAGCAGGGCTACGAGGTCATCGGCATCTTCATGAAGAACTGGGAAGATGACGACGACAGCGAATACTGTTCATCCAACATTGACTTCGTCGACGCCGCTGCGGTGGCCGACGTCATCGGCATCGAGATCGAGCACGTCAATTTCGCGGCCAACTACAAAGACCGCGTGTTTGCCGAATTTCTGCGCGAATACCAGGGCGGGCGCACACCCAACCCCGACATTCTGTGCAACGCCGAAATCAAGTTCAAAGCTTTTCTCGACCATGCCATGCGGCTGGGGGCCGAAAAAATTGCCACGGGCCATTACGCGCGTGTGCGCGAAAGAGAAGGCGCCTTTGAGTTGCTCAAGGGACTGGACCCTGGCAAGGACCAAAGTTATTTCTTGCACCGCCTGAACCAAGCGCAACTGAGCAAAACCCTGTTTCCGGTGGGCGAGTTGCACAAAAGCGAAGTGCGGCGCATTGCCGCCGACATCGGCTTGCCCAATGCGCGCAAGAAAGACTCGACCGGCATTTGTTTCATCGGTGAGCGCCCGTTTCGCGAGTTTTTGAACCGCTACATCGCCCAAGCGCCAGGCCCGATCAAGGACGAGCGCGGCCGCGTGCTGGGGCGCCATGTGGGCCTGAGTTTTTACACCCTGGGCCAGCGCCAGGGCCTGGGCATTGGCGGCGTCAAGGAAAAAGGCGCGCAGCGAGGCGGGGGCGAGCACGCACCCTGGTTTGTGGCGCGCAAAGACTTGGCCAACAACACTTTGTATGTGGTGCAAGGGCATGACCACCCTTGGTTGTTGTCGCACGAGGTGAGCGTAGACGACCTGAGTTGGGTCGCTGGACAGCCGCCAGCGCCGGGAACCCTGGCCGCGAAGACGCGCTACCGACAAACCGATGCGGTTTGTGATCTGCACTGCCCCACGCCGCAGACGCTGGCGCTGCATTTTCCTCAAGCACAGTGGGCGGTCACCCCGGGCCAGTCCGCCGTGCTTTACCAAGGCGATGTCTGCCTGGGCGGGGGCGTGATTGCTGCCGCGCAAACCCTTGATCTTGAGAAAGCCACCGCATGACGCTGACCCGTCGCGCTTTTCAGCGACAACTTCAAGCCAGTGCGCTGGCGCTGGCCTTGGCGCCTTGGCAGCGGGCTTTGACCCAGCCTGCAGACCAAGCCCGCACCTGGAAAAACAACCCCTTCAGTTTGGGTGTCGCCAGCGGCCGACCGCGGCCCGATGCCATCATGCTGTGGACTCGCCTCTTGGTCAGCGATGAAGACCGTCGCCTGAGCGCCCAAACCGAGGAAGGCCTCAAGGTTGAGTGGGAAGTTTTTGCCGACGAGGCCCTGCGGCGACCGTTGTTCAAGGGACAGCAAGTCACGGATGGCACCCGGGGCCACAGCGTGCATGTGCATTTGCAGGGCCTGGCACCGGCGCGCGATTATTGGTACCGTTTTCGCTGTGGCGATGCCCTCAGCCGGGTGGGCCACACCCGCACCGCGCCGGCGGCAGACGCTGCCGTCAAACAGCTGCGCATCGCGCTGGCGTCCTGCCAGCATTTCGAGCAGGGGCACTACATTGCCCACCGTGATATTGCGGAGCAGTCGCTCGACTTCGTGCTGTTTGTCGGCGACTACATTTACGAGAGCTCCAACCCGCGGTATGCGATTCGACAGCACACGGGTGGCGAGCCCATGACCTTGCCGGCCTACCGTGACCGTTATGCGCTTTACAAGAGCGATCCCTTGTTGCAGGCCTCGCATGCGGCCCATCCCTGGGTGTTGATGTGGGATGACCACGAGGTGGTCAACGATTACGCCAACAACCAAGATGCGCGCTACACCGACCCGGCCGTTTTCCTGGCCCGCCGCGCCGCGGCTTATCAGGCGTATTTCGAACATCAGCCCTTGTTGTTGGGTCCCGACCCCGCCAGCCCGCAAAAGGCGTCCATGCGCTTGCATGAGCGCTGGGCCTGGGGCCAACTCGCGGATTTGTGGACCCTCGATTGCCGCCAATACCGGGATCCGCAAGCTTGCCCCGACCCCCTCAAAGGTGGCGGTCGTGTGGTGACCACGTGCGCCGAGCTGGACAATCCCGCCCGCAGCATGTTGGGCCATGCGCAGGAGCGTTGGCTGTCGGAGGGCTTGAGCACCTCCACCCGGCGTTGGAAAATTTTGGCGCAAGCCACCCAAATCAGCTCGACCCGTGTGGACACACCCTTGGGCCGCACCACCTACACCGATGCCTGGGATGGTTACCCGCTGGCGCGGCAGCGCCTGTTGCAAACCATTGCCGATGCGCGCTTGCAAGACGTGGTCACCCTGGGTGGCGATGTGCACATGAACGTGGCCGCACCGCTGCGCATGCAAGCCAACGACCCGCAATCCCCCGCTTTGGCTTCAGAGTTTGTCACCACCTCCATCACCTCGCGCGGCTTGACCGAGGGCCCGCTGTCCATGATTCGCAGCAGCAACCCTGATTTGTTGCATGCGCGCTCCGATGAGCGTGGCTACACCTTGCTCGATGTCAGCCCTGAAGCCATGCGTGCCGAATTTCGAACCACGCCCTTCCCGGCGGGCACGCGCGACAGTTTGTCGACCCAAGCCGTGTTTCAGGTGCTGCGGGGTCAGGCCGGCCCGCTCAAGGCTTGAGCCCAGGCGCCCCGCGAGGCGCGCAGCACGGCCTGGCGCAACCACAGGTGGGCGCTGGCATCGCGTGTGTGTCGCCGCCACAGCATGTCGATGTGAATTTTCGGCACATCAAAGGGCAGCTCTTGCACGTGCAAAGACTCGGCCATGCCCGTCACGCGCAAGAAGTGCCTGGGCAAGACGGTCAATAAGTTGGATTGCGCCACCACGCGTCCTGCGGTGGCAAATTGGTTGACGGTGAGCACAATCTGGCGCTGATGGCCCAAAGCCCCCAGGGCCTCGTCGACAAAGCCAAAAGGACGCCCTGAAAAACTGACCAGCAAATGGCGCGCTGCGCAGTAAGCCGCCAGCGTCAACTGACTTTGGGCCAGCGGGTGATCGCGCCGCATGACACAGACGTATTCGCCCTGGAACAGCCGCAGATGGTCAAAGCCGATCGGCTCGCCGGCCTGGGCTTTGGCCGTCAGGTCGGCCAACACGGCAGGGAAATAGCCGATGGCCAGATCCACGCTTTCTTGCGCCAGCATGTTGCGCGGATCGCGCGTGGTCAAGGGCAAGACCCGCAAGGCCACGGCAGGCGCCTCTTTTTCAAGAATGTCGGACAAGCCGGGGATCAACTCGGCTGCGGTCGCATCGGCCATCGCGAGCACAAAGCTGGAATGGGCTTGCGCTGGGTGGAACTCACCGGGCGTCAGCGTCAATTCCAACTGCTGCAGGGCTTCGCGCACCACCGGCCACAGGGCCAGTGCCCGAGGGGTAGGGGCCAGGCCCTGCCCTTGGCGTTGTAACAAAGGGTCGCCCAAGGTGTCTCGCAAGCGCCGCAAGGCATTGCTGACCGCCGGCTGGGTCAGGGCCAACAAGCTGGCGGCACGCGTCAGGCTGCGTTCCGACATCACCACATCAAACACCCGGAGCAAATTCAGATCCAGGGTTCGGAAGTTGATGGGGCGGGGGCTATTCATTGATTTTATGCATGATACACATCATCAAACATAATTTGAAGAATATCAGTGATAACCCTATATTCGAAACCTAGCAGCCTGGCTGCACAGACTTTGAAAGGACTTCACATGACCACCTTTGTTCACACCGACTTCCCCGTCCAGCACCCCGGCGTGGTGCGCGCAGAACATGCTGTGGAGAGCTTCAAGCAAGCCACACAGTCGTTTGACGGCGCACGCGGCGTGGCCTCCCTGTTGTTGGCCGCCTTGGTCTCCGCCCTGGTGGTGGTGGCCAACCAAGTCATTGAAACCTGGTCCGATGGCCACCTGCTGGCTGCCTGGATTGCGCTGTGGCTGGTGGCCTTTGCCGGCATCGCGCTGCTGGCCCAGCCCGTGCGTCGTTTCTCGCATGGCTTGCGCCCTGCCTTGTTGCGCTGGCACCAAGCCCGCGAGGAAGCCCGTCAGACGGCCCTGATGTGGCAATACGCCCAAATCGACCCTCGCGTAATGGCCGACATTCAGCGCGCATTGAGCGCCAAAGAAGCTTGATCAAGTCTTCATCGCACCCATGAAAAACGCCCACAGCTGTGGGCGTTTTTCATGATGTTGCGCAAGCCCTTTTGAAAGGGGCTTTCAAGCTCAAGCTGCCAGACGTTTTTCCAATTCGGCTTTGGTGGCCGACAAGGCGCTGGGCAAATGGTAGGCCAATTGCTCGAAGAGTTCGCTGTGCAGTTTCAACTCGGCTTGCCAGGCGGCTTTGTCGATGCTGGTCACGGTTTTGAACTGGTCCGCTGTGAAATTCAGGCCGGTCCAGTTGAGCTCTTCGTAGGAAGGGCTGATGCCGAAAATATGCTCCTGGCCCTGGGCCGAGCCTTCAATGCGGTCGATCATCCACTTCAGCACGCGCATGTTTTCGCCATAGCCGGGCCACACAAACTTGCCGTCCTCGCCTTTGCGGAACCAGTTGGTGGTGTAAATGCGCGGCAACGCAGTGCCGGACTGTGCCAATTTCTGGCCCAGGCTCAGCCAATGCTGGAAGTAGTCGCTCATGTTGTAGCCCGCGAAGGGCAGCATGGCAAACGGGTCACGCCGCACCACGCCTTGGGCGCCGGTGGCGGCGGCGGTGGTTTCCGAGCCCATGGTGGCCGCCATGTAGACGCCTTCCACCCAGTTGCGGGCTTCGGTGACCAGGGGCACGGTGGTGGAGCGGCGGCCGCCGAAAATGAAGGCATCGATGGCCACGCCTTTGGGGTCGTCCCAGGCGCTGTCCAGGGCCGGGTTGTTCACGGCGGCGACGGTGAAGCGGGCGTTCGGATGGGCCGCCTTGGCGCCCGTTTCCTTGGCAATGGCGGGGGTCCAGTCTTTGCCTTGCCAGTCGATGCAGTGGGCCGGGGCGTCGCCCATGCCTTCCCACCACACATCGCCATCGTCGGTCAGGGCGACGTTGGTGAAGATCACGTTCTCGTTCAGGCTGGCCATGCAATTGGGGTTGGTCAGCGTGTTGGTGCCAGGGGCCACGCCAAAGTAGCCCGCTTCGGGGTTGATCGCATACAGGCGGCCATCGGCGGCAGGCTTGATCCAGGCGATGTCGTCGCCAATGGTGGTGACTTTCCAGCCCTCAAAGCCTGCGGGCGGAATCAGCATCGCGAAGTTGGTTTTGCCACAGGCGCTGGGGAAAGCCGCGGCCACATGGTATTTCTTGCCCTGGGGGTTGGTCACGCCCAGGATCAGCATGTGCTCGGCCAGCCAGCCTTGGTCGCGGCCCATGTTGGAGGCGATGCGCAGGGCAAAGCATTTCTTGCCCAGCAAGGCATTGCCGCCGTAGCCTGAGCCATAGGACCAAATTTCACGGGTTTCCGGGTAGTGGACGATGTATTTGGTTTTGTTGCAGGGCCAGGCGCTGTCTTTTTGACCGGCTTGCAAAGGTGCGCCGACGGTGTGAACACAGGGCACGAACTCGCCGTCTGTGCCGATCACGTCGAACACGGCTTTGCCCATGCGGGTCATGATTTTCATGTTGACGGCCACGTAGGGGCTGTCCGACAACTCGATGCCGATGTGGGCAATCGGGCTGCCCAGTGGGCCCATGGAGAAGGGCACCACATACAGGGTGCGGCCCTTCATGCAGCCATCGAACAGGGGTTGCAGCGTGGCGCGCATTTCGGCAGGCGCCATCCAGTTGTTGGTCGGGCCGGCGTCTTCTTTGTTCGCAGAGCAGATGTAGGTGCGGTCTTCCACACGCGCCACATCGCTGGGGTCCGAGCAGGCCAAAAAGGAGTTCGGGCGCTTGGCGGGGTTCAGCTTTTTGAAGGTGCCGGCGTCGACCAATTGCTGGCACAGGCGGGCGTATTCTTCCTCGCTGCCGTCACACCAATAGACGGCCTCTGGCTTGCACAAGGCCACCATGTCGGCAACCCAGGCGATCAGCTTGGCATTCTTCACATAAGCCGGCGTGTTCAAGGCAAGGCCTTGCATGGCGGGTGCGTTCATCGGGAGCTCCTAAGTCAAAAATTGGTTGAGGTCAGGCCCCGCAAGCACCATGGCAGGCGCCTGACCTCAACTCACTTTTGCAGCGTCCAACCGCAGCCTTTGGGGGATGAAAGCTGGGGCAGGGTGACAATTTTATGAATCGCCCCACAAAGTTGCCTGACGATTCCATGCAAAACTTGCATAGTTCTATACGGTATCAAGTTTTGAGCGCCAAAAACACGGCCAGGACAGCCCTTTTTGGCACCTTGGCGACTTTCAAACCGATGTCCTCACGCCCCTGAAGCGACCACCCGCAACACTTCTTCGCCATAGGCCGCCATTTTTTTGGCGCCAATGCCGCTGATGTCTTGCAAATCATTCAAGCTCTGAGGGGCGCGTTGCGCAATGGCTTCCAGGGTGGCATCGTGAAAGATGACATAGGCGGGCAAGTTGTGCGCACGGGCGACCTCGCTGCGCCAAGCCTTCAAGGCCAGCATGCGTTGCTGCCCCCCCGGGTCCAGCGGTAACGTCTGCCGAGCGGCGCTGGCGTCACGTGACTTGCCGGTGCGGGGCGTGCGCAGGGCTTCGCGCAAAGACACTTTTATCTCGCCCTTGAGCACCGCTTTGGACTTTTCTGTGAGGTACAGGGTGTTGAAGGCTTGCGCGTCGAGCCCCAATGCGCCGATCGCCAACAGCTGTCGCAACACGCCACGAAGCTGTACTTCGCTGTACTCTGCCCCCAGCCCAAAGGTGCTGAGCGCATCATGGCCGTGTTGCATGACTTTGTCGGAACGCTTCCCGCGCACGATGTCCATCAGATGACCGGCGCCGAACTGCATGCCGTGCATGCGATGGATGCGGTAGATGGTGGACAAGAGCTTGAGCGCAGCATCGGTGCCGTCCCACACCGCGGGGGGGTGCAAGCAGTTGTCGCAGTTCATGCAACGCAGGACTTGCATGCCTTGCACAGGCTGAGCTTCGCTGGGTCGATAGGTCTCGCCAAAATACTGCAGCATGCGCACTCGCCGACAGTCGGTGGCTTCCGCCAAGGCCAACAAGGCATCGAGCTTTTCGCGCAGGCCCTGTTTGAAAACCTCGTCGGCCGGGCTTTCATCGATCATGCGTCGTTGCTGGACCACATCTTGCAGGCCGTAACACATCCAGGCATGGGCGCTCTGGCCATCGCGCCCTGCGCGGCCGGTTTCTTGGTAATAGCCTTCCATGTTTTTGGGCATGTCCAGGTGCGCCACGAAGCGCACATCGGGCTTGTCGATGCCCATGCCAAAGGCAATGGTGGCCACCATGATCCAGCCTTCTTCGCGCAAAAAGCGGTCCTGGTTTTGTTGGCGAAGTTTGGCGTCCAGACCGGCGTGGTAGGGCAAGGCACGCAAGCCTTCTTCGCGCAGCTGCGCCGCAACCTCTTCGACCCGCTTGCGGGACTGGCAGTAGACGATGCCGCTGTCGTGCCCGGAAGGGTCCTGGTGCTCCGACGCAATGAAGCGCAAGAGCTGCTGAAATGGCTCGCGCTTTTCAACGATGGTGTAACGAATGTTGGGCCTGTCAAAGCTGCTGACAAATTGTGCGGCCGATTGCAACTCCAGGCGCTCGATGATGTCGGCGCGCGTCACCGCGTCGGCCGTGGCCGTCAGCGCCATGCGCGGCACGCTGGGATAGCGCTCGTGCAGCAGGGTCAGCACACGGTATTCCGGTCGGAAGTCATGGCCCCACTGGCTGACGCAGTGGGCCTCGTCAATCGCAAACAAACTCAGCTGGCCGCGCGCCAACAAGCTGTCCAGAATGGCCTGGAAGCGCGGCGTTGTGACGCGCTCGGGCGCGGCATACAACAAGCTGATGTTGCCCTGGCGCAGTTGCTGCTCGACAGCATGGGCTTCCTCGCCGCTCAGGCTGGAGTTGAGGAAGGCCGCTTCGACCCCAAGCTCGTGCAGTGCGCCGACCTGGTCGTGCATCAGGGCGATCAAGGGGGAGATGACCACGGTCACGCCTTGTCCTGCCTGTTGGCGAACCAGGGCTGGAATTTGGTAGCAAAGCGATTTGCCCCCGCCCGTGGGCATCAGCACCAAGGCATCGCCACCCGCACAGACATGTTCAATGATGGCCTGTTGCGGACCGCGAAACGCGGGGTAGCCGAACACCTGGTTCAGCGTGCGCAATGCGGGGGAGAGGGCGTCAGACAAAGTCATGCGCCGATTGTCACGGTCATCCTGGGTTTCCAAATGTGCGCCAGTGCCACAGCGGCCGGCGCAAAAATTACATCTGCTCCCAGGGGAGTTGGTCAAAGCGCCAACCGTTCACGCTCGAGCGGTGAAACTCGGCGTTCAAGTCGCCTTCAAATCCGTGAAGGACGTTGATCACCCGATTGAAACCGGCGGCTTCGAGCGCGTGTGCGGCATCGACGGAGCGCTGGCCACTGCGGCACAACAGCAGGATGGGGCGCGTTTTGCCCCCAGCCTCGGCTTCCACGCTGGCACAAAAGCCACTGGGGTCAGGCGTGAAGTCTGGGTATTCGTACCAGGGAATGTTGTGCGCACCGGGCGGGCGGCCGACATACATGGATTCAATTTCCATGCGGATGTCGATCATCAAGACCTCGGGGTCGGCTTGCATCAAAGCCCAGGATTCGCGGGGAAGCATGTGTTGCATGGGGTGCTATTGTCCATCTTCTTACAATCACCCCTATGACTGCCTCCTATACCCGCGCCAAAGAACTGCCCCAATTGCTTGCGCACCGCATCCTGGTGCTCGACGGAGCCATGGGCACCATGATTCAGCGCTTCAAACTGACCGAGGCCCAATACCGGGGCGAGCAGTTCCAGGCTTTTCACAAAGACGTCAAGGGCAACAACGAGTTGTTGAGCCTGACCCGCCCGGACATCATTCGCGACATCCACGAGGGCTACCTGGCGGCTGGCGCCGACCTGATTGAAACCAACACTTTTGGCGCCACCACCATTGCCCAGGATGATTACGATATGGCCGAGTGGGTGCGCGACATGAACCTGGCCTCTGCGCGGCTGGCCAGGGCCGCTTGCGACAAATTCTCGACGCCCGACAAACCGCGTTTTGCGGTCGGCGCCTTGGGCCCGACCCCCAAGACCGCCAGCATCAGCCCGGATGTGAACGATCCCGGTGCACGCAATGTGGATTTCGAGCAACTGCGCCAGTCTTACTACGACCAGGTGCAAGCTTTGGTGGAAGGCGGCGTCGATGCCTTGCTGGTGGAAACCATTTTCGACACCCTGAATGCCAAAGCCGCTTTGTTTGCGATTGACGAATACTTCGAGGCCAGCGGCGAGCGCCTTCCCCTCATCATCAGCGGCACGGTCACCGATGCCTCGGGGCGCATTTTGTCGGGCCAGACCGTCACGGCGTTCTGGCACTCGGTGCGCCACGCACAGCCCTTGGCGGTGGGCCTGAATTGCGCCTTGGGGGCCGCGCTGATGCGCCCCTATTTGCAAGAGCTGGCCAAGGTGGCGGGCGATACCTACATCAGCTGCTACCCCAACGCCGGTTTGCCCAACCCCATGAGCGACACCGGCTTTGATGAAACACCAGAGGTCACCAGCCGCTTGCTCCATGAGTTTGCGGCCGAGGGCTTGGTGAACATCGTGGGCGGTTGCTGTGGCACGACGCCCGAGCACATTGCGGCCATTGGCCGGGCCGTGCATGGCTTGCCGATTCGGGCCTTGTCGGCGGGCCCGTTCTACCGCGAAGCGGCCTGAGCCCCTGTTAAAATAAGTTCTCCCAAGGAGCGTTGCAGCCCGGTGTTCGACACGGGTCAGGCTTGGGGCTTGTTTCGCAACGACGCTCGCCTGACGTGACTTTTCCAGGTGAGCCCATGACCCCCTCTGCCCCGCCCCCGATGAAACTCTCTGGCCTCGAGCCGGTGACGCTTGGCGCCGACAGCTTGTTTGTCAACATTGGCGAGCGCACCAATGTGACGGGCTCCAAAGCCTTTGCCCGCATGATTTTGAACGGCCAGTTCGAAGAGGCTTTGGCCGTGGCCCGTCAGCAAGTGGAAAACGGTGCGCAGGTGATCGACATCAACATGGACGAGGCCATGCTCGACAGCCAGGCCGCCATGGTGCGCTTCCTCAACCTGATCGCCTCCGAGCCCGACATTGCGCGCGTGCCCATCATGATCGACAGCTCCAAGTGGAGCGTGATTGAGGCCGGACTGCGTTGTGTGCAAGGCAAAGGCATCGTCAACTCGATTTCAATGAAGGAAGGCGTGGCCGAGTTCAAGCGCCAAGCGCGCTTGCTTCGCCGCTATGGCGCCGCCACAGTGGTCATGGCCTTTGACGAGCAAGGCCAGGCCGACACCTTTCAGCGCAAAATTGAAATCTGTGAGCGCGCTTACCGCATCCTGGTGGATGAAGTGGGCTTCCCGGCGGAAGACATCATTTTTGACCCCAATATTTTTGCCATTGCCACCGGCATTGAAGAGCACAACAACTATGCGGTGGACTTCATTGAAGCCACCCGCTGGATCAAGCAGAACCTGCCGGGCGCCAAGGTCTCTGGCGGCGTGTCCAATGTGTCCTTCAGCTTCCGAGGCAACGACCCGGTGCGCGAGGCCATTCACACGGTTTTTCTCTACCATGCGATTCAGGCCGGCATGGACATGGGCATTGTCAACGCCGGCATGGTCGGGGTCTACGACGACCTCGAGCCCGGCTTGCGTGAGCGCGTCGAAGATGTGGTGCTGAACCGCCGGCCTGACGCCGGCGAGCGACTGGTGGAAATTGCCGAGTCGGCCAAAGGCGCGGCCAAAGACGAGAGCCAAAAATATGCCTGGCGCGGCACGCCCGAGGCGCCGGTGTCGGTGTCGCAGCGTCTGGCCCATGCCCTGGTGCAAGGCATCACCGAATTCATTGTGGAAGACACCGAAGAGGCCTACCGCGAAGTGCTGGCCAAAGGGGGGCGCCCCTTGCATGTGATTGAAGGCCCCTTGATGGACGGCATGAACATCGTGGGCGACCTTTTTGGCCAGGGCAAGATGTTCCTGCCGCAAGTGGTCAAGAGCGCGCGGGTGATGAAGCAGGCGGTGGCCCACCTGATTCCCTACATTGAAGAAGAGAAGCGCCAGCAGGAAGCCGCCGGCCAAGAGGTGCGCACCAAGGGCAAGATCGTGATTGCCACCGTCAAGGGCGATGTGCACGACATTGGCAAGAACATTGTCACGGTGGTGCTGCAGTGCAACAACTTTGAAGTCATCAACATGGGCGTGATGGTGCCTTGCCATGAAATTCTGGCGCGCGCCAAAGTGGAGGGTGCCGACATCGTCGGCCTGTCAGGCTTGATCACGCCCAGTTTGGAAGAAATGCAGGTGGTGGCCTCCGAGATGCAAAAGGACGACCACTTCCGGCTGCGCAAAATTCCGCTGCTGATTGGCGGCGCCACCACCAGCCGCGTGCACACGGCGGTGAAAATTTCGCCGCATTACGAAGGCCCGGTGGTCTATGTGCCGGATGCCTCACGCAGCGTCAGCGTGGCGCAAAGCCTGCTGTCCGAGCAGGCCAGCCAGTACATCGCCGACATCAAGGCCGATTACGAGCAGGTGCGGCAACTCCACGCGAACAAGAAGCAAACACCCCTGCTCAACCTGGCGCAGGCGCGTGCCAATGCCACGCCCATGGAATGGTCAGGCTACGCACCACCCGCACCGAAGTTCATCGGCCGCCGCGTGTTCAAGAACTTTGATCTGGCTGAACTCGAAAAGTACATCGACTGGGGACCTTTCTTCCAAACCTGGGACCTGGCCGGGCCTTACCCCGCGATTTTGAAAGACGAGGTGGTGGGCGCCGAGGCTGTGCGCGTGCTCAGCGATGGGCGCCGCATGTTGAAGCGACTGATCGAAGGCCGCTGGCTGACGGCCCAAGCGGTCATTGGCTTGTACCCCGCCAACAGCCAGGGCGATGACATCGTCTTGTGGCAGGACGCGCAGCGCACCACGCCGGCCTTGACCTGGCATGGCCTGCGCCAACAAACCGAGAAGCCTGCCGGGCGCCCCAACCGCTGCTTGTCCGATTTTGTCGCACCCATGGGCGTGGTCGACCACGTGGGCGTGTTTGCGGTGACGGCGGGCATCGGCGTGGAGGCCAAGGAGAAATACTTCAACGACGACCACGATGACTACAGCGCCATCATGCTCAAGGCCTTGGCCGATCGCCTGGCAGAGGCCTTGGCCGAATGCATGCACGAGCGCGTGCGCAAAGACCTCTGGGGCTATGCCGCGGATGAACACTTGAGCAATGAAGCCTTGATCAAGGAGGCCTACCAAGGCATCCGCCCTGCGCCGGGCTATCCGGCGTGCCCAGACCACAGCGTCAAGCGTGACATGTTCAGTTTGCTGCGCTGCGAGGAAATCGGCATGTCGCTCACCGAAAGCCTCGCCATGTCGCCGGCGGCCAGTGTCTGCGGCTTTTATCTGAGCCACCCACAGAGCACTTATTTCAATGTAGGGCGCGTGGGGGCGGACCAGGTCAAAGATCTGGCCCAACGCCAAGGGGTGGCGGTGGCCGACCTGCAGCGCATGCTGGCCCCCAACCTCTGATCTTCAGGTCCTGCGCTGGCGCAAGGCACGGGCTTGCGCCCACCACAGCGCCGCAACACCGATCAGGCAAGCCAGCAGCAGCACGGCCAAGCCCAGCGAATAGCCAGTGTCGGCGGACCACAGCAGCCCCATGATGAGGGGTGCGCTGGCGCGCGACAGGGCGAGCGGCAGGCCCAGCGCGCCATTGAGGCTGCCCATGTGGGCGCGGCTCACGTATTCCGCCATGGCGGTGCCCTTCACGATGGTCAGCAAGCCATTGCCTACGCCGTACAACACCACAAACAGCAAGGCTCCCGCGAGGTGGCCGTTGCTGACCAGCAAGATCAGCAGCCCCAAAGGAATCAGGCAGGGAATCCAGCGGTTGGCTTGGTGCACATCGAGGCGGCGCTCATAGACATAGAGCCACAAGCGCCCAAGCACTTGCAAGATGCCGATGCTGGCGGGAATGGCGATGGCCCAGGTTTCACTCAGGCCAGACTCTCGTAACAGACTGACCATGTGCGGCGGCAAGGCCGAAGTGACGCCCAGCAGCATGACCACAAACACGCCCAGCATCCAGAAGGTGGGTTCGCGCAAATACCGCCCCAGGGGCTCGGCCTCGGCCTCGCCTTGCACACGCAGGCTGGTCTTGGGGGCGTGCTTGAGCAAGTGGGCGTGCAGCGGGGCACAGACCAACAAATGAAGGGCGGCCAACACCCACAGCGCATGCCGCCACCCCAGCGCATCGATCAGCCACGCCATCAAGGGAATGAAGACGGTGCTGGCCAAGCCACCCAAAAATGTCATGGTGATGATGGCGCGCCGAAAATCCGTGGGAAAGCGGCGCGTGACCACCGCAAACACAGGGGTGTAGAGCGTGGCGGCCATGCCCACCCCCAGCAGCAGCCAAACGCCATAGAAAGCCAGCGTGTGTTGAACCAGGCTGTGCAGCCACAACCCCAGGCCCATGCACAAGGAGCCCAGGGTCATGACGGCGCGTTCATGGCCCTGGTCGATCCAGCGGCCGATCGCAAATGCCATCAGCCCCTCGGCCAACAGCGCCAGGCTGAAGGCCACAGAAGACTCGGCACGCCCCATGCCCAGCGCTTGCTCCACCGGCCCGAGGAACACCGCAAACCCATAGAAAACGCTGCCCCAGCTGATCAGTTGGCCAACGGAGAGCCAGAACACCAATGAAGCATTGTGGGAAGAGTCGTGAGACGCGTTGGACCGGACCATGCGCCCATTATCTCGGAGCATGCCCTCAGGCTGCGTGCGTGGGCGTGGGCCGGTATTGCAGCGCCTCGGCCAGATGCGTCCAGGTGATCACATCGCTGTGGGCCAAGTCGGCGATGGTGCGTGCCACTTTGAGCGTGCGGTGGGTGCTGCGGCTGGACCAGGCCCAACGGGTGGCCGCCTGGTGCAAGCCCTGGCTGGCTTCGGGGCTGAGGTGCAAGTCATCCAGTTCACGCCCCACCAGGGCTCGGTTGGGTTTGCCTTGGCGCTGGAGGGCGCGATCGCGCGCCAGCGTGCAACGGCGCTGCACCGTGGCCGTGCTGTCACCCGCCGGGCTGTTCATCAACACCTCCGAAGGCAGCAAGGGCACCGTGACATGCAAGTCGATGCGGTCCAGCAAAGGCCCGCTCAGGCGCCCTTGGTAACGCGCCACTTGATCAGGCGTGCAGCGACAGACCGGACGTGTTGCGCCAAGGTAGCCGCACGGGCAGGGGTTCATGGCCGCAATCAGCTGAAATTGGGCGGGAAACTCTGCTTGGCGCGCCGCGCGCGAAATCGTGATGTGGCCTGTTTCCAGGGGTTCGCGCAAAGCCTCCAGCGCAGCGCGGGGAAACTCGGGCAACTCATCCAAAAACAGCACGCCGTGGTGTGCCAAAGAAATTTCACCGGGGCGCGGCGGCGAGCCGCCGCCGATCAGGGCCGCCGCTGTTGCCGAATGATGCGGGGTTCGTGTGGGTCTTCGCAACCATTGGGACATGATTTCGCGTCCTGCCAGGCTGGACACGGCCGCAGAGGCTAAGCCTTCCTCTAGAGACATGGGGGGCAGCAAGCCTGCAAAGCGTTGCGCCAGCATGGATTTCCCCGTGCCTGGTGAGCCCATCAACAGCAAGCTGTGACCCCCGGTCGCGGCAATTTCGAGTGCGCGTTTGGGCAAGTTTTGGCCTTTGACGTCTGACAAGTCCAGTGGGTCGGGGCCGGATGGTGGGCATGCGGGCGTTGTCAATCGGCACCAGCCTGGGTGCACTTCGTTGGCCTGCGCATGTCTCACAAAGTGATTGACCACATCTTTCAGATGCGAGGCTTTGTAGACTTTTGCCGTCGGGACCAAGGCGGCCTCTTCGGCGCTTTCAGGCGGTAGTACCCAATTCAGTTCGGGTCTTTCGGCATACCTTGCCAGGCTCATGGCCAGCCCACCTCGGATGGGGCGCAGGTCGCCCGCCAACGACAACTCTCCTGCAAACTCATAGGCTGACAAGTTGTCGCCTGGCAGTTGGCCGCTGGCGACCAGAATGCCCAAGGCAATGGGCAGATCAAAGCGCCCAGAGTCTTTTGGCAAGTCAGCGGGAGCGAGGTTGACCGTGATGCGCTTGTTGGTTGGAAAATTGAACCCCGAGTTTTGAATGGCACACCGTACCCGCTCCCTGGCCTCGCGAACCTCGGTATCCACCAAGCCAACCAGTGAGAAGCAGGGTAAGCCGTTGGCCAAATGCACTTCTACCCGAACCCGCAAGGCCTGAAAACCAACCAAGGCTCGACTCTGGAGAGATGCAAAGCTCATGAAGTGCCTTTTTGGTGCATGGAGGTCAGGGCTGCAAGCTAAGAGCACCATAATGCACCATGCCGGTGCGCAAAAGATGCCCCATTTTCATCACTAACGCGCGATGTGACAGCTTCGTCCCCTAGCACAAGCACCTAAGGCTATTGGCACGAACCCTGCTAAGAAGACTTTAGAACCTATTGATTGACTTTCCTTGGAGAAACACATGAAGCAAAACTTAACCTCCCTCCTCGCCTTGGCCCTGGTATCTGGCTCTGCGTTTTCTCAAACACCTGCGCCTGAGCCGGAATCCACTTTGGCATTCAACGTTGGCGCTGTCAGTGAGTATCGTTATCGCGGTATTTCTCAAAGCCGCCTCCAACCGGCACTGCAGGGTGGCGCAGATTACGCTCACAAGAGTGGTTTGTACGTTGGGGCTTGGGCTTCATCGATCAAGTGGATCAAGGACGCGGGCGCAACAGACGGCTCGCTGGAGGTGGATATTTACGGTGGCTACAAGGGTGCGGCCGGTGACGTGGCCTATGACGTTGGTTTCCTGCGCTATGAATATGTTGGCAACAAGTACGGCAACGTCTCTGGCTTTGGCAACGCCAACACAGATGAGGTCTATGGCGCCCTGACCTTTGGGGTGGTCACGGCAAAATATTCTTATTCCACGTCCAATTTGTTCGGAAACCTGAACTCTAAAGGCAGCTATTACGCCGATATCAGTGCCAATTTGGATCTGGGCGAAGGTTACAGCTTGACCCCTCACGTGGGCTACCAGTATGTCAAGAACGCGCCTTTGGGCTCCTACACGGATTACTCATTGACGCTGACCAAAGACTTGGGCGACGGCTTGGCAGGTACAGCCATGTGGGTCAACACCAACGCTGATCCCGCGTTTGGATACATCACCCCCAGCAAAAAATCGACCGGCAAAGCCGCACTCGTTGTCGGCTTGAAGTACACCTTCTGACAAGCGTGTCATTCACAAGGAGATTCCATGAAACTCATCACGGCCATCATCAAACCGTTCAAGCTGGACGAAGTGCGTGAAGCCTTGTCGGCCATCGGTGTGCAAGGCATCACTGTCACAGAAGTCAAGGGATTTGGCCGCCAAAAAGGCCATACCGAGCTGTACCGCGGTGCCGAATACGTCGTCGACTTTCTGCCCAAAGTGAAGATCGAAGCCGCTGTGGCGGAAGAGCTGGTGGATCGCTCCATTGAAGCGATCGAAGGCGCTGCGCGCACCGGCAAGATCGGTGACGGCAAGATTTTTGTGTACGACCTGCAACAGGTGGTTCGCATCCGCACCGGTGAAACCGGCCAGGAAGCCCTCTGAATCGCCAAGAGAAAGACACACATCATGAAAAAACTACTAGCCTCCCTCGCATTGGGATTCAGTTTGCTTCTGGGAACCAGCGCCGCCATCGCACAGGCCACTCCCGCGCCCGCCGCTGTCGCTGCCCCAGTAGCTGCAGAAGCCAAAGCCGCAGCACCTGCCGCCGCCCCCGCGGCTGCCGCGCCTGCAGCGGCTGAAGCAGCGCCGGCACCCGTGCCCAACAAAGGCGACACCGCCTGGATGACAATCGCCACCGTGCTGGTGATTCTGATGACCATCCCTGGCCTGGCATTGTTCTATGGCGGTTTGGTCCGCAGCAAGAACATGCTGTCGATTTTGATGCAGGTCTTCGTCGTGACCTCATTGATTTACGTCTTGTGGGTGTTGTATGGCTACACCGCGGCCTTCACCGCTGGCAACCCGTTCATTGGTTCCCTCGACAAGTTGTTCTTCAAAGGCATCACCCCTGACTCGATTGCTGCAACCTTCAGCAAGGGCGTGGTGATTCCGGAGTACACCTTTGCAGCCTTCCAAGCCACATTTGCGGCCATCACTTGCACACTGATCGTGGGTGCGTTTGCAGAGCGCGCGCGCTTCTCGGCGGTGCTGCTGTTCTGTACCCTGTGGTTCACGTTCAGCTACCTGCCGATCGCCCACATGGTGTGGTACTGGGACGGCCCGGACGCCATCACCGATGCCGCCTCTTTGGACAAAGTGACGGAAGCAGCAGGTTGGTTGTGGGCCAAAGGCGCACTGGACTTCGCGGGTGGCACCGTGGTGCACATCAATGCGGCTGTTGCTGGCTTGGTGGGTGCTTATGTGATTGGCAAGCGCACGGGTTATGGCCGTGAGTCCATGGCGCCCCACAGCCTGACGCTGACCATGGTGGGCGCGGCCCTGCTGTGGGTGGGCTGGTTCGGCTTCAACGCCGGCTCCAACCTGGAAGCCAATGGCGTGACCGCCCTGGCCTTCGTGAACACCTTGGTTGCGACCGCCGCTGCCACGCTGAGCTGGATCGCCGGTGAAGCCCTGAGCAAAGGCAAAGCCTCCATGCTGGGTGCCGCTTCGGGTGCCGTGGCCGGTTTGGTCGCCATCACGCCTGCTTGCGGTTTCGTGGGCCCCATGGGTGCCATCGTGATCGGTTTGCTGGCCGGCTTCCTCTGCTTGTGGGGTGTGAGTGGCCTGAAGCGCCTGCTGGGTGCCGATGACTCCCTGGACGTCTTCGGCGTGCACGGCGTGGGCGGCATTTTGGGCGCCTTGCTGACGGGTGTGTTTGCTGCCCCGTCGCTGGGTGGTACCGGTGTCTACGATTACGTGGCCAATGCCGTCAACCCTGACTACTCCATTGCGGGCCAGGTCTGGATCCAGTTGCAGGCTGTGCTCACCACCGTGGTGTGGTCGGGTGTGGTTTCCTTCATCGCCTACAAAGTGGTGGACCTGCTCCTGGGCCTGCGTGTCAGCGAAGAGGAAGAGCGCGAAGGGCTGGACATCAGCTCACACGGCGAAAGCGCTTACAACCGCTGATTGACAGATCAAGTTCTCCCTTGGACTTCAGCCCACCGAGCCACGGCTCTGTGGGCTGTTTTTTTGGGCGCACAATGGTGGCCCATGCAAAGGGAAAAACAATGACGACCTTGACGCTTGAAAGCACCCATCTGCGATGTGACATTCGCCCAGACCTGGGGGGCTGCATCGCGGGTTTATGGTGTGGCGAGCTGCCGGTGCTGCGCTCTACTGCAGGCGAAGCGCTGACGCAGGCTCGCCAGTCCGGCAGTTATCCCTTGGTGCCTTTTTCCAACCGGATTGGCCAAGCCACACTGCAGTGGCATGGCACCAGCCATCCCTTGGTGCGCAACAATGGCAGCGAGCCGCACGCCATCCATGGTGTCGGTTGGCAAAGGCCTTGGGCGGTGCTGGAGCAGTCGGCTCACTTTGCCTTGCTGTCGTATGAGCATCGGCCAGACAGCAGCTGGCCTTTTGCGTTCGATGCTTCGCAGACTTTTTCGCTGGATGACGCACGCTTAAGCCAGACCTTGTCCATCACCAACCAAGACAGCAAGCCGGCACCGGTGGGCTTGGGCTGGCACCCCTATTTTGTGAAACGCGCGCGCAGTCGCATTGCCATGGCCGCCACGGGACGTTGGGAAATGGGCGCGGACAAATTGCCCACCCACAGACAGCCGGTTTCAGGCTTGGACACTGACTGCAATTTTCTGGATGTGGACCATTGCTTTGACGGTTGGACGGGTGTGGTTCATTTGCGCGATGAGCAGTTGCACACCGAACTTCGCGCCAGCGTGAAACACCTGGTGGTCTTCACCAACGACACCCGCGATTTTGTGGCGATAGAGCCCGTGAGCCACGTCAACAACGCCATGAACTTGTTGAACGCAGGCAAGGGCTACCAGGCGCAAGACCTCGGCTTGAGGGTGTTACAGCCAGGCGAATCCATGACCATCGACATGAGCATTCAGGTCACGCCAGTTCACGCCTGATGGGGTGCGATCGGCGCCTTAGCCTTTCAGCCCGCCTTGCGTGAGGCCGCCAATGACGCGCTCTTGAAACAGGGCAATCAGCACGGCCACAGGCACAATCGTGATCACCAGTGCGGCGCTGATCAAGGGCCAGGGGAAAGAGTATTCGCCCTGGTACAGGGCGATGCCTACGGGGGCCGTGCGCATGGCCGCACTCGCGTTCAAGGACAGGGCCAGCAAGAACTCATCCCAGGCATTGACGAAGGCCAAGATGCCCGCCGTGAACACCCCTGGCGCACTCAAGGGAATGACCACGCGCCACAAGGCGCCCAAGCGGGAGCAGCCATCGATCATGGCGGCATTTTCCAAATCTTTGGGAATGCTTTGGAAAAAACTGACCAAGACCAGCGTGCACACCGGCAAGTTCAGCACGGTGTAGGGCAAAACCAGGGCGAGGTAACTGTTCAGCAAGTTCAGGCTGCGCATGGTTTCAAAAATAGGCACCAACAGGCTGATCAAGGGGAACATGCTGGAAGCCACGATGGCCGTCAGAATCCATTGCCGGTAGCGCAAGTTCAGGCGCGCGATGGCATACGCCGCACACGCGGCCACCAGCAAAGAAAGCACGGTGGACAAGCTGGCCACCATCAGGCTGTTGCCCAGGTAGTGCAACAGCGGCTGCGCCGTGAAGGCGTGCACATAGTTGTCCAGCGTGGGCGCATGCGGCAACCAGGTGATGGGTTTGCGAACCAGTTCGGATTCGCTTTTCAAAGAGGTCAGCAAAATCCACAAGGCGGGGAAAAAACCGTTCACCACAATCAGCGCCGCCGCCGCCATGCGCAAGCGCTTGCCAGACCAAAGAGCGGCGGCGGTGGTCACGCTGTTTGTCCTACGCGGCGAAGGTACACAGCCGTCACGGCCATGGAGATCAGGAACATGAACACCGCCAGCGTGGAGCCGTAACCCAGGTCCAGGTAGTCGATGGTGGTTTTGTGAATCAGCATGGCCAGGGTTTCCGTGCTGTTGCCGGGCCCGCCCTTGGTCATGGTGTAAGGGATGTCAAACGTTTGCAGGGCGGTCAGGGTTCTGAAGATCAGGGCCACCACGATGCTGGGCATCAACAACGGCAAAGTGATTTGCCAGAACTGTTGCCAGCGTGTGGCGCCATCGACTTCGGCCGCTTCGTACAAGGAGCGCGGAATCATTTGCAAGCCGGCCAACAGGATCAAGGCCATGAAGGAACTGGTTTTCCAAATGATGGTCAGGCAAATGGCCGCGAAAGCCCAGTTCGGTCGAAGCAACCACATGGTGGTTTCTTGCTGGCCCAAGCGGCGCAACACATCGTTGACGATGCCGTAGTCGGTGTTGAAGAACCAGGCAAAAATCAAGCCGCAAAAACTCAGCGGCAACGCCCACGGTAAGAGCAAAGCCAGCCGCACCGGCCATTTGCGCTGAAACGGCAGGTTGGCCAACAGCGCCAAGCCCAAGCCTACCAGCAAGGCGCCAGGGACAGTGATCAGCGTGATCCACAGGGTGTTTTGCGTGGCATGCCAGAAGTCTGCGTCTTTCAACACATCCTGGTAATTGAGCCAACCGACAAACTGCCCCAGGTTGGCGCCACCGCTCAAACGCAAGTCAAAAAAGCTGTTGTAGATCAGCTTTCCCACCGGGTAAATGACGATCAGCGCGATCAGCAAAAAAGCCGGCGTGAGCAACAGCCACGCCAGCACTTTTTCGGAGGGATCGCGCAGGGTTTTCAGCATGCCGAAGTTCAGCGCATCACGCGGTTCAGGCGACCTTCAATGTCGTTGACGGCTTCTGTCGGCGTCTTGGTGCGTGCCAGGGCCGCATTGGTGTTGGTCCGCACCACGTCGCTGACTTGCCCGTATTGGCTGCTGATGGGGCGAGCTTGTCCAGCAATGATGACGTTGGCCGCATCCTTGAACCACGGCGCCTGCTTGAGCACGTCGGCATCGGTGTAGACGCTTTGGAACACAGGCAACAGCGAGCCTTCACGCGCCAGGAATTTGCTGGCTTCCGGGGTGCTCATGTACTTGACCAATTGCGCGGCAGCAGGTTTGTTTTTGCTGAAGGCGCTGACCGCCCATTGCCAGCCGCCCACACATGTAGCGCTCTTGCCCCCGGCCACGGCAGGCAAAGGCATCACGCCGACTTTGCCTTTGACCTGGCTGTCGGCGGCATCTTTGAACACGTCCCAAGCAAAGCCCCAGTTGATGGCAAACACCACTTGGCCTGCCTTGAACTCATTGACCGTGACCGGTGTGGTGACTTCGGCGATGTTCTTTTTCAGCACGCCGGCGTCGACCATCTTCAGCCACATGTCAAGGCCTTTGGTCGCGGCTTCTTTGTCCAGCGTGAGCTTGCCATTGGCATCGTTGAATTGCTTGCCTTGGCTCCAGTACGGCAGCAAGAAGGTGCAGACAGCGCCTTCAATGGGGGCGCCCTGAATGCTCAAGCCTTGCAGGCTCGGATTCTTTTCGGCCTCGGTGATCTTCTTGGCGGCGGCTGTCAGTTCGTCCCAGGTCTTAGGCTCTTTCACTCCATGCTTTTCCAGCAAGTCTTTGCGGTAGTACATGAACATGGCGTCCGCAAAAGCGGGCAGCGCGGCCACTTTGCCGTTCACCAGGTTGGCCTGAGAGTAAACCGGCAAATAGGGCTTGAGGGCGGCGGCGCCCCCCACATAGCTGTCCAGCGGCTCCAGCCAGCCGGCGTTGAAGTACTGTGAAGGGTTGACGATGTCGATCATGTAGATGTCAATCGCCGTGTCCTTGGCATTGAGGACCGTGCTCAGGTACTGCCGTTGCAACTCGCTGGTGGCGCCACCTGTTTCAATTTCAATGGTGGTGCCGGGGTTCTGTGCTTGGTAAGCATCGAACAACTTGCGCATCAGGTCAGGGCGTTGATTCTGGCCGCCCGAAAAAACACGAATTTTGGTGTCGGCCAGGGCCGCTTGGCCGCTGAGGCCGGCCACCACCACGGCGGCGGACAGCCACTGGGTCAGAGTTCTACGCTTCATCACAATCTCCTGGTGTTTTGTGAAAGAGGGCCTGTTGGTTCTCAAAGTGCCTGGCCCGTTGCGGCATCAAAGAGGTGAAGGTGATCGGTGTGGGTGTGCAGCGTCAAAACGCTGCCCACGGGCTCCTGAAAGCGCGCAGACAAACGTGCCGTCAGCTCGTGCGCGCCCAATTGAAACAAGCCCAGGGTCTCCGCTCCCAGCGGTTCCAGCAATGACAAAGTGACACGCAGGGCAAGGTCATCGGCGGGCCGGGCTTGCAACTGAAGGTTTTCCGGACGGATGCCCACCACCACGTGTTGGCGTGCGGCCAAGCGGGCCCGCCATGGGTCAGGCAAGGCCAAAACCTGATCGGCAATGTGCAAGCCAGAGGGGGTGCATTCGGCCCGCAGCAAGTTCATCGGTGGTGACCCGGTGAATCCGGCGACAAACACGGCCGACGGCTGGTTGTAGATCGCGTGGGGCGTGTCGTATTGAATTTTGTGCCCGCCTTGCATGACGGCAATTCTGTCGGCCAAGGTCATGGCCTCCACCTGGTCATGGGTGACGTAAATGATCGTGGCACCCAAGCGTTGGTGGAGCTTTTTGATCTCGGCGCGCATCTCGCCACGCAGTTGCGCATCCAAATTGGACAGGGGTTCGTCAAACAGAAAGACTTTGGGTTGGCGAACGATGGCCCGACCAATGGCCACGCGTTGGCGCTGCCCGCCCGACAAAGCGCCCGGCCGCCGATCCAACAAATGATCGATCTTGAGGAGCTCGGCCGCATCCATCACGCGCTGTCGAATGATGTTTTCGGGCTCTTTGCGAAGTCGCAGGCCAAAGGCCATGTTTTCGAACAGGTTCTTGTGCGGGTACAGCGCATAGTCTTGAAAAACCATGGCGATATCGCGCTGACGCGGCGGCAAGTCATTGACCCGTTGGCCGTCGATCAAGATGTCGCCCGCCGTGACGGTCTCCAGGCCGGCCACCATGCGCAACAGGGTGGATTTGCCACACCCCGAGGGGCCCACCAGGACGGCAAACTCACCATGGCGTATTTCCAGGTCGACACTGTGCACAACGGTATTTTGACCGTCGTAACTTTTCTGAACCTGTTTCAACTCAACGTGGGCCATGGCTCCCCTTTGCCAGCAAGAGGCGCAAGCATACGCGCAAGCCTGTGTGGGAAGACAGCGGGAGACTACTCATGGCACCTCTTGTCCAGCCGCCAGGGTCCAGAGCTCAAACCAGGTTTCGCGGTCCATCTTGACACGCCAAGCGTCGGAAAGTGCCCGGATCCTGGCGGGGTGGTTGGTGCCCATCACGGGCAAGATGCCCGCTGGATGCGCCAACAGCCAGGCCACCGCCACCGCGTCGGGGGCGACGCCAAACGCCTTGGCCAGCCGCTCCAAAGCGGGCTGTACCCGAAGCGCAGCGGCACTCTGACTGAACAAATTGCCACCCGCCAAAGGTGACCAAGCCATGGGGTGAACCTTGTTTTGCTGGCACTGTGCCAAGGTACCGTCCAGAAACACGCTGCGCTCCAGCAGGCTGATTTCCAGTTGCTGCGTCACCAGCGGTGTCTTCATGCAAGATTGCAGCAGGCTCCAGTCCCAAGCTTTGAAGTTGGACACACCCGCCGCGCCAATTTTGCCGGCCTGCACCAGCCGATCGAGGCAGTCTCCGGTTTCGGCCGCATTCATGAAGGGGTCGGGGCGGTGAATCAACAACACATCCAGGCGCTCCACCCCCAGCTTGCGCAAAGAGCTGTCAACGCTGGCTTCGATGTGGGCGGCGCTGGTGTCGTAGTACTTCACGCGCCGCTCAGGAAATTTGTCCGACAACAACATGATGTCGCATTTGCTGACCAACTGCATGCGCGATTTCAAGGCGGGCTTGAGCCGCAGCGCATCGCCAAACAGCTGTTCGCAACTGTAGTTGCCATAAATGTCTGCATGGTCAAAGGTGGTGATTCCCTGGTCCAGGCACAGCTCGATTTTTTCCAGCGCTTGCGCTGGCGTGCTGCCGGCGCCATCGTTCATGCGCCAGGCGCCATAGACGATGCGGCTGAAGGCGGGCAGGGAGGGGTGAAGTTGGACGGTCGTGTTCATGCTTAACGGCGAAGGCCTGTGCCCAAGGGCGTGGCCGGTGTTTGGGAGGGAACCCGACCATACACTTCAGGCATGGAGCAGGTTTTGAGGTGAGGCAGCACCTTGGTGCCGAAAATCTCGCACTCTTGCAGATGAGGATAACCGGAAAAAATGAAGGCCCGAATGCCCATCTTCATGTAACGCTCAATTTTGCTCAAGACCTGGTCGACGCTGCCCACCAAGGCCGCGCCACAGCCCGAGCGCGCCCGGCCAATGCCTGTCCAAAGGTGCGGCTCGATGTAACCTGCAGAGTCGGCCATCGCCAAATTTTTGGTTTGCAATGAGACGCCGAAATTCTTGGCGTCCAGCGCCCGCGCGCGGATTTGCCGTCCGATCTCATCGTCGAGTTGACTGACCAACTCTTCTGCATATTCTTTGGCCTCTTGCTCGGTGTCCCTCACGATCATGTGCACCCGCAAGCCATAGTCGATCACGCGCCCGTAGTGCTGTGCGCGCGCATGCACATTGCGCATGTGGTTGGCCAGCGCGTCTTCGGTTTCGGGCCACATCAGGTAAACATCGCAATGAGCGGCGCATAAATCGACCGCTGCAGGAGAGTAGCCGCCAAAGTACAGCAAGGGGCCGCCCGTTTGATAAGGCTTGACCGGATCTGTCGCCAGGCCCTTGAAGTTGTAAATTTGGCCCTCGAAATTGATTTCGTCTTGGGTCCAGGCTTGCTTCAAGATTTCAACAACTTCCCAGGATCGTTGGTAGCGGTATTCGTTGGACGCTGTTTCACCCGGAAAGTCGGAGGAGATCACGTTCAGAATCAAGCGCCCCTTGAGCATGTGGTCCAGGGTGGCCACGGTGCGCGCCAGCATGATGGGCTGGACTTCGCCACACCGAATGGCGGCCAAAAAATTCATCCGGGTCGCCAGTGGCGCCATGCCCGCCACAAAGGTCAAGGTGTCCTGCCCGACTTGGTAGGACGAGGGACACAGGATGTTGCGATAACCCAGCCGGTCTGCCATTTGCGCGATCGCTGATGTGTTCTCCCAGCTGCTGCGAAAGTCGCCCTCTGGCACGCCCAGGTGACGGTAATCGTCGGAGCACAAAGGCGCGAACCACGCCACTTCGGCGGCATCCAGTGCGCCACTCTTGATCGGGACGATGCTCATCGGGAACCTCCTGGATGCGGATCTGCGAGTAAAAAAGTAAGTGTAGGAATCATGTATGAATTCGTCAAGCAATCCTTTCTTTGCCGCAAGTTTCTGACTACACTGATGAGCCGCAGCCCTTGTGCTGTTGGATGCCGTGACCGTTCATGACCGACAACAAGCTTTCCTCTGTGGCGATTCCTGCCAAGCCTTTGCCGCTGTACATGCGGATCACCGAGTTGATCTCGCGTGAGATAGCCGCCGGGCACTGGCGCGCGGGAGACCGCTTGCCCACGGAGTCAGAGCTCTCCCAGTCCTTGGACGCGGCTGTTGGCACGGTACGCAAGGCGCTGGCCGAGCTGGTGTCTCGCGGTATGCTGGAGCGTCGGCAAGGCTCTGGCACCTATGTGCGCGAGGGGGCGCTGGCCAAAGCGGCTGGGACCAGCATTTACGAATTTTTCCGATTGGAATTGCTGCGAGGCGGCGGCTTGCCCACCGCGCTGGTGCTGGACTTGCAGCGCATGCGACGCCCTGTGCGCTTTCCGCCGTTTGCCGACGTGAGCAGTGAGCACTGCTACCGTTTAAGACGACTGCGCTGCCTGAACCACTTGCCGGTCGCCTTGGAAGAAATTTGGTTTGATGCGCGCCACCGAGAGGGTCTTCAAATGCAAGACCTGGGGGAGGCGCTCTATCAGTTCTACCAAAACGAATTGGGTTTTTGGATTTCGCAAGTCGAAGACCATGTGGGAGTAGGCAGGGTGCCTTCATGGGCGCCGAGCCTGTTTCGCTTGTCGGCCGGAAGCAACTGCGCACGGGTTGAGCGTCAATCCTGGTCCATGCAAGGCAGCTTGGAGGAGGTGTCGACCACCTGGTTTGACCCCAGCCTTGCTCGCTATACCGCACGCTGGTCCTGAACAGAGAAAGAAACAAAGCATGAAAAAAACACGTTATGGCATGGTGGGCTGCGGCATGATGGGCCAAGAGCATTTGCGCAATTTGGCGCTGCTGCCTGACGCCGAAGTCACCGCCATTTATGAGCCCGACAGCAGCATGCGCAGTCGGGCGCAAGCCTTGGTGCCGCAAGCGGTTTTTCTCGATTCATTGCAGGCCCTGCTGGCTTTTGCGGCGCTGGATGCGCTGGTGATCACCAGCCCCAACCACTGCCATGCCGAGCAGTTGGATGAGATTGCGAGCACGCGCCCCTTGCCCATCCTGGTCGAGAAACCAGCGTGTACCCACCTGGCGGCGGTTCGCGCTTTGCGAGAACTGGCGCTCACCTACCCTTGCCCGATTTGGACCGCGATGGAGTACCGCTACATGCCACCCATTGCACGCTTCTTGAGCGAGGCGCATGCAGGGCATGAGACTGGCGGCACGGTGATGCTCAGCATCCGAGAGCATCGGTACCCGTTTTTAGAAAAAGTGGGGGACTGGAATCGGTTTGCCCGCAACACCGGTGGCACCCTGGTGGAGAAGTGCTGCCATTTTTTCGACTTGATGCGGCTGGTGATGCAAGACGACCCGGTGCGCTTGTTCGCTTCGGGGGGGCAAAACCACAACCACTTGAACGAGGTCTACCCACAAGGGCAGCCTGACATTTTGGACAATGCCTATGTGGTGTTGGACTTTCCGCGCGGGCGGCGCGCCATGCTGGAGTTGTGCATGTTTGCCGAAGGCGCGCGTTACCAGGAGGAAATCAGCTTGGTGGGTCCGAAGGGCAAGCTTGAATGCAAAGTGCCGGGCCCCACGCGATTTTGGCGAGAGGACGTGCTGGGGGCAGCGCCGGTGGCGCAGGTGGTGGTGAGCCCGCGTCATCCGCCGGGGCCACGTACCTTGGAGGTACCCGTAGACCCTCAGCTGTTGGCTGCCGGTGACCACAATGGCTCCACCTTTTACCAACACCAAAAATTCTTGCAGGTGGTGCGTTCTGGCGGCAAGGTGGAGGTCAGCCTCACCGATGGCCTCAAGGCCGTGGTCATTGGCTTGGCCGCCGAACACGCCGCAAAAACAGGTGTGGCCGTGGACCTGACCGAAGGCCCATGGGCTTTGTAGAAAAACGGCTTCTTAGAACGGAATATCGTCGTCGAGGTCGTCAAACCCTGACTTGGCCGGTGCGCGGTTCTGGGCCGGTGCCGCAGCGCGCGGTGCCGGCGCACGTGCCGGGCTGCCGCCTTCATCGCCGCCCGAGGGCTGGCCCATGCCTTCACGGCCACCGAGCAACTGCAGTTCGGTGGCAATGATGTCCACGGTGTTTTTCTCGACACCGGATTGGTCGGTGTATTTGCCGTACTTCAGGCGACCTTCCACATAGATAGGACGGCCTTTTTTGACGTACTCGCCGGCAATCTCGGCCAAGCGGTCGTAAAAAGTGACGCGGTGCCACTGGGTATCCTCGATCATTTCGCCGGAATTTTTGTCCTTGCGGCGGCTGGAGGTGGCAATGCTGACATTGGCCACAGCCTGACCGGAGGGCAGGTAACGAATTTCGGGGTCGCGGCCGCAGTTGCCGACCAGGATGACTTTGTTGACGGATGCCATGATGTGCCTCGTGAAGAAGACTGAATTATGCGGCCTCGGCGGCGCAAAAGTTCAGGGGTTTGTGTGATCCGTTGCCAAATGCGGGGCGGTGGGCCGCGGGGGCGCCATGCCCCAGGCCACCACCAGCCACAAGGCCATCAACAGGGCGCACGCCATGAACAGGCCTTGCGCCCCTTGCGACTTGGCCAGCCAGCCGCCCAAAGCGCCGCCGGCAAAAATCCCAAGGGACTGAAGCGTGTTGTAGATGCCCAGCACGGTGCCGCGGGTGGCCGCGGGCGCCAAGCGCGAGGCCAGGCTGGGCTGGCTGGCTTCCAGCACATTGAAGCCACAGAAAAAGACAAACAGCAACAAGCCAATGACCGCCAGGGAGGGCGAGCCCATGGACTGCCAAATCAGGCCGGCCTGGACCAGCATGACCGAGGCAATGGAGACCAAAAACAGGGGGCGCAAGCGCCCTCGGCGCTCCATCGGGAACAAGGTGGCACCCATGACCACAAAGGACAACAGCACGGCGGGCAGATAGACCCAGCCATGCAGCGACTTTTCCACGCCGGCTTGAATCAGCAGGGCTGGGACGGCCACCCAAGTCGCCAGCTGAACGGTGTAAAGAATGAACACCCCTAAGTTCAGGCGCGCCAAATCGGGCATCCGCAAAACCGTCCAAACCGAGGCGCTGCTGCTGTGCGCCGTTTCGGGTGGGCCAGGCACTTCGGCGGGCGTCCACCACAAAACAACGGCGATGCCCCCGACGGCCAACACGCTGGTGATCCAAAAAATCCCAGGCAGCCCGCCCCAGGCGGAGAGCAGCGGCCCGACCACCAAGGACAAGGCAAACATCAGGCCAATGCTGGCGCCAATCAAGGCCATGCCTTTGGTGCGAACGCTTTCACGGGTTTGGTCCGCCAACAAGGCTGAGACGGCCGCCGAAATCGCACCCCCTCCTTGCAAGGCGCGACCCCAGGCCAGCCCAGTCACGCTGGTGGCCAGCGCCGCGACCACACTGCCCAGCGCAAACAACAGCAAGCCGGCCACGATGACCCGTTTGCGGCCAAACCGATCCGCCGCCAGACCAAAGGGAATTTGCAACACCGCCTGCACCAACCCGTACAAGCCCAGGGCCAAGCCAACGGCCGTGGGGTCGTTGCCGCCTTCGTAGTGACGAGCTTCCAGCGTGAAGACCGGCAGCACCATGAACAAACCCAGCATGCGCAGGGCATAGATCAGCGCCAGGGAAAAGCTGGCGCGACGCTCCAGGGCGTTCATGCGATGGGATTCAACCGGGGTGTCGGACACAGGGAAACGAAAAGTCGAGGCAATGGCCTATTGTCGCCCATGCGTGGGCGGGTTTGGTAAAGCAGCGCGACTTGGCTATCATGGCAGGTTGCTCTTTTGACGCTTCAATTGTGAACGCACCCTCTGACGGCACTTATCTGGCCCAAGCCATGACCTCCCCCGCAGCGCTGACCACGCTCAGCATTCGGGGCGCGCGCACGCACAACCTGAAAAACATCGACCTCGATCTGCCGCGCAACAAGCTGGTGGTGATCACCGGCTTGTCGGGCTCGGGCAAGTCCAGCCTGGCGTTTGACACCTTGTATGCCGAAGGCCAGCGCCGGTATGTCGAAAGCTTGTCCGCCTACGCCCGCCAGTTTTTGCAGTTGATGGACAAACCCGATGTCGACCTGATCGAAGGCTTGTCGCCGGCGATCTCGATTGAGCAGAAGGCCACCAGCCACAACCCCCGCTCCACCGTGGGCACGGTCACCGAAATCCATGACTACCTGCGCTTGCTGTTTGCGCGTGCAGGCACGCCTTATTGCCCAGAGCATGGCCTGCCGTTGCAGGCCCAAAGCGTGGCGCAGATGGTGGATACGGTGCTGTCTCTGCCCGAAGACACCAAGTTGATGGTGCTGGCCCCGATCGCCCGTTCGCGCAAAGGCGAGTTCAGCGAACTGCTGGCCGACTTGCAGGCACAAGGCTATGTGCGCTTTCGCGTGGGCCAGGAGGTGTTTGATTTCAACGACCTGCCAGAGTTGAAGAAAAACGAAAAACACGACGTGGATGTGGTGGTAGACCGTCTGAAAGTTCGCCCCGACATGCAGCAGCGTCTGGCGGAAAGCTTTGAGGCCGCCTTGCGTTTGGCCGAAGGCCGTGCGCTGGCGGTGGAAATGGACTCGGGCAAAGAGCATCTTTTCAACGCGCGCTTTGCCTGCCCGGTGTGCAGCTATTCACTGAGTGAGTTGGAGCCGCGCCTGTTTTCGTTCAACTCGCCGGTGGGCGCCTGCCCCTCCTGCGACGGTCTGGGGCATCAGGACTACTTTGATCCTGCGCGCGTGGTGGCCTTTCCATCGCTGAGCTTAGCCAGTGGTGCCATCAAAGGGTGGGATCGCAGAAACGCCTATTACTTTGCCATGCTGGAGGCGTTGGCCAAGCACTACAAGTTCGAGCTGGACACGCCGTTTGAAGACCTGTCCCCCGCCATCCAGCACGCCATCTTGCATGGCTCGGGCGACGAAGACATACGGTTCAGTTATGTGATGGACTCGGGCCCCTCAGGCGCGCGCAAGCAAACCAAGAAGCATCCCTTTGAAGGCATCTTGCCCAACATGGCGCGGCGTTACCGTGAAACCGATTCGGTTCTGGTGCGCGAAGACTTGGCACGTTACCGCAGCACCAAGGCCTGCGAAGACTGTGGTGGCTCCCGCCTGCGGCGCGAAGCACGGCATGTGCGTTTGGGCGAAGGCGAACAGGCGCGCGGCCTGTACGACATCAGCCATTTGACCTTGGGCCAGTGCCAGCGCTACTTTCAGTCCTTGAAGTTGCAAGGCGCCAAAGCAGAAATTGCCGACAAGGTGGTGCGCGAGGTGTCCGCACGCTTGAAATTTCTCAACGATGTCGGCTTGAATTACCTCAGTTTGGCGCGCAGTGCGGAAACCTTGTCAGGCGGCGAGGCCCAGCGCATCCGCCTGGCCTCTCAAATTGGTTCGGGGCTGACAGGTGTGATGTATGTGCTGGATGAGCCCAGCATTGGCCTGCACCAGCGCGACAACGATAGACTGATCGACACCTTGAAGCATTTGCGCGACCTGGGCAACTCCGTCTTGGTGGTCGAGCATGACGAAGACATGATCCGTGCCGCCGATTACTGTGTCGACATGGGCCCGGGTGCCGGCGTCCATGGCGGGCGCGTGACGGCGCAGGGCACGCCGCAGCAAGTGCAAGCCTCTGCAAGCTCCTTGACGGGGCGTTACCTGAGTGGCGCCTTGCGCATTGCGGTCCCGAGCCAGCGCCATCCGTGGCGGCCCTTGAATGAGACGGCGGCCAAGTCTTCCAAGGTTTTTCCACGCTCTGTGTTCTCGCGCAGCGGCGCGAGCGACGCGACCGCGCCCGAAGCCTTTGATGCCTCGGGCTACCAGCGTTTGCACATCGAAAAAGCCTGCGGCAACAACCTGCGTCAGGTGTCGGTGGACATTCCGCTGGGCCTCATGACCTGTGTCACGGGTGTTTCGGGGTCGGGCAAGTCCACCTTGATCAACGACACCTTGTATGCTGCTGCGGCTCGTCAGATCCACCGCGCGCACGAGGAGCCCGCACCGCATGAAGCGCTGACAGGCTTGGAAGAAATCGACAAGGTCATCAACGTCGACCAATCGCCCATTGGGCGCACGCCCCGCAGCAATCCCGCCACCTACACCGGCTTGTTCACGCCGATTCGCGACTTGATGGCCGAAGTGCCCACCGCGCGTGAGCGCGGCTATGGCCCCGGGCGTTTCTCATTCAACGTGGCCGGCGGCCGCTGCGAGGCTTGCCAGGGCGATGGCGTGGTGAAAGTGGAGATGCACTTTTTGCCTGACGTGTATGTGCCTTGCGATGTCTGCCACGGCCAGCGCTACAACCGCGAGACCTTGGAAGTTCTGTACAAGGGACGCAACATTGCCCAGGTGCTGGATTTGACGGTGGAGGCCGCCCTGCAGTTTTTCAACGCGGTGCCCGCGATTGCGCGCAAGTTGCAAACCTTGATGGATGTGGGCCTCAGTTATTTGAAACTGGGACAGGCTGCCACCACCTTGTCAGGCGGCGAAGCCCAACGTGTCAAGCTGGCACTGGAGTTGTCCAAGCGCGACACCGGCCGCACGCTCTACATCCTGGACGAGCCGACCACCGGCTTGCACTTTGCCGACATCGACATGTTGCTGAAGGTCTTGCACCAGTTGCGGGATGCGGGCAACACGGTGGTCATCATCGAGCACAACCTGGATGTGATCAAAACAGCCGACTGGCTGATCGACATGGGCCCAGAAGGCGGTGATGGCGGCGGCACCGTGGTGGGCGTGGGCACGCCCGAGCAAATTGCCGCGATGCCGCACAGCCATACGGGCCGTTATTTGAAAACGGTGCTGGCTCGCCATTGAGTGCGATCAAGCACTGCAAAGCACGCTAGAGCGAGCGCGCCGCGCGCCTTAAGCGATGCCGGCTTGTGCCGCGGCCTGTTGCAGCACTTCGCGGGTCTTGAGCGCCTCGCGCCTGGCGGCATCGGCAAACTGGGCATCCGAGGCGGCATAAAGAATCGCGCGTGACGAGTTCACGATGATGGGCCCGTTGGCGCGCAAGCCCGCTTTGACGGTTGCGATGGCATCGCCACCTTGCGCGCCGACACCCGGAATCAGCAAGGGCAAGGTGGGGGCCAGGGCCCGCACTCGGTCAATTTCCGCCGGGTAGGTGGCGCCCACCACCAGGCCGAGTTGACCATTCAGGTTCCAGGGGCCTTGTGCCAAGCGTGCAACATGTTCGTACAAGAGCGGCGAACCTTCCACCGAGGACAGGCGCTGGTTTTGCAAATCGTCGCCGCCGGGGTTGGAGGTGCGGCACAACAGAAAGGCCCCTTTGCCTTGGTATTTCAAGTAGGGGGCGACAGAGTCAAACCCCATGAAGGGCGAGAGGGTGACGGCATCGGCGCCGTAGCGCTCAAAGGCTTCGATCGCATATTGCTCAGCGGTCGAGCCGATGTCGCCGCGCTTGGCGTCCAGGATGATGGGCACATGGGGAGCCACCCGGCGGATGTGCTCCATCAACCGCTCCAGTTGCGACTCGGCCCGGTGCGCGGCAAAGTAGGCAATCTGCGGCTTGAAGGCATTCACCAAGTCGGCCGTGGTGTCGACGATGCGCGCGCAAAAATCGTAAATCTTGTTGGCATTTCCCTTCAGGTCGGCGGGAAAGCGGGAGGGTTCCGGGTCCAGGCCCACGCACAGCATGGATTGGTTTTTCGCGCCGGCATCGCGCAGCATGTCAAGAAAGCTCATGCAGCCATTTTAGGACTGCTGCGCAGGTGCCAGCCAGAAACGTCGATCCGCATTAACATGGCCCCATGCAGTCTTTGACCCGCCAGCAGTGGCTCCTCTTGGTTGTCCTGACCCTGATCTGGGGGCTGAATTGGCCCGTCATGAAGCTGGGCGTGACCGGTTTCCCGCCCCTGACCTTTCGCACGCTGTGCATGGCGCTGGGCTTGCCGTTTCTGGCCCTGCTGCTGTATGTGAAAAAAATCCCCTTCCACGTGCCCCGTGGCCAGTGGCGTGAGCTGGCCTGGCTGTCTTTCTACAACATGCTGGTCTGGCATGTGACCATCATCATTGCCTTGCAAGACTTGTCCAGCGGGCGCGCGGCCATTCTGGGTTACACCATGCCCATTTTCTCGGCGGTGCTGGGGGTGTGGCTGTTTCAGTCGGCGCTGTCGGGCCGGGCCTGGATGGGCGTGGCTGCGGCTGCGCTGGGCGTCTTTCTCTTGCTGTGGCATGAGTTCACCCACCTCAGCGGCAAACCTCTGGGCGTTTTGTTGGCCCTGGTCGCCGCGCTCGCTTGGGCCCACGGCACACAGTTGATGCGTCGCACCCGCATGACCGTGCCGACCCTGACCATTGCCTTTTGGATGGTGACGTTCACTCTGGTGTTCATGGCCTTGTTTGCGCTGGCCTTCGAGACCAGCCGCTGGAAAATGCCCAGCACCCCGCAGATGGGCGCGATTCTCTACAACGCCTTTGGCGTGTTTGTGTTTTCGCAAGCGGCCTGGCTTTCTTTGGCGCGCCACTTGCCGCCCGTAGCCTCCACCCTCAGCGTGATGTTCATCCCGATTTTGGGCGTCTTCAGTGGGGCCTGGTGGCTGCAAGAAAAGCTGCACTGGCAAGACTGGGCGGCCGTGGCGCTGATCGTGGTGGCGATTGCCTCAGTCTTGTGGCCGACGCGCACGGCCAAGGGCCAGGCATAGGTCGGCCCAGGCCTTGGCTTTCTCCGCCAGGCTGCGCAACAGGTAAGCCGGGTGGTAAGTCACCACAACCGGGATGCCCCGGTAGTTGTAGATTTGCCCACGCAGTTTGCCTAATGGAATGCTTTCCACTTGCGGTACGCTGTCTTTGAGCAGGGACTGCACCGCAAACCGCCCCATGGCTACAATGATTTTGGGCTGCAACAGGGCCACCTGTCGCTCTAAAAACGGGGCGCATTGCAGCAGCTCCTCGGGCTGCGGATTGCGATTGCCAGGAGGCCGACATTTGAGAACGTTCAAAATGTAGACGGATGCCTCCGGAGCGCCCTGGGCCCGCCGTGACAAGCCCATGGCCTTGAGCATGTTGTCCAGCAAGCGGCCGGCTTGTCCCACGAAGGGCTCGCCTTGAAGGTCTTCGTTTTCGCCAGGGGCCTCGCCCACAATCAGCCAGTCTGCGCGCGGGGCCAAGCCGGGACCTGCAGCGGGCGCGCCCACGCCAAACACCGTGTTCTTGCGGGTTTTGCACAGGCCGCAGGCTTGGCATTCCCGGACCGACTGTTCCAACGCCTCCCAGCCCAGTTCGCTCACAGCGGTTGAGGCCAGGCTGGCCAGGGGCCGCGCCTGGGCCAACGGGATGCTGGGGGCTGGTGGCGTGGCCGCCGGAGCCAGGGTGTCGACCCTTTGCGCCGAGGCAGAGGCAACTTCGGCGGGCACCCTGGCCGCAACGGCGTCGCTTGGCGCTGCTGGCAAAAAATCGGTGCGCACGCCCATCTCGGCCAGCATGGCGCGTTGACGGTTGTCCAGCAGCAAGGTCATAGGGGCAGGCTCATCACGATGGCATCCTCGCGTTTGCCGGTGGCCAAAGGGTAATAATTTTTGCGGTCTCCCACACGGCGAAAACCATGGGCAGCATACACCGACAAGGCCCGCGCGTTGCTGGCCCGCACTTCCAGCCAAAGCCAGTGGGCGCCTTTGCCGCGGGACCAAAGCGCCAGCGCCTCCAACATCAACTTGGCCCAGCCTTGGCCTTGGTGGCTGGGCGCCACCGTCAAATTCAACAAATGGGTTTCCTCCACGCCCAACATGGCCACGAAATAGCCGATCAACTCATCGCCCCCCCAGAGGCCCTGGCAGTTGTAGCCTGACCTTATGGAGTCCAGAAAATTCGTGCGTGTCCAAGGGTGTGAGTAAGCACTTTTTTCAATGTCCAACCAAGCCTCGATCTGGTTTTCGGTCAAAGCTTCAAACCGTGCTTCCAGGGCAGGCGACAAGGACATGGGCTCAAGCTTTGGCATGGTGCAGTGCGGCGCGTTCCGCCGTGGTTTGGGCCACCTTGTCGCGCAAATACAAGGGCAAGGCTTGTTGCGCGGGCATCGCCAAGCCTGCCGCCCATGCGGCAGGGGCCAAGGCCAGCAAGGCTTGCGCGCAAGGCGAAGTGGCTTGGCACAACCAAGGGCGCTGAAGTGCTTCGCTCAAGGCCTGGGCGTGTTCCGGCACAGGACTGCCAGCCAAGACCACCGAGGGGTCGTCACGCCAAGCGTGCGGCAGTCGCACATCGCCAGGGTCGTACAAGCCGGGCGCTTGGTCGATGTGCCACTGCTTGTCTTGCCAGCGGTAAGCGGCGGCATAGAGTTGGCCCATGCGGGCGTCCAGAACGGCCAGCACGCGGGCGGATGGACCGCTTGCGGGTTGGTGGGCTTGCGCAACGGCCAACAAGGTGTCCAGCGCCAACACAGGCACTTGGGCGCCATGGGCCAGGCCTTGGGCGACGGCACAGGCTGTGCGCAAGCCAGTGAACGAACCCGGGCCACGCCCAAACACCACCGCGCTCAAGTCCTGGCAGGACAAGCCCGCCTGTGCCAGCAAGTCCAGGGCGATGGGAATCAGGGTGGTCGAGGCTTGCGCCCCACCCGGGCCTTCCCTGTGCCAAACCGCCTGACCCCGTTGCACCGCCACCGACAATACGTCGGTGCTGGTGTCAAAGGCCAACCAGTTCAGGTTGTTCGGGGTGGAGGGACTCGTCTGGCGCATGCCGAGATTATCCGGATAATCTCGGCATGTCCGCTGCTTGCCGTCACCCCTTTTTATGGCTTTGTCTTGTGTGGCTCTGGCATGGTTGGGCAGGGGCCGCTCCCGCGAGTGAGCTGCCAGCGGAGGTTTCCGCTGCGCTGGCGCGTTCCAAGTTGCCGCGGGAGGCCTTGAGCGTGCTGGTGCTTCCCGTCGAAGACGAGGGCCAGGGCCGGGCATCGAAGCTTCCCCGATTGAGCCACCGCGCCGATGTGAGCGTGAACCCGGCCTCCTTGATGAAACTGGTCACCACCAGTGCGGCCCTGGAGCTGTTGGGCCCCTCCTTCACATGGCGCACCCCCGTGTATGTGGAGGGGGTGGTTCGCGAGGGTGTGTTGCAGGGCAACCTGTATGTGCGTGGCCAGGGTGACCCACGCTTGGGGGTGGAGAAATTGTGGCAACTCATGCGGCGCGTGCAAGGCCTGGGCATTCAGCGCATTGAGGGCGACATTGTGCTGGACCGCTCAGCCTTTGAGGTCCCCTGGCGCGACCCGGGCAGCTTTGACGGCGAGCCCTTGCGGCCCTACAACGCCACGCCCGATGCGCTGCTGATCAACTTCAAGTCGCTGCTCATTCATTGGGTGCCTGACCGCGCCGCCCAAGAGGTTCGTATTCACATGGAGCCGCCCTTGGCTGGCGTTCAATTTCCCAGCCAACTGCCCTTGACGTCAGGCGAGTGTGGTGACTACCGCAGCGCGGTCAAGGCAGATTTCTCCGACCCCCTCAAGCCGCGGTTCAGCGGGGCCTATCCTGCTTCATGTGGCGAAAAGATCTGGCCGGTTGCCTATGCGGACCCCGCCCAATTCGCCCCGCGCGCCATTTTGGGGATGTGGCAACAGCTGGGCGGCCAATTGCGAGGCGTGGTACGCGACGGTGTGGTTCCGGCTCAACTCAAGCCGGTTTTCTGGCATGAGTCGGCACCGCTGGCGGAGGTGGTGCGGGACATCAACAAATACAGCAACAACGTGATGGCGCAGCAGCTTTTCCTGAGCCTCAGCCTGCAGCAACAAGGCCTGGGCAAGCAGGGCAGCTCGCAAGAGATTGTGAACCGTTGGTGGCGTGAGCGCGTGGCCATGCCGCCGCCCACTTTGGAGAACGGTTCAGGACTCAGCCGAGAGGAGCGCGTCACGTCAGCGGCGTTGGCGCGCTTGCTGCAAGTGATGTGGCGCGCTACCGTCATGCCGGACTTGATGGCCTCCTTGCCGGTGGCGGGGCAGGATGGAACCTTGCGACGCAGTCAGGCGCAAAGCCGTGCCCACTTGAAAACAGGCAGTTTGCGTGACGTCATGGGGGTGGCAGGCTACGTGGATGGGCAAGACGGCCGACGATGGGTGCTGGTGGCCATCGTCAATCACCCTCAGGCATCTGCTGCCAGGCCCGTATTGGACGCGGTGATTGACTGGGTAGGGCGTTGAAGGCCTGTGCTGAACAGGCCAGTTACCAGCCTTTCACCCCCCGAAGGAAAGCATAAACCTGGGTGCCCAACAGTTGATGCGCTACGGGCGTTGGAAATTTGGTGTCTGCGAAAAGATAAGTCGCGTAGTCCGAATGAATGGCTGTGGCGGCAGTGGTTGTACACGCTGTGCGGATGGCCTCCGTTGTGAAGCTGGGACAGGTGCTGGATGACAAGCCCGCCACAGTGATGCCGACGTTGTAAAGGTTTGCATTGAGGAAAAGCGTTTCTAGATCAAACAAACGGATGCCGGAACCTGCAGGAAATGTACCCGCGTTTCGGATCAGCCCGTTGTTGAAGGCTCGCGTCATGTCGTGCAAGAACTGGCTGAAGCCACCAGAATAGCTGCTTAGCGTTTTGCTGCTTGCGTAGGGGCTGTAGCGCAAATCGTAGGCATTCAGCACCAGAATATGTTTGAAGTTGTTTTGTTGTGCCGTCAAAAAGGCTTGCAAGCTGGCCCCCGCAGTGGCAATGTCTGCCAAGGCCTGAGACGTCGACGTGGAATTGTCTGCTACGGCATCGGCCAGGGCAATGATGTCGGCCATGCCTCCGTTGACAACCAGCATATCGCCGGAACGCGCTGTGACCCCTGTTAACCGGGCCGCCAGGTCAGTCACACGGTTGGCGGTGGCGTCGGTGCGTGCAACCACAGCCGGGTCAGCCGCCGCCAAGTTGGTGCTCAACCCATAGCTGGCAGCCAATTGAAGCACCCAGTTGTTGACCCCTGTGTCTGTGGCCGTGTTGTTGATGGTGAAGCGGTCGCTGTAGGCGGGTGACAAAGCGCTGTTGCCTAAGTAGCTCACCTGGTCCCCTACTGACACAATTCGCGTGGGTATGAACTCTTCATATTTTGAGCTGGAACCGCATGCCGCCAGTAGCACCAGCGGGCAAGCTGCCAGCACGCGCAGCCCTCGCTGGGCCCATTCGCCCCAAAATTGATTCACCATCGTCTATCTCCAGCAATTCTGTCTAGTTTAGCGCGTTGGGTGCTGCGGCTCGCAGGAGCCGATCTCTGATGCCGTCCCACGCGGCGTCAGCTGGCGGTGCTTGAATCCATATTTCAGTGACGCCCAGTGACTCGAACTCCCGCAGGGTCGCAAACAAGGCCTGAGCGCAGGCCTGCGGGGTTGATGCCATGGGCCGAACAACCCAATGTTTCGCCGTCGTGGCCGGGGGAGACTGCAGCCAAACGCCGATGCGCTGACCCGACGCTGTCGATGCGGCTTGTAACGCCTGAGCCAAAGCGCTAGCCTCCATGATTCGGACTTTTGCATTGGGGGCGTAGTGAGAGGCCAGTGTGCCTGAAGCACGCGGCGCCGTTGATGGCACAAACTCTTGCGGGGTGAGGACCTGGCGGCCACCCATGCGGGAAAGCGCCAATCGTGACAACATCCCCGGACGCAACACCACTGGCGCTGATCGCGTGCAGTCCACAATGCTCGACTCGATGCCCACAGGGCATGGGCCGCCATCCAGAATCAACAAGGAGGGGTCAAACTCGCTGGCGACATGCAGTGCCGTGGTCGGGCTCACTCGGCCAAATCGGTTGGCACTGGGGCCTGAAACACCCAACACGCCCAAACCCCGCGCCGCCTTCAGCAGCGCCAAAGCCACAGGGTGCCCGGGACAGCGCACACCAATGGAATTTTGGCCCCCTGCCGATGCCAGGCCCACGCCTTCGCGCCGAGGCAGGATCAGGGTCAGTGGGCCGGGCCAGCACTGGGCCATCAGCTCTTTGGCGAAATCAGGGATGTCGCAGGCAAAGTCGTGCACCCCCTGGGCGTCAGCCACATGAACAATCAGGGGGTGGTCGCTGGGCCGCCCTTTGGCCGCAAAAATTTTTGCCACGGCGCAATCGTTGCCGGCATCCGCGCCCAAACCGTACACCGTCTCCGTGGGAAAGCCCACCAATTCACCGTTTGCCAAAGCCTGTGCCGCTTGGTCAATGGATGCAGGTGCGTCGCCGGGCAGGATCATGTTGCCTTCAAAAGGGAGCAATGCCCAGCAGCTTAGCGGCTTCAAGCGCGTTCGCGCGAACAGCTTCAGGGCTGACGCCGGTGACATTCAGGTGGCCCATTTTGCGGCCTGGTCGCGCCGAAGTTTTGCCATAAAGGTGCAGGTGCGTGCCGGGCAACGCCAGCACGCGGTCCCACGGGGGCTCAGTGGGCGGTCCTTCAGCGCTTTGAAACCACAAATCGCCTAAAAGGTTCAGCATCAAAGCTGGGCTGTGCTGGCGCGGGGCGGTCAAAGGCAAGCCCGCCATGCACCGCACCTGCAACTCAAATTGCGACACATCACAGGCGTCTTGGCTGTAGTGGCCGCTGTTGTGCGGGCGGGGGGCTATTTCGTTCACCACCAGCGGACCCAGGGCCTCGCGATCCGGGCCGGGCGCCAGCAAGAAAAACTCGACGCACAGCACGCCGACATAGTTCAAGCCCGCGGCCACGGCTTGGGCTGCGGCAATGGCTTGTTGGCTGAGGGCAGGGTCGATGGCGCCGGGAAAGACTTCGGTGACGGCCAGAATGCCTTCGCGGTGCAGGTTGCGCTGAATGGGCAGGTGCACTTGTTGGCCATCGCCGCCGCGTGCCACGATGACAGAGCACTCTGCCGCGAGGGGCAACATTTTTTCAAGCACGCAGGTCACGGGGGTTGCCGCTTGGCCTTGAAGCGTTTGCCATGCCGCTACCAACTCGCTGGCTTGCCGCACACGAATTTGGCCTTTGCCGTCGTAGCCAAGCCGCGTGGTCTTCAAAATGCCAGGGAACAAGGCGGCAGGAACGCTGGCCAATTCATGGGCTTGCGCAATCACTTGATGCGGTGCAACGGGCACAGCGCATTTCAGGAAGTGCGCCTTTTCTCGTGCACGGTCCTGGGCAATCGCGACCGCTTCAGCGCCGGGCGCGACGGGTCGCTGTTGAGCCAACTGAGCCAAGGCTTCCGAGGGAACATTCTCGAACTCGGTGGTGATGGCGCCGCACAGCGCTGACAACTGCCGCAAGCCTTCGGGCGCCAGATAAGGGAACTGAAGATGTGTTTCACTGACCCGTCCAGCCGGGCTGTCGGCATCGGGGTCAAGCACCACCGTGCGGTAGCCCATCCGTTGTGCAGATTGCACGAACATGCGCCCCAATTGGCCGCCCCCCATGACGCCTAGGGTGCTGCCAGGGAGAACGGCGGACTGCGCACTCATGCCTGGGGCGGCAGGTGCATGGCGCGGGCCTGCTCGGTTTGGCGTGCGCGAAAGGCGTGCAACTGCGAACGCAAAGCGGGTTGGTCGTGGGCCAGCAAGGCCACGGCAAACAAGGCCGCGTTGGCGGCACCCGCCTGCCCAATCGCAAAAGTGGCGACCGGAATGCCCTTGGGCATTTGCACAATGCTGTGAAGCGAGTCGACGCCTTGCAGATGTTTGCTGGCCACCGGAACGCCCAGGACGGGCACCACGGTTTTCGCGGCCAACATGCCAGGCAGATGGGCTGCGCCACCGGCGCCAGCGATGATGGCTCGCAGCCCCCGACCTTCGGCGGCCTCGGCATAGGCAAACATGTCGTCAGGCATGCGATGCGCCGAAACCACACGGGCTTCAAAGGGGATGTGGAATTCCTGGAGAATCAGGGTTGCGTGCTGTAGGGTGTCCCAATCGGATTGGGACCCCATGACAACACCGACTTGCGGTTGGGTCATGTGAAGGGCCTGCTGAAGGCTGCGAGTAAGCTTGAATTTTAAGGTTTCGCCCGGAGTTATGCCCCATGATTGATGTGACTGTTGAAAATTTTGAGACCGAAGTGGTCGCCGCCTCGATGACGACGCCCGTTTTGGTCGATTTCTGGGCGCCCTGGTGTGGCCCCTGCAAGTCTTTGGGGCCGGTTCTTGAAAAGCTGGAAGCCGACTACGGCGGGCGCTTCAAACTGGTCAAAATCAACTCGGACGATGAGCAGCAACTGGCCGGCGCCTTTGGCATTCGCAGCATTCCCACCTGTGTGTTGATGAAGGGCGGGCGGCCGCTGGACGGTTTCATGGGCGCCTTGCCCGAGGGCAAGGTGCGCGAATTCCTGGACAAACACCTGCCGTCTGAGGGCGAGTTGGTGGCCGAGGCGGAAACCGCCGAAGCCGAAGAATTGATGGCGGCCGGCGATGCAGAAGCGGCCCTTGGCAAATTGCAGGAGGCCTTGGCCATCAATCCGGCCAATGACGATGCCCGTTTTGACTACGTCAAACTCTTGATTTCCATGGGCGACCTGGAAACCGCCCAGGCCGCACTGGCCCCGGCATTGGCGCAAATTCCACTGCAACTTCGTTTTGACGCCTTGAAACACTGGTTGCAAGCCTTGCAGTTCGCCACCACCGACGAGCGCGGCGGTTGGACGCTGGAGCAGTTTGATGCCTTGATCGCCCAGAACAAGCGCGACTTCGACACCCGTTTTGCCAAAGCCCGCTTGTTGCTGGCGGCGGGTGAATGGCCCGCAGCCATGGATGAACTCTTGGAGATCATCATGCGCGACAAAACCTGGGATGAACAGGCCCCCCGCAAGACTTATGTGGCGATTTTGGAATTGATGACGCCTCCCAAGCCCAAGGCTTCAGAGGATGCCAGCGGAAAAACCGCCGGAGGCATCGAATTGGCTGGCGCCAGCCGAGCACAACAGGATCCGCAGGCGGAGTTGGTGTCCCAGTACCGCCGCAAGCTCAGCATGGCGCTGAACTGATCAGTCCTGCAGCCGCGTCCAGGCTTCCTGGTACTTGGCGGCGGTGCTTTCAATCACCGACTGCGGCAAGCGCGGCGCCGGGGGCGATTTGCTCCACGGCCGCCCTTGTACCTGGGCGGTTTCCAGCCAGTCGCGCAAAAACTGCTTGTCAAAGCTGGGCGGGTTGACGCCTTCTTTGTAGGTGTCTGCTGGCCAGTAGCGTGAGGAGTCTGGGGTCAGCACCTCGTCCATCAGCACCAGCGTGCCTTCGGGGTCCAGGCCAAACTCGAACTTGGTGTCCGCAATGATGATGCCTTTCTTGGCAGCGATGTCGCGCGCCGTTTCATACAAGGCGATGCTGATGCTGCGGATTTTTTCGGCCAATGTCGGGCCGATCATTTCCACCACGCGTTCGTAGGTGATGTTTTCGTCATGCTCGCCCACGGCCGCTTTGGCTGCGGGCGTGAAAATGGGTTCCGGCAGTTGGCTGGCATTGCGCAGGCCTTCGGGGAGAGGCACGCCACACACCGAGCGCGAGGCCTGGTACTCCTGCCAGCCGCTGCCGGCCAGGTAGCCGCGCACCACCGCCTCGACGGGAATGGGTTGCAGCCGCTTGACCAGCATGGCGCGGCCCTGCAC
>Ga0255099_1000010_pt1 | contig 76324 bp, 83 predicted proteins | sample Colum_Colum_RepA_2_FD_188451 | JGI IMG/M metagenome (GOLD analysis project Ga0255099, IMG submission 188451) | Freshwater microbial communities from Columbia River, Oregon, United States - Colum_Colum_RepA_8d | ecosystem: Environmental > Aquatic > Freshwater > River | place: USA: Oregon...
TTGTAAGCCCATCCGAAATAAACGCCCTGGTAGTGGATACCCTTCTATAATTGTAAATGTTGAGGGTGTTAATCCGTATAATATATTTTCTGCACGTATAAAAAAATTAACCGGACGAATACGGGCACTAAAATATAAATCTACCCAAGGTGTAGAAGTACTTGCAAATCGATTTGGCAAATAAAAACTTTGCAATGCAGGCATATAGGACTGTGTAATAAAGGATTTATAATATTGGGCCTGTATACCAAATTGCCAATGTAAATTATGTTTAAACGCCTGGCCCTGCACAAACAAAGTTAAACCGGCGTATAAAGGTGGTAATGGCAAATATTTTATTGAGGATGTGATTTGATATCCAATATGTCCGAATGCGCCCAAATGAGTACCCGTAAGGTGTTTAAAGTTAACTTGAAGGCTTTGTAAAATAATAAAATTAGTGTTTTGAAAAGGCTGACAAATCGAATCCAAAAAAGTAAAATTTTTAACCTGGGCGTGCCTACCACTCATACTAAAATTATCTTTTATATGAAAATTAAAATCAAAATTCATCCAAAATTCATCTGTAAAAACCTTGCTATTGTCCCATTTAAAATGATTGCTATTATATAGCAGCATCATATCTACTGGCTTACGTTGTTGTATACTGGCATGCATTTTTAGTGTTTTGCCCTTATAATATTTATCGCCATTTACATCTATACGGTAATTGCCCTGGTTATAGCCACTGTATATATAATTTACTGCAAGTGCAGAAATCCAAGACGTATCCAGTGTACTGTATGCATAACGTGCCGTAAGACCCTGATTGAGTAAATAACGGTCGGGCTTAAAATATACATGTTCGTAATCAAAATGATAATGAATGTAAAACCGGTTTTGACCATTAGGCGAAACAAAATTAAAATAAGGCATAATCTGTATACTTTCATGATGTACCGAATCGTTTGTAATTAATGTATCTCTAAATGCATTGCTATAAAAGGCATCCGTGTAAATTGCAGCATCTTGATACTGGATGATGTTGCGTTTTAAATCCGCTTTTAAACCGGTTTTAATATTTTTATTGGGTATGGGCAAATACCAAAATCCCATTTGAGATTGCTGTAAACGGTAACGCGAATTAGCATCTGATAGCCGAACGGGTAGTATGAGTGTATTGGGCTTTACAATACTATCATTCCAATAGACGGTATCAACACCTCCATTTTCAACGCTTTTAACATCTGTGCCTGCAAGTTGTAACCAAGCGCCATAGGGTTTATTTAAAGGATGAAAAAAAGTTTTAATGTAAAATTGCGTACTGGTAGTTTTTTGGTTTTTAAACAGTCCGATTCCCGAAAAACGTTCAAACATAATTTGATATGTAAGTGCAGGTGTTAAGGGCTGTATCCAGTTTACAATTAAATTTTGAAAATCGCCACTACCTGCAATAGCCTGAATATTTACTTGAAGCGATTTAGGCCTGTAAATGCTAAGTGCAGAATCAGCAAAATTTGAAAAGTTTCGTTTAAAATTTTGAAACTGATAACCTGTTGCTTTGGGTATATAAGCCTCAGATAAAAAAGGCGCTTGGGGCCTGGCATACTGCCCAAGAGGAAATAAATTAATATGGGCAATGCCCGGTTTTAATAAGGTATCCCTTTTAATTTTAATTTTTTGGTTTCCATAATTTAAATCTGTTGTATATAGCTGTACAGAATCTAATTCGGATATAGGTTGTGCATAAAAGTTTAATTTTAAAAATAAAAAAAATATAAAGATAGCCTTGAAATGCATCATTTAAGTTCGTTTAAACCCTGTGCCGCCTCGGTATTAGCGGGATCTAAATTTAAACACCATTTAAAATCAAGTTCGGCTGCTTTTTTATTTTGCATAGCCTTATATACATATGCGCGCGCCAAATACGCTGGTAAAAATTGTGGACGTAATTTTATTGTTGTACTAAAACAATCTAATGCTTTGTTTAAATCTTTGCATGCTGCTATAGCAAAGTACATGGCCCCTAAATTATAATAGGCATCGGCATACGTTGGAAATTGCTTAATCAATGCATTGTAAGCCTGTAATGCCTCTGCCGGACGATTTAAATTTTGTAATGTATAAGCATAAGCATATCGTACGCTACTGTCGTTGGGTTGTGCCTGCAATACATGTTCAAAATATGTTAAGGCCAAAGGATTTAATTTGGCAGCATAGAGCAAACCTAAATCGTACTGCGCCTCATACAATTGGGCATTTTGCTCAAGTGCAGTTTCATAACTTGAAATTGCTTTTGTAGTATCCCCCGACTCTCTGTAAATATTGGCTTTTAAAAAATAAGCTTTTGCTAAATGTGCGTCAATTTTAAGCGCGGCATTTACAGCATTCATGGCATCTTGGTATGCACGAATAAGTAGGTATAATTCAGCAAGTTTTAAATAAATTTCAGGATGGTTATACCGGTGTTGCACGGCTATTAAGAGGTCTTTAACCTGACGTGTTTTATTTTGATAAAATAACGCATCAATTAATGTTAATGCATATGCCGCCTGCGTAGAATCGTAACGTAAAGCAAGCTTAGCATCTACCTCAGCTTCTTCAAAATGCTTGTATTTTAGATGCACCTCAGCCCGGGAGTGATGTAATGAGGCACTTTGCGGATCATTTAAAAGTTGTTCCGTTAATGGTTTTAGTTCTGCTTCATAGCCCGATACAGATGTTTCATGATCGGTTTCATTATTTGTATGAATACATGAATACCAGATGGAAATACATACAAGTGTTATGCAAAAGGCATTGCATTTCATGCATCCATAGACTTTAATGTAAGTTCTGATACGTCTAAAACATTAACCTGGTGTTCTTTATTAAAATGTTTAACACCATCTGTAATCATGGTAGTACAAAACGGACAGGCAACAGCAATAACATCAGGCTGCGACGACAAAAGATCTTCGGTACGGGCAACATTAACTTCCTTTGTACCCGATTCGGCTTCTTTAAACATTTGTGCGCCGCCAGCTCCACAGCACATGCCATTGGCACGACTTTTTTTAAGTTCGGCCAAATCTGCATCTAAAGCCTCGATAACATCTCGGGGTGCCTCATAAATGCCATTTACACGACCTAAATAACAAGGGTCGTGGTAAACAATTTTTTTTCCTTTAAAAGCACCGTCTTTAAGTTTAATTTTACCTGTATCTAGTAAATTTTGAATAAACTCCGTATGATGCATAACATGGTATTGGCCACCCAATTGTGGATATTCATGTTTAAGCGTATTAAAACAATGCGGGCATGCCGTAACCAGCGTCTTAACATTATACTGATTAAGCTTGGAAATGTTTTGAAAGGCCTGCATTTGAAAAAGATACTCATTTCCGGAGCGTTTAGCCGGATCGCCACTACAAGTTTCCTCTGCTCCTAAAATGGCAAAAGATACTTGTGCCGCATTTAAAATATTTGCTACTGCACGTGTAATACGTTTAGCTCGATCATCGAAACTGCCCATACATCCTACCCAAAACACAACCTCAGGTGATTTACCTTCAGCAATAGCATCTGCAAGGCTTAAAATATGTAATTCAGAATTCATACTATTTATGTTTTAGTCCACAGTGCACGGTCAGATGGTGAAAATTGCCATGGGGCACCATTATTTTCAATGTTTGAAAACATTCCATTCCACTCTGCAGGCGCCATACTTTCTTCCATTACCATATACCGGCGCAATGCAACAATGACAGACAAGGGATCAAGATCTATCGGGCAAGCCTCAACACACGCATAACATGTATTACAAGCTAAAATCTCAGATCTGGTTATATAATCATCAAGTAAAGATTTACCGTCATCGGTTTGGCCGTGTAATGCATTATGTTTTGAGAGATCCTCCATGCGGTCTCGTGTATCCATTAAAATTTTTCGGGGTGATAAGGCTTTGCCCGTTTGATTTTGTGGACATACCGAGGTACAACGACCGCATTCAGTACAGGTATAGGCATCTAAAAGATTTTTCCAGTTTAAATCGCTAACATCTTTGGCGCCAAAACGTTGATTGATTTGCGTATCGTTTACAGTTTGATAGCTTGCATCAAATTGTGGTGCTACCATGTCGGTAACCATACTTAAATGTTCAATTGCGCCACGTGCGCGACGGTTAGCATAGTATGTTGCAGGAAATGCAAGAATAATATGCAAGTGTTTTGAATAGGGTAAATAATTTAAAAAAGCCAATATACCAGCTAAATGCAACCACCAGCAAAGCCGCTCAGTAAATATAAGTGATGGCGTTGACCACGTTTCAAACACCGGAGTTAGCCATCCACTTACAGGAAAACTACCTGCCTGCGTATAATGCTCAACATTTCGAAATTGAAGCACCTGATCCGTTGCATTCATGCCTAATAAAAGCGTCATCAATACCATTTCTGTAATTAAAATTATATTGGCATCACGTTGCGGCCAACCTTTTAATTCAGCACTTGTAAAACGCGGTAAGGCTAATACGTTTCTGCGCCACCAAAACACTACAACCGCAATAAAAACCAAGAGGGCTAAAATTTCAAAAAATGCAATTAAAAAATTATAAAACTGCCCTAAAATGGAAAAAACTCTGTGGGTTTGAAATAAACCATCAATACAAATTTCAAGCACTTCGATATTAATTAAAATAAATCCGGCATATACCAAAACATGTAACAGTGCACTTAAAGGACGCTGAAATAATTTTTGTTGTCCTAATGCAACACGTAACATGTGTTTAAAACGTGAGGCGGCATCTGAAGCAGGATGGTAGGGCTTGCCAGATTTTATGGCACTGCGAATTTGAGAAACCCGTTTGTAAAAAATAAATGCTGCACTTGAAAATAAAAGTATAAATACGAGTGATGCAATCATTTTAAAGATTTAGTTTTTTTTGATTTTGAGGTGGCGCGATCTTTCTTTCCAAAAACTGATACATGCACGTAATCACCCGGATGCGCCTTAAGATCTGACACCAAGGTGTTTAAGTTCTGTGTTAATGCGTTTAATGCCGTATAGAGACTGTCTTCATAAACCAATTTACCCAGTGTGCCTTTTTTTTGCTGAACAGCCTGCAGCAAATCATCCAAACGATTGGCATCACTTTGAATTTTACCTGCTAGAGTGTTCCATTGTATATGAGATAAACTGTCGGACGTGGCTTTCAAATGTTCCATAATAGGGCCTAGTTTATCTTTTTGTTGTTTCAACTGCTCTGTAAATTGAAAAATATTAGTTGTAGTGGCATTAATATGACTGTTAGACTCGGATAATATGGCACTTGTTCGCACAGATATTTTTTCAAGTTCTAAAAGTGTATTATGCAAGGATTCTAATGATGATTTCATTTTAATCCTAGAACTTTTTGCAAAAACATCCTGAAGGCCTGCAAGAACCGAATCTATACTTAGTAAGAAGCGTTCGGTTTTAGCCTGAATGGGTGCAAGCTGCCGATTAAATGATTCTTTAAGACTTTCTTCAATAGCGGATTTTAACGTGTCGCCATTTTGCACATATACTTTTAAATTGGAAAATATTAATTCTATGGCTTTAGTACCCATAAGGTCTGCGCTAACAATTCGAGCAACCGAAGCCTGTGGAATTTTAACAGGTTCTTTAATTATGATTTTAACATCAACTTTTAAGGTTTGCGGATTTAAATGAACCTCGGCAACTTGACCAATTTTATAACCATTTAAAAATACAGGATTTGCAGCAACCAGATTATCTATGCGGTCGTACTGGGCCCACACATATTGCGAAGTGCCAAAAAGTGTTTTGCCTTTGAGAAACGTTACCCCCCAAATAAACAAAACAATTGTGCAGGTCACAAACAAACCAATCCAGATTTCTTTGCGTACTTTCATGACGTACACAAAGATACATATTATATATGTCTAAATGGCCTAAACAATCCTTAGATCAGCTACATCGTATAAACAATGAAACGTTTATAAATGCCAGCAAAAACCCCATAATAATAATTCTAGATAACGTAAGAAGTTTAATGAATGTGGGTTCGGTATTTCGTACCGCTGATGCTTTTCGTATAGAGCATCTTTATTTATGCGGCATTACGGGTAAGCCGCCACATCGTGAAATGGAAAAAACAGCACTTGGAGCCACTGCTTCGGTTTCATGGTCCTATTGTGAACGCACGGAGGATGCCGTTATGCAGTGCCGAAATACACATGCAGATGTTTTTGCCGTTGAACAAACACTACATAGTATCATGTTACAGGATTTTAAAACCCACGTTAACTACAGTTCATCAAAACGACTGACTTTAATTTTTGGACACGAAGTTCTTGGCGTTCAGCAATCCGTTATTGATACCTGTAACGGGGTTATAGAAATTCCACAATACGGCACTAAGCACTCGTTAAACATTGCAGTGAGTGCCGGTATAGTACTCTGGGAGCTACTTAGAACGAATTAGTAGTGTTGTTGGAATTCCAACGTTGTTGTTGCAATTGAATGCTTTCATCATGTATCAATTGGCATAATTTTTCAATAAACTCTTGGCGCAAACCCAATTCGGCAGCCCATACAGAGCGTGTGTGCAAAAGTTCTTTCCAGCGTTCCAATTGAAAAATAGTTAAACCCAAATCTTTTTTAAGATCTGCAATTTCATCAACAAATTTAAGGCGATGTGCCAATTGCTCAATAATCAATTTGTCACGTTCATCAATACATTTTCTAAGCGTTTGCAAATGATCTGATGCGGTAGAAACGGCCGTGCGAAATTCCAATTGATTCCACATGGCAATAACATCGTTGGGTGTAAGCTGTTGGTCTGCATCACTTAAAGCACATTCTGGCTGTGGATGCGTTTCAAGCATTAAACCCTGATACCCTAAATTAAAGGCCTGTTGGGATAATTCGGCAATCCATTGTCGTTTTCCAGCCATATGGCTGGTATCGGCATACATTGGTATGTCTGGAAAATAGGTTTTAAATTCTAGGGCAACAGACCATAAGGGCGAATTTCTGTAACCAGAAGATGCATAACTGTAAAACCCTCGGTGTATAGCGGCTAAATTAGTTTTACCAGAATTTAAAAAACGTTCAAGGGCACCAATCCATAATTTAACATCCGCATGAACGGGATTTTTAATCATTACAGGAATATCAATACCTGACAGGGCATTTACAATATCTTGTACGTAAAATGGATTTACGGTGGTACGGGCACCAATCCAAAGTACATCCATATTAAATTTTAGTGCCTGTTCAACGTGCATCGGCGATGCCACCTCCACTGCAATGGGTACTTTATACTGGTCTTTTAATTCTTTTAACCACGTTAATGCTATTTCACCGTGACCTTGAAATCCGTTTGGCCGGGTACGGGGTTTCCAAACACCGGCTCTGAGTAATTTAAAAGCAGGCATGGTTTTGAGCGGTACAATAAGTTCTTGAAGCTGTTGGATAGACTCTGCACCGCATGGACCTGCAATAAGCATGGGCTTATTATGAATACGAAACAATTCTAAAGCAGCGTTCACGGTTGCGTAAAGTTAGTATAGATTAAAAAACAGCTGATGTTATTTTATGCCAAAAATAGCACGAATATCCTCGGATACCGCTGACTTGTGCAACATGATACTGATACTTTTATACCGAAGGTAATTTAAGCTGGCAAAAAATAAACCCGAGCACTGATTATAAGAAGTACCCCATGAGTTTTTTACCAGTACAAATGGCTTGTTGCGTTGATCATGAGCCAAACCAATTATATGCATGGCATGATCATCCTGGGTTTCAAATGAATCAAATGCATATTGCCGCATATCAGCCGAAATGGTTTGTTCTTTACAAGGTGTTAAAAAACACTGTGTTTGTTGATTGGAGTTTAATGAAGCCCAATTTTCAGGAACAATTGCTAAGGCTTTATCAAACTTGAAATAAGGTTCGGATACGTCGGCGGCCCAAGCTATGCTAAAACCTTTTTCAAGTGCACGTATAATTATATTTTCAAATACATCCAAAGGCACATTATAATATTGCTGATGATCCCAATTATCGGGGATTTCAAGAGGAAATAAAGTATAATACGGATGGTGTGAAAACGAAGTGAAACAAATATAATCCTCTGGTTTAAACGGTAATGTTTTAGCAAATGATTTAGCATTGTATGTCTTACCATTATAATTAAAACGTTCGGGAGGCGCTCCCATATACTTTTGCAATAATGCTTCAGTTGCGTTGGCGTAATGCTGTGTTAAAATTGTACCTGAATGACGGGCAATCGGTTGCAGGAATTGAACAAATTGGGTGTCTAATCCGCTATGACAATAATTATTGTTTAAGTGTTGAGAGTTAGCTGAATGGTCTTTACCATCATAAACCCCCAGAGGTACAATGCCATTATTATTCCATGAATTTAAAAGATTATGCGGTTCGCCCCCTTCTCCAAAATTGGCGCGCGCATGCATTCGAATGTAACGTTCGGTTTTTTGAAAATATACCGCACGCACTAAAAACATTTCGCTAAGTTTAGGTGCGGGCGCACCGCTAATGCGCATGATTTCTGACTCGGCGAAAGAAATTCCGGCAAAACTCCAGCAGGTTCCTGTTTGGCCTTGATCTTGCACAGGTAAAGACGAAATGCGATGTGTAATGGTAAAATGGTAGGCACTGCCAGGAAAATTTTGCAATGTTTCTTGTGCACTAAGCAGCGCATTAAAAACTACTGCTACGATGCAACATATATAGTTAATAGGCATTATAAACACTGTAAATAGGCGTTTAAAAAACACTATTATTTGGATTTTCGCAATTTTGCTTTACCGGATAATTTTCGCGATGCAGGTTTAGATTTTAAAGATTTGTTTTTAAATGAACGCGTTTTGGATTTTAAAATCTTAGCCTTGGGTTTAGAATTGGTTTTTAACTTTTGTGATCCACGATTTTTGTTTACCGCTTTGCGTTTTACATTTTTAGTTTGTGCGGAGCGTGTCTTTGATTTAGGTTGGGATTTTGATACTTTGGCCTTACTTGGCTTTGTATTGATTTTTTTAGAGAGAAGTTTAGCCATTGTCATGCCAATTTCGGCAGGACTTTCACAAACTACAATACCACATTTTCGCATGATTTGCATTTTAGCCTGAGCGGTATCTTCAGCACCCCCTACAATGGCACCAGCATGCCCCATGGTGCGGCCTTTTGGAGCCGTTTGTCCGGCTATAAATCCAACTACAGGTTTTCGGTTTCCATTGGATTTTATCCACCGTGCAGCATCGGCTTCGTAATTTCCTCCAATTTCACCAATCATAACAATCGCATCGGTTTTGGGATCATTCATTAATAATTCTACAGCATCCCGCGTGGGCGTACCAATTATTGGGTCACCGCCAATTCCAATAGCTGTTGATACGCCTAAGCCTGCTTTTGCAATTTGATCGGCTGCCTCATACGTTAAAGTGCCACTTTTAGAAACAATGCCAATTTTGCCTTTTTTAAATACAAAGCCGGGCATTATACCCACTTTACATTCTCCAGCCGTTATCACGCCGGGGCAATTGGGTCCAATTAAACGGCAAGATTTATCCTTTAAATAATGCTTGGCTTTTATCATGTCTTTTACGGGAATACCCTCTGTAATGCAAACAATTACTTCAATGCCGGCATCAGCCGCTTCCATAATGGCATCGGCAGCAAATGCGGCGGGAACAAAAATAATAGAAACGTTTGCCTTGGTTTGTTTAACAGCATCCGCTACAGAATTAAAAACCGGTTTATTTAGGTGTAGCGTACCGCCTTTTCCGGGCGTAACACCCCCTACAACATTTGAACCGTATGCTATCATTTGCGTTGCGTGAAACGTACCCTCGCCACCGGTAAATCCTTGTACAATAATTTTTGATGATTTATTAACCAATACTGCCATATTTTTTTGCCCGAAGATAGTGAGAATTGACGAACTGCAAAAGGTAATTGCTTAGATTTGAAATATGAGTATAGAGCATGCCATTGAAGTGTATACGGATGGTGCAGCTAGCGGAAATCCCGGGCCGGGGGGTACCGGAATTGTTTTAAAATATAAAAACATGCGCAAAGAACTCTCCTGTGGGTACCGCTTTACAACTAATAACCGCATGGAATTAAGAGCTGTTATTTCAGCTTTGCAGGCCATCACAAATCCTGCATTAAACGTTTGTATTTATTCGGATAGTCGTTATGTTGTAGAAGCCATTAATAAAAACTGGGCTTTAAGCTGGAAAACTAAGGCATACAAAGGTAAAGCCAATGCCGATTTATGGGAAATCCTTTTAAATTTATACAAACCTGAAAAACATACTTTTATTTGGGTAAAAGGTCATGCCGCTAACCTTGAAAATAACCGCTGTGATGCACTAGCCGTAAATGCTGCAAAACAGGGTCCTTGGTTAGAAGATATTGGTTATGCAGATAAAAACATAAAATGAATTCTTAGTACCTTTATATCCTATGATAACGCCCCGTATTAAAGCTTTGTTAGAATACCCTGGAGATGAAACGGTTTACACTGTTCAAGGCTGGGTACGTGCATTTAGAAGTAACCGGTTTATAGAATTAAATGACGGCTCCTGCCAGCAGAACTTACAACTTGTTATTGATTTTGAACAGCACGATGCCGGACTTTTAAAACGTATAACAACTGGTTCAGCTCTACAAGCACATGGTAAATTGGTTACATCCATGGGAAAAGGACAACGGGTTGAATTACACGTATCCGCATTTGAAGTTTTAGGCACTGCCGATCCGGAATTATACCCCTTACAGCCTAAAAAACACAGTCTTGAATTTTTACGTGACATTGCACATTTAAGACCCCGAACAAATACATTTGGTGCTGTATTTCGTATTCGGCATAGTTTGGCATTTGCCATACATAAATTTTTTAACGAACGGGGCTTTTACTATTTTCAGAGTCCTATTATTACAGCCAGCGATGCTGAGGGTGCAGGCGAAATGTTTAGGGTTACAACACAGCAGGCACCGGGTTCTTTAGAAAAAAACGATTTCAGTACCGATTTTTTTGGACGTGCCGTGAATTTAACTGTTTCGGGTCAACTCGAAGCCGAATTAGGGGCCATGGGACTTGGTAATGTGTACACTTTTGGTCCAACCTTTAGAGCTGAAAATAGCAATACGGCTCGGCATTTAGCTGAATTTTGGATGATTGAACCTGAAATGGCATTTTATGATTTACATGATAACATGCAGTTGGCTGAGTCCCTATTGGTTTATCTGATTCGCTACATTCTTGAACAGCATCCCGAAGAACTTGCTTTTCTTGAACAACGACTTTTAGATGAAGAAAAACAAAAGCCGCAACACGAGCGTTCGGAAATGCGTTTAACCCAAAAACTAGAATTTTGTACCACGCAGGCTTTTGAACGCGTAAGTTATACCGAAGCTATAGAGATATTAAAATTTGCTGCGGCCCATAAAAAGAAAAAATTTCAGTTTCCGGTTAACGAATGGGGAATTGATTTACAGAGTGAACACGAACGGTACTTAGTTGAACAGCATTTTAAAAAACCTGTAATACTTTACAATTATCCCAAAGCCATAAAATCGTTTTATATGCGCCAAAACGATGACGGAAAAACAGTTGCAGCGATGGATATTTTATTTCCGGGAATTGGTGAAATGGTTGGAGGATCGCAACGTGAAGAACGTTACGAGCAACTTTCAACACGTATGAAAGAGCTTTCAATTTCGGAAACGGAATTATACTGGTATTTAGATACGCGTAAATTTGGTTCATGCCCGCACTCGGGTTTTGGATTGGGTTTTGAACGAATGGTGCAATTTGTAACAGGCATGGCAAACATACGTGATGTTATACCTTTTCCCAGAACTCCGAAAAACTGTATGTTTTAAAAATTTATAACGATTTAACCTAAATAGTGTTAATGCCGGCGGATTCATGCGTTTGTGAAGGTGTTTTAATTTTACATTTATAACATGAAACAAATAATTGTAATTGCTTTTTTTATACTGGGTTTTCAATGTGGTTTTGCGCAAATTCAAAAACATGCACCCGACAATAATACCTCTACGGTTACTATAAGTCCCGAAACACGCGCCCGTAAACAGGCTGCACATGCACAAATTGAGTTACAATTAAATGAAACACAAACTAACCAATGGGAAAAAGCTGCATTGGCGCACTTTCAAGCAAACCAAAACATACAAATACAACTTAAAGGATCTACAACACCCGATGAACGCAAACGGCTTAGGCGTGAAATAGAAAATAATAATCAAATGTTTAAGACCACAGTGAAATCGTTTTTAAACGCCGAACAGCAAGTTAATTTTGAAAAAATGGCGCGTAAGCAAAAAGGCAAAAAATCTAAAAAAAGAGATTTTTAAATATCCGGTTTTTCAATTTTAAAAGGCTGATTTAACGGGTCATAATTTTTTCTTAAATTAACTTTGGTACAGTTTTTTTTAAAGAAAATTAATGGTCTACAAAATGCACCCTTGTAATTTTAATGTAAACTTTTTCGGCGCCATCTACCCAAGATGCTTGTAAATCTTTTGTTAGGGCTTTAGGTTTTAAAGGTTTTATAAAATTTCCAGAACTCCAGCTGCCTTTGCGTTTACCTTTTAAATCTTTAAAATTATTATAAAAATAAGCCTCCCATTCTATGGCATCTACCTCACGGTTTGCTTCGTTAGTGAATTCAACATAGTAACCGATATTTTTACCTAAAACATTTTGAGAATAGGTGCGTAAAACATCTACGCCGCTTTTACCATAATGTTTTTGAGCAAAAGCCGTATTACAAACTAAAATAAAACCAAAAATGTATAATTTATTCATAAACAAAACTGTGCAGGAAATATTGTTTAAAAATAAACATTTTACAATTCAATCTGCACTTATATTCGTGAATGATTATTTATGGATTCAGATTTAATTATAGAGCGTTTATCAAAACTTAGTAGTGATTCAGCCACGCATATCAGGGCTGTTATAGATTTGTTAAAAGACGGGGCAACTGTTCCATTTATTGCACGTTATAGAAAAGAAGCTACCGGTAGTATGGACGAGGTTCAAATTCGGCACATTCAGGAACAATATTCATATATAGAACAACTCGAAAAACGTCGCGAATCCATACGTACTTCTTTACAACACATGGGCATAACAGATCCTCATTTATTACAAGCTATTGAACAGGCGGATCAGTTAAGCCGCTTAGAAGATTTATACATCCCTTTCAAGCCCAAAAAAAAAACACGTGCAATGCGCGCGCGCGAAATCGGCTTGCAGCCCTTTGCGGATTTAATTTTAGAACAGCATGTAAACCTGCAAGCAGCCTGGTTGCATTTTAAATCAAACCATGACACCCCATTAGATTTTGATACTGCACTTAAAGGCGCACAGGATATTATTGCAGAATGGATTGCAGAGCATGCCGATTACCGTAACCTTATCCGAAGTTTGTATCAACGTACAGGCCGAATTAAAAGTTCCGTCATTCGGGGTATGGAAGCTCAAGGATCAAAATTTCAAGATTATTTTGAATGGAGCGAAAATTTAAATACCTGTCCCAGTCATCGGATGTTGGCTATGCGAAGGGGTGAAAGCGAAAATGTTTTAATACTTGATTTTTACATTGATCATGATGCTGCAGTAGAAAAACTGGAAGCGCTGATTTTAAATAAAAATAGCATGTGCCGTGAAGCCATTAAGCCCGCCCTTAAAGATGGTTACAAGCGGTTGCTTCAACCGGCCATTGAAACTGAAATACGAATTTTAAGCAAACAACAGGCCGATACGCAGGCTATTAAAGTATTTGCAGAAAATTTAAAAGCTTTGTTACTAGCACCTCCCATGGGAGGAAAACGTGTATTAGCATTAGATCCGGGATTTAAATCGGGCTGTAAACTTGTAGTATTAGGAAATGAGGGGCAATTGCTTGAAGATACCGTAATTTTTCCGCATGAACCTTTTTTTAAAAAAACAGATGCTGGGTATACGGTTTTGGCATTAGCCTCTAAATTTGATATTGAAGCTATAGCCATTGGAAACGGCACAGCCTCACGAGAAACAGAGCAGTTTATTCGACAAATTGATGGCTTACCAAAACACATTCCGGTTATTGTAGTCAGCGAGGCAGGCGCTTCTGTTTACTCGGCATCTGACATTGCACGTGATGAATTTCCAAATAAAGACCTAACCGTAAGAGGAGCCGTTTCCATTGGGCGTCGCCTTTGCGATCCACTTGCTGAATTGGTAAAAATAGATCCCAAATCTATTGGCGTTGGCCAATACCAGCATGATGTTGATGCACAAAAATTAAAAAAAGCATTGGATGATGTCGTTGAAAGCTGTGTAAATGCTGTTGGCGTTGAATTAAATACAGCATCTGCGTCACTTCTTGCTTATGTATCAGGAATAGGACCACAGCTTGCACAACACATTGTTAGTTATCGTAATGTTCATGGATCTTTTAAAAACCGGGACATGTTAAAATCTATTCCACGTTTAGGAAACAAAGCCTATGAACAGTGTGCGGGATTTTTACGCATACAACACAGTGAACAAATATTAGATCGCAGCGGCGTACATCCTGAACGCTATGCCCTTGTAACGCGTATGGCTGAAGATAGTGCATGTACAGTTTCTGAGCTTATGCAATCTGCAGCTTTACGAAAAAAAATTAATCTGCAACATTACATATCCGAATCTGTGGGTATGCCTACACTTATAGATATACTTAAAGAACTTGAAAAACCGGGACGCGATCCACGGAAACCCTTTGAAGTTTTTGCATTTGACGAACATGTTCATCAGCCAGAAGATTTAAAACCCGGTATGGTTTTACCAGGAGTGGTAAGTAATGTTACACGTTTTGGCGCATTTGTAGATATAGGTGTTCATCAGGACGGCTTAATTCACGTTTCACAATTATCAGATCAGTATGTCGAAGATGCCATGCGTGTTGTAAAAGTAGGAGATACGTTAACCGTAAAAATATTGGAAATTGATTTGTCCCGAAAGCGTATCGCATTAACCCTAAAAGGCATACATGAAAAGCAGCAATCCCAGAAAAAAACTAAAATTACGGAGCCGGTAGTAACAGATATGAATTCAGCATTACAGGCTTTAAAAAATAAATTTAAAACACGATGATGCGGTATTTTGGTTTAATTGGCAAGCCTTTAGAACATTCGTTTTCAAAATCGTTTTTTGACGCTTATTTTTCAAAGCATGCTATTAAAGATGCAACATTTATAAATTTTGAAATTGATGATGTTTCTGAACTTAGTGCTTTAGTTGAATCCTATCCAAATTTGGTTGGATTGAGTGTAACTTATCCATTTAAAGAACAAGTTATTGCGTTTTTAAATGAAACAGATCGTATTGCTCAACAAATAGGTGCTGTAAACTGTATACATATTCAAAACAAACAACTTAAAGGTTATAATACCGATTATATTGGGTTTCAAAAAAGCATTCGTCCGTTTTTAAGTCCACATCACCAACCTGCTCTAATTTTAGGAACCGGCGGTGCTTCCAAAGCCGTTCAACACGCTTTAAAAAATTTAAACTGGCCCTTTACTTTGGTTAGTAGAAATCCTACGCAAAAAAATATTTTACATTATTCTGAATTAAAAACAGCCCATATAGAACACTTTAAATTTATAATAAATACAAGCCCTCTGGGCATGGGACGTTTACACGAACAGTGCCCCACTATTCCTTATGAGGGAATAGGTACGTCACATTTTGTAATGGATTTAATTTACAATCCCGAAACGACCTTATTTTTATTAAATGCCCAAAAACAAGGCGCAGAAGTGTTGAATGGTTATGACATGTTAAAATTTCAGGCCTTAGAAAGTTGGGGCATTTGGAATACGGTAAGCTAAAAAAGGCTGTTACCCTTTCATACATTTTTTAAGTAAATAAAAACCCACAAAAAAGGAAAACAATAGAGCATACCAGTACTATTTTACTCGCGTATTCGCTGAAAAGGCTCAGCTATCCATTGCCTGTAACACTTCATTACATCGTTATACAATTCTAATTCTGTGTGATTTAAAATGTAATCGGCATTAAAAATTCTGCAATACCTTAAAAAATGTTCATGATCCAAGCTTGAATCGGCTGTAAGAGATTTTAAAATGCGTGGATTTAATTTAGTATCTATAATTTCTTGCTCATAAATCTGCTGAAATAGTTTGGATAATTTTTGTAGTTGACGGCCCTCCTTACTGTATTGCATATATAGTGCTGTAATTGGACTTTGTATGGCATTTACGAATTTTTGTTGTGTCTGCTGTATAACTTTATCCATATACTTGCGTTCATACGGTTTAAATGCAATGGCCGATATTACAACCGGTGCTAATTGATAAGCATTATACTGCAAAACTATTTTTACATATGCCGGTGTGGTATCTCGAATTACAAGCGTTTTAATTGCCTTGCCCAAATAACGAATTTCAAGCGTATCGGGTATTTGTTTTATAAATAACGAAAATTGCCCTTGCATGTCGGAAACAGTACCATTTCCATTACTTTTTAAAATAATGTAAGCAAATGGTATGGGATTTTTAGCATCCGATTCAACCACACAACCGTATTGCCATCGCTGTGCATTAGAACACAATACACAAGCTGTAATTACTAATAAAACAAAATACCGCAATGCCAAGTACGAAAGATAGGTTTTGTGCTTGAAATTTTCAACAATTTCATGGTATTTACCATATTTTATTGAATTCCAATTATTGATACAGGCGTAAATACCGTAACTTAGTTACATGGATTCATTTCTGGTTTCTGCGCGTAAATACCGCCCACAAACATTTGAAACCGTAGTTGGTCAATCGCATATTACGGGAACCCTTAAAAATGCGATTATTCATACGCAACTTGCTCAGGCTTATTTATTTTGTGGACCTCGGGGCGTTGGTAAAACAACCTGTGCAAGAATTTTTGCTAAAACAATAAATTGCGAATCGCATATAAACGGTGAAGCGTGCAACCAATGTACCTCATGCATTGCTTTTAACGAGGCTAGTTCGTTAAATATTTATGAATTAGACGCCGCAAGTAATAACTCCGTAGACGACATACGGCAGCTGGTTGATCAGGTGCGTTTTGCGCCTCAAATGGGAAGTTTTAAAGTGTATATAATTGACGAGGTGCACATGCTCAGTACAGCAGCTTTTAATGCCTTTTTAAAAACCTTGGAGGAACCGCCTGCGCATGCCAAATTTATTTTAGCTACAACAGAAAAACATAAAATTATTCCTACTATATTATCACGCTGTCAGGTTTATACATTTAACCGTATAAAACAGGAGGATATAAGTAACCATTTGGCATTTTTAGCCAATTCAGAAAACGTAACATTTGAAGCGGAGGCCCTCAGCGTTATTGCTGAAAAAGCAGAAGGCGGATTGCGCGATGCGTGTTCCATTTTTGACCAAATGGTTGCTTCCACAGATGGTCATTTAAATTATAAGGCTGTTATAGAACATTTACATGTTTTAGATGCCAGTATTTATTTTAAGCTTTCCGAATCTTTAATACAGGGCACGCGCGACACCGGTCTTATTATTTTAAATACCATTTTAAATCAAGGATTTGATCCCCACCAATTTATTATAGGATTAGGACAGCATTTTAGAAATATTTTACTGTGTAAATTTCCAGCTGCTGCCGAATTACTTGAAACCAGTTCGGCTTTTAAAGACTTATATAAACAACAGTCGCACTTATTTAGTGAGGTATTACTTGTAAAGTTAATTACGTTGGTTCAAAAAGTTGATGGGCAATATAAAACATCAAAAAACCAACGTTTGCTCATTGAGTGGGTTTTACTTCAAATGAGTTACCTCACGGTACCCGAAACTGACGAAAAAAAAAAGCCCTTAACAGATAATACCGAATACTTACATTCAGGTAAAACTGAAGATACACCTCAAAATCCAATTAAAACAGAAATTTTACAGCCTGATGCAACTGTACATAAAACACAGGTTATTTCTGAAATAAAGCAAAATTACGTTACTGAAGCGCCAGTTACTACTACACCTACAAGCTCAGCCGCTTTAAAAAACCATTCGGAAAACGTAAAACCGGCTACTCATCATTTAAAAATTAAATCTGGATTTAGTATTCATGCCGCGCAACATAAAACACATAAAACCTCAGAGACACAAGCTGAAGATACAGAATTGGCAGATCTGCCACTAACTATTGATCGAATACAACAATTTTTAAATAAACAGGCTGAACTTTTACAAACCAAAGGTCAATTTCAAAAATCCATTATGTTTAAAAATGCAGGAGTAGCATGTGAACATTCAGTATGCACACTTACCTTAATGAATGAAACTCAGCTTGAACAATTTAATACCATAAAACAAGACTTATTAGATCAAATGCGTATTGCTTTACAGCATAAACCTTTGCAACTTCTAGCTAAAATATCTAAACAACTTGAAAGCCCAAAAGCGTTTAGACCCACCGATATTTTAAATGAAATGAGTAAAAAAAATCCCGCTATTTTAAACTTAAAGCAACATTTTGATTTGGATATTGATTATTAACTATGAAATTAATTTTTCTTTTTTCAAGCCTTTTATTATTTACGCTTAGTGCACAAAAGCCAGGTAAATATAAGGGCCATATGCCGCCGGCCATCGATACAAGTATTGCCTCCCGTGCAGTAATCATCAAGGGCGATCCAATGGGCCTCAGGCAATATACACTAAGCAACGGATTACAAATTTTTTTATCTGTAAACAAAAAAACACCTCGCATACAAACTTATATTGCAGTTAGGGCCGGTAGTAAAAACGATCCACCGGATAACACAGGTCTTGCGCATTACCTAGAACATATGCTTTTTAAAGGAACAGCGCAATTCGGTAGTTTAGACTATAAAAAAGAATCGGCTCAGCTTCAAGTTATTGAAAATCTTTTTGAAATCTACAAATCAACGCAAGACAGCACTAAGCGTGCCATGCTTTACCATAACATCGATAGTGTAAGTCAGTTAGCGTCAACCTATGCCATTGCTAATGAATATGATAAATTAATGAGTCATTTGGGCGCAGAAGGCACAAACGCATTTACATGGTTTGATCAAACGGTTTATGTTAATGACATTCCCAGCAACCAAATAAAAACATGGTTGCACATAGAGGCAGAGCGTTTTAAAGACCCCGTATTTAGACTTTTTCATACCGAATTGGAAGCTGTTTATGAAGAAAAAAACAGAAGTCTTGATAATGATGATGATAAAGTATGGGATGCCATGTTTAATGGCTTATTTCCGGATCATACGTATGGTACTCAAACCACAATTGGAACTATAGCGCATCTTAAAAATCCATCCTTAAAAGCCATACGTGAATTTTACACAACCTATTATGTGCCAAATAATATGGCACTCATCTTATGTGGTGATTTTAATCCGGATGAAATTATTCGAGAAATAGAATCTGCTTTTGGGTATATGAAACCCAAAGCATTGCCGAAACGGATTTCAACTTCCGTATTTAAACCCATAGCTCAACCGATACACCTTTATGGTCCTAATCCGGAATCTCTCCTCTTAGGATTTCGCTATCCAGCTGCCGGAACCCCGGAAGCCGACTGTGCCTTATTAAGCAGTTTGATATTACATAACGGCACCGCAGGATTACTGGACCTTAATATTAATCAGGCGCAAAGGGCCTTATCAAGTAATGTTGTTAATTTTAATTTAAATGAACATAGTTTTTTTGGAATTAGCGCAAGCCCAAAATCAAATCAGAGTTTAGAAGCACTTGAACAAATAATTCAAGCGCAAATTCAAAAACTGCAACAGGGTGACTTTCCAGATTGGCTAATAAAAGCTGTTATAACCGATTTAAAACTTAAAAACACAAAAAACTTAGAACAAAATAGCAGCCGTGCATATGGCGTTTTAAATGCATTTATTAATGGTGTTCCATGGATAAATGAGGTAAACTACCTCAAGCGCCTTGAACAATTGAATAAGTCGGATATTATGCGCTTTGCTAATTTATATTTAAAAGATTCGCTTGCGGTACGCGTATATAAACATACCGGAACCGACAGCTCTGTAAAAAGTGTTGTAAAACCTTCTATAACTCCAGTAGGTGTTAACCGTAATACGGAATCCGAATTTGTAAAACACCTTAAACTCAAAAAGCCTGAAACCGAAATCCAACCCAGTTTTATAAATTTTTCTACAGCGGTAAGCTCCGGAACATTTGCTCCGGGCATATCTTACATGTATCAAAAAAATAATGATAATGAACTTTTTGAATGTTATATACGATTAAAAATGGGAAGCCAACAAAACACCATGTTACCTGTTGCAATACAGTACATTCCGTTTTTAGGCACTTCAAAACAAAGTCCTCAGGCTATAAAAGAAGAGCTTTACCGTTTAGGGTGTACCATAAATGTGTTTAATGATGCCGAACAAACTTGGATCAACCTTTCGGGATTAAAGGACGGGTTTATTCCTGCATTTGAAATTTTGATTGAAATGCTGCAACATCCCAAAATTAACCCCCAAAAATTAAAAAATCTTATTGAGGATATTTTAAAAAACCGAGCCGATGCAAAACTTGATAAGCGAATACTCTTAAATCGTGCATTAATGAATTATGTGCTATATGGCGCAGATAATCCCTTTACACATCAGTTGTCTAATGATGCTTTAAAAAACATACAACCACAACAACTTGAAGCTTTAATTGCTTCTTTACTAAAATATGAAGCCCAAGTGTTGTTTTACGGCCCTGTACATTTAGATTCTTTAGCCCGGGTTATGCATGCTTGCTACCCTTTAAAAACAGCAAAAAAACCATGTCCACCGTTTAAACCCTGGACGCAATCAACTATTAAATCTGGAGTTTTTGCTGCAGAATTTGACATGACGCAAACTGAAGTGCTTTTTATAAGTAAAGGAGCTCCTTACAATATACATTTATTACCACAGGTAAATTTGTTTAATGCCTATTTTGGTGGTGGTATGAGCAGTATTGTTTTTCAAGAATTACGTGAATCTAAAGCCCTAGCCTATTCAACATATGCTCGTTATATGAGCCCTACGCGATCAGACCGAAATTTTATCAATGCCGCTTATATCGGTTCACAAGCCGACAAGCTTGAAGATGCCTTAAAAGGAATGGTAGCCTTATTAGACAGCCTACCCTATTCACAAAGTAGTTTTGAAAATGCTAAATCTTCAGTAATACAAGACATACAAACGCAGCGTATTAATAACAGTGAAGTTTTTTTTAAAATAATTCAGGCTCAAGCATTAGACCATACTGTTGATGTTAGAGAAACTATTTATAAATCAGTGCCTTCATTAACATTTAAGGACTTGCATTCGTTTCATAAAACAGAAATTAAACAACCTCAACGTAGCATTTTAATTATTGGAAAAAAAGAAAATTTGAATAGTGCTGTGCTAAAACCTTACGGTAATATTCAATTTTTGGATTTAAAAACACTGTATGGATACTAATTTACCCAACTTTGAAAATACTCAAATTGCGTTTGCGTCTAAAACAGATTCTGATTTACGGCAATCGTACCTTTTATTTAAATTATTAGCATTTCCTAAACTGGTAAAGTTAGGTTCGTGGATTAGCCCGCTGGCACTTAAACTCGGTTTTAAATCGATAATTAAAAAAACCATTTTTAAACAATTTGTTGGTGGAGAACACATAAAGGCATGTGCAGAAACCGTAAATCATTTAAATGAATTTGGAATAGGTTCTATATTAGATTACAGTGTGGAGGGCAAAGCCGAAGAGGACGTTTTTAACGCAACTGCAGCTGAAATAATGGCGAGTATTGAAAACGCATCTGCAAATGATGCCATTCCGTTTAGTGTATTTAAAGTAACAGGTGTGGCGTCTATGGAGTTGCTCGAAGCCGTGAGCCATTCGGACGAACTTAATACAGAGGCACGTCAGGCGTGGGAAAGAGCTCGTAATCGTGTAACAGCGATTTGTAATTTAGCATATGAAAAACAACAAAAACTATTTATAGACGCCGAAGAAAGCTGGATCCAGAATGCCATAGATACACTTGCGTTAGAACACATGGAACGTTTAAACCGTGATCAAGTATGGATTTACAATACATATCAAATGTACCGGCATGACCGCTTAGAAGTATTGCAAACACATTATCAGCAGGCATGCCAAAAATCATTTAAAATTGGCGCTAAACTTGTTCGGGGTGCCTATATGGAAAAAGAACGAGCACGGGCCACATCGAAGGGCTATCCTGATCCCATCCAAGACACCAAAGCCAAAACGGATGCGGATTATAATGCAGCATTGCATTTTTGTTTAAACCACATTAATAACATAGCGTTCTGTGCGGGAACTCATAATGAAGAAAGCAGTTTACTTTTAGCAAAAGCCATTCAGCAAAAAGGTTTACAGCCCAATCATCCACATATTTGGTTTTCTCAGTTATTTGGAATGTCTGATCATATCAGCTTTAATTTGGCACATTTAGGTTATAATGTGGCAAAGTATTTGCCCTATGGTCCGGTAGCTGATGTGCTGCCGTATCTAATACGCAGGGCACAAGAAAACACCAGTGTAAAAGGGCAAACCGGTCGTGAACTAAAATTAATTATACAAGAATTAAATCGCAGAAAATCTATTTAAAACATGTTTCCGTTTTTAAATGAACCGGTATTTAAAATAGTACAGGAGGCTGCAGAGCAACTTCGTCAAAACACCTATGTAGTGGGTGGTTATGTTCGCGATTTTTTATTACATCGTACAAGCAAGGATATAGATTTTGTAACCTTGGGGTCGGGCATACAGTTAGCTGAAACTGTGCATCAATTAGTACCCGAATCTAAATTATGTGTTTTTAAAAATTTTGGAACGGCTCAAATAATTTGGAATGGTTATGAGCTTGAATTTGTTGGTGCCCGTAAAGAAAGCTATACACGTAATTCACGAAAACCAATAGTAGAAAACGGTTCGCTTTTTGATGATTTAAGCCGTAGAGATTTTACCGTAAATGCACTGGCCGTATCTGTTAACGGACCAACATATGGACAATTAATTGATTTATTTTCAGGATTACATGATTTAAATGCAGGTATTTTAAAAACACCTTGCGATCCGGATATTACGTTTTCGGATGATCCTTTGCGTATGTTACGCGCCATTAGATTTGCAACGCAACTTCAATTTACCATACAAGATGAAACCCTAAAATCTATTGAACAGCAGGCAGGACGTATAGAAATTATTTCCATGGAGCGCATACATGAGGAGTTGCATAAAATTATAACCGCCCCCTTTCCCTCCAGAGGATTTACGCTACTTGATGAAACCACTTTACTAAAAATTATTTTTCCTGAATTACATGCATTAAAAGGCACCGAAACCATAAATGGAAAATCACACAAGGATAATTTTTACCATACACTTGAAGTTCTTGATAACTTATCTCAAAAAACAAATTCGTTATGGCTATTGTGGGCTGCACTCTTACACGATATTGCCAAACCAAAAACAAAACGATTTGAACCCGGACATGGCTTTACGTTTCACGGACATGAAGATAAAGGTGCCCGAATGGTACCTCAAATTTTTAAACGTTTAAAACTTCCCTTAAATGAAAAAATGCAATACGTTCAAAAACTGGTTCAGTTGCATTTAAGACCAATTGTTTTAGCAAAAAGTGAAGTTACCGACAGTGCAGTTAGAAGGCTTTTATTTGAAGCGGGTGATGCTATAGACGATTTAATGCTGCTTTGTGAGTCTGACATTACCACTAAAAATCCGCTTAAGGTTAAACGGTATTTAACCAATTTTGCGCTTGTTAGGCAAAAGTTAATAGAGCTTGAGGCCCGTGACCGTATTCGAAACTGGCAAGCACCAGTTAGCGGTGAAGATATTATGTTTCGCTATAACTTAAAACCCTGTAAGCGCATTGGATTAATGAAAGATGCTTTGAAAGATGCTATTTTAGACGGAATTATACCAAATCAAGTTCAAGAGGCGCTTGATTTTTTAGACTCTTGGCACAAACAACATCCCGTATGAAATTTCATCTTGACTTAAAGGCAAAACCCGCGCCGTTTGAGTTGCAATGTAACGATACCATTGTATTTGAAGGGTCATGCTTTTCCGAACATTTATACGAACGGCTTAATGCATATAACCTTCCTGTTTTTTCAAATATGTTTGGTAATATTTACCATCCCCTGGCCATTAATCAAATTTTACGTTCCGTTTTAACTCAAATTGAAGTGCCTGTTACGTCCTTCGTAAAACGAGATACCAACCGCTATTGCAGTTTTTTTACACACGGTCAAATTTCTGCTTCAGATCCCCAGGCATTACAAAATACCTTACGTCAACAACAAGCTAAACAATTTAAGGTATTACTTAAATCTAAAGCACTATTTATAACGTGGGGCAGCGCTTGGGTATACAAGCATAAGCAACATGATTTTGTATGTGCTAATTGTCATAAGCAACCGGCCTCTGATTTTTGGAAAGAGTTATCGGATGTACACGATTTGGTATTAAGCAGCTCTAGTATATTAACCTTATTAAAAAATATAAATCCAGATCTTAAAATTATTTTTACCATTTCTCCCGTAAAACACTTACGAGATGGCATACACGAAAATGTTTTAAGTAAAAGTGTTTTACATGTGGCATTGCACATGCTTATTCAAAAACATCCTGACATTTACTATTTTCCATCTTTTGAATGGATTCAGGAAGACCTGAGGGACTATCGTTTTTATAAAGCCGATCTTGCACATCCAAATTCACAGGCCATAGATTACATTTGGAAAAAATTTATAACAACATTTTATAATAAAGACCAACAACTTCTTTTTGAGGTATTAGAGGACTATACAAAGTTTCAAAATCATATTTCTGAAAACCGAAGTGCATCGGATCTGCAACATCAACAAAACCTTTTAAAAAAAATTAAATCTATGGCTCCCCATTGGATGCCTAATGCCCATTAAAACATGTAATTTTACACTATGTACAGAACACATACTTGCGGCGCCTTAAATACTGAACATATCGGAAATACTGTAAAACTTTGCGGCTGGGTTCAGCGCGTACGTCGCTTGGGCGGTATGGTGTTTATAGATTTACGGGATCGCTATGGCATTACACAGCTTGCGTTTAATGAAGCCTTAAATTCCAGTTTGTGCAAGGCGGCTTCAGAATTAACCCGCGAATCTGTAATTTGTGCCGAAGGCTTGGTTATTGAACGTGAACGTCATAATACGCAATTAGTTACCGGGCAAATTGAATTACAAGTTCGAGCTTTTGAACTTATTAATGCTGCACAAACCCCGCCGTTTACCATAGAAGACGATACCGATGGCGGAGAAGAATTACGCATGCAATACAGGTATTTGGATTTACGCCGAAACCCATTACGACAAAAAATTGAACTTCGACACCGCATAACGATTGCAGTACGAAATTTTATGAACCAACTGGGATTTCTTGAAATTGAAACACCCGTTTTAATAAAATCTACTCCAGAGGGTGCACGCGATTTTGTAGTTCCCAGCCGCATGCACAGCGGACAATTTTATGCACTCCCTCAAAGTCCACAAACCTTTAAACAACTTTTAATGGTTAGTGGATTTGACAAATACTTTCAAATTGTAAAATGTTTTCGAGACGAAGATTTAAGAGCGGACCGTCAACCTGAATTTACTCAAATAGACTGTGAAATGAGTTTTGTAACCCAGGACGATATCATCACAACATTTGAAAGTTTGGTACGGCATTTATTTTTTACAATAAAGCAAATACAACTTGAGCCATTTATTCGAATGGATTATGCAAAAGCAATGTCCTTGTATGGTAACGACAAGCCCGATATGCGATTTGATATGCTTATTCACGATCTTAAACCGTATTTGTGTGGTAAAGGGTTTTCTATTTTTGACACATCTGAGTATGTTTCAGCGATTTGTGTTTCTGGTGCCGCAGCTTTTACCCGTAAACAACTTGATGAATTAAACGATTGGGTAAAGCGCCCTCAAATTGGCGCCCAGGGTTTAGCGTATTGCCGAATACTGGAAGATGCTAGCTTTAAGTCAAGTGTAGACAAGTTTTATAATTCATCCGACTGGCAAAATGTTGCCACATTTATGAAAGCGCAAGCCGGTGATTTAATTTTAATATTGGCAGGTCCAAAAGAGCAAACCCAAAAAGCGCTAAGTGAATTACGTTTAGAAATGGGCACCCGAATGGGTTTGCGAAGCAATTCTACGTTTTCATGTTTATGGGTTACGGATTTTCCACTTTTAGAATGGAATTCTGGTGATCCCAATTTACCGGAATCGTATCGTGGACGCTGGCATGCCAAGCACCATCCTTTTACATCTCCTAAAAGCGAGGATATTCCATTATTAAAAACTAATCCTGGTGACGTGCGCGCAAACGCCTATGATATGGTTATAAATGGTGTGGAAATTGGTGGTGGTAGCATACGCATACATGATGCAGCACTTCAAAAACAAATGTTTGAAACACTTGGTTTTAGTGCTGAAGTTGCCGAACAACAGTTTGGATTTTTAATGCATGCATTTACCTATGGAGCACCTCCCCATGGAGGCATCGCTTTTGGCCTTGATCGGCTTTGTGCACTATTTAGCGGATCGGAAAGTATACGCGATGTAATAGCATTTCCAAAAAATAATTCGGGACGTGATTTAATGATTGAAGCGCCCTCTATAATTAGCGCTGAACAGCTTAACGAATTAGATCTGAAAATTAAATCTTGAATTTGCAGGTTTTCGTTTAAGTTAAAACTTAGTTGCACTGTTTACCCCTTAATACGTAAACCTTGTTTACTTCCAAAAAATAAAGTTGCTTTAAACAAATAACTATGGTCGTGTAATTAGGGCATGGAATATAGCGTGTACATTGAATTAAACACACCCCGCACATGATCAATAAACGCATCATTTAAAGCCGACTTAACAGCATTTAGGTCTTTATAAAGTGCTGTATCAAATTTATAAATCTGTTCCATAGGGCCGGCTTCAAAGCGCACTTGAAAACGGGAATTAAATTGCAAAATACTAATGCGCATAGTGGGATGCGGAATGACTTCTAATTCTCTCATTTTAGTCTTTACCAAACATTTTTTTAAAATTAAATATATTTTTAAAAACCCCTATCGGGCTAACATTTCGATCACCATCTTCGTGAATACGGCTTTGAATGGCATGCGCTAACAATATATAGTCATCACGATTAATACGCTTTAAAAATGCTTCGGCCGATACATCACCGTTTATACGATTTGCACATGCAGCCCACTCAAATGCTTTCATATCCATTAAAAACTTTAAAGCTTTTTCATCGTCCCAAATTGCATTTACAAATGCCGCTAAAATAAAAAACTTTTTATCCATGAGCATCGCAAAGGCTCTGCGGTCATCTCGAACGGCATCAAAAAGCGCAATCAGCTCTGTATATTCATGTTCTATAAGCCAATTAAAACCAGCCGAATCGCGCATGATATGGCGGGTTAAAAATTGAATGGCTTCTTTTGGATAAACGCTAAGTGCCTGTCGCGACTGCGTCATAATTATTTTAATAATTCTCGGGCAATTACTAATTTTTGTATTTCACTGGTGCCTTCACCAATAGTGCATAACTTACTGTCACGGTAAAATTTTTCAACCGGAAAATCTTTAGTATAACCGTAACCGCCAAAAATTTGAACAGCCTCAGTACTTATTTTAACTGCCACTTCACTGGCATAATATTTTGCAAATGCGCTTTCGCGTGTAACTTTTTGACCTTTATCTTTTAAAGCTGCAGCCTGAAAGGTGAGTAATTGCGCCGCCTCAAATTCAGTTGCCATATCTGCCAATTTAAACGCTATAGCCTGAAAATGAGATATAGGTTTACCAAATTGCTGTCGCTCTTTAGCATATTTTAAACTGGCATCCATGGCGCCTTTGGCAATTCCTAAACTCAAAGCCGCAATACTGATTCGCCCACCATCTAAAATTTTCATGGCCTGTACAAAGCCTTCTCCAACGTTTCCTAAAATTTGTGATTCGTGTACTTTACAATTATCAAAAATCAATTCGGCCGTTTCACTGCAGCGCATTCCTAATTTATTTTCTTTTTTTCCTCCTTTAAAGCCTGGCGTGTCACGCTCTATAATAAATGCCGTTATGCCGTGACTATCCAGTAGATCACCTGTGCGTACCAAAACTACAGCTACCTCTGCACTGATGCCGTGGGTAATCCAGTTTTTTGTGCCATTTATTATCCAATATGCCCCCTCTTTAACTGCAGTGCATTGCATTCGCATGGCATCGCTTCCGGTATTGGCTTCAGTTAATCCCCAAGCACCAATCCATGAGCCACTGGCTAATTTAGGCAGATAGGTTTTTTTTTGGGCGTCGTTTCCAAATTGTAATATATGACCTGTACACAAACTGTTATGCGCAGCTACAGATAATCCTACAGAACCGCAAACAGAGCCAATTTCAGTTAATGCCGTTACATAATCTGCATACTGTAAACCCGAACCTCCATAGATTTCTGGCACTAAAATTCCCATTAAACCCAGGGAGCCGAGTTGCTGAAGTGTTGATTTAGGAAAAATCTGCTGCTCATCCCATTCCATTATGTACGGGTACAAATGTTCTTTTGCAAATTTCTGAACCATGTCAGAAATCATGAGTTGTTGTTCGGTTTTAATAAAGTTCATTTTAGAGACGTGTTAGTTCAAAATAAGGAGCCTTAAAAGTACGTAACAATTCTGAACCCTTAAGGTTTTCAAGTGTTAACAAAAATTGAAACCCCATTATACGCGCACCCGATTTTAGTACTAATTGGGCTGCCGCTGAGGCTGTACCGCCTGTAGCCAAAACATCGTCTGTAATAAGTACATTTTGATTTTGTTTAAGTGCGTTTTGCTGTAGTTCTAATACGGATGTATTATATTCTAGATTGTAAGATTGCTGCCATACAGGCCCCGGTAGTTTACCTTTTTTACGCGCCATTATAAATGGCCTGTTCCATTCGTAAGCCATTACAGAACCCAGTAAAAAGCCTCTGCTTTCTATTCCTAAAACCACATCGGGAGGTGTCTTCCAGGTTTTTATAATATGGCTTACCATACGTTTAACCAATTCGGGATTTGAAAATACCGGACTTATATCTTTAAAAACAATGCCGGGTTTTGGAAAATTGGGATAGCTTACCAATGCATTACGGATTGCAGCATCAATGGGTAAATGGCTGTTCATGCTACGACAGATAAAAAATCTTGAAGTATGTATTCAGCAGCTTGTCCGTTTCCATATAATTGAGGCCAGTGCTGATTTGAGTCCTCTGAAAGTACTGCACAGACCTCACAAAAGCGCTTAAAATTTGCATCTACGATAAATGCTTTTTTAAGTTCAATAAGCTCAACCCATTCGGTTTGAGGTCGGAAAATTATACAAGGTTTTTTAAAAAAATAGGCCTCTTTTTGAACGCCCCCACTATCGGTACAAATTAAATTACAATGCTGCTCTAATTGTATCATATCCAAATATGAAACCGGATCTATTATAATAAGTGAAGTTGTAGATTCAATTTTATGTTGCAGATCGGCATCTAAAAGCTGTGGCATCATTTTACGGGTTCGGGGATGAAGCGGTAAAACTACGTGCTGACCATTACGTTCCACTAAATGCAAAAGCATTTTAAAAATTGAACTTAATCGTTCTGCTGAATCTGTATTTTGATTTCGATGCAATGTTGCTAAAACAAAAGCGTTTTGCTTAAGCTGTAAGCGCACTAATATGGTAGATTGCGCTTGCGCTAGCTTTGCAAAATACATTGAATTATCATACATCACATCACCCGTGTGCCGAATACGCGGCTTGTCTGGACTGGGCATGCCTGTATAATCAATATTAAAGCCTTCACGCGCCAAGTTATCTATACCCTGATGCGTGGGTACATACATAAATGTACTCACATGATCGCATAAAATACGATTAACTTCCTCGGGCATGGTTTTATTAAACGAACGTAATCCGGCCTCAATATGAATTAGGGTAATATGTAATTTGGAAGCTGCAATGGCCGCTGCCAGTGTAGAATTTGTATCTCCATATACCACAACAGCATGTGGGTTATATTCGTTTAAAACCCGTTCAATACCCTGAATCATTTGAGCGGTTTGCTCCCCGTGGCTACCACCACCGGTTTGCAATTGAAATGTAGGTGCCGGTATTTGCAATTCATCAAAAAAAACCTGGCTCATATTGGCATCATAATGCTGACCCGTATGCAGCAATGCCTCTGTTACTTGATGCGCATATTTGCGAACCGCACGGCTTAAAGCTGCTGCTTTTATAATTTGGGGACGGGCACCAATAACCGTAAGTAATTTTATCATGCTTAAAATGTAATAAGGCCTTTATCGGCAAAGCTAAGGTACTTATCTTCTGTTAAAATAAGATGGTCTAAAAGTTTAATATCAATATAGCCTAAGGCCGTACAAATTTTTTGAGTAACCTGTATATCTGAAGCACTCGGCTGTAATTGCCCTGAAGGATGATTGTGCGCAATTACAACACCGGATGAGGACGTTTCAAGCGCAAAACGGCAAATTAAACGAATATCCAATATGGTTGCTGAAACACCTCCCCTGCTAATAAAACGTTGTGCCACAATACTGTTTGAGCGGTCTAAACAGAGCATCCAGGCCTCTTCCTGTACCGGATTTGATAACACCTGCCGAAACACTTCATAGGCATCATAGCTTGACTTAATTTGGGTTTTAGGTACTCGATTGCGATGTATTCTGCGACTCCATTCAATTGCAGCCAGTAATGTTAAAGCCCGCGCATTTCCAATACCGTTAAATGCTTTAAAGTTAGCGCTATGCCAGGTTGAAATTGTGTTGTAGTGCTTACTTGATACTATTTTTTTAGCTATATCCAATGCCGATTCACCTGCTCTTCCTGAGCTGATTAAAATGGCCAAAAGTTCTGCATCTGTTAAATGCCCCGCTCCAAAGCGAATTAATTTTTCACGGGGCTGATCTGCAGTGTTCCATTCTTTAATTTTAAGACCCGGCATAAGCTATATATTCTAAAATACAATTTATTTATGAAAATTAAAAAACTAAAGTCCATTTTAGATGCATACGATACAAAATATGGCAACCGTGCATTTGCAGCTTCTGATCCTGTTCAAATTCCAATGCATTGTAAATCAACGGCCGATGCTGAAATTAGTGCGTTTTTAACAGCTTTAATATGTTGGGGGCAGCGGCAAAACATAATCGCAACTGCAAAAACATGGATGGGTATGATGGGGCATTGCCCTTACGAATTTGTACTTAATTATAAAATTAAAGACCAAAAGCATTTAAAAAACTTTTACTACCGCACATTTAATGTAAATGATGCGCATCATACTTTTATTCAGTTGCAAAAATTACTGTTACGCCATGGCAGTATTGAAAAAGCCTTTTGTAAGGATTCAACGCTTGATTTTGAAAACCAAATACGCGCTTTTAGACTTGAATTTTTACATGAAAACAAACATCCGCGATTGGAAAAACACATTAGTAATATAGATAAAAATGCAGCCGCTAAACGATTGTGTTTATTTTTAAAATGGATGGTTCGTTCATCTGCAGGAGGTACCGATCTAGGATTATGGACCGGTGTATCCTGCAGCAATTTAATGATTCCGCTAGATGTTCATGTTTGCAGGGCCGCCTATAAACTTAAAATTATCAATTCAAAACAAGCGCATTGGAAACATGTAAAACAAATTACCGCCTTTTTAAAAACCCTTAATCCTGAAGATCCCGTTAAATACGATACTGCCTTGTTTTGTATAGGTGCAGGCTTTACACTTTAAATAATTTTGCTCTTACATTAGATATGGCTTGTATTAATTCGGCAAAACGCTTATCCTGTATGTTTTCAGCTTGCTTTTCGGCCTGAATTTGCACTAAAATGGAATTTAAGTCTGTACATAGGGCTGCAACCTGAGGATCTGATTTAAAGTCATTTAATAGGCGAATTAAGTTTTCTAAATGAAATCGTTGTTGCCATAATAATGTTTTGGCATAAAGTTTAGATGCTTCATCATTTGCCTGCTGACCTCCAATTCCATTTAAATACAAGGTCTCAATCCAACTACCAGTAAAAATTAAAGAGGCTACTTTCATACGTTTATTTGTTTTTAAAAAAGCATCGCTTTTATAAAAAACATCATCTAAAATTGAAAACAAACTATCTTTTTGACTTAGATTTTGCTCAACACGCTGACCTAAAATTTGATCTAAAGCATTTTTTAATCCCAAATTCATACTCATAGCTGCTATGGCTTTCATGTAATTTAAAACATTTTGCGATTGATTGGTTTGAATAGAATAGGCAAAATCAATGTTATAAACCCCCATGGCCAAGGATTTAACAAATTCATTATTAAACTTTTCAACCAGGTCTGTCTTTAGTAACAGGTCATTAGATATTGTATTTTTTGAGTGCATTTGCATCAAAACCTGAGCAGGAGACGGAATGTTTGCAATTGCAAAATCAAACTTGAATTTAGTTGTATCCTGAACATCTGTTTCTCGAGAATTTTCAGTAGATACAGCAGTAGTGTCGTTTAACGATTCAGATTGCGTTGAAGTTGAAGAACTGCATGCATTACACAAGGCATAAATAAATATTATACGAGCAGTGGCTATAATGTGTTTCATAATATAAAAATACATAATTAAAAAAGCCGTACAAAAATGCACGGCCTTTTTAAAAAAAATATAACATTTAGTCGGCTTTTGGTGCCTCGTTTACATCCGATGCCGTTGGTGTTGAATCAACCGGTTTTACAGACTTCTTAGCACGGCCGCGACGTGTGGTTTTAGCTTTTGTGGCTGCAGAACCTTTTTTAGGCTGGTAAATTTCATTAAAGTCAACAAGCTCAATCATGGCCATTTCAGCAGCATCGCCTTTACGGTTACCGGTTTTAATAATTCGGGTATATCCGCCTTGACGCTCGGCAACTTTACCGGCTATATCTTTAAATAACGCACTTACGGCATCTTTACTTTTTAAATAACTAAATACCATACGACGGCTGTGTGTACTATCGGATTTTGAGCGTGTAATGATAGGCTCAACATAAGTACGTAATGCTTTTGCTTTAGCCAGGGTTGTAAAAATACGCTTGTTTTCAATTAATGCGCAGGCCAGGTTCATCATCAATGCTTTTCGATGTGAAGCAGTTCTACCTAAATTATTTACTTTATCTCCGTGTCTCATGATATTATAAATTAATCCTTATCCAGTTTATATTTTGCTACATTCATGCCAAACTGAAGATTTTTGGACTGTACTAAATCTTCGAGCTCTGTAAGTGATTTTTTACCGAAGTTTCTAAACTTTAAAAGATCGTTTTTATTGAATGACACAAGTTCTCCTAAGGTTTCAACATCCGCTGCTTTTAAGCAGTTTAAAGCCCGAACCGAAAGATCCATGTCTACTAATTTAGTTTTTAATAACTGACGCATGTGCAGGCTTGACTCATCAAACTCTTCATCATTACGTTTTTCTTCAGAGTCAAGTGTAATTTTTTCATCTGAAAACAGCATGAAATGGTAAATTAATATTTTGGCTGCTTCTTTTAAAGCGTCTTTAGGATGAATGGAACCGTCGGTTTGAATATCAAAAATAAGTCGCTCGTAATCTGTTTTTTGTTCTACACGGAAATTTTCAACGGTATATTTTACATTTTTTACAGGGGTGTAAATGGAGTCGGTAAAAATGGTTCCTGCAGGCGCACTGTTTGTTTTATTTTCTTCAGCAGCAATATAGCCACGACCTTTTTCAACCTGCAATTCAATTTTAATTTTAACATTTGATTCGCAATTGAAAATTACCAATTCAGGGTTTAAAATTTGAAAACCATTAATGTATTTTCCAATATCACCGGCGGTAAATTTATCAGCACCCGAAAAATTAATTACAACACGTTCTGCTTCATGGTTATCAAGTTGTTTTTTGAAGCGCACTTGTTTTAGGTTTAAAACAATCTCCGTTACGTCTTCAACAACCCCTTTTATGGTTGAAAACTCATGATCAACGCCTTCAATACGAACACTTGTAATTGCAAACCCTTCTAATGAAGAGAGTAATATACGACGTAGAGCGTTTCCTATAGTTGTTCCGAATCCGGGTTCCAAAGGACGAAACTCAAATTGTCCACTCCGGTCTGAAGAGTGAATCATTACTACTTTATCTGGTTTTACGAAGTTTAAAATTGCCATATGTGTTTATTTTTTTAAAATTAATACCAAGATTATTTAGAATACAATTCCACGATGAGCTGTTCACGGATATTTTCAGGTATCTGCGAACGTTCGGGACGGTTCATATACGTACCGCTCATACTGGCTTTATCAAAATCCATCCACGGATATTTGTTTACAGCAGCTAGAACGTTTGAAGTGATCATTTCCATGGCACGAGAGCGCTCACGTACAGCAACTACATCCCCGGGTTTTAAAATAAATGAGGGGATATTAACGGTTTTACCATTTACGTTGATGTGTGCATGCGATACCAACTGGCGCGCCGCACGACGTGTAGGTGCAATACCCATACGATATACCACATTATCGAGACGACTTTCAATTAACTGCAGTAATACCTCACCGGTAATACCATGTGAACGGGTAGCCATATCAAAAATACGGGCAAACTGACGTTCTAAGATACCATAGGTATACTTAGCTTTTTGTTTTTCCTGAAGCTGAATTGCATATTCCGATTGTTTGGAACGCTTTTTAGATTGACCATGTTGTCCGGGAGGATAATTTTTTTTATCCAGGGACTTATCAGGACCAAAAATTGGTTCTCTGAATTTTCTTGCGATTTTGGTTTTTGGACCGGTGTATCTTGCCATTTTAAATAATTGGTTTTTTGTTATTATTTAAGTTGAATCATTTTGAATCAACTCCGAATCTGAATGAACAGACTGGCGTTTTTATTATACTCTTCTACGTTTAGGTGGACGGCATCCGTTATGCGGCATGGGTGTAATATCAAGGATTTCCATAACTTCAATACCCGCCGAAGCAATAGTACGAATGGCGCTTTCTCGACCAGCTCCAGGACCCTTTACAAAAACTTTTACTTTACGCAAGCCGTAATCAAATGCGACTTTTGCGCAATCTTGTGCTGCCATTTGGGCAGCGTAAGGTGTATTTTTTTTAGACCCCCGGAAACCCATTTTACCGGCACTACTCCATGATATAACCTGACCTGTGGCATTCGTCATGGAAATAATGATATTATTAAATGTAGCATTAATATGCGCCTGACCAGCAGACTCAACCTTAACGGTACGTTTGCGGGTATTGGTTTTACTTGCTGCTGCTGTTGCGCTGGTTTGCTGTTTAGCCATAGTTTCTTAAAAAAATTATTTGGTTGCCATTTTCTTGTTAGCAATTGTTTTACGCTTGCCCTTACGCGTACGTGCATTGGTTTTGGTGCGTTGACCGCGAACCGGCAATGATGAACGGTGACGAATACCCCTGAAGCTATTGATATCCGTTAAACGTTTTATATTTAATTGAATCTCTGAACGCAACGCACCTTCAACTTTAAATTGCGTATTAATTAACGTACGAATAGCATTTTGCTCTTGATCCGTCCATTCGTTAACCTTTTTATCTTCGTGGATACCGGCCTCATTTAATATTTTTGAAGCCCGGCTTTTACCGATTCCGAAAATATAGGTAAGTCCAATAACTCCCCTTTTGTTTTTTGGTAAATCTATACCTGCAATACGTGCCATATAACTTTGCTTATTTCTGTCGTTGTTTGTATTTAGGATTCTTTTTGTTAATCACGTAAAGTTTTCCTTTACGGCGTACGATTTTACAATCTGCGCTGCGTTTCTTTATAGATGCTCTTACTTTCATGACAATTACTTATTTATATCGTAAAGAGATTCGGGCTTTAGTTAAATCATAGGGACTCATTTCAAGCTTTACCTTATCTCCGGGTAATATTTTTATATAATTCATTCTCATTTTACCAGATATATGGGCTACAACAATATGACCGTTTTCCAATTCAACGCGAAACATAGCATTACTGAGTGCTTCAATAATAACGCCATCTACTTCTATGTTGGATTGTTTTGCCATTGTTAGCCTTGTTGTACCATCATGGCGTTAGTGCCACGTCCTTTTATACGTCCGGTTTTCATTAATCCATCATAATGACGGTTTAATAAATAGGTTTCTATTTGCTGTAATGTATCAAGTACAACACCTACCAAAATGAGCAGGGATGTGCCGCCATAAAAATCTGCAAAAGCACTGTTGACTCCAATTTTTTGTGCAAATGCAGGCATTATGGCTACAAGTGCTAAAAATACTGAACCCGGAAAAGTGATTTTACTCATTATATCATCTATAAATTTTGCAGTGGCCTTTCCAGGCTTAATGCCCGGAATAAAGCCGCCATTGCGTTTCATGTCATCTGCCAATTGATTGGGATTTACCATGATTGCAGTATAGAAATATGTGAAGAGGATAATAAGTACAGCAAAAATAAAATTGTACCAAAATCCGTATCGGGCTGTAAAAATACCCCCTGAACTGTTAGAAAAACCGGCAATTGCAGCCGGAATAAACATAATAGCTTGTGCAAAAATAATTGGCATTACGCCCACGGCATTTACCTTTAGCGGGATGTACTGACGTACACCTCCGTATTGCTTGTTTCCTACAATTTTTTTAGCAAACTGCACCGGAATTTTTCGCGTTCCTTGTACAAGTAAAATACAGCTTATTATTACCAATAGCAGAAAAACAATTTCAATTAAAAAAATAATTAAACCACCGTTACCCGACATTCTGGATTTTAATTCTGATAAAAACGCAAAAGGTAAGCGGGAAATAATACCAATCATAATTATCAATGAAATACCATTGCCCAGGCCTTTATCTGTGATACGCTCACCTAACCACATAACAAACATGGTGCCTGCAACTAAAATAAAAATAGATTGAATCCACCAAAGTGTTGAGGATTCTAAAAATGCATTTGGGGCACCAGACTTTATAGATGCGATGTATCCAGGTGCCTGAACGGCTGTTACCGCAATAGTTAATAACCGTGTATATTGGTTAATTTTTTTACGTCCACTTTCACCTTCGCGTTGCAGTTTTTGAAAATATGGTACGGCCATTCCCAAAAGCTGAATAATAATGGACGCCGTGATATAGGGCATTATTCCAAGTCCAAAAATTGATGCTCTTAAAAAAGCACCGCCCGAAAACATATTGATTAAGCCCACAATACCACCCGATTGACTGGATGCAGAGGCTTTTAAAACGTCAATATTAACGCCAGGAAGAACCACATAGGATCCCAGACGGTAAATGGAAACCATTAATATTGTGAGAAGAATGCGGTTACGCAACTCTTCAATGGTCCAAATGTTTCGTATGGTATCTATAAACCGTTTCATAGTTATGCGATTTGCTCAGCTTTTCCGCCTTTAGACTCAATTGCTGTTTTAGCAGTGGCTGTAAAAGCATGCGCCTGAATGGTAAGCGCAGATTCTAAAGTGCCGCGACCTAAAATTTTAATCTTTTGATTTTTATTTGCCAAACCATGTTTAATAAAAAAATCAGGATTTAATACACCCGATTGATCTTTTGTACTCATTTTTTGAATAACATCAAGGTTGATGCCTTTGTATTCAATACGGTTAATGTTTTTAAAACCAAACTTGGGCAACCGGCGCTGTAATGGCATTTGACCACCCTCAAAACCCCGTTTGCTGGAGTATCCGGATCTGGACTGCGCACCTTTGTGACCACGTGTTGCCGTTCCACCACCGCCTGAACCTTGGCCACGGCCTCTTCGGAAATTATTACGTATTGAACCGCTTGCAGGTTGTAAGTCGTGAAGTTTCATAATTATGATAATGAATCCATTTTAATTAAGTGTTTAACCTTTGCAATCATGCCGTTTACTGCAGGGCTTAATTCTTTTTCTACTGTGCTATTGGTTTTACCTAAACCAAGTGCTTTTACTGTAGCACGCTGTTGTGGGCTACGTTTAGCAAGGCTTTTAACCAGAGTGATGCGAACTTTAGTCATACTTATCCGTTAAATACATTTTCAAGTTTAATACCGCGTTGTTGTGCTACCGTAATAGGATCACGCATTTTCATAAGCGCATCAATTGTGGCCTTAACCACATTATGCGGATTACTTGAGCCTTTTGATTTTGCCAATACATCTTTTACGCCAACACTTTCTAATACTGCACGCATAGCTCCACCGGCAATTACACCGGTACCATTTGATGCAGGCTTTAAAATAACACGTGCACCACCAAATTTTCCTTCTTGAAAATGAGGTACAGTACCGTTTAAAACAGGTACTTTAACTAAACTTTTTTTAGCATCTTCAATACCTTTACTGATAGCATCGCTTACCTCATTGGCTTTACCAAGGCCATGTCCAATAACCCCTTTTTCATTTCCAACCACTACAATGGCTGAAAAACTAAAATGGCGCCCCCCTTTAGTTACTTTAGTTACGCGCTGTACGGCAACCAGTTTATCTTTAAGCTCGATATCACTGGACTTTACACGTTTCAATTGATCTTTAGTTGTCATGTTCAATAGCTTGTTTAAAATTCTAATCCTGCTTCACGTGCAGCTTCCGCCAGGGCTTTTACGCGTCCATGGTATAAGTACCCGTTTCGGTCAAATACCACATTGGTAATACCTTCTGCCTTTGATTTTTCAGCAATGTGTTTCCCAACCCATTTTGAAATTTCAGTTTTTGAAACCTTCAGGCTTTTTGCAGAAGGATCATTAGAGCCCACAGAAACAAGCGTTTTTCCTGTACTGTCATCAATAACCTGAACATAAATTCCAGTATTGCTGCGGTATACGGACATACGCGGACGTGCTGTGGTACCTGTAATGCGCTTACGTATTTTCTGTTTAATCTTATCTCTGCGCGATGCTTTGGATGTAGCCATAATTTCGTATTCTATCGGTTATTTTTTAGCTGCAGATTTTCCGGCTTTGCGGCGTAAAACTTCATTGGTAAACTTAATACCTTTTCCTTTGTAAGGTTCAGGCTTACGTAAACTGCGAATTTTAGCAGCCACCATACCTAAAAGCTGTTTGTCAGCACATTCCATGATAACCTTAGGATTTTGACCTTTTTCGTTACTGGTTGTAATTTTAATTTCTTTAGGTAATTCAAAGGAAACGTTATGCGAATACCCAAGTGATAATTCCAAAATTTGACCTTTGTTTACAGCACGGTATCCTACCCCAACTAGTTCTTGCTCTGATTTATACCCTTCACTAACGCCTTTAACCATATTAGCAATCAATGCACGGTACAAGCCATGCAGTGAACGGTGGCGTTTATGATCTGTAGGACGACTAAGAACAACCTTGTCCGATTGAATATCAACCGTAATATCTGTATCGATATGTTGACTTAACTCGCCTTTTGTGCCTTTTACCTTAATAAGGTTTCCCTCTTTACGGATTTCAACCCCTTTAGGGATGCTTACCGGTGATTTTCCTATCCTTGACATAATTGATTCGTAGTAATTAGGAAATAAAACATAAAACTTCTCCGCCCACATTCATCTTGCGAGCTTCTTTATCAGTCATTACGCCACGCGATGTTGAAATAATGGCTATACCCAATCCGTTCATTACACGGGGCATGGCACTAACACCTGCATACGAGCGAAGCCCGGGACTCGAAACACGGTCAAGTGTACGAATAGCGGGTACTTTTGTAATGGGATGGTATTTTAGTGCAATTTTGATTAAACCCTGTTTGTTTTCAGTGTTTTCAAATTTATAATTTAAAATATACCCTTTATCGAAAAGGATTTTGGTGATTTGCTTTTTAAGGTTGGAGGCTGGAACCTCTACCACTCGATGATTCGCCTTGATTGCGTTTCTAAGGCGAGTCAAATAATCGGATACTGTGTCTGTCATTGTTTTTAAGTTTATATGTTATCCGGCAAGCCGGATAATTATATTCACGTTTATAAAGAGCGCGGCAAATTTAGGAATAATTTACGTATTAACCAAATTTTACCAACAGGATTTTGTTAGTCCCGGTATTAAGCCGAAAACTACCATTTCACGAAACGTAACACGACTAATTCCAAAATCACGCATGTAACCACGTGGACGTCCGGTTAGTTTGCAACGGTTACGCATACGCACTTTAGAAGAATTGCGAGGCAATTTTTGGAGTGCCGTATAGTCACCTGCTTTTTTTAATTCTTCCCGTTTTTGAGCATAATGGTCTACCAGACGCTTACGCTTAACTTCACGGGCCTTCATTGATTCTTTTGCCATAACTACTTTTAATTTTTTTGTTTAAATGGAATACCAAATTCACTGAGTAATTCAAAAGCTTCGTTATCTGTTGGAGCTGTTGTAACAAATGTTATATCCATGCCTTGAATTTTACTTACTTTATCAATATCAATTTCAGGAAATATAATTTGCTCTGATACACCCAGTGTATAATTTCCATGACCATCAAAGCCCTTATTGTTTACACCTTTAAAATCACGAATTCGGGGTAATGCCGAAGCAATTAAACGATCTAAAAACTCATACATTTTATCACCTCGTAGTGTTACACGAACGCCAATGGCAACGCCTTTACGTAATTTAAAATTTGAAATATCCTTAGTAGAATACGTTGGCACTGCTTTTTGACCTGTAATGGTAGTCATTTCCTTAACGGCCGATTCAATTAATTTTTTATCCGAAACCGCATCGCCAATACCTTGGTTTATGCAAATTTTTTGAAGTTTAGGAACTTGCATAGACGATCCGTATGAAAACTTTTTTTGCAGCGCAGGGATTACCTCTGTACGGTATTTTTGCTTAAGACGGGGTTGGTATGTTGCAGCCATTATTTACTTGCCTCCTTTTTGGTTTTAAAAACACGTTCCATGCGGTTTGATTTTTCATCTAAAACGCGACCAATACGTGCTGTTTTATTATCAATAACAATCATCAGATTTGAAAGGTGAATAGAACCTTCTTTTTTAACAATTCCGCCATTTGTGTTTTTAGCGCTAGGTTTTTCACTTTTACTAACCATATTTACACCTTCAACAATAGCGCGGTATTTAGCGGTATCAATCGAAAGTATTTTACCTTTTTGACCGCGTGATTCACCGCTGATCACTTGTACTAAATCTCCTTTTTTTAATTTAATTTTTGACATACGCATGTAATTATAGCACTTCGGGTGCCAATGAAATAATTTTCATAAACTGTTTATCACGTAATTCACGAGCAACGGGACCAAAAATACGAGTGCCGCGCATTTCATCCGTTGCATTTAATAATACCACGGCATTATCATCAAACCGAATATAGGATCCATCGGCACGGCTTATTTCTTTTTTTGTTCTAACAATTACCGCTTTGCTTACAGTGCCTTTTTTAATATTTCCACTGGGTAATGCATGCTTAACAGTAACTACTACCTTATCTCCTATTCGGGCATAACGCTTGCGTGTTCCTCCCAGTAAACGTATTACCAAAACTTCTTTGGCTCCACTATTGTCCGCAACATTTAGGCGGGATTCATTTTGTATCATAGGTCCGTGTTTTAGGGCTTATTTAACTTTTTCTACTATTTCAACCAATCTCCAGTTTTTTGTTTTGCTAAGAGGACGTGTTTCCGCAATTTTTACAGTGTCCCCTATACTGCACTCGTTTTTTTCATCGTGTGCCACAAAAGTGCTGGTTTTGTTAACAAACTTTCCGTATTTGGGATGCTTTACTTTACGCATTACCGCAACCACAATACTTTTGTTCATTTTGTTGCTTTTAACAACTCCGATTTTCTCTTTTCTTAAATTACGTTCCATAATCCTTTACTTGTTTTTTTGTTTTACAGCCGTAAGTGCCGTTTGCAGTTGTGCAATAAGACGACGCGTAGTTCTGATTTTAGATGGATTTTCAATTGGAGAAACCGTATGATTGAGATTCATTTTTATCAAAAGCGCTTGCTCTTGCTGAATCCGGTCACGCAATTCCTGTTCTGATAATCCGCTGTAGTTTTCTTTTGCCATTGTTTTATTTTTCTAATTAATCAAGTAACGGTTGATTAAGGTTAGTATTTACGATTCAACATAGTCGCGACGCACGACAAATTTTGTTACAATTGGTAATTTTTGAGCTGCCAAACGTAAGGCTTCTTTAGCTACTGCTAAAGGAACACCTTCCGCTTCAAAAATAATACGTCCACGTTTTACAGGAGCCATCCAATATTCAGGGGCACCTTTTCCCTTACCCATACGAACCTCTGCAGGTTTAGCAGTTACGGGACGGTCTGGAAATACGCGAATCCATACTTGCCCTTCACGTTTCATGAAGCGGGTAATGGCAACACGCGCTGCCTCTAGCTGGCGAGCCGTCATACGACACTCATCCATAGCCTTAATTCCAAAAGAGCCAAACGCAAGTTCGTAGCCCCGCTTGGCATCCCCTTTAATACACATTTTATGCGATTTTCTGAATTTCGATCGTTTTGGTTGTAGCATAATTCAAAAATTATTGTTCGTCTTTACGTATACGTTTTTTTTGCGATTTAGCGCGTTCTTCGCGACGTTCAACGCCAGAACTACGTTCTTTTAATAATCCGGCATTTGGACTTAAATCACGTTTTCCAAATACTTCACCCCGGCATATCCATACTTTAACGCCAATACGACCGTATGAGGTATGCGCTTCGGCAACCGCATAATCTATATCGGCTCGAAGCGTATGTAATGGAGTACGCCCCTCTTTGTAGCCCTCGGTACGCGCCATTTCCGCGCCTCCTAAACGGCCGGAAACTTTAATTTTTATTCCCTCGGCCCCAAGACGCATGGTACTGGCCATACTCATTTTAGCTGCACGACGAAAGGAGATACGTCCTTCAATTTGACGTGCAATACTGTCTGCAACAAGACGTGCATCCAATTCGGGCCGTTTAATTTCTAAAATATTAATCTGTACTTCCTTTGAAGTAAGTGCTTTTAATTCTTCTTTAAGTTTATCTACCTCCTTACCACCTTTTCCTATAATAATTCCAGGACGAGCTGTATTTATTGTAACTGTAATTAGTTTTAATGTGCGTTCAATTACAATTTTTGAGATACTTCCTTTTGGTAAACGCGCTTTTACATAACTGCGAATTTGGTTATCTTCTAATAATTTATCTGCATAATGACGACCGCCGAACCAGTTAGAGTCCCAGCCTTTTATTACACCTAAACGAAGTCCTATTGGATTTGATTTTTGTCCCATGTTGTTATGCGTTATCTGTTTTGGTATCTAAAACTAATGTAACATGATTTGAGCGTTTGCGAATACGGTATCCTCTACCCTGCGGAGCGGTGCGAAGGCGTTTCATCATAAGTGCACTGTCAACTTTAATTTCTTTTACAAACAGTTGACCTTCGTCTGCACGCGCCTGTGTTTTTTGCTCATAATTGGCAATAGCAGATTTTAATAGTTTTTCAAGTCGGCCAGATGCCTCACGGGTATTGAATTTTAAAATATTCAATGCCTGAAACGCATCCATACCGCGAACCAAATCTGCAACCTGACGCATTTTACGTGGCGATGTTGGACAATTATTAAGTTTTGCAAAATAGGTACTCTTATTTTGCTCTTTACGCTGATCAGCGACAATTCGTTTTCTCTTTCCCATATCCCTTATTTTTTATTATGACCGGCATGACCTTTAAAAATACGTGTGGGGGCAAATTCTCCCAATTTGTGCCCTACCATGTTTTCCGTTACATATACTGGAATAAACTTGCTTCCGTTATGTACTGCAAACGTATGCCCTACAAATTCTGGTGGAATAGTTGAGCGGCGTGCCCATGTTTTAATTGCGGATTTTTTGCCGCTCTGGTTCATTTTTTCAACCTTGCCTTCAAGATTGTGGTCTATAAACGGACCTTTTTTTAGTGATCTTGCCATAGTTTAGAGTTTTGAAATTTGCTTATTGCAAACCATTAAACATGTTTTATACTTATTTTTTTCTACGTTCAATTATATGTTTATTTGATGATTTTGACTTATAACGGGTTTTAAAGCCTTTAGCAGGAATTCCTTTTCTGGATCTTGGATGACCTCCAGAAGCACGTCCTTCACCACCACCCATAGGATGATCAACGGGGTTCATGGCTACAGCACGGGTGCGCGGACGCACACCAAGCCAACGTTTACGGCCTGCTTTTCCGTGTACTTCTAAATTATGATCTGGGTTTGAAACTGCGCCAACTGTTGCTTTGCAGGTAATTAAAATCATACGTACTTCACCAGAAGGCATTTTAAGTACTGCATATTTACCTTCACGTGCAGAAAGTTGCGCATAGGATCCTGCACTGCGGGCCATTACAGCGCCTTGACCCGGACGAAGCTCAATATTGTGAATTACAGTTCCTAAAGGAATTTCAGATAAAAACAAGGTATTACCAATTTCGGGTGGGGATTGTTTTCCAGAAACAAGGGTTTGACCCACCTTTAATCCTTGAGGTGCGATAATATATCGCTTTTCACCATCTTTATAATTTAAAAGGGCAATTCGTGCCGAGCGATTTGGATCGTATTCAATGGTTTTAACCGTAGCGGGTATACCGTCTTTATCACGTTTAAAATCTATGTCACGTAGTACCCGTTTATGACCTCCGCCAATGTAGCGCATGGTCATTTTACCGGAGTTGTTTCGCCCTCCAGATGACTTTTGTTTTGAAATTAAACTTTTCTCAGGCTTACTGGCTGTAATTTCAGAAAAATCTGAAGTAAGCTTGTATCGTAAACTTGGTGTTAGTGGTCTGTATTTGCGTAATCCCATATTAAATAGTTTTATACACTGGCGTAAAAATCAATTTTATCTCCGTCTTTTAGCGTTACAAAGGCACGTTTGGTGCGGTTAACCCTACCAATGGCAAGGCCTTGGGTTGTATTGCGAGATTTCACCTTTCCGACATATTGTTGGGTGTTTACAGATGCAACCTTAACCTTATACATTTGCTCAACCGCCGCTTTAATTTCAAGTTTATTGGCACGACGATCAACTAAAAAACCATAGCGGTTTAAGGCATCTGCCTGAGCAGTTAGTTTTTCAGTAATTATTGGTTTAATTAAAATATCCATACTTATTTACTTAAAAGGGTTTCTATAACTTTAACTGAACTTTCAGCCAAAATTAAATTTTCGGCATTTAAAATATCGTATGTACTTAAATCACTGGCATTTACAACTTTTGCGCTGCTTATATTGCGTGAAGACTTGTAAATATTAGCATTTAAAGACCCTAAAACCATAAGTGTTTTTTTACCATCCAGTTTCAAGTTTGACATAATGTCGAGATACTGTTTGGTTTTAGGCTGCTCCATATTAAAATCTTCAATTAAAACTATGGCATTATCTTTTGCTTTGTAACTTAAAGCAGAAACGCGTGCCAAGGTTTTAACTTTCTTATTAATTTTAAATGAATAATCACGAGGTTTTGGACCAAAAACACGACCGCCACCAATAAACAGAGGCGATTTCATTGAACCTGCGCGAGCACCACCAGTACCTTTTTGGCGCTTTAATTTTTTAGTAGTACGCGCAATTTCGGCACGCTCTTTAGATTTGTGAGTTCCCTGTCGACGGTTAGCAAGATGTTGCTTTACATCTAAGTAAACACAATGGTCGTTTGGTTCTGCATTAAATATCGATTCAGGTAAATCAAGCTTTTTACTTGTTTTTTTACCACTTATTGAATATACGTCGAGTTGCATACTATTTTTCTAAGATTACGTAAGAACCATTTGATCCGGGAACCGAACCTTTAACCAGAACCACATTTTGTTCTGGCATAATTTTTACAATAGTTAAATTTTGAATTTTTTTACGATTTCCACCCATGCGTCCGGCCATACGCATACCCTTCATAACCCTTGCAGGATCTGATGAAGCTCCTAATGAACCAGGGGCGCGCTCACGATCATGCTGTCCATGTGATTTGTTGGCATGTCCAACACCACTAAATCCGTGGCGTTTTACAACACCCTGAAAGCCGCGACCTTTGCTGGTGCCAACAACGTTTACAAAATCACCTTCAGCAAATACGGACACCGTTAATACATCACCTAATTTATGTTCTGCCTCAAACTGACGAAACTCTACAAGTTTACGCTTTGGTGTGGTTTTTGAACGGTCAAAATGACCTTTCATGGCATTGGACGTATGCTTTTCTTTACGTTCATCAAAGGCTAATTGCAATGCATTATAACCTTCTTTGTCATTGGTTTTTACTTGCGTAACAACACAAGGACCCGCTTCAATTATTGTGCATGGAACATATGCTCCAGTGGCATCGAAAAAGCTGGTCATTCCTATTTTTTTACCAATTAATCCTGACATGTTTTTATTGTATTTAATTTATATTTTAATGTTATTTAAATCTAAACTTTAATTTCTACCTCCACACCACTAGGTAATTCTAATTTCATAAGTGCATCAACGGTTTTAGATGATGATGAATAAATATCTAATAAACGCTTATAATCACAAAGCTGATATTGATCACGTGCCTTTTTATTTACATGCGGCGATTTTAAAACAGTAAAAATACGTTTGCTTGTAGGTAAGGGTATTGGACCGTTAACTACTGCACCGGTAGCTTTAACTGTTTTTACAATTTTTTCAGCCGATTTGTCTACAAGGTTGTAATCGTAAGATTTTAATTTGATGCGGATGCGTTGACTCATAAAGAACGTATATTTTTATTTTTTTAAACTTTTTCGGTTTTACCTTTTGCTTTGGCTATAACATCTGCCGCAATATTAGCAGGTGTTTCGCTGTAATGACTAAACTCCATTGTTGATGTAGCACGGCCGGATGTTAATGTGCGCAATTGGGTTACATATCCAAACATTTCAGATAATGGAACTTTTGCTTTTATAACTTGAGACATGCCTTTTGAATCCATGCCCTCAATTTGTCCGCGGCGGCGGTTAAGGTCACCCACTACATCCCCCATGTTTTGTTCCGGTGTTAAAACCTCAACTTTCATAATAGGCTCAAGCAATGTTGGCTTACACTTAAGCAAAGCATCGCGGTAGGCATTACGAGCACAAATTTCAAATGATAAGGAGTCGGAGTCAACGGCATGATAAGAACCGTCGGTTAAAACAATTTTCATTCCAACTAAGGGATAACCTGCCAATACACCATTTGACATGGAAGCTTTAAAGCCCTTTTCAACAGCCGGTATAAACTCGCGCGGAATATTTCCACCCGTAATTTCATTAACAAATTGTAACCCGTTGGTTTTAGTTCCATCAAAATCAGCATCGGGGGGCGATACCGTAAATTTGATATCTGCAAACTTACCACGTCCACCGGTTTGTTTTTTATACACTTCACGATGCTCGTAAGTAGCTGCCAATGATTCTTTATAGGCTACTTGTGGTGCACCTTGATTAACTTCTACTTTAAATTCACGTTTTAAACGGTCTATAATAATTTCGAGATGTAATTCGCCCATGCCACTGATTACCGTTTGTCCACTGTCTTCATCAGTATGAACTCGGAATGTAGGATCTTCTTCTGCTAATTTATTTAATCCAACTCCTAAGCGATCCAAGTCACCTTGCGTTTTAGGTTCTATGGCCAGACCAATTACCGGCTCTGGAAATTTCATGGCTTCTAAAACAATTGGATGCTTTTCATCACATAATGTATCTCCGGTACGAATATCTTTAAAGCCCACCGCCGCACCAATATCTCCTGCTTCTATAAACTCAATAGGATTTTGTTTATTTGCATGCATCTGAAAAATACGTGAAATACGTTCTTTGTTACCAGAACGGGTATTAAACACGTAAGAACCCGCATCTAAACGGCCTGAGTAGGCGCGGAAAAAACACAGACGGCCAACAAAGGGATCTGTGGCAATTTTAAATGCTAAAGCCGTGAATGGATCCTTTGCGTCAGGACGACGAATTACTTCTGTTTCAGTATCTGGATTTATACCTTTTATATTGTCTTTATCTAAAGGCGAAGGCATAAGTTCCATTACCAAGTCTAACATGGTTTGCACGCCTTTATTTTTAAAGGAAGAGCCGCATACCATGGGAACAATTTTATTAGCAATACAGGCTTTACGCAACGCATCAAGCACCTCTCGTTCAGTAATAGAATCTGGATTGTCAAAAAACTTTTCCATGATTTTATCATCAAATTCTGAAACCGCCTCAAGCATTTTTTCACGCCATTCATGAACTTCATCTTTCATGTCATCTGGAACAGGAACAACTTCATACGTCATACCTTTGTCGTGTTCGTTCCAAATCATACCACGGTTATTTATTAAATCTACCACACCTTTAAAATGTTCTTCAGAACCTATAGGTAATTGTAGCGGTACTGCGTTGCCTCCTAAAACTTCTTTTACTTGCTTAACTACATTTAAAAAATCGGATCCCTGACGATCCATTTTATTTACAAAACCAATACGCGTAACATTATAGTTATCGGCTAAACGCCAATTGGTTTCAGATTGTGGTTCAACCCCGTCAACTGCAGAAAACAAAAAAACCAGGCCATCTAAAACACGTAAAGAACGGTTAACCTCTACTGTAAAATCAACGTGTCCGGGAGTATCAATAATATTAATTTTATATTTATTTCCACGGTAATTCCAGTGGCAGGTTGTTGCTGCCGATGTAATGGTAATACCACGCTCCTGCTCTTGTGCCATCCAATCCATGGTGGCAGCCCCGTCGTGTACCTCACCAATTTTGTGATTAACACCGGTATAGTATAGAATACGTTCGGTTGTTGTTGTTTTACCAGCATCAATATGAGCGGCAATTCCTATGTTTCGGGTATATTTAAGATCACTCATGTATTAAAATCTAAAGTGCGAAAATGCTTTATTGGCTTCTGCCATTTTGTGTACGTCTTCTTTTTTCTTGAAAGCTGCACCCTCTTCCTTAGCCGCTGAAATAATTTCCCCAGCCAATTTCTGAGCCATAGACTTTTCATTACGTTTGCGTGAATAGGATATTAGCCATTTCATAGCCATGGATACTTTTCGCTCAGGACGAATTTCAGTAGGAATTTGAAAAGTAGCACCCCCAACGCGGCGTGAGCGCACCTCAACTTGAGGAGTTACATTTGCTAATGCTTTTTTCCATACCTCTAAACCGTCTTCATTTGTACGCTTGGCTACAATTGCAATAGCATCATGAAACAACGTTGATGCAATACTCTTTTTTCCATCGTACATTAGGTTATTTAAAAAACGCGTAACCATTACATCATTATAAACGGGATCTGGTAACAATATTCTTTTTTTGGCCCTGGCTTTTCTCATGATTATTTTAATTTCAAATTATGCTTTTGATAAACTTTTATTTTTTTGCTGCTGCAGCGCCGGCTTTTGGTCGCTTAGCGCCGTATTTGGAGCGTTGCTGCTTTCGTCCCTCAACTCCTGCTGTGTCTAAACTTCCACGAACAATATGATATCGTACCCCTGGTAAATCTTTTACACGACCGCCGCGTACCAAAACAATAGAGTGTTCTTGTAAATTGTGTCCTTCACCAGGAATGTAGGCAATAACCTCCTGTTTGTTGGTAAGTCGCACTTTAGCAACTTTACGCATTGCTGAATTTGGCTTTTTGGGCGTTGTAGTGTATACTTTGGTACATACCCCGCGACGTTGCGGACATGAATCCAAAGCTGCTGATTTGCTTTTATTTACAGGCTTTAATCGGCCTTTGCGTACTAATTGTTCAATAGTTGGCATACACGGGTATCATTTTCTGGTTTGTGACATAATATTCCTTACCCAATTTTGGGGACGGCAAATGTAGATAATTATTTTCATTTGACCATCAAGTATTTAAAAAAAATATTAAGGGTATAAAACTTAAAATCAAAATGGTTTTATTAAACCCTTAGGCCTAAACGTAAAATCTTGTTTTATCTTTACAAAATAACTATAAAATTAATATAAATATCTGAAAATCAATTATTTGATTTTATTCTGAAACCTTTACCAATTCAAAACCAACATCTATTATTTCTGGCAAGGGATCTATGTCCATAGCCTGAACCAATTGAATTTTATAAGTTCCTGCTTTTGAAAAGCGAAATTGACGTTTTAATGGAATTTTTAAATCATAAAGATCGCCCATGCCACTTCCTAACCATATGCCTTTGGCATCGGCTAATAGCAAATTAACAGTATCCGTTTTACTTTGTCCTTGGGGGTAAACCGTTGTTAAAAACACATACATGTTATCGTAGGGATACGATGGGGTATGTCTTAACATTACATTAGCTGTATACAAGGCTGAAGTGTTTGTAATATTAAAGTTAAAATGTATCGTGTCTTTAGCAGGCCAGCTGGGGTTTTCAAAACTATGATAGGACGAAACTACCACGTCAGAATTACAGGATGTGATGACAGTTAATATTATGAGTAAATGGGCTAATTTCACGCGTTAGGATTTTGAATTTGAGTTGCGTTTATCGTTTTGCGTTGGTTTTCTTTTAAATGGCTTAGCAGTTCGAGAATTTTTTGGCTTGGCATTACGTTTTGAATCAAAACGGTTTAAACTTTCCTCACCCGAGGTGTTTTTAAACTCATAATCAGCTTTTGATATTTGAATTTTAGTAGGGCTTTTTTCTGGCGTCAAAGCCGGAGGTATATTTCCACTTTTACAAGCATTAATGTGCAATTTCACCTGTTCCACACGCATCGGTATTAGCACTTCCGGCTCATCTCGATATGAAAACCACATAATTTGCTTAAATAAATCGAGTTTTTGTAAAACGGCATCTCCGCGCTGCGTAATTAATTTTTTAGAATCTAAATCGGGAAATGCCTTTATCGCATCAACGTAGGAATCCAATTCAAAGTTTAAACAGCATTTTAATTTTCCACATTGTCCTGCAAGTTTTTGTGGATTTAATGACAATTGCTGGTATCTTGCTGCAGATGTGGCAACCGTTCTAAAATCGGTTAACCAGGTGCTGCAACACAATTCTCTGCCACAGGACCCAATTCCACCCAATCGTGAAGCCTCTAACCGCAAGCCAATTTGCTTCATTTCTATGCGTACTTTAAACGCCTCTGCCATAACCTTGATGAGTGCTCTGAAATCTACGCGGGCTTCAGCTGTGTAATAAAAAATAGCCTTACTCTTGTCCGCTTGGTATTCAACATCACTTAATTTCATATTTAAACCTAATGCAATAGCCATTGTACGGGCTCTGTGCATGGTTTCATGTTCCAAAGCCTGTGCCTCTTTCCAGCGCTGAATGTCATTTGGTTTGGCTTTACGTAATATTGATTTTAATGCAGTGGTGTCTGTTGCATTTAATTTGTGTTCCATTTGTATTTTTACCAACTCGCCGGTCATGGTTACAGTACCTACATCAAAGCCATGGGTGGCCTCAACAACCACATAATCTCCTACTTGCAACACATCTTGAATGGTATTTTTAAAATACTCTTTGCGAGAATTTTTAAACCGAATTTCAACACCATTAAAAGGTGTATGGCCATCTGGAAGCGTCATATTACCCAGCCAGTCGATTACTTTTAATTTCCCGCAATCTGAACTTACACCACAGGATCCATTATTGCCACAACCCGCCGGCACCCCCCCTGAACTACATGTTGAACCACAAGACATCGCTTAAAGGTAAATAAATTATACACGTAAGTACATTAAAAATCCACTGGGGTTATTAAGGCATCAATGTTTAAAGCGTTTTGGATATTTTAACTGCACTGCTTTAACTTTAGGCGCAATAACAAACTGACAATACCCTTGTGTTGGATGGTTGTTAAAATAGTTTTGGTGATAGGGTTCCGCTTTATAAAATGTCATTAATGGTAAAACTTGCGTACAAATAGGTTTAGAATACAATCCCAATGCCGACAAATTTAAAATAAAAGCCTTAGACGCCTGCGCTTGTAAGTCTGTAGTATAGAAAATAACCGAGCGGTATTGTGTTCCGATATCATTACCCTGCCGGTTTAATGTGGTTGGGTCATGTGCACTAAAAAATAATTCTAAAAGTGTTTCACAAGTAATTATAGAAGCGTCATATTCAATTTTGCATACCTCGGCATGACCCGTATTGCCGCCACATACAGCTTCGTAGCTTGGATTTTTTAATGTGCCGCCACTGTATCCGCTGCTAACAGAAAGCACCCCCTCAACATCTTGAAATACAGCCTCTATACACCAAAAACAACCGCCGCCTAAAACAAGAATTTCAGTTTTGTTGTGAGCTGTATGAGATGCGGATGGCATGTTTTGTGAAAATAGGCTTAAGTTGCATAACAAGCAAAAAAATAAATAATGAATACTCATGGGTTAGCCGACTGCTCGGAATCAGTGGGTATATATTCTAAAATTGGTTTTGTTTTGCGAATGCGCTGTGGCTTACCACGTTTTTCACGACCAACAAAGTCGTAGTATTTTTTTGGCATATCGTTTAACGTAATGCGCATGGTACCTTCAATATCCCATTCTTGAGTAAGCAATTCAAATAAATACGTTTGGTTTGTTTTATTGGTTTCATTTCCCTGAAGGGCTATTTGACGTACTTCAGCTCCGGTAGAGTCTATAAATGTGGTGTCTACTGTAATGCGATAACGCACCCATGCATATCCAAATTTTTTAAAAATAAAATCCGAATACATACGCCCCTTTTTAAAACGTATTTTATCATCAACAAGTTTTGAGGCGGCCTGACCGTATCGGATTTCATCCATACTAATGGTAAATGAACGGTTATTTAGAGGGTCTCCACCCTTTCTGACTTTACATGATACCATACTAAATACCAGAAAAAAAAGTACCCCCAGCTTTATCTGCATAATGCAAATTTATAAAATGTGTGGTTTTGATTTGAATTCATGTAACTTAGTTTACGTTATGATTCCACTTGCAGAACGCATGCGTCCTAAAACACTAGATGCATATATTGGTCAAAAGCATTTACTCGCTCCCGGAAAACCTTTACATGATTTATTAATACAGGGACATATTCCCTCCCTAATTTTTTGGGGGCCACCGGGTGTTGGTAAAACCACATTGGCCCACATAATGGCCCGCACCCTGAATCGTCCATTTTACGCCCTAAGTGCTGTACAGTCGGGTGTTAAAGAAGTGCGTGAAATAATTGAAGAGAGTCGTAAAAAAAATTTATTCAGTTCGGCCTCACCCATTTTATTTATAGATGAAATTCACAGATTTAGTAAATCACAGCAGGATGCATTACTTATGGCTGTTGAATTGGGCCAAATTACATTAATTGGGGCCACAACTGAAAATCCGTCGTTTGAAGTTATTTCCGCATTACTTTCCAGGTGTCAGGTATATGTATTACAACCTTTAACCGCAGCAGACCTTTTAGAGATATTACACCAATGTATTACCACAGACACCTATGTTATAAGCCGACACGTAGATTTAAAAGAAACCGATGCTTTACTTAAAGCTAGTGGCGGGGATGCCCGAAGATTATTAAATGCATTTGAATTGGCATTAAACAGCAGTACAAGTTCTAATGTTGAAATTACCAACGCCTGTATTGAAACATTAATTCAAAATTTAACCACGCGTTACGATAAAACGGGCGAACAACATTACGATTTAAGTTCGGCTTTAATAAAATCTATACGGGGCAGCGACCCTAATGCTGCTATTTACTATATGGCACGTATGCTTCATGGCGGGGAAGACCCCTTATTTATTGCACGCCGTCTTATTATATTGGCCAGTGAAGATATTGGCAACGCCAATCCCAATGCTTTGGTTTTGGCACAATCTTGCTTTAATGCCGTACATCAAATCGGCATGCCCGAAGCCCGAATAATACTAAGCCAATGTGTTTTGTATTTAGCCTGTGCAGCAAAAAGTAATTCAGCATATCTGGCAATTGATGCCGCGCTTTCAGAATGCAATTCCAGTGGTGATCTTCCTGTGCCATTAGAATTGCGTAATCCGGTAAGCGGTTTAATGAAACAATTAGATTATGGCCAGAATTATGCCTATGCGCACAACCATCCAAATAATTTTTACAACATGGAATTTTTACCCGAAGCAATTGCAGGAACTCGGTTTTATTCTCCAGGCGAAAACCCTAAAGAACAAGATTTTCAAAGCCGCCTTAAAAACCTATGGGGTAAAAAATATAATTACTGACGGTTGATTATAATTTTAGAATTCCAAGATTGTTCAGGTGTATGTGCTATAAGCGTATAAACACCATTTTGCAATGTTTGCAGGTCAAGATAACACAGCGTTTGTCCAGGATAGATAAACGCCTGCCTTACAATGCGCTGCTGTAAATCAAAAAGTTGAACCCGTACCGTTTCGGTACTTAAGTTTAGCATTTGAACGGCTGCAAAGTCCTGTGTGGGATTTGGAAATACTGTAACCTGTAAGGCTTTAGAAAAGGCCTGTAATCCGGCAGGTGAAGGCGTATAACGGGTAACGGGCTCCGAAATAGATGCCACTTTTGATGCTGTAATAGTACCGTAAAAAGTTGGGCCCACCACATAAGGGTATGCCGAATTCCACTTATTATCAACTGTAGCAAAATAAGCATACGTTCCGTTAGGATATTCGGGTGTAACGCAAAATCTACCATTATGCACATCCATATAGGTTGCATCATTGGGATGCGCTATAAATTCGTAATCTTCTCTAAAATAACCTATAGGGTAATTGGCACTAACGGCTGGACCAGAAGTAACCGTAGTACCGTTTGCCCACTGATTGCGTACCGAGATGCTACGTTTTTGATATCCGGATTGCATACGGCTTATACCCCCTGTTCCATTTGCATTTTTAAATCCATAGGCTCCGTAAATTGGAAATCCATCGTAGGCAAAACCAATTAAGGGACTATGCTGCGTACTGTCAATTTTATATAGACCATCAGCATCGTAAAGATTACATATAGTTGATAGTACATTTAAATCTAAATCAAAAGCCGAAGGATTTTGATGATGATGGTAATTACCCATCGCCGGGTGCCCCTTGGCACAGTCAAAGCCGGCACGTTCGGCAAGAACAGCATCTCGGTTCCAGTCCATACTTACATTTGGCCCCCCTGGACAGGGAGGGTTTCCTGGACCGCCACACAGGGTATTCGTGCTGGGATTCCAAGCCACACCGTCGCGGTAATCAAACAATGCCACACCATTTATAAAAACACCAATATTACCACCGGTTGTAGATACTGGCGTGCCAGTATTGGAAATAGGATTTAAGGGAAATTTAAAAATGGCATTTTGACTGCTGGCCAGTGATGGATTTCCATCTAAAAATGGACCTGTAACATAGGCGGGAATGCCTTTGGTGCGAACATAAACCCAGTTTGATGAATACAATACGGTTTGAACATTTACAGAATCATTATCTTGAATGGGTGTGGAATTACCCGACACGTAATGGCGGCCTTTAATGCCACTGGTGTTTTGAAGCCATGAAGAAATGGCAGGATTGTTTTGTGCGTATGCATACTGAAATAGTATTGCATATGAAAAAAAAGAAAGTACTAAACTATTACGAATCATATTCAAATGTAAGATTTTTATTTTTGATATACTTTTAATTTAAATACAACGCCATACAATGAATATTGGTAATTATTGGTTGCGGATTTCTTGCGGTACCTTATATGCTGGATTTTGCACAAACACTGAATCGTTAAGCGTAAACAAAAACGCTAAGAGCTGATTTTCATTTTCTAAAGTAAAAGGCTGGGCTGTATATACCTGTTTGCCGGGCCCGCGCCTGTAATGCTGTAGCACCTGCCTTAAACTGGAAAAACGACCATCATGCATGTATGGAAAACTATAACTCAAATTACGTAAACTAGGTATTTTAAAAATAAAACTGTCTTTTGCATGCAATGTTATTTTAAATCGTCCGTAATCTGGCATAAGGGGTTGTAATGGAAGTTTATTGTTGGAAAAATCACCTGTACTCATCAATGGTTCTGCATGACATGAAGCGCAATGGGTTTTATAGATTGCATACCCTGCCGACTCGTCGGCATTAAACTGTGCTTTACCTGCCCTTACAAGGTCGTATTTACTTTGTGATGATATAATGTTTAAAACAAAAACTTCGAGGGCATGCAAAACATCAGATGGGCTGAGGCTATAACCTGAGGTGCATTGTTGAATGGCTTTTTTATATATTGGAGCTTGATTAATATAGCTTACTGCCTGCTGAATGGGCAGGTCCATTTCATCCGGATGTTCAATAGGAATTTGTGCCTGAGCTTTTGCATTAATTGCACGTCCATCCCACATAAAAGCTTTATACCATGCTAAATTAAAAAGCGCCGGCGCATTGCGAATACCAATGCGATCGTACACGCCATGGCTTAGCGGATGATCAACATGAGCAAATGCAGTAGCTGACTGATGACACGAAGCACAGGATACCGTTTGATTTTTTGAAATTCGCGTATCGTAAAACAACATGCGTCCCAATTTAAACCAATTGGAATCTATTTTATGTAACTTATGAAATGGCTTGGGCCATGATTTTGGAATTTGAGTATTGTCTTCGATTGGCCAAAATGCAAAAAATAAAAAAATCACTGTAATAAATGGAAAAAAAAGTAAAGCCGGCACGCGTCTATTGGTTGTGAAATGCATAGGGAATGCGTTTGCTAAATTCTAAGGCTTCTATGCCGGGACTCATAATTTTAAATTGCTGCGATTTGAAACTTGGATTTACAATTTCAAACAGATCTAAATTATAACGTTGCCTAAAACAGTTCCAATATTGAAAGCAATTGTAGGGAATACGGTAACCGCCAATGTGAAATTGAAAATTTTGCCAATGTTGCTGTATTTTAATTTGGCCCTCCAATTTAAAATTTATATAACCGCTTTGCCAGGTCCAATACATGCCGTGAATGGGATCTAATACCCCACTTTGAATTCCTTTTGCATGCAAGCTACTATCTATACCGATACCAAAAGTTAAGGTGTCGGATTGTGCGTTGATGTTGGGGATTTTAATTTGAATATTGGCAACCGAATCAAATTTAAGAAGGTATACTGGTGTTTTAAAGTTTAATGGTTGTACACTGTTTGGTGTTTTTATACATTGTAAATACATATAACACTTTGTTATTACCACACTGTCGTATTCGGTTTTTATGGCTTTTTGCATTTGTATGGCTGTGTTATGCCAAGTTAATTGCACATGTAGCTCTTGAGCAAAAATCGTTGACGCCAAGCACCAAATGAAAATACAAATTTTAACCACATGCATCTTTATTGCAGCTTTAAATGAGATTTAAGATACAAGCCGGTATAAGAACGTTTATTTTGTGCCAAAACTTGAGGCGGGCCTTCGCCAACAATTTTTCCGCCTCCGGCTCCTCCTTCAGGACCTAAATCTATAATCCAATCAGCGGCCGCAATGATGTCTAAATGGTGTTCAATAATTATAACGGAATGCCCCTTTTGTAATAGTGCTTTAAAACTATGAATTAAACTCTGTACGTCTTTCAAATGCAAACCTGTTGAGGGCTCGTCAAAAACAAATACCGTTGGTACTTGATGTTGTTGCATTACTAAAAAACTGGCAAGTTTTATGCGCTGAGCCTCTCCACCGCTGAGTGTACTGCTACTTTGCCCCAGCGGTACATATCCCATACCTACATCTTGCAGTGCTTTTAATTTTTCAAAAATACGTTTGTGCAAACGGGATGTACCTGTAGATTTAAAAAAATCTTGCGCTTCATTTACAGTTAAATTTAATAGCGCCGTAATATTTTTAGAATGGTATGTAACTTCCAGTGTTTCTGCTTTAAAGCGCGTTCCGTTACAAGACTCACAACACATGTGAACATCGGCCATAAACTGCATATCAATAACAACCTCACCCTCCCCTTGACAAGTTTCGCAACGGCCACCGGGTACGTTAAAGCTGAAATAGCCCGAACTGTACCCTCTGAGTTTTGACAAGGGTTCAGCTGCCATTAAATCACGTATATCGTCAAAAATTTTAAGATATGTAGCCGGATTACTTCGAGAGCTTCTGCCAATAGGGTTTTGATCAATATACTCTATAGCTTTAATACAATCCATATCACCCTCCACAAGCGGACCGGAATCTGAATGTTTATAATATCCCTCAAAATAACGCTGCAGCCGAGGCGCTATAGCCATATTAACCAAAGAGGATTTGCCTGATCCGCTTACCCCAGTTATGCAACACATAACCTGTAAAGGAACATTAACATCCAAAGCATTTAAATTGTGAGCCGTAACCTGTTTAAACCGAATCCAGAATTTTGGTTTAAGTGTTTTTGTATGCAGTGGTAAGCGAGGATTTGTTAGGAGTGCAGCAGTATAGCCCGGGGATGAAGGACCCAAAGCTTTGAGCGGTCCTTCAAATACAACGGTACCACCTCCTGCTCCGGCTTCAGGCCCCATGTCAATTAAATAATCGGCTGCACGGATTATAGATTCATCATGTTCAACCACAACTAAGGTGTTTCCTTGTGCTTGTAATTTTCTTAAAACACCAATTAGTTTTTCTGTATCACGTGCATGTAATCCTATACTGGGTTCATCAAGTATATACAGTGATCCAACTAAAGCAGAGCCTAATTGTGTAGCTAAGTTAAGGCGTTGGCTTTCGCCACCACTTAAGGTTTGCGCTGCACGATTTAAACTTAAATAACCCAATCCCACATTTTTAATATACTCAAGGCGTGTTTTGATTTCGGTTAAAATTATCTTTGAAATTTGTAATTGCTGCGCATCTAATTTTAAATTAAAACACCAAGTTAATACATCGTCAATGGGCCACAATAAAATATCCGATAAACTTTTTTCACTGATTTTTACATCGTTGGTATCGGCCCTGAGGCGGGTTCCACGACATGCTGTACAAACCGTTTTACCACGATACCGGGCTAACATTACGCGGTATTGAATTTTATATGATTCCTGCTCAAGCATTTTAAAAAAATCGTGCAAACCGGTAAAATGAGCATTACCTTCCCAAATTAATTGGTATTGACTTTTATTTAACTGTGCAATAGGTTTATGAATTGGAAAATTAAACTTATGTGCGTTTTTAACTAATGCATTTTTATAGTACGACATAACCTCTCCGTTCCATGGTGCTATGGCGTTTTCAAACACCGAAAGACTGGTGTTAGGAATAACAAGGTCGGGGTCAATACCCAATAAACTACCATAGCCCTCACAAGTTTTACAAGCTCCAATGGGGTTATTAAAACTAAAAAAATTAAGATCGGGTTTTTCTATGGGCGCACCATTGTGATAGGGTGTTAATGAAAACGATTTTAGGGTTTGTACATTATCAGTGCTTGTATACCACAATGTACAGGCATCATGCCCCTCAGAAAATGCTTGAGAAATACTGTCTAACACCCTCGAACTCCAGTCATCGTCACGTTTATCCATTAAAATACGGTCTATAAGCAAATACCAAGATGCCGATGTGTATGATTGTAATTGTAGTTTTTGTAAATCGTAAACCTGACCTTCTGACCAAAATTTGGAAAATCCCATGTTTTGGTACCGTTTTATTTGGTCGGTCCAGTTTTTTTTGTTGAGTGCTTCCAGCGGTGCCAATATATAAACCATGTCAGCTTGCACGTCATCGCATAGATATGTTAAAACACGTTCTGGCGTATAATGTATTACAGGCATACCCGTTTCCGGATGGTATTGAATTCCCGCACGGGCAAATAATAATTTAAAATATTCGTAAAGCTCTGTAACGGTGCCTACTGTACTTCGGGGATTACGCGAAATGGTTTTTTGTTCAATAGCAATTGCAGGTGAAATTCCATGTAATGCTACTAATTTAGGTTTTTGTAAGCGTCCTAAAAACTGTCGTGCATATGATGATAAACTTTCTACATAACGGCGTTGACCCTCTGCAAACAGTGTGTCAAATGCCAATGAGGATTTTCCCGAGCCTGATAAACCAGAAATAACGGTCCACTGGTTTCGTGGAATCTTTACATCAATATGCTTTAAATTGTGTTGATGAGCACCTTGTATATAAATCCAGCGTGCGGTGTCGAGTGATTTTAAGGGCATTGCAAATTCAATAATGTGTAAAAATAATTACGGGTTGATGGATCGTTCCATAAAATTTCACCCTCATGCTTTTTAATCCATTGGCCACCCGGTCCGATGATATAGGCACAGGGAATGGCATGGATTTTTAATTTAGAAAATGGTTCTATAGTTTTTCCGTATTGTAAACGCGGCGCCAGTTGCTTAAGTCGGTTTATTTTAGTCCAATTTTCGTCACTTAAAACTAAAACACTTGTAGAATCTAAGGTTGTGTAGCGGTTCATGTTTAATAACTCCTCGCGGCATGTTCCGCACCATGAGGCAGCAAAAACAAGCAAAAGCGGACGGTTTAGGTCTAATGCATGTTGCTTGGTTGTAGTGCTTTTATAATAGTGTAACATGTGTGTTGAAAAATCGGGTGCTGCATAATATTGCTTTATATAAAATCCCAAAGCAAGCAAAAGTAAAAGCATTAAAACTCCAAAAAACAGACGCAGGCTCATCTTTCAAATGTACATCATACCTTTGGGATTATAATAATAGAACTATAATTATGTACTTTTGAATATGTTTGCCATTTACAGAAAAGAATTGGTTTTGTTTCTAACCTCGCTTACTGGATTATTAGCCATTTTTATTTTTTTAATCCTACTGGGGTTGTTTTTATGGATATTACCTTCTGATCATACTGGCACTAATATTTTGGATAATGGTTTTGCGCAGTTTGATGGTTTGTTTAACATGGCACCTTGGTTATATTTATTTTTGATTCCTGCCATTACCATGCGAAGTATATCTGAAGAATTAAAAAGTGGCACCATTGAATTTTTACTTACCAAGCCCTTATCGGAATACGCTGTAATTTTTGCTAAATTTTTGGCAGGTATTACATTGGTTATAATTTCACTTATACCAACGCTGTTTTATGTTTATACAGTATTTCAATTGGGTTCTCCGCGGGGCAATTTAGACTGGGGCGCCTTGTGTGGATCGTACTTGGGATTGATTATGCTGGCATCTGTTTTTGTTGCTGTGGGCATTTTTTGTTCAACATTTTCTGATCAACAGGTAACCTCGTTTTTGCTTACGGTTGTAATAAGTTTTTTTATGTACAACGGTTTTGACGTTATAGCTTCGAGTGGTTTTTTAGGTTCTGGTGATATTTGGATAAAAAACATGGGTATTTCTCCGCATTACGAAAGTATAAGCCGCGGGGTTATTGATATTAGAGACGTGGTGTACTTTTTAACGGTAAGTTATTTATTTATAGTATTAACCCAAAAACGTTTGTTGCTTAAACGCTAAATCATGAATCGATTCATTCAGTTTTTAAAAACATTTTGGTTAGGCCTGCACTGGAGTAAATGGGTAATACTATGTGTTATAACAAATGTATTAGTCCAGCATGTGGTATTTCGAATTGATTTAACATCTGAAAAACGTTTTACCCTTGCTGCCGAAACACGCCGGCTTTGTAATGATCTCCACGATGATGTACTGATTAAAGTGTATTTAGATGGCTCTATCAATCCCGGATTTAACCGTCTTCATAAAGCCTGTGAAGATTTATTAAACGAATGCAAGCAGTTAAATTCAAAACATTTTAAAATTGAATTTACAACACCGTCTAAAGACCGTACCAAAGAAGAAACGGCTGCGGTTGAAAAACAACTTTATGAAAAAGGGCTTATACCGGAAGATGTTTACGTAAAAAGTGGTGATAAATCTACTGCTTATAAAATTTTTCCGGGCGCCATTATTAGTTATAAAGGTCGGGAAAAAGTATGGCCTATATTTAATCGCCAAAGTGCTGGTGTGCCGGCTGAAATATGCATTAACAACAGCATTGAAGATATAGAATACACTTTAACCAATACCATACGAAAACTTCAAGAAACCAAACGTAAAGAAATTACCTTTTTAGACGGGCATGGTGAATTAGATACATTACAATCGTACCGTTTTAGAAGTGCACTTGCCGAATATTATAATGTAAATCATACGGCCATAACACCGGGCCGTGAATTGCGTGCGCTACGAGGAACAGATTTACTGGTAATAGCGCAGCCCGATTCTGTATTTACGGATCGTGAAAAATATGTAATTGATCAATTTATAATGCAGGGCGGAAAAACACTTTGGTTAATTGACCCGCTTTCTACCAATTTAGATTCGCTTCGTAAAGGATTTACACTGGGATTACCGCGACCTTTAAATATTGAAGACATGTTATTTAAATATGGTGTTCGGCTTAATACTGGTCTGCTTCAAGATCGTCAATGTGGTTACCTGCGTATTAATGTGGGGTACGATAAAGGTCAACCCCGGTTTGAACTATTTCCCTGGTTGTATTCAGTTTTAGCGCTGCCTCAAAGCCAACATCCTATTGTGCGCAATTTAGATCTTATAAAACTGGATTACTGTAGTACAATAGACACGGTAAGTGCTCCCGGAATACAAAAAACAATTTTACTGCAGTCTTCACGTTATGCGCGTGTAATGCCCGCCCCAGTGCGCATTTCGCTGGCCAGTGTAAAGTTTCCGCCTCGCGAAGCGCAACTTATAAATTACAACCAACCCATTGCTTGTTTACTTGAAGGTACATTTAACAGTTTTACAGAAAACCGTTTGCCTCAAGCATTACTACAAAATCCTGATTTTCATCATGCCGATGTAAGCCTACCAAATAAAATGATTATTGTTGCTGACGGCGATGTAGCTCGAAACGAAATTAATTTTTCAAGCCGTGAAATCCTACCATTGGGATTTGACCGAAATACCAACCAAACCTTTGCCAATGCTACATTTTTACTTAACTGTGTAAATTACCTATTACATGATGAAGCCTTATTAAATTTAAGATCACGCGAAGTTAAATTACGATTATTAGATAAAAAGCTTATAATTTTAAAACGATTAAAATGGCAAACGCTTAATGTATTGGTTCCACTGTTAAGCATTTTAATTTTAGGAGGAACCCTGTATATTTTACGTAAACGCAAATTTGAAAATGGTGCGGATTCTGCAAATTAAACGACTAATGGCTATTGCCAATGCAATTCTACCTGTGTTTTAAGCAAGTTATTTTTTACAGCAAACATTACAACACCAGCTGTATTATTTACATCTAATTTGTTAAAAATATTTTTTCGATGGGTGGCTACCGTATGCGGACTCAAATGCAATTTATGGGCGATTTGCTTATTTGACAATCCTTCTGAAATACAAATAATAATATGCCGTTCACGAGGTGTAAGCAATATACCGTCGCATTGCATGTTTTTTATATACGAATTTAAAACGCCTGATTTAGATGTTTTAGACGTTAGTTTAATTATTTTACCGCAGATAAAGTTTAAATTGTTTAATACTGCATTAAAAGCCTCTAAAATTTCTTCTTTCCCGCATTCTTTTAACAAACATGCATGTAAGCTTGAATTTAATAGGTTTTGGTAGTCGGAAAACGATAAAGGCTCAGAAATTAATATCACCTTTAATGACTTTAATGTAGGTAACCAATTTAAAAAATCAGTTGTTGTGATACCAATTGACGGATAATCTAAAACCAATAGGTCAGGCTTTGAAATTTTAATTTGGTATTGCAAGGCTTTAAAATCTCCGCTAACCGTAGGTACTATCGTTAATCCATGTAACTCACCCACCAATAATTCAAGACCTATTCGGGAAAGAAAATTATTATCTGCAATAAGTACTTTTACCACGCTGCAAAACTACAAATTTAAAAACTTTAAAATGCCCTTTTTGATACACCAAAACTAAAACCCCGTACACGTGTAGTAATCGCTTAAATTAAAGTGTTTAAAAATTTAGTACATTTGCGCCCTTTAATTATGGGAAATATAACTTTTACAATGATAAAACCCGACGCTGTGGGTTCGCACTATATTGGTCCAATTCTTGAACAAATAAACGCTGCCGGCTTTCAAATCATAGCCCTTAAACTTCTTAAAATGAGTAAGGAAGATGCGGGTCGTTTTTACGTAGTGCACAAAGACCGGCCTTTTTACAATGAATTAACCCAATATATGTCCAGTGGGCCCATTGTTGCCGCCGTTTTACAAAAAGATCAAGCCGTTACTGAATTTCGAAAGCTGATTGGAGCTACAGACCCATCAAAAGCAGAACCCGGAACTATACGTCAGCGTTTTGCTAAATCTATTGCTGCCAATGCCATACATGGTAGCGACAGTGATGAAAATGCACTTATTGAATCTGCATTTTTCTTTTCTGAGCTTGAACGGTTTTAATTTAAGTATTTAATAATCAATATCTTAACTTATTACAGGTTTTAAATAAAACTTGTTAATTTAAATTAAATTGAACATTTTTGTTAATTGTAAACATTCATTCATGAAAACGCCTATCTATAACTTTTCAAAAGCCTTTTGGGTATCCATTTTATTAATCACTTCGGTTTCAATTTTTGCCCAAGGCCCACAATTAAAATGGTCGCAAGCGGGTCCCATATATACCGCCGGTAGAGCCCGAAACATGGTGGTAGATAACACTAATAAAAGTACTTTATACGTGGGTAGCGTATCCAGTGGTATTTTTAAATCCACTAATGGTGGTTCGCTTTGGGCACCGTTAAACGATCAAGGTAAAGTTCGTAATATTTCTTACTTAGCACAATCTGCAAATTCCACATTATGGGTTGGAACTGGTGAAGGGTTTATACGGTATGGTCAAAAAGCCAAGGCTTTGCCGGGAACAGGTTTGTACAAATTGGTTGGTAACGATTTAGTCCTAGCGGCATCATCTACTGTAATTGGCAATGTAATTAACCGCATAGCCTGTCATCCAACAGATGCCAATAAGTTAGCATTAACAACAAATAAAGGCATTTACATTAGTACTGATGGCGGTTCTACATTTAGCAATGCACAAATTCCTAATTTAAAAACAGACACTGCTTATGGCATGGATGTAAAATTTGCCAGTAACGGTGATTTGTACTGTACCGTTGGAAATGAACGTGGTCACTCACCATATGGAATTGTTAACGGTCGTATTTTTAAATCTACCAACCTAACGGTTTTTACAAATATCACTCCCACTTCAAATGTTTTGGCCGATGCTAATTATGGACGTATAGAATTGGCTATTGCACCGTCAAATCCTCAGATTATATATGCCTCATGCGCCAATAAAAATTTAACTGCACCTACCGGTGCTCAGTCATTAAATTCAGCATCGCTTAAAGCCATTTTTGTAAGCTATGATGGTGGATCTAATTGGTCACTTGTATTGGCCGGCTCAGCACAGCTCGATCCCCTTTCAAGCAGCGGTGTAATTTCAACGGGCGATTACGCTCATGTATTACTTGTAGACCCCGATGATAGTAACAAGCTCTATATCGGAGGTTATAATTTTTACACATTTAAACGAAGCAATGCAACATCTGATCCTCAGGTATTAGGCACTTGGAATCAATTGGGAAATCCTTTTGCTCGAAATACGCCATTGTTTTTAAATGCCAACACCCATGATATTCAAATTGTAAAATCCGGATCCTCCAGTATATTTTATTTTGTTACAGATGCGGGTATTTACCGTTCCTCTGATATCACCAGTGCCGTTATGCTACCCTCTTTTCAACCTTTTTATAAAGGCTTTGTAACAGGACAATTCAACTCTGTTAGTATTGAACGGTATCCGCTTTCACCTAATGCACAAACTGCATCTAATGGCTCAAGCGTAACCCCTTTAGTTGGATTTTTAGGAGGTACTGGCGGTAATGGAATGACATATTACAGTGGGTCAGAATCAACCGTTTCACAAGAAACCAATTATTTAAGCGGTGAGATTTACAATGTTGAATACTCCAAAATATTAAGTAATGCTGCCCTATTATCATCTGGTAATGGCGCATTATACAAAACATCTAATGTTAAAAATACAATACCTACGCTTTATGACTATAACAAATATACCGGAAACGTAAATAAATTATCGCCTGAAGCTTTAAGTTTTGGTAATACGAATATGAGTACCGGAACGCCATTTAAATTATGGGAAAATTATGGTCAAGTTAATCCTTCGCCTGATATGGCAGTGTTTTACAACGATACCTTACGCGTTCCTACATCAATTACCAATTTCAGTGTTTTAAATTCTCAAACACAATTTACATTTGCTGTTCCGCGTCCCAGCAGATTTTCTGCCATTGATAGTATGGTAATACGAACTGGTACTGTAGTGTTGCCACTTGGATACTCCTTTTCAAATTGCCCTACGCCATTTACCGGTTCTGATTTAAAAGATATTACGGTTAAACTTCCAAATACCTATACATCAAGTTTAACATCTACAAATGTGGTAAGTTCATCCATTACAACAGGGCCGGCACAAGGTGCCATCAGTTGTACTCTAAACCCTTTAACCAAGCTTGATTTTATCTCTGTTAATTTTTCTTCAGCACCATTTGCCACAAAAACCATTACAACCTATACACATTCAGCGGGTGACATTACAGATCCTTCCGTTTATTATCGTGTGTTTGCTACAATTTACTACAAGTATAAAACTGGCGATACTATCAGTGTAACAGACAATTCCATTTCTACTATGATTAACACTTACAAAACGGTGTTAACAAAACCACTATCATGGGCCTATGGTTCGCTTCCTGTATACACGCTTACTTCAGGCAACAATGCATCTATTCCATCTTCTACATTTGTATTGAATCCTGGAAATATTAGTCAATCCGGTATGACATTTACTGTAAGTCCACGTTTGCGCACATCATACACCATAACCCAATTAGGTACCTATAATTTTACTGCTAACCCTATTCAATATACATTAAGTGCCTCTGTAAATACCGCCATAACCAATAGTACATTTCAATTAGCCCCAGGTAATATTACCAATACAACAGGTGTTTTTAATGTTGCTTCTCCCAGTGTTGCCACACAATTTACTATTACGCAAACAGGTACCGGAACTAGTGTAGCAACATCAACTTTTGCTATTGGAAATCCGACCTATATTTTAAATCCGGGTGCCATTTCACAATCAATTGCTGTGTTCAGCGGTTTACAACCAACTTCTACAACCGTTTATACTTTAACCTCAGTTAGTGCTAATACACTTTTAGCTGCTGCAAACACAAACACTACATATACAGGTTCTGTAGCCACTACGTTTTCAAGTGTAGGCAGTCCAACGGTATTATTCAGCGCAAACAATCCACTTATTAAAATACCAACCAGCAAATCAGCACGCCTCGCTATGATTTTAAACAATTCCAATGTTACCACTAATCCTTCCAATCCTTATGCCATTGTGGTTTCAAAAGCTCCCTTAAATTTAAACGATCCTTTAAATTTTGTTCGTATCAGCCAAAGTGGTTGTTTATCAGATTCTGCCAACGGTAATCCAAGTACAAATACCATTTCAATAATTGGACGACCTATTATGCTGGAATGGAGCAAATCCGGTACCGAGCTTTATTATGCTACAGATTCAAACCGCGTTTACCGGGTTTCTCACATAACAGATATTTTTGATTTATCACCGGCATCCTATTCCGGTAAATTTTATACGGATGTATTTACCTATACAACGCCTGTAAACTCCAATACAGCTAATGTTAACTCGCCCTACAGAACTACCTTAATTGGTAAATTTGACCGTCCGATTACAAGTATTAGCGTTTCAAATGACAACAAAAATGTGGTATTAACCTTTAATAATCCTGATCAGAGTGGATCCACAGGAATTGTAATGTACAACAGTAACGATGCCCGCACTTCAAATACAGCCTCGATCAATTGGGTTAAAAAAGATGATAGCAATTTAAAAAATAATGCCACCTATTGTTCTTTAATTGAAAAGGATGATAGCAAAAAAGTATTTATAGGCACGGACAATGGAATCTTTTATACCTCGGACATTACGGCAAGCCCTGCGGTTTGGAGTAATGTTAACAATAACATGTTACCCAATGTGCAGATTTTTGATATCAAGCAGCAGACTTTTCCGGTTAATTACTGTTATAATTCTGGTCAAATTTATGTGGCAACCAATGGCCGCGGTATTTGGACCAACTCGGATTTTTTCAGCCCTCAATGGGTTGGCATTGAACCTTTAGAATTTAATGAACATGATAAAATGTTGCATGTGTTTCCTAATCCCAGCTCAGGTTCATGTTCGTTTAAATTTTTTGCCAACACCACATCTTCTGTATGTGCTCAAATATCTGATGTTCGGGGTGCTGTAATATACAGTGAAATAATTACACCAAATGAAACAGGTGAACAAACGGTAACCTTGCAACACAATGATTTAAAATCCGGCTTGTATTTTATTTCATTAAAAATGGATGATGGCCAGGTTAAATTTGGCAAACTAATTGTTCAACAATAAATTTAACTAAACCCTTTAAAAGCTGCTACGGCAGCTTTTTTTTTGTGATGGAACGTATAACAGAACACGAATCAAAATATAATAATTTAGAGCAGCAATCTATTACTGATTTATTAGTTTGGATGAATCACGAAGATCAAACTGTTCCTCACGCCATACAGCATTCATTACCTCAAATACAAAAATTAATAGAAGCACTGGTTTTAAAAATCAAACAGGGTGGTCGTTTATTTTATATTGGAGCCGGTACAAGCGGAAGACTCGGCATACTAGATGCAAGTGAGTGCCCTCCAACTTTTGGAGTATCTGAAACACTTGTAAACGGTATAATTGCGGGAGGAGACCGTGCCATTAGAAAGGCTGTTGAATTTGCCGAGGATGATTTAAAACAGGGATGGACAGATTTAAAAGCTCAATCTGTTAATTCCTCTGATTTTGTAATTGGCATAGCAGCTTCCGGAACTACCCCGTATGTAGTTTCGGCATTACAAACATGCCGCCAAAATTCAATTGCAACGGGTTGTATTACTTCCAATCCGGGATCTGCAATTTGTGAACATGCTGATTTTCCTGTTGAGATCACTACTGGACCGGAATTTGTAACCGGTTCTACGCGCCTTAAGTCAGGCACAGCTCAAAAACTGGTATTAAATATGATTTCAACCATTTTAATGATCCAATTAGGACGTGTCTCCGGAAATCGAATGGTTGACATGCAACTAAGTAATTTAAAACTTATTGAACGGGGCACCCGCATGCTTATGAAAAACACGGGTATAACTAATTACAAAGAGGCCGAGCAATTACTTTTAAAACATGGCAGTGTAAGAACAGCTACCATATTTTATTTTAATACACATCCATAGGATTATGAATTTTGTCGCATTGCCAACCGTATTTCAGTTACAACCTGCTTGGTTTGTAATGCAAAATCACCCTGCATAATCCAATGGTAATACGAAGGTTCTTTTTGAAAAACCTCCACAACCGGTTTGTCTTTATGTTTGCCAAATGCAAAAACTGGAATTTGGTCATCATTTATCCATATCCGACCTGCCAGGTCAAGCCAGCGGTCTGATTTTGAAAAGCTGGCCAATTCGGGTATAGAGTTAGGAAAGGTATGCCCCGATTTTACAGATGCGGATGGGCTTTGTTGTCCCTTGTAACGGTTTAGTTGCGATTTAAATACATCAGCTGTAGCCTTAACATCTGCCATAGCTTCATGGGCATTGGTTAATTCACGCTGGCAATAAAATGCATAGGCAGCTTTTAAATTTCGGGGTTCCATAAAATGGAAAATATTTTGCACATCAATACATTGGCGGCCTTTTATATCAAATGCTATGTTGTGACGTAAACATTCTTCAACAAAGAGTGGAATATCATATTTGTTTGAATTAAAACCGGCCAAATCAGCATTTCCTATAAATTCAATCCATTTAGGTGCCTTCATTTTAAATCCTGGACAATCCTTTATATCAGATTCTGAAATGCCATGCACTTTAAAGGCTTGCTCAGAAATGGGAATACCGGGATTTACCCGTTCTGTTAATCCCGATTCTGTACCATCCGGCATCCACTTCCATAAAGCTATTTCAATAATACGATCGCTTGATATATTTAAACCGGTTGCTTCAATATCTATAAAAACCAAAGGCTTGTTAAGTTTTATATTCATAAGGCATTAAAATAGGTTGTTACCTGATTTGCATTTAAATTAAATTGTTGTGCCACCTTAAAAACAACATCTTCAAAAACAGCGTCAGGACAGGATGCCCCGGATGTAAATGCAATTTTAGGATGTTGAGGTAAATGGGGCCACATACTGTTTTCTATGCTTTTTTTATGCAAATTATAATGGTGGATTTGAGTTTTTTGTATGCAATCTGCATGTTCAATAAAAAAAGTAGGACATACCGATTCGCAAATTTCAACTAAATGCGAGGTGTTACTGCTATTATAACCGCCAATTACAAATACCATATCCGGACATACATTGCGAAGTTCTAAAACAGCTTCCTGATTTTCATTTGTGGCATAACACAGGGTGTCTCTGGTTTCTGCAAAATGCAGTTTTAAAGCTTCAGAACCATAGCGTATTTCCAATGCCGATTTTATAATATCGGCAATATGTTGGGTTTCGGGTGCTAGCATTGTAGTTTGATTAATGACACCTATACGGGTTAAATCACGTGAAGGTTCAAAGCCTGGACTATAGCGTCCTGTAAAACGTGTTTTAAATTCCCCATCGTCTGCATTGTGTTTAATACATTCTGCAAGGTATGCTGCCTCTTCTGGTGTTCGAATAACTAAAACCGGTGTGTTTTGAATTACTGCCCGTGAAAAAGTAGCACGCGTTTCTTCATGGTTAAACGTTCCATGTATTAGTATGGTATGTTGTGAGGTGGCTAATTTTTCTGCCCGATTCCAAACGCGTTCTACAAATGGACAGGTGGCATCGTAGGTGTGAACCTGTAATTGCAATGCATTAATGGCTGAAAGTACCTCTAAAGAGGCGCCAAATGCAGGTATTATTATTACATCATCCGATTTTAAGGTTTGTAACGGTATTAAGGGATTACCTTGTGTGTCATTTAAAAACTGTACCCCGCGTTGACGCAAATCGGAGTTAACCTGTGGGTTGTGAATCATTTCACTTAGTAAATAAATAGATTTACCCGGATGCTCGTGTAAGGCTTTAAAAGCAATATCAATAGCATTTTCAACGCCATAACAAAAGCCAAAATGACGCGCAATAACAATAGCACAGGTTTCCGTATTTAAAATAAACGGTTGTTTTATTTTACGGTGAGGATCTTGTGTTTTATAGTGCAGTTTTAATTTTGAAATCAGCGGGCTTCGGTAAAATGAAGGCACATTAAACGATTTCATATACAAAAGTACAATTTATTCAGGTTAACAGTATATTGTTAACATCCAAATAGAATTTGAAAATAATGTCTGTTATTTATAATAATCTTTAAAATGTAAAATGCGATTACTTTTATTTTTACTGATGTTTTCAGCCTGTACGCTGCAACGGCACCATACGCTTACCCCCATTCAAAAAGAAGCTGAACAGGCATTAATAAAAGAAGTTGGATATGAAACACGCGCCATAAAGCGTAATGCAATGTTACAATATCTTATAAACTGGTATGGTACGCCTTATGCGTTTGGAAAATGTGAAAAAAGCGGCATAGACTGCAGTTGTTTTTGTAAACGGTTATATGAAACGGTGTATCAAAAGAAATTGCCCCGCACGGTTCGTGAAATTTATACCCAATGTGATAAAATTGCTGTTAGAAAGTTACATGAAGGTGATTTGGTTTTCTTTAAAATAAAAGGAGATGTGCCTGATCACATGGGCATATATTTGCAATCTGGGTATTTTGTGCATGCCAGCACGTCAAAAGGTGTGGTTATAAGCAGTCTTGAAAATCCCTATTATAAAAAGTATTTTTACGGTTCGGGACGGGTTTAAATGCTTTAAGTATATTTGTTTATGTTTACACGTTTAATACAAGCTTTTCAAAAATTTAATTGGATTGTCACATTAATATTAAGTGCAGGATTTTTATACCTCTTGCTTGCTAGACCAAATCCTGAGGCTGAAAATCAAAAATCATTACCAGTTGAGTCTGTAAAAAGCACTGGTAAAATTGCTTTTGTAAAACTTCAATTACTTAACGATTCCTGTCTTGAAATTCAAGAAATTGTAACAAAAGCCAAACAAGAAAAAAGCCGCATTGAAAACCAGTTTAACATGTTAAGTAATTCGTACCGCTTAAAGCTTGAAGCTTATCAAAACAGCATTAAAGCAGGTATTGAAAGCGATGCCAATCTCAAATCTAAAGCCGAAGAAATTCAAGCAATTGAAATACAGGCGCAACAGGTTCAAAAACAAATGGAAAACCTAGAACTGGATATCCGGCAAAAAAATGATGCCTTTTTAAGCCGTGTAAAAACATTTGTTGCTGATTGGTGTAAGGGACGTTACGATTATGTTTTAACTTACAGTGATGATGTTCCATTGCTCTTATATGGAAATCCGGCTGCAGATATCAGTAAGGCTGTGATAAATCAATTGAATACAAATTATAAAAATTTAAAATGAGCAGTATAAAAACCAGTTTAATGCCTGTTGCTGAATTTCATGAAGTTTTTGAAATTGGCAATGCCGATATACCCAATCTGCTTAATTCGGAACAATTTGAATTACGACACCGGCTAATGCTAGAAGAAAATGAGGAGTATTTAGAAGCCTGCCGAAATGAAAATTTAGTTGAAATTGCAGACGCCTTAGGCGATCAGCTTTATATTTTATTTGGCACAATTTTAAAACATGGTTTACAACATAAAATTGATGAGGTTTTTCAGGAAATTCACCGAAGTAATATGAGTAAACTTGATGCTGAGGGCAGGCCCATTTTCCGTGAAGATGGTAAAATTTTAAAATCACCCTTATACTTTAAACCTAATATTAGTAAAATATTAAACCGCAATTAAGTACATTAATTTTAGTCATTGCTGGTTTTTAAAAATTTTCGTAGTGCAGCATGTAAGATGTAAATCAATGGCGTTAGCAATACTGCAATGCCCAGTTTTAAAAAGTAGTTTGTTGGTGCAACCTTCCAAAACATAGACCAATTCATAACACCAGGTAATACAAAACCTAAATACAATACCACCAAGGTATCGATGGCCTGTGACAATACCGTACTTCCTGTGCTCCGCAACCATATATAGGAATTTCCGGTTTTTAACTTTATCCAATGAAATAAACTAACATCTAAAAGCTGTGAAATTAAAAATGCTGTAATACTACCCAGCATTATCCAAGGGGTTTGACCAAACACTGCCTTAAAGGCAGCATCTGAAACGCCTATATCTGCAACTGCCGGAATTTGAATTGCCAATACTACAATTAAAAAACAGTAGGCTATTAATACCGTCGTAATCCATGATAAACGCCGAACGGCTTGTTTACCATAAAATTCATTTAAGGTATCGGTTAATAAAAATACCACAGGCCAAGGTAAAACACCAACAATGGTTATAAAATTATAATGCCACATGCCCCAGTGTACAGGAATTGAAATTATTTTACTTGAAATTAACTCGGCAGTTATTGCATTGGTAATAAATAACCCCGCTAACAATACAAATAACCAATTGCGCTTTTCGTTATTTTGACCTTGGCTTTGCATGTATTAATGGTGTTTAAAAGTATTTTTAGCTAATGCGTTGTATAAAGAAAAACGGCAGTAGCCCTATACCAATACTAAGTATAATATTACATGTAAATATTCCGTAAAAGCCATTTAACAGTAATTGATAATTATCATATGTCCACGTTGAAAAAGTGCTTAAGCCGCCACAAAACCCTATTATAAATAAAGGCTGAACAAAAGGCAGCTGATAAAATACTTTTATGGAAATAATTAGGGCTACTATTACACAGGCTATAAAATTAGCAATACATGTTGACCACAGTGTATGTACATTGCACAAAGTAATCAGTCGTGAAAGTAAAAATCGAACTACACTACCCAATCCTCCTCCTATAAACACGAGAAAGTAGGGCATTTACTTTGTTATATATTCAAATATTGCTTTTCGGTTTTTCTTGTGTATGGTCTCAATGCAAGTAACGTCTCCGTTACAAGTTTCATCATCGTAAATGGATCCCTTACCTTCCATACCAATAATTTGTTTACGGCTTACACCTTTTGAAATCATATAATCGGCAGCGGCACGCGCACGGCGCTGCGATAACATCACATTAAACATTTTAGCACCTTTAGAATCGGCAAAGCCATAAATTTTTACCTTAACTTTTGGATTTTTACGTAAAATTTCAATGTTTTGATCTAACACTGCTTTATATTCTGGAAGCAATGTGGCATCACTGTAATTGAAATAAACGGGTGAAGAATTAAATTGTAAATCCATCATTTCTTTTCCGCCAACAACAATTGAGGACTCGGCTTTTGTAATATCCAATTTTTTAACCTCTTCTTCACTTACCTGAATCATTGTGGTATTAAAGGGGTTTATTATGGAGTTGCAGGAAACTATGGGCTGAATACAAGTGTCGCATACTGCAATTAATTTAAAAGTCACTTTATATTCTCCAGACATAACATAGTCGTGAAAAAAGCCTGCCTCGCGAAGTTGATCTTCTGGTAAGGCCTGTAGGGGCGTAATGGGTTTATCATTTACCAGCCATTGAACACTTAATACCTTAACAAAATCAGGTATGCTAACTTGTATTCGATTTTTAAAATCCATCTGATTATCATCACTTAATTTTAAATCCATTGCTAACAGATTATCTGCAGGACATGCGGTGGGTATATCTGTTTTGGAAATTATTCGGTATAAATCTAAATCTCCAGAGCCTTTGAATCGGTTTGAGGCAAAATATCCAATGGATTGATTTGCATTCCAAACAATACCAAGTTCATCATCTGGAGAGTTTAATGTAGCACCTAAGTTTAATGGTTTTGACCAAGTTAGGTCATTACGTTGGGAAACATATAAATCCATATTTCCAAAACCCGGAAATCCGTTACTAGAAAAATATAAGGATTTACCATCGGATGTTATATAAGGAAAACGCTCATCCATGGCCGAATTAACAGCATTGCCTAAATTTTCAACAGGTCCCCATTGACCCAGTGCGTCTTTTTCAATTTTAAAAATATCATAGCCTCCATTGCCTCCTAACGTATTAGAAGAAAAATACAACTGATTGCTATCAGATGAAATCCAGGCGTCTAGTAAATTTTCTTTAAACAGATATGAGGGTGCCATTGCCAAGAGCGCAGAATCTAAATTATTGCCCTTTAGATCTACGGATATTTTTTGCTTAGCTAAAATGGCACGGGAATCACCAGCAATTTGTATTAACTCGGGGATATTACTTAACTTTTTAGTTTCGGTAAAGGATTTTGTAAAGTTTATTAATGCGGGATATCCCATTAATCCTGTGGGTTCGAGCGAGGTTTTATAAACATTGTTTATAAAATGAAAATCACTGGTATTTATTTTTTCCTTGCTTTTGTCTTTCCGCTGGGAATTAAATACAATGGAACGGCCGTTGTCAAAAATAACTGGCCTGTACTCCGGCATATCAGTATTAACATTACGGCCTAAATTAACCGCAAAATACTTCTGAAATAAAGGCTCGGAACCATTACGCATTGCATATTCACAGTCTTGAATTTGTTTTTGCATATAGGGTTTAATGGCACTGGCATCGTCTTGTACTTTAAATTGCAAAGCCCGTTCATAAAATGCTATGGCCTCTTTAAATCTACCACGGCTTTGATAGGATCTTGCTGCATTTAAAATAAGTTCGGGCATGGTATCGCCATTAGCGTATTTCATAGAACGCTCAATAAAAGGCAGTGCAGCACCAGGATTATTCATTATCATGCTACTTAAAAGTCCCATAGCTTTGTTGGCTTCGGCAGAAGTTGAATCTGCAGTGCTGGCCATATTGTAATACGTTTTTGCTTTACTGATGTCACCCTTAATCATGGCCGTGCCGCCTTTACGAACATATTTTTGGCTTTGGGCTTGAACCTGTATTAAAATTATACTAAGGAGTATGGTGTAATGTAGTTTCAACATGTTCAAATTTAATAAATATTCTCGTAATTTAGACCCTTGTTTATAGT
>Ga0255099_1000011_pt1 | contig 70891 bp, 58 predicted proteins | sample Colum_Colum_RepA_2_FD_188451 | JGI IMG/M metagenome (GOLD analysis project Ga0255099, IMG submission 188451) | Freshwater microbial communities from Columbia River, Oregon, United States - Colum_Colum_RepA_8d | ecosystem: Environmental > Aquatic > Freshwater > River | place: USA: Oregon...
CAATATAAGATCGGTGCACGCGAATAAACTGTTTTACGGGTAATTTAACAAGCATGTCTTTTAGGGTAGATTTAATCAGAAGCGGTTTGGCATTAACAATAAATATTTTAATATAATCATCTAATGCCTTTATAAATAATATATCTGAATTTTTAATTTTATGCCAATTATAATCAGCCTTTAAAACTATTTCATGTTCTTTTGTGTCGTTTTTAAGTTTTTGTTCAATACGCTGTAGGGTATTTGCAAACCGCGGTATTGATATGGGTTTAGTTAAATAATCCAAAGCGTGTATTTCAAAAGCTTTAACAGCAAATGTATCATAGGCGGTACAAAATACCACAGGTAGTTTGTGTTTTAAATCTTTATACCAATCCATGCCATTTACAGAAAATAAATTAATATCTAAAAAGATAACATCTACAATATGTGTATTTAAAAAATTAAGTGCTGCTTTTGTATTTGTAAAACATTCCAAAAGGGTTATTTGTGAAGGAAAGGTATTTACAATTACAGACAGTGCGTTTAAAGCAGATTTTTCATCGTCAATTGCTATGGCATGAATCACATTTCAATTTCGATAAAATATAGTTTTTAAGTAATATTTTTTACTCACTAAAATGATTAATTCACGAATTAAATTAAGGGTAATTTTAAAAAACACGTGTATACACAATTTTCAGCTTTAACGGAATACGCATGTGTATTTGGAAAATAGATATTCAGTCGCTTTTTAAATTGTTCTAAACCTATTTGATTGCCTGTTTTGTCATATTTACAATTGTACGAGTTTTCAACATGTAAGTAAAACGCATTTAATGAAGTTGTTACATCAATTAAAATGTAAGGATTATCAGCATCAAAATCCAGGTGCGAAAAAGCATTTTCAATTAACGGTAATGTAATTAATGTAGGGATATTTGAATGTGAGTTTTGTATGGAAGTTTTAAATTCAAATTTATATTGATCTGTAAAACGGTTATTTTGTAATGCCACATATGCTTTAATAAAATCTAATTCGGCCGCTACGGAGGAATACTCCATTTCGCTTTGCTTTAACAAGGTTCGTAAAAACTGTGACAGGTTTAAAATTTGCGGAGCAGTATCCGCCGCCTGTTGTAATGCTTTAGCATAAATACCATTAAGTAGGTTAAATAACGTATGCGGATTTAAATTAGATTTTAAAGACTTAATTTCAAGCTTTAGTTTTGCCTCCTCAGCCTCTTTAAGTTTTTGGCGGTTACGTAAAATAAATGCAAATAAAATAACCAAAACATATAAATAAATACGACGAATGATAATATACTTTACAGGAGTTATTTGTTTTTTAGATTGTTGATTATAATGATCATCCTTAACCTGATTAAAACCTTGATTTTTAGGTTGTGTTTTATCACTTAAAAAATCGGATTGGCGCCGATGGTTCATTCTATAATGTCGGGCATGAACATCTTGCTCACGTATTACAGAAAATGAAAATACGGTTGTAGCGGTTAGTAGAGTAATTAATATTACAAAATAAATCCCATAGTGTTTTTTATTAAATACATGTGGAATTAGCCAAAAATAATTCAAGTAAAAAACCCCTAGCATTTTTGCTTGAAAAAAAACCTCAATTCCAGTTAAGGGATTATCAATAAAGCGCTGTATATCCGGAAAGGAATCTGAAACAATAAAAGGGATCAGCATAAATAAAATAGATCCCAATACATGAAGCACCATTGTAGTATGTGATTTCATATTCTAAAAATACGTTTAATCCAAATATATATTAATGCTTTAAAATTAAAACGTGTAGCACAAAACTGAATTACTTTTAAACCCCCAAATTTTCTGTAAAATCGCTCTACTTCGGGTATCATTGAACCTTCAAAATCCAAAAGTGTAAAATGTAAGGTTTTAAAATCGGTAATTGCCTTCCAAAACAAATTTGGCACAATTCCTTTAATGCCATCTGTAACATGCGCACCAAATACATACTGAGCTTTATTAAAATCGGTTTTAAAAAAAGCAAACGCAACAAGTTCAGAATGTGTATAGGCTGTATATAATATGCCCGAGTTAAACTGCCGATAAATTTCCATTAACGCCATGCACTGATGCGTTGAAAGTTTTAAACGCTTTTGTTTACTGTATTGCGCTAAAAGCGATTTAACCACCGTAACATTTTCATTTTGACGTATATGAACCAAATCGTAATTAAAATTTTGAATTGATCGTCGTAATTCAGAACTCATTTCTGACAATAAAACGGACACTTCCGATTTTAAATTTAAATGATACGTGTATTTAGGTGTAATTGTAAATTTAGACCACAGTAATGCCTGCATGTCTTGAAATTCAGTAGGAAATGTTAACTCGGTGTAGTCAGGTAACGTCTGAAATATTGTATTTGCAATAAGCTCAAAAATATCTTTATGTGTTCCAATACGGGTGGTGTTTTTTTCTGAAGCATTTATAAATTGAAGCCCAATATCCGGTAAACCGGGAGGTGTTATGCAAAACCGAATACCCCATTTGGAATAATGAAACATATACCAAAAACCAAAACATGAATGATCGTTTTGAAATAGACCGTAAATCTTAAAATGTTTTGATGAAAATAATTTAGTGTATGCTTTTAAATGGGATACTGTTGCAGTGCTAAATACTTCAGCGTTAGGAAATGCATCTAGACCTATAACCCTGACATACATATTCAGGAGGCATTAAAATTACGATGTTCGGTTTTATTTAATTCAACAGTTGTAAGTGTTTTAAAATAGGCTAATGTACGCTTTAACCCCTCCGCTCTTGAAATTGTGGGCTCCCAATGTAATATTGATTTTGCAATTGTAATATCCGGTTGACGTTGCTTGGGGTCATCGGCGGGTAAAGGCATTGAAATTAATTGGGTTTTAGCTTCCGTTAGTTTTAAAATTTCAAGTGCAAAATCTTTAATAGTAATTTCATCGGGGTTACCAATGTTAACCGGTAAATTGTAAGAACTGAATAATAGCCTGTAAATTCCTTCTATTAAATCATCAACATAACAAAAACTACGGGTTTGATGCCCATCACCAAACATGGTTAAATTTTCACCCCGTAACGCCTGACCTATAAATGCAGGAAGTACACGCCCATCATTAAGTCGCATACGAGGACCATACGTATTAAAAATTCGTACAATTCGGGTTTCCAACTGATGCACATTATTGTAGGCCATTGTTAATGCTTCCATAAAGCGTTTAGCTTCATCATAACATCCGCGGGGACCAACAGGATTTACATGTCCCCAATAGCTTTCTGGCTGTGGATGTATTTGAGGATCGCCATAAACTTCACTGGTAGAGGCTACCAGTACGCGCGCCCGTTTTGCTTTAGCTAATCCTAAAACATTGTGCGTTCCAAGCGATGATACTTTAAGCGTTTGTATAGGTATTTTTAAATAATCAATTGGACTTGCCGGAGATGCAAAGTGCAAAATGTAATCTAAAGGCCCTTCTAATGTAATGTGCTTAGACACATCATGCTGCACAAACGAAAACTGTGGATTATTAAAATGATGGTGTATGTTTTTTAAATCACCCGTTATTAAATTGTCCATTGCAATAACGGTATAGCCTTCACTTATAAAGCGGTCGCATAAATGTGATCCCAAAAAACCGGCTGCACCAGTTATTAAAACGCGTTTACTCATACTGCAGGAATTCCAATACCATAATACGTAAATCCTAATTTGCGCATTTCACGGGCATCATAGATGTTTCGTCCGTCAAAAATAACAGGATGTTTCATTGACTTGTACATCAATTTAAAATCAGGCGCGCGAAATTCGGGCCATTCGGTTACAATAACCAATGCATCCTTTTCACGTAAGGCTTTAAGGGGATCTGTTGCGTATTGTATAGATGAACCCAATATTTTTTTGGCCTCGTGCTCAGCTACAGGATCGTATGCGGTTACCACAACACCGCAGGCCAGTAACGCATTTATTATTACTAAACTGGGAGCCTCTCGCATATCATCTGTTTTGGGCTTAAACGACAGCCCCCAAAGTAAAATGTGTTTGCCTGATACATCCGCACCAAAATGGGTTTTGATTTTAGAAACCATACGTGCTTTTTGATCGTTATTTACTTGTTCAACAGCTTTTAAAATACGCATGGGATGGCCGTGCACATCTGCTGTTTGAATTAATGCTTGCACATCTTTTGGAAAGCAACTACCACCATAACCCAGTCCGGGATATATAAATTTAGAACCTATGCGGGGATCTGATCCTATACCTTTACGAACCAAATTTACATCTGCGCCAACCCGTTCGCATAAATTAGCTATATCGTTCATAAAACTGATTTTTGTAGCCAACATGGCATTAGCTGCATATTTAGTCATTTCGGCACTAGCAATATCCATAAACAGTATAGGATGCCCGTTTAAAACAAAGGGTTTGTAAAGTTTTTGAAACAGCGCGTCGGCCTGTGGACTGTCAGTACCTACAACAATGCGGTCAGGCTTCATAAAATCTTCAATTGCAGCACCCTCTTTTAAAAATTCAGGATTAGATGCTACAAACACATCAATGTGTTTTTGACGTTGCTGTAAAGCGTGTTGTAATTCCTTTTTAACACGTTGGGATGTACCTACAGGAACAGTTGATTTTGTAACCACTAATAATGGATTTTGCATGTATGTTCCAATACTGTGAGCAACTTGTAAAACATAGCTTAAATCTGCCGAACCGTCCTCGCCGGGCGGTGTACCAACAGCTATAAAAACCACTTCAGCATCTTTTATTCCAAATTCAAGTTGTGTGGTAAAATGCAATCGCTGTTTGCGTTGATTTCTGTGCACCAATTCTTCTAACCCGGGTTCATAAATTGGTAATATACCTTGTTTTAAATTGTCAATTTTTTCTTGAGACACATCAACACATGTTACGTCAGTACCCACTTCAGCAAAACAGGTTCCCGTAACCAATCCAACATACCCGGTACCCACAATACAAATTTTCATATGTTTAAATGTGTTTTTTAATACTTTTTATAAAATTGGATGAAATATAGTCTAGCATTTCTGAGGTCATTTCGGTATGAATTGGTAATGCTAAAACGCTTTTACACAAATTAACAGTAACCGGAAATTGTTCATCATTAACATCGGCTTGTAAATAGGCTTTTTGCTGATGTAAAGGAATGGGATAATAAATCATACTGGGTATACCGCATTCACTTAAATCTGCACGTATGGCATCGCGTTTTAAAGCGGGTACAGTTAGGGTATACTGATGAAATACATGCGTAGATTGGGGGTTTCGTTTTGGAATTTCAATACCGGAAATACCTGAAAATGCCTGATCGTAATAGGCTGCAACCGCTTGCCGGGCATGATTATACGCATTTAGATGTTTTAGTTTAATTTGTAAAATTGCCGCTTGCAACGTGTCTAAACGCGAATTAACTCCTAACATGTCGTGCACATATTGCACACGCTGCCCGTGATGTGCTATCATTTGAATAACACGGGCCAAATCTGCATCTTGTGTGTATAGGGCGCCACCGTCGCCATAACATCCTAAATTTTTACTCGGAAAAAACGATGTGCAGCCAATGTTTCCCATCGTTCCGGCTTTTTTAATTGGTCCGTTATTATAGGTATACGTGGCACCTAATGCCTGTGCATTATCTTCTATAATATATAAATTATGTAAATCGGCAATCGTATTTAGAGTTTCCATATCTGCACATTGCCCAAATAAATGCACCGGTACAATGGCACGTGTTTTAGGAGTTATGGCTTTTGCAACAAGCTCCGGATCAATAGTAAAGGTGTCCGGCTTTACATCTACTAATACCGGCTTTAAGCCCAGTAATCCAATAACCTCAGCCGTTGCAACATAAGTAAAATCAGCAGTTATAACTTCGTCGCCCGGTTTGAGTTGTAATGCCATCATGGCAATTTGCAATGCATCTGTACCGTTTGCACAGGGAATAACATGGGATCCGTCCAAATAACGTTCTAAATCAGATTTAAAACTTTTAACTTCAGGACCATTTATAAATGCAGTGTTTTGTATAACATTTTGAATTGCTGCATCAATTTCAGATTTAATTTTAATGTATTGACCCTTTAGGTCAACCATTTGTATGCCTTTCATTGGGGACTAAATTACAGAAAATGTTGAAAATGAGCATTTAAGATTATACTTGATAAAACCAACATTAAGTATACTTACTGATTTTTAACAAAAGCAATTCGTTAATTCTGAATTTTAAATGTATATTTGCGTCGCATAATTAACATTTAATTGACAAATACCAGTGCCATATTTGTTCAGGGTGCCTTTTTAAGACCTCATAATGTCCAATTATTGGAAGCTGTTGAAAACCGTGCAAATGTTTATTTACTGGGTAAACGTGTAATTGATATTATTTTTTCGCTTGTCATTTGTGTTTTTATTCTTTCATGGCTTTTACCCCTGTTAGCAATTTTAATAAAAATAGATTCTAAAGGACCTGTATTTTTTAGACAAAAACGCTCGGGCTTTCAGGGTAAAACGTTTGATTGTTTTAAATTACGCACCATGCGGCTTAATGCAAATTCTGACGACTTGCAGGCCGCCATTAACGATCCGCGAATTACCCGCATGGGCTCCTTTTTACGCATGTCTAATCTGGATGAGCTTCCGCAATTTATCAATGTTTTAATGGGAGACATGTCTATTGTGGGTCCCCGGCCGCACATGCTTAAAGACTCCTATAATTTTGCCGAAATTTTTCCGTCTTATTATAATCGGTATTTGGTAAAGCCAGGCATCTCTGGTCTTGCACAAATTAACGGATTTCGTGGCCCTACACCAAATACTCGTTCCATTTACAAACGTCTACAATGGGATTTATATTATGTAGAGCATGCTCATTTAGGCATGGATATCCGTATTATTTTACTAACCGCACTCGAAACCATTAGAGAAGCACTTAAAATAAAAATTGATAAAAAAATGCCTAGGGCCTAACAAAGGCAATTGGTAAATGTTCTCTTTTTAAATTTGTATTGTGCAACACATTGAACCGTTTTACCAATGGCTAAATATTTATCAAGCTAGTGAAGATCCCCGCTCGCCATTTTATGATCGGCAATACAGTGAATGTGACTACCAGCATACCATTTACAATTATGTAATCCATCCCCAGTGGGATGATATGGGCTCTGAAACTCTGTATCTTAAAATTTTATTTGTTGATTACTCAGAACACTATGCCATTATAGAACTACTTGGCGAATGGAATGATACCCTAAACAATGACATCATGCTTTTAAAACGTGAAATTATTGATGCATTGATACAAGAAGGCATATTGAAATTTATTTTAGTGGGTGAACATGTTTTTAATTTTCATTTTAGCGATGACAGTTATTACGAGGAATGGTTTGAGGATATTTCCAGTGAAGGCTGGATTTGTTTGGTAAATTTTCAAAGTCATGTACTAAATGAATTTAAACGTTACAGTTTAGATCAGTACATGATTTGCGGTGGACATTTGGATTCATTTAACTGGAGACGATTTTCACCCGGACAAACCTATGGGAATATAGTTTCTCAAATTCAAAAACGCCTTGCATGACATCTCAATCATTGTCTTCGTACATTCAATCCAACAGTATTCCTGAATCTGATCTGCTTCAAGAACTGTATTTACAAACACTAAGTGTACAACGTGGCGCACACATGATTTCCGGGCCCGAACAAGGTCGGTTTTTAAGCTGGATGAGTCAGTTAATTAAACCCAAAACCATTTTAGAATTGGGTACATTTACCGGATATTCAGCCCTGTGCTTGGCAGAAGGCCTTCAGCCAGATGGCAAACTATACACTCTTGAGCAGGATGAAATTGTATTATCTACTGCCAAGTCCTTTTTTAAAAGATCCGCATACGTAAATCAAATCATTCCACTACATGGTAAAATTTCAAACAGCCTAACAACATTGCATGAAACCTATGATCTCATTTTTATAGATGCTGATAAAAAAGAATATCAAAATTATGCCAAACAGCTTATCCCAAAACTTAAAACCGGCGGCCTTTTGATTTCAGATAATGTACTTTGGAAAGGCCGGGTTATAGATAAAGAACCAGATCGAATCGGTCACTATATGATAGACTACAATCATTTTTTAAATACCCATCCAGCACTAAAAGTATTTATTTTAAATATGCGTGATGGATTATCGCTGGCACAAAAAATATAAGCTATAGGTTTTGTATCTTCGTTGGCTATGATTGAACAGTTAGAGGCGCTTTGTAGAAAACATGATGACATGGCCCTTAAACTGGCTGACCCCAAGGTGCTTTCCGATTTAAAACAATTTAAAAAATTAAATCAGGAATATAAAGAACTGGATCAGATTGTTATTAAAATAAAGGAATACAAAAAAACACTTCAAGACATTAGCGGTGCTGAACAGGTTTTGCAAAACGAATCAGACAAAGAGTTTTTAGAACTGGCCAATCAAGAACTTGTACGTGCGCGCGAACATGAAGCATTGTTGGCAGAGGAGATTCGCTTACTTATGATTCCTAAAGACCCCGAAGATCAAAAAAATTGCGTAATGGAATTACGCGCCGGTACGGGGGGTGACGAAGCCTCTATTTTTGCAGGTAATTTATTTGAAATGTATTCGCGATTTTGTGAAAAAAAAGGTTTTTTGTTACAGGTGGTAGATTCTAGCGCTGGAACCATGGGCGGTTATAAAGAAATTATTTTTGACATTAAAGGCCAAGGAGCCTATGGGATTCTGAAATTTGAAAGCGGTGTACATCGTGTACAACGTGTACCTGCAACCGAAACACAAGGACGCGTCCATACGTCAGCAGCTTCAGTAGTAGTATTGCCAGAAGCCGAAGAATTTGATGTTGATATTCGTGAGGCTGACATTGAAATGCAAACGGCCCGAAGCGGTGGTGCCGGTGGGCAAAACGTAAACAAGGTAGAATCAAAAGTTATTTTAACCCATAAACCCAGTGGTATTGTTGTAATGTGCCAAACTGAACGTAACCAACTTGGAAATCGGGAAAAAGCGATGCAAATGTTGCGATCAAAAATATACGATTTAGAATATCAAAAACGTTTAAACGATGTTAGCCTTAAACGTAAAACCATGGTAAGTACGGGCGACCGGAGTGCTAAAATACGAACCTATAATTACCCCCAAAACCGTATCACAGACCATCGTATAAATTACACATTATATGATTTAAGTGGATTTGTTAACGGTGATATCCAAGAACTTATAGATAAGCTGCAGTTTGCTGAAAACTCAGAACGATTAAACGAAACCTCAAATTAAAATGAATTCACAAACACATGAAAAGTTACGTGATGCGCTTGGCCCAAAAGACTGGAATGATATAAAAGCTCAAAACAGCTGGCATATATTTAAAATAATGAGTGAGTTTGTGGAGGGATTTGAAAAAATGTCACGTATAGGGCCCTGTGTTTCAATTTTTGGCAGTGCACGCACCAAAACGACCAGCCCCTATTACTTACTTGCCGAGGACATTGCCTTTAAGCTTGTTCAACACGGTTATGGAATTATTTCTGGTGGCGGACCGGGTATTATGGAAGCAGCCAACAAAGGCGCTCAAAAAGGAAATGGAAAATCGGTTGGTCTTAATATACAGTTACCTTTTGAACAAAAACATAATGCCTATATAGACTCTGATAAGAACATCCATTTTGATTATTTTTTTGTTCGTAAAACCATTTTTTTAAAATATTCTCAGGGCTTTATCGCCTTACCGGGCGGGTTTGGCACCATGGATGAATTATTTGAATCGCTAACGCTTGTACAAACCAACAAAATTGCTCAGTTTCCTGTTGTTTTAGTTGGTAAAGCCTACTGGACCGGTTTACTTGAATGGATTAAAACTACCATGCTGCACGAAGAATATAACATCAGTTCAGAAGACTTAAAGTTATTTACATTGGTTGACACTGCCGACGAAGCTGTAAAGCAAATTGTAGATTTTTATACCACCTATTTATTAAAACCCAATTTTTAATATGACAACAAAACCTTACAAAGGATTTGGTACCAAGGCCATTCATGCAGGACAAGAACCTGATGCCACTACTGGAGCCGTTATGCCCCCCATTTACCAAACCAGTACATATGCCCAAGAGGCTCCGGGTGTTCATAAAGGGTATGCATACGCAAGAGGTAAAAATCCAACACGTGATGCGCTGCAACGTAATTTAGCGGCACTTGAAAATGGAAACCATGCTTTATGTTTCAGCTCGGGTATGGGAGCCATAGATGCTGTTCTTAAACTTTTAAAGCCAGGCGATGAAGTTATTACAGGAACAGATTTATACGGCGGCAGTTACCGTATGTTTAAACGCATATTTGAACCCTTTGGAATACGATTTCATTTTGTTGATTTAAACGATCCTCTAGCCGTAAGTTCTAAAATAAATAAACACACTAAACTTTTCTGGATTGAGACACCCACCAATCCCACCATGCAAATAATTGACATTAAACAATGTGCGGTTTTTGCAAAATCATGCAATGCCCTGCTTGCCGTAGATAATACATTTGCTTCACCCTATTTACAAAATCCTCTAGATTGGGGGGCTGATATTGTAATGCACAGTGCTACCAAATACTTGGGTGGGCACAGCGATGTAATAATGGGCGCTTTAATTGTTAACAATGCTGCATTATTTGAATCTTTGGCATTTATACAAAACAGTTGTGGCGCTACCCCAGGCCCCATGGACAGTTTTTTAGTTTTAAGGGGTATTAAAACCTTGCATCTGCGTATGAAACAGCATTGCGAAAACGGTGCTTTAGTGGCCCGTTTTTTAAAACAGCACAACGCTATTGAACGGGTATATTGGCCAGGATTTGAGGATCATCCGGGTTACGCAATTGCGCGTAATCAAATGAGCGACTATGGAGGCATGATTTCTGTTGTTTTAAAAAACGCTTCTACAGAAAAAACCTATAAAATTGCTTCGTCATTTAAGGTTTTTACACTGGCTGAAAGCTTAGGCGGGGTTGAATCATTGGTAAATCATCCGGCTACGATGACCCACGCATCAATACCATTTGAAGAACGTCAAAAGGCTGGTGTAGTTGATAACCTTTTGCGTTTAAGTGTAGGGATTGAAGATGCCGACGATTTGATTTCTGATTTAGAACAAGCGCTTGCTTAAAATACCTAATGTAAATTTTGGTATGATTTAACTAAATTTTTTACAGTATAATCAGTACTACCTATAACCTAATATAGGCAGCAACCTGTTAATATACCGTTTGACGTAAATAATTTAACAGGCTTATAATAATTATAAAAAAATATACCAAAATAAGCACTGTTTTGGTACTTTTGCACAAATAATTCTATGGCATTTGATATTGAAATGATTCGCAAGGTATACGAGCGTATGCCTGCTAAAATTGATGCTGCGCGCAATGCATTAAAGCGTCCCTTAACTCTGGCTGAAAAAATACTATACACACATTTGGATTCGGAAATGCCACTTATTTCCTATACCCGCGGAAATTCATATGTGGATTTTAGACCTGATCGCGTAGCGATGCAGGACGCAACCGCACAGATGGCTTTACTACAGTTTATGCAAGCCGGTCGTCCCAAAGTTGCGGTACCTTCAACCGTTCATTGCGATCATTTAATAACCGCACGAAAGGGAGCATCTGCAGATCTTGAATTTGCCCAACAAGAAAGCCGCGAAGTTTATGATTTTTTATCATCAGTATCTAATAAATACGGTATTGGATTTTGGAAACCGGGTGCAGGTATCATTCATCAAGTTGTACTTGAAAATTATGCTTTTCCCGGCGGCATGATGATTGGAACCGATTCGCATACAGTTAATGCTGGAGGTTTAGGTATGATTGCCATTGGGGTTGGAGGCGCCGATGCCTGCGACGTAATGGCGGGACTTCCCTGGGAACTTAAAATGCCTAAATTAATAGGCGTTCATCTAAAAGGTACATTAAACGGATGGGCAAGTCCTAAAGACGTTATTTTAAAAGTTGCCGGTTTGTTAACGGTAAAAGGTGGTACAGATAAAATTATTGAATATTTTGGTTCGGGTGCAGAGCATATGAGTTGTACAGGAAAAGGCACTATTTGTAATATGGGTGCAGAGGTTGGCGCAACCACTTCTACTTTTTCATACGATGCCAGTATGAGTCGTTATTTAAAAGCAACCGGACGTGCCGAGGTTGCTGCACTTGCAGATAAAATAAAAACACATTTATGCGGAGACCCAGAAGTATATCAAAATCCAAACCTGTACTTTGATGAGGTTATTGAAATTGATTTGTCAACTTTGGAACCACATGTAAACGGTCCATTTACCCCCGATTTAGCCACACCCATATCGCAACTTAAAACGCTTGCTGAAAAAAACCAATGGCCTTTAAAAGTTGAGGCCGGCTTAATTGGTTCATGTACCAATTCTTCATACGAAGATATTTCAAGAGCAGTTTCTTTAGCAAAACAAGTTTCTGAAAAAAAACTCACTTCTAAGGCTGAGTTTATGATTAACCCTGGGTCTGAACAAATTCGTTATACCATTAAACGTGATGGCTTTTTAGATGTTTTTGATAAAATAGGTGCCACTGTGTTTACTAACGCATGCGGACCCTGTATTGGGATGTGGGATCGCATGGGAGCTGAAAAACAGGAAAAAAATACCATCGTACATTCTTTTAATCGCAATTTTGCCAAGCGTGCCGATGGAAACCCCAATACCTATGCTTTTGTTGCCTCACCTGAAATTGTAACTGCATTAGCTATTGCGGGTGATTTAGGTTTTAATCCATTACAAGACACCCTTATAAATGCTGAAGGCAAAGCTGTTAAACTGGATCCGCCAACAGGACATGAATTGCCACCACAAGGATTTTCAGTTGAAGATTCCGGCTACCAGGCACCTGCTGAAGATGGTTCATCACTACGCGTAAACGTTAATCCCCATTCAGATCGTTTACAGTTATTAGATCCGTTTACACCCTGGGACGGTAATGATTTTAAAGACCTGGTTATTTTAATAAAAGCTAAGGGTAAATGTACAACCGATCATATTTCTATGGCAGGTCCCTGGTTAAAATACCGTGGACACTTAGATAATATTTCTAATAACCTTTTAATTGGCGCTATTAATGCGTTCAACCAAAAAGCTGATACTGTTAAAAATCAAATTACCGGTACCTATAATTCTGTTCCAAAAGTGCAACGTGATTATAAAAATCAAGGCATTGGCAGTATTGTAATTGGTGATGAAAATTATGGCGAAGGCTCATCTCGCGAACATGCTGCTATGGAGCCTCGGCACTTGGGAGTAAAGGTGGTACTAGTAAAATCATTTGCACGTATACACGAAACCAATTTAAAAAAACAAGGTATGCTGGCATTAACTTTTGCCAATCCATCAGATTACGATAAAATTTTAGAAAATGATCGATTATCCGTTGTAGGTTTAAAAACAATGAAACCCGGTACTATGTTAAAAATTGAACTTAAACATGAATCTGGAATTACAGAATTAATTGAAGTGAATCACAGTTATAACGCGCAACAAATTGAATGGTTTAAAGCCGGCGGCGCATTAAATATTATACGCGCTTCCGTTAATCAGAAATAAAAAAATATGAAAATTTTAGTAGCCATTAGCCACGTTCCTGATACCACGGCAAAAATTCAATTTTCTGCTGATAAAAGCACGTTTCAATCTCAGGGTATTACATACATAATAAATCCATACGATGAATGGTACGCTCTTGTTCGTGCAATTGAACTTAAAGAACAGGGAAAAGCCTCACACGTAACTTTAATACATGTAGGCCTTGCCGATGCAGAAGCTACGCTTAGAAAAGGATTGGCTTTAGGTGCTGACGATGCTGTTCGAATTGACATTAATGCTGCCGATACGTTTGAAGTTGCTTTTCAAATAGCGGAATTTGCACGGTCACAACAATTTGACATAATTTTAACCGGCAAGGAAACCATACAATATAACAGTTCTGCTGTAGGTGGTATTTTAGCCGGCATATTAGATTTACCATTTGTAAGTTATGCATGTAAGCTTGAGCTTACCTCTGCCTCTACCCTGCAACTTGAAGCTGAAATAGATGGAGGCACGCAGGTATTAGAATGTTCAATGCCAGCGGTAATTAGTTGTGCCAAGGGTATGGCTGAACAACGTATTCCCAATATGCGTGGCATAATGGCAGCCCGATCAAAACCATTACAGGTATTGACTCCACAGAATCATACAGAAAAAGGTAAAACCATTACCTATGAATTAAATCCGGGACGTTCTGCATGCCAGTATTTTACAGAAGATCAGATGGATGAACTTGTATCACTTTTACACACTCAAGCTAAAGTAATTTAATATGGCCATTTTAGTTTATACCGATATTCGAAATAACACCGTTAAAAAAAATGCACTTGAAAGTATTCAATTTGCACGCGCATGTGCAGATCAATGTAATACTGCGGTTCATGTAATTACTGGAAAAATTGAACAAAATACACATGGTGTATTACAATCTGCAGGTGCCCACCGTGTTTTAGAATGTGAAGCTTTAGAGTCCTACACTGATGTTAATGGCATCTCAGAAGCAATGGCTTCATATATATTATCACAAGGAATTCAACATATTGTTTTTAGTTATGATTATACCGGTAAAGCGCTGGCGCCAATTTTAGCAGGGCGATTAAATGCAGGTTTAATTACAGGCATAACCCATATTCCTGTTTTTAAACCAGATGGCATTGAGGCCGTAAAAACCATTTTTGGAGGTAAAGCCTCTGCAACGTATGTGCTTAAATCTGAAATTCGTATTTTATCAGTTCTGCCCAATAGTATTAGCTTTACGCAATTTGAAAATTCAGAAATACAACACGAGCATTTACTTTTGAAACTTCCGCTTGCCAAAGTAAAGCGTATAGAAGTAAAACAAAACAATTCCGGAGCCATGGCTCCCTTACCGGAAGCTGAACTTGTGGTTAGTGCAGGCCGCGGATTAAAAGGACCCGAACACTGGGGTATAATTGAAGATTTAGCAAAAGTTATTGGTGCTACAACTGCATGCTCGCGCCCGGTTGCCGATATGCATTGGAGACCGCATCATGAACATGTGGGACAAACCGGTATTGCCATACGTCCAAACTTGTATATAGCTATTGGAATTTCCGGTGCCATTCAGCACTTGGCCGGAGTAAACGGTAGCAAAACCATAGTAGTAATAAATACAGATAAAGACGCGCCGTTTTTTAAATCTGCAGACTTTGGTGTAATTGGCGATGCATTTACAGTAGTTCCAAAACTTACAGAGGCCATTAACCGATTTAAAAACAGCAATTCTTAATGTCCAAGGTACGTTTAGATGTTATAGGCTTATCGTATAGCCAAAATAATCAAAATGGTACCTATGCTTTGGTTTTAGCAGAATCTGGAGGCACACGACGTTTACCCATTATTATTGGAGGATATGAAGCTCAGGCTATTGCCATTGCATTAGAAAAAATGGAACCTACCCGTCCCCTTACGCATGATTTGTTTAAAGACTTTGCAGACCGTTTTTCAATTGCATTAAATGAAGTTTTTATACACCATTTATCTGAGGGTGTATTTTATGCCAAATTAATTTGTCAATTTGAAACTACTACACAAGAAATTGACGCGCGTACAAGTGATGCCATTGCATTGGCCGTTCGCTTTTTATGCCCCATTTATACCACAGAAACCATTTTATTAAAAGCAGGAATAGTTTTTGAAGAAAAACAAAATGAAGACTCTGACAGCGATACGCAAGATAGTCACCAAACTGAAACTAAAGAACCCTCCTTACAAAATAAAAGCACAGAAGAATTAACAGATTTACTTAAAGAAGCGCTTGATGAGGAACAGTATGAAACCGCATCGCGAATACGTGATATCTTAAATCAACGCAAAAAGTCTTAAGCCACAGGCTTAAGAGCCTTTTGAAAATTTACCAGTGCATTAACTTTTTCAGCATATCCAAGTTTTTCATATGATACAATAAGCTGTTCAATGCATTTATAAACCATAGTTACATAATCACAAGGTTTATAGTGCTTGAGTTGCGGCTTTAACTCCTGCTGCTTTAAGAACTGATCTATGTCTTTTTGTTGAAAAATTAAACCTTTACTAAAGGGGTTTATAAAAAATAATATGTCTTTTTGAAAATTACCTTGATCGGCTTCCAAATGATTTGCAAAATCATTGAGATATGCCAAAATAAAATGCTGTGGTAAATTAATGCCATACACTGGAACTTTAAGTTCCTGAGCAATGTGAAGATACAAGGCACTTAATAGTATGGGATTGCCTTTTTTTGATTCCAACACATGGTTTATAAATGAATTTTGTGGTGCATGATAATTAGAAATATTACCTGAAAACTGATGAACTTCAAATAATACATGATTTATAGCCTGAACTTTTTCAAGTGCAGTCATATCATCATGCAGTTCCATCCAAACCTCCTGTTTAAGTTTATGAATAGATTCCAAAATCAAATGTTCATTCAAATCCGGATATTGAAAACGGGCAACTAAAATAAGCCCTTCCAATAAGTGCTCAGAACGCTCAACCGACCATAAATGCAAAGCCTTTGAAATAACTTCTTCTTGAATGGATTGAATAATAGCTTCTATACGGCGTTGCATCAACACATCAAAACTATTTTCCCAAGCCGTTTCAAGATGAGGAAGAACCGGCGGACCCAATACTACAAAACGGTGTTTTACTTCATTATATATTGTTTCATCCGGGTCATCTAAAAGGGTAAGTAATGCTAAAATTTCTTTTAGGTTAGGCTCCTGTTTACGCTTAGTGCTCATTATTACAAATGTAAATGGAAGCCAATGCTTTAAAATCTGAACCCCAATGAGTTCTCAACAAATAATTTGTTTATAGGTATAAACAGCGAGGTATTGAAAACCCTTAGGGGTGATTAACCGTGAAAGTTTTTTGAAGTATTTGATTTCCTAGATTAAACCTTACCACATATACACCTTGTGGCCAATCTGCAGTATTAACATTAAGCTTTCCGATACTAAAACACGTATGAAATACCGACTGGCCCAAAGCATTAAAAATTTCAATGTTACAAGCGCCACTGCTTTCAATTGAAATTACAAATTGATCATTTACCGGATTGGGAACTATCTTAACCCGTGAGGCCTCAATACTATTAACAGATTCAAAATTACCACAATCGTAAATATCCAATGTTTGAGTAGTTTGATCCGAACCTGAAGCATTAGTTGCATTAAGCGTTATTGTATAAAAACCCGGCTGAGAAGGTAAAATACTGGGGGTGGCAACCGTATTAGAAGGTACAAACTGAGCCCCTTGCGATGGAAGTATGGTCCATAAGTAACTGGGGCCTGGTGTACCTGTTGTTTGATTTTGAAGCGTTACAATACTGTCTAAACAACTTTCATTAGTAACTGAAAATGCAGCCTGGGGTGCGGCTGGAGGTAAATTACATAATGAATTAGAACTTGCCGTTAAAGAAATCCGTAAGGGACTTGTAGCCATTGCCGTTTGCATTCGTAAGCGCTGATCGGGTGTAAACATATAACAACTGGGATCATCAACATAATCCATAAAATTCATAAACATATCCCCATTACTGGCACTCGTGCAAACCCCTAAATGACATGGATAACTGGGTGCTCCATAATTTTGACCAAATTGCCCACCAGCAAATCCTCCTCGCTGCGGCGGTGTATCGGTACAAAAATCGGTAGCATTGCAGTCACCACTTGGATTGTTATTACCATCACCTCCAATGTGACGCAACCCTAACCAGTGTCCAATTTCATGACTTGCCGTTCTGCCCTTATTATAAGGGGATTGTAAAGTCCCTGTAGATCCAAAAGAACGTGCCCACACCCAAACTCCATCATTTATGGAAGATCCTACTCCACTTAAACCGCTTAAAGGTGTACCCGGAGGAAATGTTGCGTAACCTAAAATACCGATATTAACATTCACATCCGAAACCCAAATATTAAGATACCGTGTAGGATCCCAAATGGTTGCTGGTTTTATAGTACCATTCATAAGATTCATAAAAGCCGCTATACTATTTGGGCTAGTTGGATTGGTCCATCCATTAGCCACATAGCTAATCCTATGAATACCAGGCTCAGTAAGCGGTAATCCCTGGGGGTCAAGCTGTGCAAGACAAAAACTGATATTGGTATTGGCTGCACCAATAGCAGAAAATGCAGTAGCAGCAAGTTGATTAACATTTAATCCGGTACCAGCAAAATCAGCATTTAAAACATTGATTTGAGAATTAATTTGATTTTGACTAATGTTGGGATAAGTACCCACAGGTGTTGTTGTTGCACCGAAAATCACATGAACTACTACCGGTATAACATAATTTGCCTGATTTTTACCCTGCAATAATTTAAAAGCTTCAACCTGTTCGTTAAACCAACTATTCCAACGGGCATCGGGTTGCTCGCTGGCGCATCCTCGATTATTTATTAAATCGGATTGTTTAAATATTAACTCTTGTGATACTAATGTATGCGTAAAAATTACGCCTGCTAATAAAAAATACTTAAAGTACATAGATTGATTAATTACGAATTTAAAAAAGGATACCGATAATCTGTAGGCGGCACAAAGGTTTCTTTTATGGTTCGGGGAGAAACCCAGCGCAATAAATTAATTTTTGCTCCGGCCTTATCATTGGTTCCGCTTCCTCGGGCACCACCAAATGGTTGTTGTCCAACAACAGCACCTGTGCATTTATCGTTTATGTAAAAATTACCTGCAGCATGTTCAAGGCATTGTGTAGCCTTTACAATGGCTTCACGATCTTGGCTTAAAATAGATCCGGTTAATGCGTAATTAGACGTGGAGTCAATTAGCTTAAGTGTTGATTCAAATTCAGAATCTTGATAAATATAAATTGTTAGCACAGGTCCAAATAACTCTTCACACATCGTTACATAATTGGGGTTTCGAGTTACTAAAACCGTAGGCTCAACATAATACCCACAACGTTTATCACAATTACCCCCATATATCAAATCTACATCAGAATCCATTCGAGCCTGATCAATTGATGATTTCAGTTTGTCAAAACTTTTTTCATCAATAACAGCATTTATAAAATTGCTAAAGTCTTCTGTAGGACCCATTTTCATGGTTTTTAAATCTGCTAATAGCAAATCTTTAACCTTAGGCCAGATAGTAGATGGTATGTAAGCCCTGGATGCAGCAGAACATTTTTGACCTTGGTATTCAAATGCACCCCGTGATAATGCAACCGATACCATTTCAGGTTCAGCTGATGGATGTGCGATTATAAAGTCTTTTCCACCGGTTTCTCCAACAATTCGCGGGTACGATTTGTAGCGGTGAATATTATTGCCAATAGACTTCCAAATGTCTTGAAACACGGCCGTTGAACCAGTAAAATGTATCCCCGCAAAATCAGGATGTGAAAAAATAACATCTGCGGCATCAGGTCCACTGGGATAAATAAGGTTTATAACACCATCGGGTACTCCGGCTTTTTTAAAAATTTCCATAAGTACGTGTGCACTGTAAACCTGAGTGTTACTTGGTTTCCATACTACAACATTACCCATTAGTGCACATGAGGTGGGTAAGTTTCCGGCAATGGCTGTAAAATTAAATGGTGTTAAAGCATATACAAATCCTTCTAGTGGGCGCCACTCCATACGATTCCAAACACCAGGCGATGATTCGGGTTGTTCGGAATATATTTGAGTCATAAAGTACACGTTAAACCTTAAAAAATCAATAATCTCGCAAGCACTGTCAATTTCTGCCTGGTAGGCATTTTTACTTTGACCCAGCATGGTAGCTGCATTTAATCGGCTCCGGTAAGGGCCGGCAATAAGTTCAGCAGCCTTTAAAAAAATGGAGGCCCGGTGCTCCCAAGGCATATGAGCCCATGATGCTTTAGCAGATAAAGCTGCATTTATAGCTTCATTAACATGTGTTTTTGAACTTTTGTGAAAGTACCCTAAGGTATGTTGATGATCATGCGGTGGTGCCATGCGAATGCGTTCCCCACTTCGCACTTCGGTTCCGCCAATATACATTGGAATATCAAGTTCAACCGCTCGTAAAGCACTTAATGTATCTTGTAATTCTTTGCGTTCCGAAGTACCGGGCGCATATGATTTTACCGGTTCATTTTTAGGAACTGGTGTATTAAAAAAACCTGTAGCCATAGTAGCTACAAATATACTATTAAGCATCGTATTGAATTGAATAGCTGATATGTTGCTATAAACTTGTAATTAATGGCGATACCAAAAATATACCTTTAAAATAAACGTGTAACTTCTGCTATATTTTGCTAATTTTGAACACATTAGAATGCCTACCTCAAGGTTTTACATGAAGTTGTTTTTTGTAATACAATGTATTACATTTTATTCCTTAATCTATTCTCAAACGGCTCTTACATATACATTTACAAACTGCGGCGCCACCGGACAAAACGGACCAACACAAGCTCAAATAAATTCTGGATACAGTGGACAAAACCCGCTCAATACATACGTTATATCGCTTTCAGGAATTCAGCAATGGACTGTACCTATAACCAGTGTATACCGAATAACTGCTTATGGTGCGCAAGGTGGAGCTGGTGCCAGCACTAGTGGTGGATTAGGAGCCTCTATCCGAGGAGATTTTACTTTAACGGCAGGCACAGTCGTTAACTTAATCGTTGGGCAATCGGGTAGCTCATTTACTAATGGACTTGGTGGCGGAGGCGGAGGAAGTTTTGTTTGGTTGCCTAATAACTTAAATCAATTACTTATTGCAGCAGGTGGTGGGGGCGGACGATCAACCAATACAGGCGCAACCGAGAGTTTTGCGGGTGTTGGAAATTCAAGTACATTATCAACCAATCCAACAAACGGTTCGGGTTCGGGTTTGGGAGGAATAAATGGTAATCCGGAATGGCAAGCACGTATCCTGGAGGCGGTGGTGGTGCTGGATGGTTTTCAAATGGCACCAACGGTGGAAATGGAAATATAAATGAAGGTAATGGTGGTACCGGTGGCATTTCACCTTTAGCAGCTTTAAATCCTGGAAAGGGCGGCATTGGTTATAATTATTGTGGCGCTGTAAATGTTTACGGGGGATTTGGCGGCGGCGGTGCAGGCTCTGGTTGCAGTGGATCTAGTGGCGGTGCTGGGGGTTATAATGGCGGCGGTGGCGGAAATGGATGGAATGGTGGTACCTGGTGCTCTGGTGGTGGAGGTGGTTCGTATAATTCTGGTGCAAATATTCAAAATTTAAGTGGCGTCCGTTCAGGGCATGGCCTAATTTTAGTACAAATCTTATGCAACACACCTGCACTTCCTGTTTTAGGTAATACACCTACTGCATTAAACATTTGTCCCTCAAATTCAATAAACTTAACGGCTAATACCACAGGCACCATTAATTGGTATAGTTCACTTAATTCAACAACTAGTATAGGTACAGGTTCGAGTTTAATTACACCCACATTAAATACAGGCACTTATACCTATTATGTTGCTGGTAGTACAAATACTTGTTTACCCACTGAAGGTCCCAGATTAGCAATAACTGTTAGTGTACATCCAAATCCCACAATTTCCATAACTGGTGCATCTACTTTATGTTCAGGCCAAACCGTTACTCTACAAGCCAATGGTTTAAACACTTATTCATGGTCTACTGGCTCTAATTCAAACTCAATTATCATAACTCCAAGTGTATCAACAAACTATTCACTTAATGGTTACTCCGCTGAAAATTGCTCTGCTACACCAATAATTTATCCTGTTACTGTATATAGTTTGCCTCTGGTAACTATAAGTGGTACCAATGCAACCTGTTCGGGAACCCAAATAAGTTTATCTGCTAATGGTGCAAATACTTATACATGGTCAAATAATATAGTTGGTTCAAGTATTACCATTACGCCCACATTAAATAGCACTTATAGTGTTAATGGTACTGATAATAATGGATGCATTGGTGCCAGTAATCCATTTCAAATTACAACATATTCAAATCCTTTAATTAGTGCAACCAGTGGAAGTATTTGCCCCGGGCAAATATACACCATTAGTACTACTGGAGCGCACACATATACACTCAACGGCACAGGTATTTGTACGGGCATCAATTGTAATTTTACTGTAAGTCCTAATAGTTCTTCTATATATTCCATTTCAGGCAGCTCAATTTGGGGTTGCACAAGCAGTGTTGTTGAATCAACCGTTACTTTATATTCACTACCTAATATTTCTATCAGCGGTACCAATGCATTGTGTTCGGGTCAGAGTATTAATTTAACAGCATCGGGTGCTAATACATACACTTGGAGTACAGGTTCCAATTCTACAGGAATTTCTGTTTCACCTACCTCTAATATTACCTATACACTAAGTGGTACTAATTCTTTTGGTTGTACCGGTAATACGGCATCGTTAGCGGTAACGGTAAATCCTTTACCAACGGTAAGCATCAGCGGTACTACAGCCTTATGTACGGGTCAGAGTATTAATTTAACAGCATCGGGTGCTAATACATACACCTGGAGCACTAATAGTAACTTAAGTAGTATATCGGTAGCACCTACATCCAATACAACGTATACATTAATAGGTCGCAGCACAGCGGGTTGTTTAAGTGCAGCCGCAGCATCGTTAGCTGTAACAGTATACAGTTTACCGGTAGTAAGCATAACGGGAACCAACGCGTTGTGTTCGGGCCAAAGTATTAATTTAACAGCTTCAGGCGCCAATACATATACCTGGAGTACCAGCAGTAATCTTAATAGCATTTCAGTAGCACCCTTATCCAATATTACCTATACATTAAACGGAACCAGTACAGCGGGTTGTATAAGTGCAGCAGCAGCATCTTTAGCCGTAACTGTTAATACTTTACCTGTAGTAAGTATAAGCGGTACAAATGCTTTGTGTACAGGCCAAACCATAACATTAACAGCCATTGGTGCAACCTCATATTCATGGAACCATGGTCCTTTAACGGCTACATGTGCTGTAAATCCCATTAGTAATTCCAGTTTTGTTGTTACTGGTAAAACATCATTAGGATGTACCAGTGCACCAGCAACCATTGCCATAAGCGTTTTTAGTTTACCTATAGTTTCAATAAACGGCGCATCCACATTATGTGCTGGAGATAACTTAACATTAACAGCAAACGGAGCTAACACATATACTTGGTTTAATGGCAGCAATTCAAGTTCCTTAATATTAAGCCCGCCTTCTAATACCTTATTTACATTAAATGGTACCAGTAGTAATGGTTGTCAAAACTTAAATACCAGTACACTTTCTGTAAGCGTATTTAATCGACCCAATATAACAATTACAGGTACAAATGCTTTATGCTCCGGACAAACTATTAATTTAACAGCAAACGGGGCTAATTCATATACGTGGAGCACAGGAAGTAATTTTAATTCTATTACAATAAGTCCTACTATTAATACTACATACAGTGTTAGTGGAACAAACACGCTGGGTTGTACGTCTAATTCACTTGCTGTTTTGGCTGTAAACGTATACAGTTTACCAATAGTAAGTATAGCAGGTACCAATACCATATGTTTTGGTCAATTAGCACAATTAACTGCTGCCGGTGCAAATTCATATACCTGGAGTAATGGCGCAAACACAAATAGTATATATGTGTCACCAATTGCTAATTTCACCTATGGGGTAATAGGATCCAATCTTAATGGATGTTTGAGTCCAACTGTTGTACAATCTATAAGCGTATATTCTTTGCCAATAATTATTGCAAGTGCAAGTAGCCCTTCTATTTGTTCTGGCGGAAGTGTAACTTTAAATGCTACGGGCGCATCGAGTTATACGTGGAATATTTCTCCATTTAATCCCATTACCATAAGCCCTGTAAATACTGCTACGTATACTGTTGCAGGTACAAGTCCATTAGGATGTTTATCGCAAAATACTGCAGCGGTTAGTGTTAGTGTATTTGTTACACCATCCGTTACTGCCGGCATAAGCAACAGCCTCGTTTGTTTTGGAAGATTGGTAAGTCTACAAGCCAACGGCGCCGCAAGTTATACATGGAATCCATCGCAACTTACTAATGTTCCCTTTACAGCCACGTCTTCGGTCCAATATACCTTAACAGGCTCAAGTATAGCCGGATGCACAAACACTAATTTAGCCACGGTAAATTTAAGCGTGATGAGTTTGCCTAATGTTCAAATATTTGGTGATTCAGCATTTTGCTTTGGTACTACTTCAACTTTAAGTGCCAATGGCGCCAATACCTATACCTGGAACACCGGTTCAAATTTAAATAGCATAAGTATTACCCCAAGTATTACAAGCACTTATACATTAATTGGTACTGCTTTAAATACCTGTAGTAATATAGCAGTAAAACAAATTACTGTTTTTCCATTGCCAACTGTTAGTGCCAGTATTTCAAAATCGGTTATTTGTTTTGGTGACACGGTAATGTTAAGTGGCAGTGGTGCCAACACGTATTCATGGACAGGCGGAGCGGGTTCGGGTGGAACCTTAATTCCCACGGCAACATCCAGTTACAGCCTCACCGGTTATAGTATTTCCGGATGCTCGAGCACAAATGTTGCTGTAGTTTCTGTTACTGTAAACACATTACCAATAATAACAACCGGTATTTCAAATCCATCGGTGTGTTTAGGACAAACTACCAGTATATACGCCAATGGAGCCAATTCATATACTTGGTCCAACGGCGTTTTAAATGGAGTTGCATTTATTCCAACTGCAAGTGCTGTATTTACTGTAATAGGTACCGATGCAAACGGTTGCACCAATTTGGCAATTCAAAACATAACGGTTCATCCCGTACCCAATTTAAGTATTGCAGCTAGCTCGTATTCGGTATGTGAAGGTAAGCAGGTAACATTAATTGGTCAGGGTGCAAATACGTTTACATGGAGCAGTGGTATAAGCAATGGTGTTGCATTTACCCCATCCGTTACAAGCAGCTATACTTTAAATGGTTCTTTTAATACAGGCTGTAGCAATACTATTAGCCCTGTTGTAACCGTTTCAGTATTTGGATTACCTGATATAACTATATCAACTGAAAAACCGGGAATTTGTCCTGCGGACTCAACAGAATTATTTTACACGGGTGCTGAAACCTATACTTGGATTCCCCCATTAGGACCTGGTAATTTTATAAAACCTAAAATTTCAACTTCCTATACGGTTTTTGGAACTGATTTATGGGGCTGTCAAAATACCTCCAGTGTTTTAATTACAGTACATCCCCTACCTACCCTTCAAATTAGTACTACCAATTCTATGGCCTGTATTGGGGAACAGGTAACGTTAAAGGCAACGGGTGCACAAACGTATACCTGGAATGCTTCACTTGTAAATTCTGAATACTTGTTTACAGCAACCACAAATACACAGTTTACGCTTTACGGAAGTAATGTGTTTGGCTGCCTCGACACTACCTCATATAATCAAAACATACAATCCTGTTCGGTTGCTCTTTTAGCAGATTTAAGTAAATCCGATGTAAGCTGTGAAAGCCGCAACGATGCGTCCATTCAGGTAAATAGTACAATACAGCCACGAATTCCAACAACACAGTACCGCATTAAATACAAATGGCTTGGTACAAATCAATGTACAAGCGAGGAATGTACCACAATAAACGCACTTGCAAAAGGAAACTATACCTTGCTCATGATTGTTACTTCAACTGTTAATGCCCATTATCAAAGAACAGATACACTTGTTAAAACAATTACAATTAATGACGAAAATCCACCATGTAACTTACAACCTTATCATGGTATAACTGCAGACTTTAATGCAACTAATGATTATTTTCACATAGATAATATTGATGTTTATCCTAATAACAGTGTAGAAATATACAACCGCTGGGGTGAGCGCATTAAACGCATACCATATTATAACAACACCACCAACATTTGGCCTTCACCCGATGAAATTGGTGATTTACAATCGGGAACGTATTTCTATATTATATTTACAGGAGATCCCCGTGTAAATAACCTTCGTGGATGGATTGAACTTTTAAAATAAAACGTATGAAATTTTTTATAGACACCGCTAATTTACATCACATTCAAGAAGCACAACATTTAGGTGTTTTAGATGGGGTTACAACAAATCCTTCCTTAATGGCAAAGGAGGGCATAAAAGGCCATGATGCTATTTTAAACCATTATAAAGCCATTTGTAATATTAGCACTGGAGATGTCAGTGCAGAGGTGCTCTCAACGGAATATGAGTCCATGATACAGGAAGGTACTGAACTTTCAAAACTGCATCCCCGTATAGTAGTAAAAATTCCTATGATTCAGGATGGCATCCGTGCAATCCGTTATTTTAGCGAACGGCAAATAAAAACCAATTGCACTTTGGTGTTTTCTTCCGGACAAGCCTTGCTTGCCGCTAAAGCAGGTGCTACGTATGTGTCTCCATTTGTTGGAAGACTGGACGATGTTAGCACAAATGGCATGGATCTTATTCGTGATATACGTTTGATTTACAACAACTTTCATTTTAAAACTCAAATTTTAGCAGCCAGTATTCGTCATCCCATGCATATAATTGATTGTGCCAAAAATGGTGCTGATGTTGCCACATGCCCCCTATCAGCAATATTAGCCCTTTTAAATCATCCGCTAACTGACAAGGGTTTGGCTCAGTTTATTGCAGATGCAAAGAAAATGTAAGATTTCATATTTTTTTGTATCTTTGCGTTTCGAAATTAAAATATAGTAATATGTACCTAACATCACAAGTAAAACAAGATTTATTTAAAAAACACGGAGGTTCTGAGAAAAACACAGGCAGTTCTGAATCTCAAATTGCTCTTTTTACACACCGCATAGACCACCTTACGAATCACTTAAAAAGTAATAAAAAAGATTTTGGTACGCAACGTGCATTACTTAACCTGGTTGGAAAACGCCGCGCATTGCTTGATTATTTAAAAAAATCGGATTTAATGCGATACCGTGCAATTATTAAAACATTAGATATACGTAAATAATTTCTATTGGCATTTAAGGGGGGCATTTCGGTATACGAAATGCCTTTTTTATTAAAAATACAAATACATAACATAAACATCCGGGAACGGCTCGGACATAAACTCAAAAACAATGATACACGCAATCACACACGAATTTGAACTTAACGACGGACGTAAAATAACTTTAGAAACTGGGAAATTAGCCAAACAAGCCGATGGTGCTGTTGTTGTGCGTCTCGGTGATACCATGATTTTAGCTACCGTTGTAAGCAATAAAGACGCTAAAGAAGGGGTTGACTTTTTACCCTTAACCGTTGATTATCAAGAAAAATTTGCATCTGCCGGTAGAATTCCTGGTGGTTTTTTTAAACGTGAGGCCAAACTTTCCGATTATGAAATTTTAATCAGCCGTATTGTTGATAGAGCCTTGCGCCCACAGTTTCCTGAAGATTATCACGCGGATACGCAAATAATGTTATCGTTGATTTCAACCGATAAAGAAAACATGCCCGATGCATTAGTTGGATTAGCGGCTTCTGCAGCACTTGCGGTTAGTGATATTCCATTTAACGGCCCCATCAGTGAAGTTCGGGTTGGTAAAATAAATGGTACACTGGTTATCAATCCCACACGCCAGCAACTTGAAAACAGTACTATTGATATGATTGTAGCCGCAACTGCAACTGATATAGCCATGGTTGAAGGTGAAATGAGTGAAATATCAGAAGATGAAATGCTTGAAGCCATTCAGTTTGCACATGAGGCTATAAAACAGCAAATTAAAGCGATTTCTACTTTTGCTGAAAAAGCAGGATTAAAAACCAAGCGTGTTTACCAGCATGAAACCCATAATGCAGAATTAAAAGAGCGCGTATTTAAAGAAACTTACAATGCTGTTTATGCAGCGGCACAAAAAAAAGATCCTAACAAACAGGCTCGTAAAATGCATTTTAAAGCCGTTTTAGATGCTTTTAAAGCTGGATTAGAACCCGAATTGCTTGAATCTCATGAGGCCCTTATAAACACCTATTTTCATGAAGTAGAATATAAAGCGGTGCGTCGAATGGCTATTGATGAACAATTGCGATTAGATGGACGAAAAACCACAGAAATTCGTCCCATTTGGGCTGAAGCGGGTTATTTACCTACCCCTCATGGAAGTGCGGTTTTTACACGTGGTGAAACGCAGTCGTTAACCACTGTAACGTTGGGCACCCCATTAGATCGCCTTCGCATCGATGGCGCGTTTATACAAGCTGAAGAATCGCTTTTATTACACTATAATTTTCCGGGATTTAGCACGGGTGAAGCTAAACCCAACCGAGGACCCGGTCGTAGGGAAGTTGGCCATGGTAATTTAGCTCTAAGAGCATTAAAACGCATGGTACCAACTGATACCGGCTATACTATCCGAATTGTAAGTGATATTTTAGAAAGTAATGGCTCATCAAGCATGGCTACGGTTTGTGCCGGATGTTTGGCGTTAATGGATGCTGGAATTAAAATTCATAAACCTGTAGCAGGTATTGCCATGGGGCTTATAACCGATGAGCAAGGAAAATACGCCATACTCTCTGATATTCTGGGTGATGAAGATCATTTAGGTGATATGGATTTTAAAGTTTGTGGTACACGTGATGGCATTACGGCTGTTCAAATGGATTTAAAAGTAAATGGTTTACCTTATGAAGTTATGTCTAAGGCCCTTTATCAAGCCAAAGCAGGTCGATTGCATATCATGAATGAAATGCTAAAAGCCATTGATGCCCCGCGTGCTGATTATAAACCACATGCCCCCCGATTTGAAAAACTTACCATTGCTTCTGAATTTATTGGTGCCGTAATAGGACCCGGCGGTAAAGTAATTCAGGAATTGCAAAAACAGACCCATACCACGATCGTTATTACCGAGGTTGATAAGCAGGGAATTGTTGAGATTTTTGGAACCAACCTAGAGGATGTAAATAATGCTAAAGCGCGTATTAAGGGTATTGTGGCTGTACCAGAAATTGGAGATATTTACGAAGCCAAGGTTAAAAGCATCATGCCGTACGGCGCATTTGTAGAAATATTACCGGGTAAAGACGGTTTGCTACACATTAGTGAATACGATTGGAACCGCATTGACAGCCTGGATGGTATTTTAAAAGAAGGCGATGTGGTTAAGGTAAAATATGTGGGTGATGATCCCAAAACCAAAAAAATTAAACTAAGCCGAAAGGTTTTATTACCAAAACCAGAATCATCGGCATCATAAGGTTTTAGGTATGGTAATAGATACGCATTGCCATATTTATGATACGGTTTTCGATGCGGATCGCGACAAACTAATTTGCCAGAGTAAGGATTTAGGCATTGAGGCGCTCATTATGCCCAATGTTGATATGGATAGCCTTAAACCCTTAATTAGTTGTGCCCAAACCTATCCAGGTTTTTGTATCCCCTTAATTGGCTTACATCCCTGTGCTGTAAATGCCAACTATAAATCTCAATTAGTTGAAATCCAATCCCATTGGGATAAAATTACATGGCATGGTATCGGCGAAATAGGTCTTGATTTTTACTGGTCAAAAACCTTTGAAAAAGAGCAAGAACAAGTGTTTTTAGAACAAATTGATTGGGCTGTTCAAAAGCAACTTCCTGCTATTTTGCATAATCGAAATTCATTAGAACGTTGTTTAGAATTATTAGAAAATTTAGAACATTTACCTGAATTGGTATTTCATTGTTTTGGTGAATCCTATGAAATGGCAAAACGCTGTTTAAATTTAAATACTAAGGTTATGTTTGGTATTGGCGGTGTTTTAACGTTTAAACAATCACATTTAAGAGAAACTGTTAAACAACTGGGAATCAGTAATATAGTTATCGAAACAGATGCTCCCTATTTGGCTCCTGTTCCCTTTCGTGGAAAACGCAATATACCACCCTATATTTTTGAAACAGCTAAATTATTGTCTGAGACACTTAAAATGGAAATTTATGATGTGTACCGGGAGACAACAAAAAATGCAAGGTTGATATTCAGTAATTTAGACTAATAAAAATTAAGCCTAAATGTTGTAGTATTTAGATAATTTATCTAAATTTGCAGCCCCTCACAAAAGAGGCTAAAATCTTTAAACGTGGACGCAATTAGTTATAAAACCAAATTTGCCAACAAAACCAGTGTTGAAAAAGACTGGATTTTAGTTGATGCCGAAAACCAAATCGTAGGTCGATTGGCTTCTAAAGTCGCTATTTTATTACGCGGTAAACACAAAACACATTATACCCCACATGCCGATGCAGGTAGTAATGTCGTAATTATCAATGCGGATAAGGTACGATTCACAGGAAAAAAACTAACCGACAAAACGTATATCCGTTATACCGGCTATCCCGGTGGACAACGTTATGCAACACCAAAAGAGTTATTAAAACGTAAACCCACTGAAATTTTAGCACATGCCATACACGGTATGCTGCCCAAAGGCCGCTTGGGACGTCATCTTAATACGAATGTGCGCATTTTTGCAGGAACAGAACACAGTCATGAGGCGCAACAACCAAAAAAAATTAATTTAAATACCATACGTTAATTACTACATGAAGATTATAAACACCTCTGGAAGACGCAAAACCTCTGTTGCCCGTGCTTATGTTCAGGCCGGATCGGGACAAATTACCGTTAACGGTAAAGACTTTAAACTGTATTTTAAAACTCCTACCCTTCATTATTACGTTACTCAATCGCTTCAAATTGCACAAGCACGTGAACAGTTTGACGTTGCTGTAAATGTAAAAGGTGGTGGCGTAACCGGACAGGCGCAGGCCATACGTTTAGCAATAGCAAAGGCACTTGTAGAAAACAATGAAGCATTTAAAAAGGATTTACGTGCTGCAGGTTTATTAACCCGTGACCCCCGCATGGTTGAGCGTAAAAAATTCGGTCAGAAAAAAGCTCGTAAACGCTTCCAATTCAGTAAACGTTAATTTTATTTATATATCAGATGTCTGAACAAAATCAATTCAATGAATTACTAGAGGCCGGAGCACATTTCGGTCACATGCGCAGCAAATGGAATCCTGCCATGGCGCCGTATATTTTCTCGGAAAAAAATGGCATACACATAATAGATTTAAACAAAACTGTTGCTAAAATTGATGAAGCAGCGCAAGCGTTGAAACATATTGCGCGTTCAGGTCGCAAAATATTATTTGTAGCTACCAAAAAACAAGCAAAAGATATAGTTGCTGAAAAGGTAAAACCTGCCGGTATGCCCTATGTTACTGAACGTTGGCCCGGCGGCATGCTTACTAATTTTGCAACTATTCGCAAATCGGTTCGCCGTATGAGTCAAATTGATAAAATGTTTGCAGATGGTACATTTTCGAACATTTCTAAGCGGGAACGTTTACAGTATTCACGTGAGCGTGCAAAACTTGAAGTGCAATTTGGATCTATTGCGGATTTATCTCGTCTACCGGCTGCACTGTTTATTGTTGATATTGTAAAAGAACATATTGCCGTTGCTGAAGCACGCAGACTTAACATTCCAACATTTGCAATTGTTGATACCAACGCTGATCCCAACGCTGTTAACTATGCCATTCCTGCAAATGATGATGCTTCAACATCGGTATCATATATAGTAGGCCTTATGGTTAATGCTATTCAAGAAGGACTTTCAGACCGCAAATTAGATAAAGACATGCAGGATGAAGCGGAACGCGATAACGAATCAAAAACAATTTCAAATACTGATAGCGTTGAAGAGGAATCCGAAACCGTTACAACAGGTAGTGAGGTCAAAAAAACAAGAAAACGTACAATAAAAAAATAAATAATTTATGGTTATTTCAGCGGCTGATGTAAATAAATTAAGAAAACAAACCGGTGCGGGCATTATGGATTGTAAAAAGGCCCTAGAAGAAACCCAAGGTGATTTTGAAGCCGCCATTGATTTTTTAAGAAAAAAAGGCGCCAAAGTAGCAGCTAACCGTCAAGATCGTGATGCTAAAGAAGGTGTGGTTTTATCTAAAATAAATGACGCGCATAATCTTGCAGTTGTTATAAGTATAAATTGTGAAACCGATTTTGTTGCTAAAAATCAAGATTTTATTCATTTTGCAGAATCTGTTGCACAAATTGCTTTACAACATAAAACACAAACTGTTGATACTTTAAAGCAAACGGCCTACGATGATAAATTATCAGTATCTGATAAATTTATGGAACAAGTAGGAAAAATTGGTGAAAAAATTGACATAGGCTATTTAGAATTGGTTGAAGGCGAAAAAGTAGTTTCCTATATACATCCTGGTAACCGGTTAGCTGTAGCTATTGGTTTTAATAAAATTGTAGCCGACGACGTATCTAAAAATATTGCTATGCAAGCCGCTGCCATGGCTCCCGTTTCCATAGACAAAGAAGACGTTGATCCAAATGTAATCACGCGTGAGCTAGATATTGCACGTGAAACCACCCGGGCTGAGGGTAAATCGGAAGAAATGGTTGAAAAAATTGCTCAAGGAAAACTAAATAAATTTTACAAAGAATCAACACTTTTAAATCAAGAGTATTTTATTGATTCCAAAGTAACCGTTCGTCAATATCTTCAAAGTGTCGACAAGGACTTAACTGTAAAAGCCTATAAGCGTTGCGCATTGGCTTAAACCATTGAACCCGACGATGTCGGGTTTTTTTTTATATGTTTGTGTATGGCTTTTAAACGGATATTACTAAAATTGAGCGGTGAAGCCCTAATGGGGCAAAAAGGGTTTGGCATTGATCAAACCCGATTGAGTGAGTATGCTCAAGAAATTAAATCGGTTTATAACAGTGGGTGTCAAATTGCTATTGTAATTGGAGGGGGTAATATTTTTAGAGGCTTACAGGCTGAAAAAGGCGGAATGGATCGTGTACATGGTGATTATATGGGCATGTTAGCAACTGTAATAAATAGTATGGCCATTCAAAGTGCCTTAGAGCGTATTGGTGTACCTACCCGACTGCAAAGTGCTATTAAAATGGAACAAATTTGCGAACCTTTTATCAGAAGAAAAGCCGTTCGCCATTTAGAAAAAAACAGAGTTGTGATTTTTGGTGCAGGCACCGGAAATCCCTACTTTACCACTGATACTGCTGCCACTTTACGTGCCATTGAAATTGAAGCTGAAGTAATTTTAAAAGGTACGCGTGTGGATGGTATTTATTCTTCTGATCCCGAGAAAAATGCTGATGCTGTAAAATTTGAAACATTATCGTTTGACGACGTATATGCCAAAGGTATTGAAGTTATGGACATGACGGCATTTACCTTATGTAAAGAAAACAAACTTCCCATCATAGTATTTAATATGAATGCTTACGGCAACCTGAAAGCATTGGTGGAAGGAAAAAAAATAGGAACCTTAGTAACAATGTAATGAAAAAAATTCTCATTACCGGAGGAGCAGGTTTTATTGGTTCGCATGTGGTCAGAAGGTTTGTTAACCTTTACCCCGATTACAGCATTCACAATTTAGACAAGTTAACCTATGCCGGAAATTTAGAAAATTTAAAGGATATAGAATCTTGTCCCAATTACCGTTTTATAAAAGGCGATATTACGGATGCAACCTTTATTAATACCCTATTTAAAACCGAAAATTATTATGGTGTAATTCATTTGGCAGCAGAAAGCCATGTGGACCGAAGCATATTAAATCCTCTGGAATTTGTTTATACCAATGTTATTGGAACCGTTAATTTATTGGAAGCAGCCAAAGTACAGTTTTTAAACAATCCCGGCTCTTTTTTTAGATTTTATCATGTAAGTACAGATGAGGTTTATGGTGCACTTGGTGACACCGGAATGTTTACCGAAAACACCGCATACGACCCGCACAGCCCCTACTCGGCCTCAAAAGCAAGCAGCGATCATTTTGTTAGAGCGTATCAGGATACTTTTAAACTTCCTACCGTAATTTCAAATTGTAGCAATAACTATGGTCCAAACCATTTTCCTGAAAAACTCATTCCGCTGTGTATTCATAACATCTCGCATTTAAAACCCTTACCCATTTATGGCAAAGGTGAAAATGTTCGTGATTGGCTTTATGTTGAAGACCATGCCCGTGCCATTGATCTTATTTTTCACAAGGCACAAAATGCAAGCACCTATAATATTGGCGGTCATAATGAATGGAAAAACATTGATGTTATTCGTATGCTTTGCCGTATTATGGATGTTAAATTACAACGTGCCGAGGGCACATCAGCGCAACTTATCACTTTTGTAAAAGACCGCGCTGGTCATGATCAACGCTATGCTATTGATGCCACTAAACTTCAAAACGATTTAGGTTGGTTGCCCTCAGTGACCTTTGAAGAAGGATTACATAAAACGGTAGACTGGTATCTTGAAAATCAAAAATGGTTACAAGCTGTAACCTCGGGCGCATATCAAAACTATTATTCAGAACAGTATACTAAACGTTAATACGTTTTCCTGCCCCACAAATAACAAAACGTTTTACATCCAAATACTGTTGGGCTAACTTCAAAATATCATTTGAAGTTACTTCATACAATGCATCTGCATATTGCTGAAAATAATTGGATTGTAAATTATACTGAATTTGCAAACGATATAATTCCGATTGGTTAAATACCCCATCCATTTGACGTAAGATATTACCTAGTAAATAATTCCGTACGGTTTCCATTTCGGCATCCTGAACACGCTCATTTTGTAAACGCTCTATTTCAAGTTGAATTTGATGCAAGGTATCTTTTGAATTGGCGGCATCTACTTCGGTGCTAATCATAAAAAAAGCATGATTTTGATAATTCACTATAGAAGACCCTATGCCATAGGTATAGCCTTTATCTTCACGAATATTGGACATTAAACGAGATCCAAAATAGCCTCCCAATATCATGTTTACAAACTGAAGCTTAAAATAATCGGAATGATTTCGGTTTACCCATGCACACCCCAGGCGTATGGCAGATTGTATTTTATCTGGCATTTCAAACCAAAAAGTTCCAGGTAAAGCGCAGGGCGAGGTAATTTCAAGTGGTATAACCTTTTGCTTTACATGATTCAATTCAGACAGTACGTGGTCAACCGTATCTGTAACATCACCCGATACAAAAACATAAAGTGCAGAATTTTTATAAAATTCATTATAAAAATACTTAAGATCATTGGAGTTAACCGCGTATATATCAGATTCCTTTACAGATGCCGCATAGGGATGCGCTTCTCCAAAATACGATTTTAAAAATAGACGACGCGCCTGGGTATGCACCTTTTGAGATTGAATTTTATAGTCCTGAAGGTGCTGGTTGCGAAATCGTTCTAGCTCTGTTTCAGAAAAAGTTGGGGCCTGTAACATTTCATGTACAAGCCGAATACTGGGTTCAATATATTTTTTTAAGGCATAAAGTGTTATAACTGCTATGTCTTGGTCACACTGTAATTCTAAAAATGAGCCAAAATTATCCATTGCTTCGTTAAATTCGGCATTGGATTTTGTGGCGGTTCCACACTCCAGTAATTGATTTGTAAAATAAGCAATTAACGGCTTTTGCTGATATACATATCCTGCATTAAACACCCATTCTATTTTACATATACCCGAACCCGTTTGTGTTAAAGTATAACATAATAAACCGTTATTTAAAACTTTAAAAGCTGCAGGAAGCATTGAAATTTGTTTTATGGGATTAAAAACAGGTGCAATTTTTCGATTTAATGTTTTCATAAGGATGCTCTTGAGCACGAGTCAACGCCAGGACCCGTAAGGTGATATAGTTTTATTGAATTACAATGAAGGTTAGCATTTGCTTTTGACTTATTCCATATATACATAACCAATTGATGTACACCTTTTATATGGGGGGCTAAAATATGACTGTGCCACAAGGGATATGTATTAAAGTTATGCCGAATCAAGGCCATGGGTACCCTTGTATAATACAAAGGCTGCTTATCGATACCTTTATATTCCAAAACAATCCAGGCATCAAAGGGAACGGATGCAGCTTTACATTTAAATTCCCATTCTGCAAGTACAGGTCCCTGTAGCGGTTTTAAAAATTGAGTATCTATGAGTGTATAATATTCTTGATTGGTAAAAGGTATGAAATGTTGAGGTGATTTAAAAAACAAATTTCTGTTTAATGCATGTGTACGCTTGTATAAATAAAATCCAGAATGCTGGTCACGATCTGCAATTAAATAGTAGGGGGCCGCAAAAACAGAATCTTGAGGGTATGCAATAGCCCAATCACATAAAAATTGAAATTGTTCGGGCGCATACATATGCGGTAGCAATCCGCCGGATTGATAATTTTGAAAACCCCATATTAGTTCACGAACCCGATGACCCCCAATTATTGGCAACACCGAATCTTTGCGGCTTTCATGTAGAATGGTGTTATAAAATCGTAGCGGAAAGGTTTCATATAACTTCCAGGGATGATTATACACATGAATGTTTCTCCACGAAGGCAGTACCATGAATATTGTAAAAATTACAAACAGTCTTGAAATCCAAGCTTTGGCATTATACTCCAATGCATAAATAGCAATAACGGCAAGTATTAAATACAGGTATAATCCAGTACGATCTTCGGGATAATTAATAGCCAAAAATGTTTTTGTAAAAAAAATACATAGTAAAATGGTGATGAATACACTCATCCATATACCTAAAATTTTAAATTTTTTTAGTACCGTAAATTTTTGATGAACTCCTGAATATACAATCATACCAATTAATATAATCACACACATAAGTCCCCAGGTGATTGTGGGTTGCGCCCAAATAAATTGCAATAAACTTACAATTGTAGTTTTCCAAAATGAATTACCGGCACCATAATACAAAGCTCCCTTTGCATTTAAAAATTGAGCATACAAATACCAATACAACATACACAGCACTTGCACGGTCCAAATTATATAAAACTTAATTGGTGATTTAAAAAAATATATACCCACTACTAACAATACAGTTAAAACAGCTATCACATATAACATAGACAGGTTTGATGCTATGCACAACTGCATCCATAAGCATGTTAACATTAAATTTCGAATACTAAAATTTAAAACACTTTTTTGAATGAATAATACGATTCCCGCAAAACAAGCTACTGATAATGCATAGCCCCTGCAGAGAGAAAAAAGCGAAAGTAGTCCGGCAGGTAAAATTAAAAGTGCAAGCAGTAGAATTTTTGAAGCATTTGAGTGTAGTGTTTTTGACCATTGCCACAATACAATTAAGTATATGATAAGGGCCAGGCACTGGGGTAAACGCAAAGCCCAGGGCGCTGCACCAAACAATCGGTAACTAAAATAGGCCAAAACCGAATTAAGCACATGATTGTTTGCATCCGGGTGTGCATAAAAGGGTATAAATGAACCCGGTTGAATATAATAGTAAAATGTAGCAACCTCGTCATGCGCAAGCGGAATATGATAACAACGAAAAACTGTAAACACAAACGCCGCTATGCTTAAAATTGCAAAACTCCACACAAACCCGGCTGTTGTGCGACTCATGACATAATATAGGGTAAATGCTGATTAATATTTTTTAAACTACGAATTCCACTTGATGATAAGTGCATTACCTCACGATCAGGTATAATGTACATTACAGGTATACGCGGCATGGTGTCTTGTAAGTAGCGTAATTGCATTTCTTCAAACTGAAAATCAGCACTGTTACGTATACCGCGAATAACTGTTACCGGCATATTTATTGCTTTTATACAATCTGTTAATAAACCACGGTATCTTATAATTTCGTAGGCATTTAAACGTTTGGGTAGCTTAAAATTTACAGCTAACCTTTTTTGGGTATTAGTACCAATAGCAATAATAACTTTATCAAAACTCTGCTCTGCTTGTTTTAAAACATTCCAATGCCCCATATGAAAGGGATTAAAACTCCCTGGAAAAATTGCTATTTTAGGCGTAAAAGCTGAAATAAAATCTATTGCTAGAGCCGCATTTTCTTGTGATTTAAGGTGGTTAATTCGTATTTGGCGATATACCGGCCAAGCCATACTTTGATGTTTTTTAAAAAGATCTATTTCATGAGCTGTAATGACAGCATAGGTTTTTTTTTGTAAAAAAAAGGCTGAATCTTTAAAATCGATTTTAGGTTGACGCTTTGGCATAATAATATAAAGTTGAACACGATTTTGGATTTAAAACCGATATAGCTGCATCAGTAATGTCTTGCGGGGTTAATAACTCGTATTTTGAAAATTCAGTGTTTATCCATTCCGGATGCCCCATCCATGCATAAATAGCCAAATGGCTTGCTTTGTTCATTATATCAGTAGATGAAAATCGTAATGAGGATTCATATTTTCGTATACACTTTAATAATTCTGCTTCGTTTACAAGCGTAGTACATAAAACCTGTAAAACACTATCTAACTCAAGCTCAGCCTGTTGAAACGATATCCCCGGCATTAATTTTCCGCTAATTATTAAAAGACCAGGATCATCCTCGGCTGTTACATAACAGGAAACATCACTAAAAATAGATTTTTGAAGTACCAAATTATTATACAGACGCGCAGAATTCCCACGACCTAAAATGTCTGAAAGCACGTCTACTGCGGGATACTGCGGATCTTTACGTGCACACATGCGGTAAGCACGATACAATGCATTTGCAGGTACATCACGATGTACCTCAAGTTTACGGGCTTCGGTTTGAATTGGCTCAGCCAACCTGAGCGGTCGTTTTACCGTATGGGCTGGAATTGCCGAAAACCAGGTTTCAGACAATTGCCGCACCTGTTGAAGGGTTACTTTTCCACAAACCACAAGAATAGCATTGGAAGCTGTATAAAAATTTTTAAAAAACGCTTTAACATCGTCCATGCTTGCCTGCTCAATATGTGCAATTGACTTACCAATGGTAGCCCATTGATAAGGGTGTTTTTTATAAACCAGCGGTCTGAGCAATAACCAAACATCTCCATACGGCTGATTTAAATACCGCTGCTTAAATTCTTCAATTACAACCTGACGTTGTACATCTAAGCTTTTTGGTGTAAATGCCAAACTCAACATGCGGTCACTTTCCAGCCAAAAAGCTGTTTCAATATTTTCAGCCGGAACAGTACAGTAGTAATTTGTTAAATCATTTGTTGTAAACGCATTATTGTCTCCTCCTACACGTTGAAGTGGCTCGTCGTAATTAGGAATATTTACACTGCCACCAAACATCAGGTGCTCAAATAAATGCGCAAATCCGGTTAGTTCGGGATCTTCATCACGTGCTCCCACATCGTATAATACATTAACACATACCAATGGACTGCTTGCGTCTTCAATCACATAAACACGTAAACCGTTTTCAAGTACAAAGTGCTCGTAAGGAATCATATGGTATAGGCGTTTAATTTTTTTATGTGATGTTTAAATTCAGTGTATATGTCATGAATTATTTCGGCAGCTGGTTTAATATCTTGAATCAATGCTGAAACTTGTCCAATTTCCAATTCACCTTCAGTTAAATCACCCTCATACATACCTTTTTTAGCACGCGCTTTACCTAAAATTTTTGCAAGTTCGTGGGTGTCAGCGCCACGATTTTCAGCATCCTCTATTTGTTTATAAAACGCATTTTTAATAAGCCGAACGGGCGTTAGTTTTTTTAAAACCAATTGTGTTTCACCTTCTTGAGTTAAAACCACACGTTGCTTAAAATTTATATGAGCTGAACTTTCGGTAGATGCCACAAAACGCGAACCCATTTGTACCGCCTCTGCTCCCAGTGCAAATGCTGCAGCCATTTGAGCGCCGGTAGCAATACCACCAGCTGCTACTAATGGAATTGAAATGAATTTTGCAATTAACGGTATTAAAACCATACTGGTAGTTTCTTCACGTCCGTTGTGACCGCCGGCTTCAAATCCTTCTGCAATTACAGCATCAACGCCTGCTTCTTGGGCTTTTAAAGCAAAACGCAATGTGCTAACAACATGCATTACCTTACAGCCCTTTGATTTTAATTGTGCTGTCCAAAGTTTTGGATTACCGGCACTGGTAATTACAACCGGTACCGATTCTTCCATGATAATAGCCATATGCGCATCAATATCGGGATACAATAAAGGCACATTAACAGCGAATGGCTTTTGCGAACGAATTTTAAATTCACGTATGTGTTTACGTAATTCGTCAGGATATAAACTACCCGCTCCAATCACGCCCAATCCTCCGGCCTCGGATACCGCATGAGCAAGCTCCCAACCTGAACACCAAATCATACCTGCCTGTACTATGGGAATTTGTATATTAAGTAGGTTTAAAATACGATTCATTACTATAAAATTACAACTATTTAATGGCTTTATTATAAATTTGTGCAGTACAAGATTTTGTATTTTTAGGCATGATTAAACCATTGGTAATACTGGCTCTAAGCTGTTGTTTAACAGCATGTATGCAAAGCACACATACAAATGCATCGGTAAATGCAAGTGATATTTATGTTACCGGCGATGCACAATCAAATGATTTACCCAAAATGCAATTTGATGCAGAAACGTTTGATTTTGGAATGCTTACAGAGGGTGAGCGTGTGAGCCATGCATTTTATTTTAAAAATACAGGAAAGCGTCCCTTGATAATCAGCGCTGCCGAGGGCTCTTGCGGCTGTACAGTACCTGAATATCCTAAAGATCCTATTCCTCCGGGAGAATCCGGCATTATAAAAGTTACGTTTAATTCAGAGCAAAAACAAGGAAAACAAGAAAAAACCATTACCGTAGTTACCAATTGCGAACCCTCTACCCGACTATTACGCATATACGCTGATATAATTGTTGCCAAAACTGCTCCAAATTAATATCTTTGAATTATGAAAACACTTTTTATTTTACTTGGAGCACCTGGAGGTCAACCGGCACAAGGCGGTATCATGAGCTTTTTACCTATCATTTTAATCATAATTGTATTTTACTTTTTTATGATTCGTCCACAAATGAAAAAAGCTAAAGAGCAAAAAAAGTATATTGAAGGTTTAAAAAAAGGAGATGCCGTACTTACAATAGGCGGTATATATGGTAAAATTAAAGATGTTCGCGAGGACGGCACATTTATTATTGAAGTTGAAGATGGGGGCACCTTGCGTATTTCCAAAAATGCAGTTTCAAACGATCCAAATGCCACCTTAGGGCAAAACACGTGATTGCAAAACATTCAATACCAAAACGCTTTTTAAAAGACTTAAAAACGCCTGGGCCCGCTCAGGCGTTTTTTATTTGCCTGATGTTATCTGCCATGTTTTGGCTGGTACATCGTCTTAATACCGTATATACCCTTACCAAAGTTCGCTTTGCTGTTAATTTTAAAAATACGCCTTACCGTAAACGTCCATTAAAACAATTACCCGAACAGCTTGAATTAGACCTAAAAGGAACAGGACTTTCTTTATTATGGTTAACATTAAAATCCGAACAACCGATTTTACAAATAGACTTTAATTCTCTGTTACATGATGATGCCTATGAAAAATTTACATTAAAACCTGAAGCTATTAAAGTTGATTATTTTGAACGCTTAAACATCATTGTAAAACAGATTTACCCCAACCAATTTATTTTTTCTGCACCCGGAAAATACTCTAAAATTATACCCGTTAAAATCCCACTGGATCTTCAATTTAAACCCGAACACGACCTTATAACCATTCAATATGCACCCGAATATGTACGTGTTTGGGGTGACAGTTTAACACTTTTAGCTTGTGACACCCTTTTTACCAATGGCTTAACGCATCATCAATTGGAACATGATATTCATGCATCTTTAGCTGTTATTCCACCTGATACCACCCTAAAAATTGATGTTCAGTTTATTGAGGTTGATGTAAAAATAGGGCATTGGACTACGGTTAAACAGCATCAAGACGTAGAGCTTATTGGCACCTGTACCGACTTTGAAATACATCCTAAAACGGTACAGGTGCTTTATAAAAAACTTGAGGCAACACACCGTTTAACATCAAAAAACGATTTAAAACTTAAAGTATTATCAAATTGCCAAAACGCCGGGCACAAGGCGGATGTTTTTACTGCTACTGTTCCAGAAAATTGTAAAGTAATAAGTATTTTACCCTCTCAAGTTGCTCTTATTCCAAAATGAAAATTGCAATTACTGGAAACATAGGTTCGGGAAAATCTACTATAGCAAATGTATTAAAGCATTTAGGTGCTAAACATTTTGATGCAGACCAATCTGCAAAATCCTTGTATTTAAACCCTGCTATAAAAACACTAATTACTTCGAAAATTGACCCTAAAATATATACAAATCATGAAGTAAATTGGACGTATCTGAAATCTGAATTTTATAAAAATTATGAATTAAAAATACAATTAGAACAATTAATTCACCCTTTGGTATTTGAATCGTATTTAAATTTTGAACGTGAAAATAAAAATAACATTTGCCTTTTTGAAAGTGCCTTACTGTTTGAAACAGGCAGAAATACAGCATTTAAAACTATAATTTGTGTTTGTGCACCCGAATCGCTGCGTATTAATCGCGTGATGCAAAGATCTGGCATGACGCATGAACATATGATGCATATAATGGATCAGCAAATGCATGAATCTGAAAAAGCTAAAAAATCCACGCACGTTTTAATCAATAACGAAACAAGCCCCCTGCTTGAAACACTTGTATACTGGATGGAAACATGGAATTCACAACGTGATACCATGTAATTTTACTAATTATGTAAAGAATTTATATAGTGTGTTGAGGCCAGTAATGCCCTTTTGTAAATACGCCAATAACTTTTCCGGTAAATGTAGTACCAAAGTAAGGTGAATTAGATGATTTAGAGAGGTTGTAATCCGGAGTCCAGGTCCATTGAATTGTAGGGTCAAATAATGTAAGTGATGCCGGCTGTTGTTCTTGTATTAATGGTGCTTTAATATGTATGAGTTTGCGTGGATTTGTCGTTAAAGCAGGTATCATGGCGGCTAAACCTTCGGTATACGATTTAAAATGCCTTTGCATGGCATTTACCACTTGCGGAAAAACAGTTTGCAAATTTATCATTCCAAATTCGGCCTGATCAAATTCAACGGTTTTTTCTTCTGATGTGAGTGGTGCATGATCGGATACAACTACATCAATTGTGCCGTCTAAAAGTCCCAGAATTAATGCATCGCGGTCATTGGAACTTCGAAGGGGTGGCATAACTTTTAATGATGTATTAAATTCCGTTAAATCGGCATCCGTAGAAACTAAATGAAATGCAGACACACCACAGCTAGCATTCAATCCACTGGCTTTGGCCTCGCGAATCTGCACGAGGCTTTGCGCAGAGCTAATCTGTTGTATATGCACACGCGCATTAAGTTCTTGAGCGATTTTTAAAATTTGCTGAACATGTAATTCTTCTGCAAGTGCAGGAATACCTCGTAAGCCAAGAATTGTAGAAAAGGCGCCTTCATGCATTAACCCTCCATGAGACAACGTAGAATCGTTGCAAAATAAAAACAAAGGTAAATCATGGTTTTGCGCATACTGCATGATACGGTGCAGTAATCCTGAATCGGTAATAGGCGTTTTATAATTACTAAATGCCACAGCACCATGGGCGTACATGTCTGCCATTTCAGAAAATTGACCGGATGTATCGGTTCCTATTTTACCAACGGGATGCATACGCACAGCATAAGCCTTAGAAGAATTTACAAAACCATTAACCCATGCGGCATGCCAAACATAGGGTGAAAAAGCAGAATGCAAACATATGTCTGTAAATCCGCCTGACAAACTTGCCGATTCCAGTGATTTTAAATCTTCACGATGTTCCGAGCCTTGATATCCACCGGTTGCTTGTAAATCCATCCAACCTTGAGATACATATAGCGCTGTGCTTGCAATTTCAGTTTCAGATGCATGTAAATCTAAAGCCGAACCCATTTCTGTAATAATACCTTGTGATATGCGAATATCCACAGGTTTTAAATACCATGAACTTTGTGCATCTAAAACCGTTGCTTGACGAATTAAGTAATTCATAATTTTACTTTACTAATTGGCGTAACAAAATACTTTCGGTTACTAAACATACCAAAGCTAAAAGTACTAAGAATTTCCAAATAGGAATATTGGTTGATGAACTCATTACATTTAAAGACTTTTCATCCCATCCAAATGAATGTTTAAAGTGATGCATAGACATCCAGGTCTCCAAATCCTCACTCCGTAAACCCGCTGGGTTAGACTCCGACCGCGAAGCATTAACAGCAAATCCCATGGCTGTTGGACTTAAAGATGTATAAATTCCAGGCAACATGTGTTCTTTAGCAAAATAAAACTGTTTTTGTGCTGCATTACTATACATCTGCGGATAAATTAGGTTTGCAGTTTGCATATGGGTATATCCCGGAACAGCCCGGGCATTATATTCTGTTTTCATCCTAACAGATTGTGAGGTAAAATAAAACAGCGGCTTACGTTCACGGTTTGAAAATACCATTTCGTAAAGCAAGGGCAAGGATAAGGAAGGCGACATACCGCCTGTGGGCGTATCCAAATAATCTGAAGTACAAAAAAAGATGCCTCCATGTTGATTTTGTGATTGTATTAAAAACGGATCGCCCTGAGAAAATTTTAAAATAGCCGTATTTAAGTTACCCGTACAAACAGCATGGCCCTGCATTTGAGGCATGGCTTGCAATGTAGGCCATTTTAAAAAAACAGTATTAAAAAAATCAGTGTTTTTTTCGGGTGGCGCTATTCGACATAAAGCCGTATCGTACAACCAAATTTTAGGCAAGCCCCATTGGCTTAAATATGTATTAGATTGTGAATCTTTAAGCCATTGTTGATGTGGGAACACAATGGTGGTTTTTGCACTTAAATCTTGGCTAAAAATTGTATTGTAAAGATTTTGATTATGGGGCCAAATGCGATTTAAAATTATAATTTGATTTTGAATTACCGATTCAGGCTTACACTGACTTGGTTTTAAGTGTGTTACTTTAAACAAGGAGTCTGCATTTAAAATCTGTAACCATGTATTTTGCTTTTGCTGTGTATCTTCAGAAATAAGTAAAACCGGAATTTGCTGCTCAACAGATAGGCAAAAAAATAGAGTATTATCTGCATTAAAGGCATCCCCTTCAAGTGTTATCTCACCAAATTGCTGTCCCTTAAACGTCATGGTTAAAGGTATTGGAATACAAATTTTTTGAGCAGGCTTAACAATACTCGTTTTTAATGCACTATTATGACCGTCTATATTTACCTTTAGTTTAACGGGGGTTGCATCCTTACACCAAGAGGTTAATGCCACATACAGGGTATCCGTTTGCTGGGTGTGTAAATGTTTTGAAAACATCCAGCAACTGTCTAAACTCACATTGGCATTTCGAGTGTCATCCGCATTTAAAATTTTAAAATAATTTTGAGATTTAGGCTCTGCTAATGTTTTAGCAGCAATCTTTTGCATGCCTTGTCCGTCGGTAAAATACCAAAATTCAACATCTTCTGTTTGGGCTTGTTGTAAGGCGAATTGAAGGCGTTTAAAAACCTGATCCACACTAAGCGCTGCGACACTTTGTTTAACATCACGAATATAATTTGAACATTGCAGCGGCGAAACCGGTTGAAGCCACTTGGAATTTATGTCATTTGTAAACAAAATACAACGCGTATCAGCACTGCGTTTTAATAACGCATGATGCAGTTGATTTTGCAAATTAAAAAAAACAGAACCCTGATTAAACAGCCTGGATGTACTTAATGAATTATCTAAGTATATAATAACTGTTTTTGAAGTTTTATGCACTGTTTTAAAATCTGGTTTAGCAAAAGCCAGCACAATACATAGCAGCAAAAACATGCGTGTGAAAAGAATAAACCGGTATCGCAGCGTTTGTTTTTGCTTATGCTGTATGAGCACTTTTTGTAAAAACCGGTTATCTGAAAAATAGAGCGTCTTAACTTTGCGAATATTAAATAAATGAATAAGTAATGGTAAAAATACCAAAGGCATAGCCCATAAGGCCCATGGATTTAAAAATACCATATACAAAAATAGTGCATTATTAAAATTCATTTAAATTTACCACTAACTTCGTTATCATTCGAATTTACATGTCAGCTTTTATTCAATCTGTATCAAGTAAAATTATTACTACGTTTGGGCAATTTCCAGATGAGGTATTGATTTTAGTTCCTAATCACAGAACCGCATTATATCTAAAGACCGCATTTAAACAACAGATTACGTTTAAACCTTATTTAATACCAAACATTTTAACGGTTCCTGAATGGCTTTGCCAATGCAGTGGTTTAGAACTCATACCCGAACATATTCAAATTTTAGAATTGTACGTCGTGTATCAAACTTTACACACGTCCGAGGCAGAATCCTTTGAGAGTTTTTGCAAGTGGGGCAATTTAGTATTACAAGATTTTAACATGTTAGATTACGCGTTAGCAGACGCGCGAATGCTGTATACACAATTACATGATATTAAAACCATAGCGCACTGGAGTTTAAATGAAAGGCCTTTAACGGCTCGACAAGATGAGTTCCTGCACTATATGAAGGATTTTTATAACCTATATATTGCATTTACAAAGCATTTAAAATCAAAGTCCATGGGCTATATGGGAATGATTGCGCGCCATGTTGCCGAACATCCAATAGCTACAGATTTAACATTATGTATAATTGGTGCTCAAGATTTTTCTAAAGCTGAACAATTTATTTTTAATGCACTTGATAAGCAAAAAGCCATAAACTGGTTTTGGGATTTGGATGCGTTTTATATGAATTCTGAATTTCATGAAGGCGGCAAAACGTTTCGTCGTTTATTTAAAAAATATCCACATTGGCGTCCTGCAACTTTTACGCAAAACCTTACCCAAACAGCAAAAGAAATAACTGCAGTAGCCGTGCCGGGTATTTCTGGACAAGCTATTCATGTTGCTGAATGTATTGAAAAATGGCTTTCAGCCGGTATTGCGCCAGAATCTATTGCAGTAATAGTACCACATGAGTCCATGATTATTCCCTTATTGCGTATTTTACCGCAAATACATAGCACACTTAACATCTCATTGGGATTTCCAATGAGCTATACCAATACCTTTTCGTGTATAAAACACTTATTAACATTACAACATGCATATTATAAAACACCTCAACGCATATCCAGCGAGTACGTAATAACCATCTTAAAAAATTCACTTTTTAAAAGCTATGTAAATCATAAAGGACAACATATTTATACAATAATCAAACAATTAAGAGAAAGTCATGGCACGTTTACAAGCCCTGAAATTATCACTCAAGCTGTTGGTCCTGAACTTGAGGCATTGTTAAGCCCTCATGCATCACCGCAACTCTATTTAATACGTTTAAATACTTGGTTAGAATCTTTAACAGAATCTACAAATACAACGCTTGAGGGCTATACACGGAATGCCCTTTGTAAAGCACTCCAAGACATTCAACAGTTATTAAACGCCTATTTTAAGGACATTCGCTGGGACACCTTTCAGTTTTATACCGAACGTATATTTAATCAATACAAAATACCTTTACAAGGCGAGCCTGTAAAAGGAATACAAATTTTAGGCCTTTTAGAAAGCCGTTGTTTGGACTTTTCACATTTTATAATTGTAAATACCAATGAAGGTGTAATTCCCGGCTCTCCGCATATTGGCTTTTTTCCAAACGATTTAAAATATGCCTATGAATTGCCATTACCACAAGATCAAGATGCAATTTATGCCTATTATATATATCGCTTATTACACCGCTGCAATGCAGCCGTATTTATGTACGATAGTGAAAATGCCGTTTTGGGTGGCGGTGAGCAATCGCGGTTTATCACTCAAATGGAGGCTGCATTTAAAACGCATTCAACAGCTGTAACCTGGCGCCATTATACCCTAACGCAAGATGTAACGGAACAAGCATTTACACAACGAAAACTAACACGTCCCCAAACTCCAGAAAGTTTAAATCAATTGCAAGCCTTGGCTTTTCAGCCATCAGATTCCAATCATGAGGTATATGGATTATCCAGTTCTTCGTTTCATGTTTTAAAATCATGCCGATTACGGTTTTATTATCAATACATAATATCTCTGCAGGCGCCCGATGAACTGGACGATCATTTAAACGCCGGTGAATTTGGAACGCTCATACATAAAGCACTTGAAGAGCTTTATAAACCCCTGGTTGGTATACCATTAACCCTTCAGCATTTTAAACAATTAAAGCAACATGCAGGTGTCTTATGTGAAACCACCTTTACACATATTTTTAAAAAACCTGCACTTGGTAAAAATAAACTTATGCTGGAAGTTGCCATTATGTATGTGGCAGAAGTTATTAAATGGGATGAAACTACATGCCAAAATGCAATAAAATCAAATGTTGAATTTAAAATTACTTCGGTAGAATGCTTACTAAAAATATCCTGCAATGACCCCCAAAGTGCAAACCGATTTCATTTTAACGGACGCATTGACCGAATTGATAAAATTGGTGAAACGTACCGTATAATCGATTATAAAAGCAGTGTTAAAGAACAAGTTAAAATGCACCCTTTACAGGAACTTGTTAGCGATCCGCAATACCAAAAAACATTTCAATTGCTTTGGTACGCTTGGATGGTTTCTAAGCATTTTAAAATACTTCCAGAACTTATAACACCTGCCTTACTTGATATTAAACAAATGAAGTTATTCCCAATACGCAATGCACAAAAAGAACCCCTGAGTATACATGCTGATTTATTGCAGGAATTTGAATCACTTGTTTTAGAACAATGCCGAGCCCTTGCTACACCTGATTTTGAATATTTAGCCACAGACGATGAAAGTCAATGTGAATTTTGTCCCTATACAAGTATTTGTCAGCGTTAAACGGTATGTGTTTATTTTTTATTTTTGAAGCCCATGAATGCATTAGCTGAAGATATTGCCAAGGCTCGTATTTTGCTTTCCAAGGCGGAACCCGAAAATCTTATTGCCCTGCGCAATATAGAACGTCAACTTAAATCCTCACAACACGAAGCTCACGATTTGTCAACGGCCGAAAAAGATGAAATTCAACATTTAATTACTGCATTATCCCAACAACGTAAAAAATTAGAATCGCAGGCTCAGCATGAAGCTGCTCAAAATTTAAAGCGTAAACACGACTTAATTGCTAAAATAATTGATTTGGTAAAATTAAGTGATACCATTGGCACGGCCATGCGAATGCTTACCGAAATTCAAACCCAATGGAAATCCATTGGCCCTGTTCCTTCAGCCCATCAAAAGGATATTCAAGCGGAATACCAAAAAGCACTGGATGGATTTTATTATAATTTAAAAATTTTTAAAGCCCTACAGTCGCACGATTTAAAAAAGAATGAAACGCTTAAAAATGAATTGATCGTAAAACTGGAACAACTCGTAAATTCTGACAACATTCGCGAAATTGAACGCCTTTTGCGGGTTTATCGAAACACATGGGAAGAACTTGGTCCCGTAGAACAAGCACATTGGGAAGATTTAAAAGCACGATATCACAATGCCCATCAACAAGTTCAAAATCAACTCAAAACACTTTATACATTAAAAAAGGATGAAACCGAACATAATTACAATTTAAAAAAGGCGCTGTTAACGCAAGCCGAAACATTATATTCCGGATTGCATGATACTTCAAAATTATCACAATGGAACGAGGTGTCGCAGCAACTCTTAAATCTTCAGGAAGCATGGAAAAATATTGGTTATTCTGGAGCACTAACAGAACATGAAGATATTTGGAAATCTTTTAAATCACTTTTAAATACATTTTACAGTGCAAAAAAAACAAAGTTTAAAGCGCTTAAGAGTTTACATGAAGAAAGTCGCACTCAAAAAAAGGCTTTAATTGAAAGGGCTGAGCAGCTTAAAAACGATACCTCATGGGAACGTACTACGCAGCAGTTTATTGAGCTTCAAAAACAATGGAAGGCCATACCGGGTCATGGCGATCGGCTAGAGCAAAAATTGTATAAAAATTTTAGAAAACATTGTGATGCGTTTTTTGAATTTAAAAAAGCCAGTCATCAGGCTGCTTTAGAAAAAGCACAAGCTACACAACATGCCTTTGAAGCGCTGATAGAAGAATTAAGTAAACTAACCGAAGCCTCAAATTTAAACCCATCCCAAATAGATACCTACCGTAACCAATGGAAAGCTCTTGTAAGCGAAAATAGCGTGCAGCCTGAAAAAACTTTATCGCAATCATTTTTTCAACAATTAGAACGCTTGTACGGTTATACAACTTTAACCGCATTAGACAAAACGCGTGTTTTATATGCATTAAAACTTGAAAAATTAGAACACCATACCAACATTCAAGAAGCATTTCGCAAAGAAAAATCGTATTTACAAAAAACCATTCAGGATATTGAACGGCAAATTCATACCTACGAAAACAATTTAGGTTTTGTAAAAAGTTCAAAAACAGAAAATCCCCTGTTTACCAATATCCGCAATCAACTGGATAATGAAAAACGCAAGCTGGAGCAGATGCACCTGAAATGGACCATTTTTAAAGAATTTATTAAATCAAAGCCCGCTATACTAAAATAATGTATTTTTGAACTATGAATATTAAGCATTTTATACTCCTATGCAGTATGGCTTTACCACTGTTTGGTTTAGCGCAATCTACTTATTGCAACGATTATCACACCAGTAAATGTGATGTTTCTGATAAATCTGGCAAAAAATGGACTTTACATCCCAGCAGCAAAAGCGGGCTGTTTAAACAAGGTTCCATAAATGTTTTAAACTGTCCGGCTCAAAGTAAAAATGATTACCGTTTTATATTGTGTTATGATGAAGCCCTGGGCGATAAAATTGTTATGAAAATTAAAGATGCTACAAGCGGCGAGATCGTATATACTAATGAAACCGATAATTTTTCACGTATTTTTGAGTTTTCAAATACCAAAACCCGTAAATTAAATATCGAAATTCAAATTCCAAAATCAGCCGATGCCAAAACAGTAGCTAGCGGTTGTTTAGGCGTAATGATACAAAACCGAAAAACCGATAAATCGGGTTTTTAGTGTTATAGCATTATAAATTGTTGTACACAATCAGTTAATTGCGTACATGCTAACTGCAGTTCATCATTTGTAATCTGTATGTCAAAGTTTTTAGCAAATGCCATTTCATGCCTTGCTTTTGATACGCGTGCTGTAATAGATTGTAAAGAATCGGTTTGACGGCTCACTAGTCGTTTTTTAAGCTCCTCTATACTTGGAGGGGCAATAAAAATAGATAATGCCTGCGTTTTAAAAATAGATTTTAAATGCATGCCGCCTTTTACGTCAACATCAAACACTACAATTTTATCTAAAGCCCAAATATCTTCTAATTGTGATTTTAAAGTTCCGTAAAAACACGAGGCGTAAACTTCTTCGTATTCTACAAATGCATTTTGTTTAATTTTTGTCTTAAATTCAGCGGTACTTAAAAAAAAATAATCAATTCCATTTTGTTCGTTACCTCGGGGGTTACGTGTTGTGGCAGATATTGAAAACTGTAACTTTTCGGGCATAACAGCTAATAAATGACGCACGAGTGTGGTTTTTCCTGCTCCGGATGGTGCAGACACAATAATGGATTTTTTAACATTCACCCTACAAAGATACATTTCGCCATGACATGCTTCAATTGTGTACTTTTGTAATAATGCGCTATTTACTTTTTATATTGTACCTGTTCACCATGTCTTTGTATGCTCAAATGCCGGGCGCTAAAGACATGAGTAAAATAATGAAAGATATCCGCGGGAGAGCTTATGGTAAAATACGTGATGCCCAAACACGTAAACCGGTTCCTTTTGCAACCATTTCTGTACTGTGGTTTAATAAAGACAGTATTATTGGCGGTGCTTTAAGTGGCGAAAACGGTGAATTTAGCGTGGAGGATTTACCTGCCATGGGAGGATTCAGATATCGTATTTCTCAAATTGGCTATAAAACCCTTGAAGGCCGCTTTTTTGTACAAATGCCAAACAAAATTGAAGTGGATTTGGGCGATTTTATGTTTGAGATAGACAGCAAATTACTACAGGAGGTTGAGGTGGTTGCGCAAAAAGGCAGTATGGGCTTATCTATTGATAAACGCGATTATTATGTAGATAAAGACATTTCTGTACGGGGCGGCACAGCCGTTGATGTTATGAAAAATGTTCCGGGCGTTTCTGTGGATGCCGATGGCAATGCCCAGCTTCGCAACCAATCCCCTATCATTTTTGTGGATGGCAGGCCCAGCAATTTAACGCTTCAGCAAATTCCTGCTGATCAAATTGAACGGGTTGAAATTATAACCAATCCCTCTGTTAAATACGATGCCGCAGCAACCGGTGGCATACTTAACATAATTTTAAAAAAGAATTTAAAACCCGGTTATAATGGTATGCTTATGGCCAACACCGGCACCAATGACCGCTACGGCTCTATGTTAAATCTTAATATAAAAGAAGGACGCTGGAATTTAAGCCTAATGCACAATTACATGCAGGCGTTTAACGATACCCGAGGCTCAACCAACAGAACGCAATTATCTAATAACGACACATTAGGATATTATATTCTTAATACCACAACCCGTATGTTTAATCGCTTTCAATTTGGTAAAATAGGTTTAGAATACATGCTTAATAACCGCAATTCCATTTCGGCAAATGTTATGTTTATGGGGGGTACTTATAAAACTACAGAAGGGCAGTTTTATCAATTACAAGATTCAGCTAAAAACGACTTTGTAAACGGCAATCGGCAAAATTTACAAAATGCTCAGTTTGGTAACACCAATGCCCAGTTGTATTACAGAAAAACATTTCCAAAAGCGGGTGAAGAATGGACGGCCGATTTAAATTATAATCAAACCCAATCTCAAAACGGTTTTACCTTTGCATCTGCTCCCGTTTATACATTACCCCAAACCGTTCAAAATAATACGGGTAAAAGTGCTGCATCGCAAATGGTTTTTCAAAGTGATTATGTTAAACCCATTGACGATAGTCGAAAATTTGAAGCTGGTGTAAAACTTTTTTTAAAATCTTCAGATAGTCAAAACAATGCATCTTTAACCATTGGCTCCAATCAACCCATAACCGATTCCAGCATGAGCAACCGCTACCTAATTGATGAGCGCATTAGTGCAGCGTATATAAATTACAATACCAAACTACCCTTTAATATTGGCACGCAAATGGGGTTGCGTTTTGAAGAATCGTATTATGCCGGACAAATTCCAAATTCAAACCAATCCTTTTCATACCACTACCCCATTCGCATGGAGGATCTTTCAAAATCGTTATTTCCCGGCATTTATTTTTCAAAAAAAATAAGCGGCGGACAAGAATGGCAACTTAATTTTAGCCGAAAAATTCAAAGGCCCAATTTTTTTCAACTTATGCCCTTTGTCATGTTTGCTGATAAGCAAAATTACAGAATAGGAAACCCGCAGTTAAAACCCGAGTTTCGTAACATTTCTGAAATAAACTATAATAAAGTATTTGAGCGTTCTAATTACCTTGGAAGTTTATATGCCCGCTATGAAGAACAACCTATTACCGAAATAGCTTACCCGTCACCGGATAATCCTTCTGTATTAGTAAACACCAGCACTAATGGTAAAGACAGTTGGCGTTACGGTTCAGAACATACGTTTAAAACAACTTGGTTTAATGCGCTTGATGTTATGTTAAATGCTAATGTATTTTACATTTACCTTAAAGGCCAAGTTATTGCCACCGATCCTACAACAACAGTTGAGCAAAAAGGCTATTCATTTGGTTTTAAATCAACGCTTACCTACCGTTTACCCGGTTCTAAAATAGAAGCCTTTAACCAGTGGAGTATTCAATTAAATGCGCAATATGATGCACCCCGTATTTTATTACTGGGGTATTCACAGCCAATTTACGGGTTTGACCTGAGTTTTAATAAAATGATTGGCACTACCTGGATTATTAATGCCACCCTTAGTGATGTGTTAAATAGCCGCATAATGGGCTTTCATTATGAAACACCCTACTATATTCAAGATTTAAGCCGCCGGCGCGAAGCCCGGTTCTTTAGACTTAGCATAAGTTATATTTTTGGTAAAATGGATGCTTCCATTTTTAAAAAGGCAAAACAATTACGCTCCATGGGTGAAGGCCAAGGCGGTAACCAAGACGGTTTAGATTTCAGCAAATGACTTCACGCATTGCCATTAAAAACATGCAGTTTCATGGCTTTCATGGCTGTTTACCCGAAGAGGCTGTCATTGGCACCACCTATACCGTTTGTGTAGAATTTGTATTTGACATTAAAACTGCTGCACACAACGATTCGTTAGAGGATACTATTGATTATGGCGAGGTTTTTGATATTTGCAAAACGGTGATGCTGCAACGTCAAAAACTTATCGAAACCGTTGCCTGTAAGATGTTTGAATCTTTAAAAAACCGCTTTGTAATGGCCCAATCCATTCAGCTTAAACTTTGTAAATGGCATCCGCCCATAGATGGTCCGGTTGAACAAGCCTGTATTATTTTAAACACATAAGTTACCTATGGAATTTGAATCGCAAAACCGAACCGAGCTGTCATCAATAGGTGAATTTGGATTAATTAAACAATTTAGAGCTGCTTTTACTCCAAAACAAACTACAACCCTTATGGGCATTGGAGATGACGCGGCTGTTATACAAAATTCAAATACACCATTAGCCATTACATCTGATTTATTATTAGAAGGTGTACATTTTGATTTGCGTTATGTACCCCTAAAACATTTAGGCTACAAAGCCGTTGTGGTAAACCTCAGTGATATATGCGCTATGAATGCCATCCCAAAAAAAATTTTAGTTAACCTGGGGGTTTCCAACCGTTTTAGTTTAGAAGCTATAGAGGAACTGTATGCTGGTATTCAGGCGGCTTGTCAATTTTATAATATAGACCTTATTGGGGGTGATACTTCTGCCAGCCAGCAAGGATTAATGCTTTCTGTAACTGCAATTGGCGAAACCCAAGCCAGCGGCGCAATTTACCGCAGCACGGCCAAGGAACATGATTTGGTTTGCGTAAGTGGTGATCTTGGTGCGGCCTACATGGGATTACAAATACTAGAACGTGAAAAATCCGTTTTTTTAGCAAATCCTAAAATGCAACCCGAATTAGAAGGCTTTGACTATTTAATTCAAAGGCAATTAAAACCAGAGGCCCGTATAGACATTATTAACGGCTTTATTGAGCGTGGCATTATTCCCACTGCTATGATGGATATAAGTGATGGACTGGCCTCTGAATTATTACATATATGTAACGAAAGTAAAGTTGGTATTCGGCTTTATGAAGATAAAATACCCATTGATTCTCTAACCTTTAATACCGCGTTACAATTTAATTTAGACCCCACCGTTTGTGCGTTAAGTGGTGGTGAAGATTACGAATTATTATTTACAATACCTCAGTCAGCTTATGAAAAACTATCCAAATGGAATGCCATTTCGGTTATTGGACATGTTACCTCAGCCCATGCAGGCTGTGAAATGATTGCCAAAGATGGTACCCAGCATCCCATACAAGCACAGGGCTGGAAAGCCTTTTAATGCAATGCCAAGCGCTGGGCCTTCCAAGACTCGTTTGTTAAATAGGTATCGTAGGTTGTGCGTTTATCCATGCATTTATGTTTACCCAACTCAAGTATACGATTTGCAACGGTTTGCGTTAATTGATGATCGTGACTGGTAAAAAGTATAGAACCCGGAAATTCAATTAGCGCATCATTTAAGGCAGTTATGCTCTCTAAATCTAAATGATTTGTTGGCTCGTCCATAATCAATACATTGGGGTTAAGTAACATCATTCGGCTGAGCATACAACGTACCCGCTCACCACCACTTAATACCCTGCAGGATTTTAAAACCTCTTCCCCGCTAAAAAGCATTTTACCTAAAAATCCGCGTATGTAGGTTTCATCCTTTTCTTTACTAAACTGACGAAGCCAGTCAATTAAGTTTAAATTGGTTTCAAAATACGATTCATTATGATTTGGTAAATAGGCCATTGAAATGGTGGTGCCAAATTGAAAGGTTCCTTTAAAATCGGTATGTACATTTCCCAGTACAGATAAAAACATTGAAATGGCTAATTGTTGTTTTCCAATTACAGCTACTTTATCGCCACGTTCTAAGTTTAAATCAATAGGCGCAAAATATTCCGGAATGCTTAATTTTTCAATAAGTAAAATCTGATCGCCGGCCTCACGCTCGGGTTTAAAAATGATACCGGGATAACGCCTGGTACTGGCAGGTATTTCGTCTATTGTTAGTTTTTCTAGCAATTTTTTTCTACTGGTTGCTTGTCGGCTTTTACTGGCATTGGCACTAAAACGCGAAACAAAATCTTGTAATTCTTTGCGTTTATCTTCAATTTTTTTATTTTGTTCACTACGCTGCCTAAGCTGTAATTGACTCATATGATACCAGAAACTGTAATTTCCAGAATAGGCATGTATTTTTCCATAATCTATATCACATACATGTGTACAAACCGCATCTAAAAAGTGACGGTCATGGCTTATAACCACAACTGTATTAGTAAAATCGGCTAAAAAATTTTCTAGCCAGGTAATGGTCTCCTGATCTAAATCGTTTGTTGGCTCATCAAGAAGTAAAATATCCGGATTGCCAAATAAGGCTTGTGCAAGTAAGGTTTTAACTTTTTCTTTACCAGAAAGCAAGTGTAATTCCAATGTATGCAAATCGGGTGCAATTCCCATATGGGTTAATAATTGTGCGGCTTGCGTTTCTGCATCCCAACCGTTTAACTCAGCAAATTCAGATTCCAATTCACTGGCTTTAATACCGTCCGCATCTGAAAAATCAGATTTAGCATACAACGCATTTTTTTCTTGTATAAGACTGTATAAACGTTTATTGCCCATTATTACCGTATCCATAACCGTAACATGGTTAAACGCAAAGTGATCTTGCTTTAAAACGCTCATACGCATACCCGGTAAAATATCTACCCTACCCTTAGTTGGGTCAATTTCACCACTTAGTATTTTCATAAAGGTTGATTTTCCGGCACCATTGGCACCAATTACACCATAACAATTACCGGGTGTAAAATTTAAATTAACCTCATCAAATAAAATACGTTTTCCGTATTGTAAACTTAAATTTTGTACACTTACCATATGCGCCGCAAATTTATAATTAAACCATCAATACAGAGATTTGTACACTAACAGAAAATTAAAATTTGGCGCGAAAAATAGTTTGTGTAATTGTTTTGTAGTATTTTTTAATGCCTTTTCAGTTTTTGTTGTATGAATACTTTGGGCGATGTCTTTCCAGTTTTTTTTGCATGAATACTTTGGACGATACCTTCGTTCCGAGTTTTTTTGTTTGAAGTATTAGGGCGCGTCCCTTCGAGTTAGGTATATGTCTTTGATTTTTTTTTAGGGCGATGCCTTCGGCCCGGGCTACTGCGGGCTCGCTGTCGCTCGGTTGCCTGCGGCGAACCAACCCCTACGTAGCCCTATCGCAATTTTTTGGTGAGTTAATTAATTTTGTAGAATTATTTTGTTTAGGGCGATGCCTTCGGCCCGGGCTGCTTCGGGCTCGCTTACGCTCGGTTATTGCTTTGCAATGAACCAAGCCCTGCGTATCCCTATCGCAATTTTTTTGTTTTGGGTGATAGTTTAGTTTTTTGGTGATTTGTTTTTTTATTGTGTGATATTTTTTTGTGGGATTATTTTTTTTAATTGAGCTATTTTTTGGTGGAATTATTTTATGGGCGATGCCTTCGGCCCGGGCTACTCCGGGCTCATTATATTCGGTTTTTGCTACGCAAAGAACCAAGCCCTACGTATCCCTATCGCGGGTTATACAAAATTGTTGCGTTTAGAAATTGGCATCGATGGTTTTAATTTTTCATTAAATTAAAAGCCTTAGCCGGCTGAAGGGGCGTAGCGTTCTTTTAACCGCAGGTTAAAAAACCGAACCTGTGAAGCCCGAAGGACGGCGACCGCAAAGCGGTAAGGCCCAAATAAAAAATAATATTAATAATATAATTAGGGCGATGCCTTCGGCCCGGGCTACTCCGGGCTCGCTTACGCTCGGTTGCCTTCGGCGAACTGAACCCTTCGTATCCCTATCGCAATAATTTTATGTTGAAATATGTTTAGGGAGAAGTATTCGGCTCAGAATTTTGTTGTTTGAATTATTAGGGCGATGCCTTCGGCTCGGGCTACTCTGGGCTCGCTTACGCTCGGTTGCCTTCGGCAAACTGAACCCTTCGTATCCTATCGCATTTTTATTACGTGTTGCATCACAAGCGCCTTAGCCGGCTGTAGGGGCGCAGCGTTCTTTCAACCGCAGGTTAAAAAACCGAACCTGTGAAGCCCGAAAGACGGCGACCGCATAGCGGGAAGGCCCAAATAAAAAATATCATGAAGAATATAATTTGGGCGATGCCTTCGGCCCGGGCTACTCCAGGCTCGCTTACGCTCGGTTGCCTTCGGCGAACTGAACCCTTCGTATCCCTATCGCATTTTTATTACGTGTTGCATCACAACCGCCTTAGCCGGCTGAAGGGGCGCAGCGTTCTTTTAACCGCAGGTTAAAAAACCGAACCTGTGAAGCCCGCAAGACAGCGACCGCAAAGCGGGAAGGCCCAAATAAAAAAAAACATGAATAAAAAAAGATTATTTCTATTTGGCTAGCTAAATTAAGAACAAAATGCAAATAAATTAATAAGGTCTAAGTAATTATGATTTGGACTTTTTGTTGTAATATGTGTTACGCATAATCATGTGATTTCAATAAGGGTTCTGTTTTTTAATTAATGATTTACTTTTTTTGCAGGGCTTATAATTTCCTAATTTAGCAATCTATGGCACAACACAGTGAAGATCTTTTTAAATCGGTTATTTCGCATGCAAAAGAATATGGATTTATTTTTCCAAGTAGTGAAATATATGATGGCTTGTCGGCTGTATACGATTATGGTCAATTGGGGGCTGTGCTTAAAAAAAATCTGAGGGATTATTGGTGGAAATCAATGGTGCAAATGCATCAAAATATTGTAGGTATAGATGCTTCTATTTTTATGCATCCAACCGTTTGGAAAGCCAGCGGCCATGTGGATGCATTTAACGATCCTTTAATTGACAATAAGGACAGTAAAAAACGTTACCGTGCCGATGTTTTAATAGAAGATTACGTGGCAAAGCTTGATGCAAAAATTCAACAAGAGGTAGAAAAGGCCGCAAAACGCTTTAATCCCTTTGATGAAACCTTATTTAAATCTACCAATCCGCGAATACAGGAGTATTTGGCAAAACGTTTAAATACCATGGAACGTTTTAAAACAGCCATGGAAAGCAATGACTTAAATGCAGTACGTGATTTAATTATAGATTTAGAAATTGTTTGTCCTGTCAGTGGTACCCGAAATTGGACAGAAGTGCGGCAATTTAATTTAATGTTTAGTACTTCTATGGGTTCGGTTTCTGAAGAAGCCAGCACATTGTATTTAAGACCCGAAACCGCTCAGGGTATTTTTGTAAACTATTTAAATGTTCAAAAAAGTGGTCGTTTAAAATTGCCTTTTGGAATTGCACAAACCGGTAAAGCCTTTAGAAATGAAATTGTAGCGCGTCAATTTATTTTTAGAATGCGGGAATTTGAACAAATGGAAATGCAGTTTTTTGTAAAGCCAGGATCTGAAATGGAATGGTATGAGCATTGGAAAACTAAACGTTTACAATGGCATATAAGATTAGGATTAGGCGCAAATTTATACCGATTTCACGATCATGTTAAGCTGGCCCATTACGCTAATGCAGCTTGTGATATTGAGTTTAATTTCCCCTTTGGCTTCAAAGAATTAGAGGGTATACATTCACGTACCGACTTTGATTTAAAACAACACGAACAGTATTCTGGTAAAAAGCTTCAGTATTTTGATTCGGAAACCAATCAACATTATACACCCTATGTTGTAGAAACCTCTGTAGGATTAGATCGTTTGTTTTTGGCCGTTATGTCAGCTTCATTAAAAGAAGAGCAGATTGAACAGGATACACGCACAGTAATGCAGCTGCCGCCGTTTTTAGCACCTTATAAAGCAGCTATTTTACCTTTACTAAAAAAAGACGGTTTACCTGAATTTTCTATGACCTTGCTTAAGTCCCTACAACCCTATATAGAATTATTTTACGATGAAAAAGATACGGTAGGTAAACGGTACCGTCGGCAGGATGCCATTGGTACGCCTTACTGTATAACAGTTGATCATCAAAGCTTAGAAGATTCAACGGTTACTATACGTTACCGTGATACCATGCATCAGGAACGTATGCATTCAACAGCCTTATTAGCATTTTTAACTCAAAATACCGGAATGGCAACGGTATTGCAAGGGGTATAAAAAAAGCCCCGTTTTGGCGGGGCTTTTTCATCAATAATAAAATTTTTGCTTAGGTTCAAATTCAATATTTTTTACCACTAATGCTAATATTTATCAATTTATTATACTTATTAGATTCAAAAAAAAATTGAATGTTTTAATAAGGCAATAGTAAAATCTGAAATTGAATCTATTTTTGCGGACCGGACGGGACTCGAACCCGCGACCTCCGCCGTGACAGGGCGGCATTCTAACCAGCTGAACTACCGGTCCTCAACCCGTTTTTGGGTATGCAAATGTAGTGTATTTAATTAAATTAAACAATCAGGAACTAATAATTTGTTCGCTATGGGCCTCGGTATTTACTTCACGAATAACCTTTGAAATAATCCCTTTGCTATTAATTACAAAGGTATTACGCAATACACCATCGTAGATGCGTCCCATAAATTGTTTTTTGCCCCAAACATCATAGGCTTTTATAATAGTTTTATGGGTGTCAACCAAAAGCGAAAAAGGTAAATTATATTTTTTAGCAAATTTAGAATGCGATTTAGCATCATCGGCACTTACTCCTAAAACCACATAATTGTGTTTGCTTAATGTATTGTAATGATCTCTTAAATTACAAGCTTCTTTAGTGCAACCCGGGGTATCGTCTTTAGGATAAAAATACAGTATAATATTTTTGCCTTTTAATGCATTAGAATCAATCCAGTTTCCGTTATGATCTTGTGCTTTAAAAGCCGGGGCTTTAATGCCTTCTTTTAACGACGATTGATGTGCCATAAATTTTGTTTTAGTGGCAGATATTACGGGTTTTGCTGCTTTGGTTTTTAAAACACTTGCTTTTTTTACACTTTTGGCTTTAGCAGTGTGCGCTGTGGATTTAGATTTTTTTATACCTAAAGGTTTGGAATCAGGGCTTTTTAAAACCTTGGTGCTTTTGGAAATTTTTGCTTTTGTAATTTTAGTTTTTGGTTTTTTTGTTTTCATAATTGTTGATTGTTGATGGTTTTTAAAATATTTGCAGGCCGTGCGTATACCGCATTGGGCGCATTTAGGGTTTCGAGCCAGGCAGGTATAGCGTCCGTGTAAAATAAGCCAATGATGAGCTTTATGAACCAAAGGTGCGGGAAAATATGCAACAAGTTCCTGTTCAACCCGTAATACAGAAGTACCGGCTTTTACCAAGCCAATACGTCCACTTACTCTGTATACATGGGTATCTACAGCCATGGCCGCTTTACCGTATAAAACCGATAGAATTACATTGGCTGTTTTACGGCCCACGCCGGGTAGTTGTATCAGCTCATCTAAATGCATAGGTACCTCACCCTTATGTCGGTTAAGGATAAGTTGAGAAGTTTCATATAGATAACGGCTTTTGGATTGGGGATAGCTAATACTTTTGATAAGATTAAAAATATCGTTAACGTTAGAACCCGCCATAGCCTGGGCATCCGGTAAAATTGAAAAAAGTTTGGGGCTAACGGCATTAACGCGTTTATCGGTACACTGAGCACTTAAAATGACAGTTATTAATAACTGAAACGGTGTTTGGTAAATTAATTCGGTTTGTGCATTTGGAAAAGCATTTGAAAAATATTCTATACAGGCAGTATAGCGGTCTTTGCGCTTCACAATTTAAATTTAAGATATTTGCAGTATGAAAACGTGTAATTTGGTAATCTTGGCACTGTTGTTATGTGCCTGCCAAAATACAGATTCAACCCAAACAGTACAACAGTCCAATCCAACAAATGTTTCGGTTCATGATCCAAAATTTAAAAATGAACTTTTAACGGCCAATGCCCGTGTTTTAAAAAAAGAACAAGATGAATTTGCAGTTTATGCCCGTGAACATAAAATGCCATTTATTAAAACGCCCCGAGGGGTTTGGGTATATGTGTATGTTAAAAATACAAAAGGCATGCAGGTTTCGGCGGGTATGACTATAAATATGAGTTATACATTAAGTTTACTAAACGGCGATATTTGTGAAACCAGTGCAGGTAGGGTAGTGCCCTTTCAGGTTTCAGCACAGCAAGCTGAAAGCGGCTTGCATTATGGTTTAATGCTTTTAAAAAAAGGAGAAAAAGCAGTTTTTTTATTGCCATCAAGTCGGGCTCAGGGACTTATGGGCGATCAAAACAAAATTCCGCCACAATCACCTTTAGTATATACAGTTGAATTAGAAACCTGATATGACATTAAAAACCCTAATTATATGTTTTACATGGAGTATTGTTTTTACTTCATGTTCGCATAACCGACTGGATATTGACATTTCTGAAGTTAAAACGGGTTCGTATAAATTTATACGCTTAGATTCCTTGCTTTGGGTATGGAGTGTAAATACACGGGACACAGATACCGCTCTAAAACATATACAAAATCTCAGTTCGGCTCAGCGTTTTGCTTTAAGCTCGGTTATTCCTGTAGATTCTTTACGAAATACGAACGCTCAAAAACGGGTTATTAAGCGCTACATTAAAAATGCCGATATTGCTGCTGCATTAGGGCGTATCCATAGCCTTTACACGCCCGAGAAATTTGGTCGTTTAAAAACAGAAATAGACATCCTGTTTAAACATTACGCCTATTATTTTCCAAAAGATAGCATACCTAACATTATAAGTTTTTGTTCGGGTTGGAATTATGCATTTGCCCCATACAGAAATAACTTGGTTTTAAGTTTGGATATGTATTTGGGTGATACCTGCAGCCTTTATAAATATTTACCTTTTCCAAAATATCAAATTGCTAAAATGAATCCCGATTATATTATACCGGATTTAGCAAGGGCATTACTACTAATTAAAACAGATCGTCAACAAGCTGCAGATTTTTTATTGGCCCATTCTGTGTTTTATGGGAAATTGTTTTATGGCATTAAAGCGCTTATACCCAAAACCGATGATCGTTTAATTTTAGGATATACAACCGATCACATGAAATATTTAAGCCAGTATGAACATCAATTATGGACCTATTTTGCAACGGATAATAAATGGTTTGTACAAGATTTAAAAGTTATACGTGCACATATTACCGAAGGACCATTTACGGCTGCTATTAGTAAAGAATGTCCACCCCGAATAGCAATGTGGGTGGGTTACCGTATGGTTACAGCTTTTATGAATCGTAATCCGCAAATTACTTTAGATTCGTTATTTAGTATTCAAGACCCCCATCGTATTTTACGAGAAAGCGCTTACAGACCTTGAATGGAATTTAAAATGGCAGCCCCCTTATTAAGGCTTTGCTCAGTTTTTGCAAAACAAACCCGTAAAAGATTGGGCTTAACTTTACCGGCATAAAACACCGAAACAGGTATGCACGCAATACCATATGTTGTAACTAAATCAAAGGCCATTTCGGTATCGGGCAAGTTAGATATGGCACTGTAATCTAATAATTGAAAATAGGTACCCTTGCAGGGCAAAAATTTCCATAAGCTATTCTGTAGTTTCGTTTTAAAATAATCCCGTTTTTTTTGGTAAAACGCAGGTAATTCCAAATAAGGTTTAAACTGTTGTAAATAATCTGCTATAGCATGTTGTAAAGGATGATTTACAGCAAAAACCTGAAATTGATGCACCTGACGTAATTTAAAACTAAGTGTAGCATCGGCTGTTAAAGTGCCAATTTTCCATCCGGTGGTATGCAGTGTTTTTCCAAACGAACCAATAATGATGCTGTTTTGACGCAGTTCAATTCGGCTGTATAACGATTGATGTTTATGAGAATCAAACACCATATGTTCGTAAACCTCATCCGCAATAACAAGTAATTTATATTTTAATACCAAAGCCGACAGCATATCCAAATCTGTGGTACTTAATACTGCACCACTGGGATTATGAGGGTTATTAATAACAATTGCTTTAGTAGCTGGGTTTATATTTTTTTCAACCTGGCCCCAGTCAATTTTAAATTGCGGTGGAAGCAGTGGAATATGTACCGGAAAGCCCCCTTGCAGTTTAATTGCAGGATCATAACTGTCATAGGCGGGATCAAACACAATTACTTGATCACCGGGTTTTATAAACGTACTAAATGCTGTATATAGAGCCTGTGTTCCACCTGCAGTAATTGTAATTTCATTTTCTGGGTCAAATTCAGCTTGGTAACAGTTTTTTATAATGTTAGTAACCTGTTTTCGTAAGTTTAAAATACCTGGCATGGGGGCATATTGCTGTAATTTTGAATTACTTAAATAATACCTTGCGATATCTAAAAGTGCTGGATCGCATTCAAAATCCGGAAAACCTTGTGCAAGATTTAGGGCTTGATGCTTAGTGGCCATTGCCGTCATGACACTGAAAATGGACTCGCCTTGAGAAGTAAGTTTTGAAGGACTTTGCATTTTTAGTAATATTCGTCAAAAATAATGTAATTTTGTGGCACTGGTCCTGTGGCCGAGTGGCTAGGCTGAGCTCTGCAAAAGCTCCTACAGCGGTTCGAATCCGCTCGGGACCTCAAAACATGAAAAAACCGCTTTTTTAAGCGGTTTTTGGTTTTTACGACCTTCGTATTTGATCTAAAAGATTATTTAATTGCTCAATGTTAGTATCGGATACAGATGCAAAAACATCTTTTATAACATCATCAATTATATCAAGTTGTTTTAAAACTTGAATCCCTTTTTCTGTTATTTGAATGTTGATTTGTCTTCGATCACCTGGACAGATTTCACGATGTGCTAATTTCTTTTTTACTAAATTATCCAAAACACGAGAGGTGTCGCTCATTTTATCAAGCATACGAGCTTTAATAAATTTCAATGAACAGGCTTTTGGCTTTTGACCACGAAGTATGCGTAATATATTATATTGCTGATGGGTTAAATTATGCGATTTTAAATAAGAACTGATTTTTAAGTTAAGCCAGTTTACTGTAAATAGTAAATTAATAGCTAATTTTTGCTGCGGATTTTTAAATGATTTTTGATGTATTTCGTCTTCTATTTTCATTTCAAAAAAAAGCTATAGTGTAGAATTACACTATAGCTTAGGTTTCTTTATTTGCCTTTAATTAACTCTATATTTAGATCTAGTTTTACTTCTTCACTTACAACAAGTCCTCCAGATTCAATGGCCATATTCCATGTTAATCCAAAATCTTTTCTGTTTATTTGTCCGTTTACCTTAAAACCATATTTTATATTACCATAGGGGTCTTTAACTGGTTTTGTGGCAGCGGTAGCTAATAGTGTTATTTTTTTTGTTACGCCATGCATAGTCAAATCGCCTGTTAATGTGTAAGCTGTTTTTGACTTTGGTTTTAACTTCATGCCGGTAGATTTAAACGTTATTTTAGGATATTTAGTTGCGTCAAAAAAATCTGCACTCTTTAAATGTCCATCTCTGTTTTCGTCTTCAGTATTTATAGATGCTACATCTGCTGAAAATTCAATTTTACTATCAGTAAAATCGTTTTCTGATTTTGACTCAACAGATCCTTGATATATTTTAAATTTTCCTTCAGTTTCACTCACCATTAAGTGCGTTACTGAAAACCCTAGTTTAGAATGTGAAGCGTCAACATTCCATTTTACTTGTGCCTGTGTAAGGCCCGCTAGCAGCACAGCTGCAAAAATTGATTTTGATTTCATAGGTGCAAATATACGTTATAACATATAATGTTATAACGTTAAAAAAATTAAAAACATAATATTTTGATAATCCACCTGTTAAGCAAAAAACCCTTGTAAATACATGATTACAAGGGTTTAAAAGCTAACTATGGTAGCCCGTACGGGAATCGAACCCGTGTTTCATCCGTGAAAGGGATGCGTCCTAGCCCCTAGACGAACGGGCCATGTTAACGGACTGCAAAAATACCACTTTTTTTAATTTATCCAATACCTTAGGGCTTATTAAATGTCAATTTTAGATTTTTAAAATACTTTTTTTTCCAAATTTCTTTAATTTTTGCACTCCATTCATCCGGAATTTGGCTGTGCGTAATTGTTAGCAGGGTATGTTCATCTTTATAAATAAACAAAAATTCTACAATACTGTCTTTGTCAGACGGATCGTATTCGTTATGCCTCCAGCTAACAAGCATTCGTTTGTAGGGAAAAAGTTCGGTTATGCTGCCTTTTACAGTACCGTTTAAAATACTGAATTTACTTTTTTCAGAAGGTTGAATAAGGCATTCGCTTTCGGTTATTTTAGAATGCTGAGCGGCGTTTAATAGGGCTGTAAATACAGGTTTAGGTTCGCAATGTAGTTTTACAGAAATTTTTAATTTTTCCACGGATATTTAATTAAAGTTCACAGAATTAACAGCATGGGTATGTGTGTTTAATACAGTAGTTATGGTTTTAATAATATGTTGCGTTGAAAATTGGCATTCGTGGTATAGTTCTTGTTGTTCACCATGTTCAATAAATACATCGGGTATACCCAGGCGAATAATGTGGGCTGAATATTGGTTATCGGCCATAAATTCAAGAATAGCACTTCCAAAACCGCCCTGAATACAGCCATCTTCAACCGTTATTAAGGTTTTGTAGCGGCTGAAAATGGCGTGCAAAAGATTTTCATCTAGGGGTTTGGCAAAACGCATATCGTAATGGCCAATAGACTCATCTTTTAAAACATCTGAAGCCAGGGCCTCACTTACTAAATTGCCCGGGTGCCCTAAAGATAATACAGCTATTGAAGTGCCTTCGGATAGTGTACGGCCGGTTCCGGGAATAATTTTACGAAAGGGCGTTTTCCAATGAATTTGTCCGCTGGCATCGGGTTTAGCCGCGCCGCTACCACGCGGGTAACGTATACTAAAAGGGCCGGTAATTTCAGGTAATTGGGCAGTGTACATTAAATTTCGAAGTTCCTCCTCATTCATAGGTGCACTTACAATCATGTTAGGTATGCAGCGGAAATATGCTATATCATAGGCGCCATGGTGGGTTGGTCCGTCGGCACCTGCTAAACCGCCCCGGTCAAGACAAAATACCACCTTTAAATGTTGCAAGGCCACATCGTGTATAACCTGATCATAGGCCCTTTGCATAAACGATGAATAGATGTTACAAAAAGGTATTAATCCCTGAGTAGCAAGGCCAGCACTAAACGTAACGGCATGCTGTTCGGCAATACCTACATCAAATGCGCGGTCTGGCATGGCTTTCATCATTAAATTTAGTGAACAGCCACTGGGCATTGCAGGTGTAATACCCATAATTTTTGAATTTTGCTCGGCCAATTCTATAATGGTATGTCCAAAAACATCTTGGTATTTTGGTGGCTGGGGTGAAGAGGGGCTAACTTTAATGATTTCACCGGTATCCTTATTAAAAATACCCGGGGCATGCCAAAAGGTTTCATTGCCTTCTTCGCTAAATTTATAACCCTTGCCTTTTTTGGTTAAAACATGTAAAAGCTTTGGGCCCGGAATGTCTTTTAAGTCGTTTAAAACCTGAGTTAGCCTTATAACGTCATGGCCATCAACAGGTCCAAAGTATCTAAACTTTAAAGACTCAAATAAATTACTTTGTTTAAGCAATGAACTTTTAACAGCATGTTCAATTTTACTAGCAATGTCTTGTGCGTTGGGTCCAAATAGGCTTATTTTACCTAGCAATTCCCAAATTTTGTCTTTGGTTTTGTTATAAGTGTGTGAGGTTGTAATATCTGTAAGGTAATCACGCAAAGCCCCAACATTTGGGTCTATGCTCATGCAATTATCATTTAAAATAACTAACAGATTAGCATTTTCTGATCCGGCATGGTTTAAGCCTTCAAAAGCTAAACCCGCAGTCATTGAACCATCACCTATAACGGCAATATGATGTTTTTGTTGTTGCTTTTGGTACCTGCTGGCCACAGCCATGCCCAAAGCTGCAGAAATAGAAGTAGAGGAGTGTCCAACACCAAAAGTATCATAAGGGCTTTCGGAACGCTTGGGAAAACCACTAAGACCTTTATATATGCGGTTTGTATGAAATTGATCGCGCCGCCCGGTAAGTATTTTGTGACCATAAGCCTGATGTCCAACATCCCAAACCAATTGATCTTCGGGGGTATTAAAAATATAGTGCAGGGCAACGGTTAATTCAACCACGCCTAATGACGCACCAAAATGCCCGCCTTTTTGTGATACCAAGTCAATAATGTACTGTCGTAATTCAGAGCTCAGCTCAACCAATTGTTTTGCGTGGAGGCGTTTAAGGTCCTTAGGACTGTTGATGCTTGCTAAAAGGGCACCAGGTTTAAAATCAGGACCTTGCTCTATAATCATAATTCAAATTTAAATAATTTATAATGACGAAGTTTTATAATGAGTAAACAACGTTAAACAAAAAATGTTTTAACTTTTTTTACGCATGCTGATAACCACCGGAACACCTGAAAAATCAAACTGCTCGCGAATTTGGTTTTCTAAAAAACGCTTATACGATTCGTTAACGTATTGAGGCAAATTACAATAAAATAAAAATAATGCCTCACCTTTTATTTGAGTAATAAATTTAATTTTAACATGTTTGCCCTTATGGCTTTGCGGTGGACGTTGCTCTATAATAGGCAGCATGATATCGTTTAATTTTCGGGTTGGAATTATCTGTTTCATGCAGGTATGCACATGCATGGCAGTTTCAACAATTTTAAGGATGCGCTGCTTGTCATGCACAGAAATAAATACGATGGGAATATCCCGAAAAGGTGCTATACGCTCGCGGATACGTGCTTCATATTCAAGTGCCGTTTGGGTATCTTTTTCTACCAAGTCCCACTTATTTACGGCAATTACTAAACCTTTACGGTTTTGCTCAATAAGGCTTAAAATGCTTAAATCCTGAGCTTCCATAGCGCTTTGGGCATCCAGCATCAGTATACAAACATCAGAAGTTTCTATGGCTTTTATGGTGCGCATTACCGAATAAAACTCAAGATCTTCATTAACTTTAGCTTTTTTACGCATTCCAGCGGTGTCAATAAGCCAAAAATCATATCCAAATTTGTTGTAGCGTGTATGTATGCTGTCGCGGGTAGTGCCTGCAATAGGAGTAACAATGGTACGGTCAACCCCCAGCAAGGCATTGGCTAAGGACGATTTTCCAACATTGGGGCGGCCTACAATGGCAATTCGTGGAAGTTGCAACTCATTTTCAGTATGTTCATCGGGAAGTATTGAAACTAAAGCATCTAGTAATTCCCCTGTTCCTGATCCACTAATGGCCGAAATAGGAAATACATCGCCAAGCCCCAGCTGGTAAAAATCAGCGCTGTATGCGGCAAGTTCGTGGTTATCTGATTTATTAACACAAACCAATCCAGTTTTATGGTGTTTTCGAATGAGCTGCGCAACGGTACGGTCAAATTCAACTAAACCCTCTTGTACATCAACAACTAAAAGCACAAAGGCAGCTTCTTCAATGGCTAAAATAACTTGTTTTTGAATTTCATGTTCAAAATCATCATCAGAGTTTAAAATATAACCGCCGGTATCTATTAAACTAAATTTTTGACCTTGCCATTCAGCCCAACCGTAATGTCGGTCGCGGGTTACGCCAGAAACAGCATCAACAATGGCTTCACGCGTTTCAGTTAAGCGGTTGAACAGGGTTGATTTTCCAACATTGGGTCGGCCCACAATAGCAACTAAACGAGACATATTGTAAAAGTACATATAAACTATGGTTTAATGCCCTAGAATTAATTTCATGATTAATTACAATAATGGATTTAAATCATTAAACAATCTGATGAAACAAAAAAAAGAAGGTGCTTAAATATATCGCCCAAATTATATTCTTTATGTAATGTTTTATTTGGGCCTTCCCGCTTTTCGGTCGCCGTCTTTCGGGCTTCACAGGTTTGGTTTTTTAACCTGCGGTTAAAAGAACGCTGCACCCCTACAGCCGGCTAAGGCATTTAACTCTATTCTAATTAAACCCGCGATAGGGATGCGCAGGGCTTGGTTCTTTGCGAAGCAATAACCGAATGTAATGATCCCGAAGCAGCCCAGGCCGAAGGTATCGCCAAAATTATATTATTAATATTATTTATTATTTGGGCCTTCCCGCTTTGCGGTCGCCGTCCTTCGGGCTTCACAGGTTCGGTTTTTTAACCTAAAGGTTAAAAGAACGCTACGCCCCTACAGACGGCTAAGGCATTTATATACTATTCTTATAAAGCCGCGATAGGTATACGTGGGTTTTTTTCGTCGCAGGCAACCGAGTGTAACGTGCCCGAAGCAGCCCGGGCCGAAGGCATCGCCCTAATTATATTATTAATATTATTTTTTATTTGGGCCTTACCGCTTTGCGGTCGCCGTC
>Ga0255099_1000020_pt1 | contig 65960 bp, 57 predicted proteins | sample Colum_Colum_RepA_2_FD_188451 | JGI IMG/M metagenome (GOLD analysis project Ga0255099, IMG submission 188451) | Freshwater microbial communities from Columbia River, Oregon, United States - Colum_Colum_RepA_8d | ecosystem: Environmental > Aquatic > Freshwater > River | place: USA: Oregon...
ACTCAGGTATATGTAATACAATTTCTCCAATCTTTTTTTCAAAATTAAAATCAAATACCTTATTTAACTCATCAGATGGAAATGCAGCCATAATTCGCTCTTGAGTATCAAAAAAAACCAAGGAAAACAAAAATTCTCTAATATTAAATTCCTTATTAATTTGATAATTTAACTTTATAGTTATTGCATCGCCAGAAAAAAATTCAACTTTTGCATCGCCACTACTATTATAGATATGGATATTTGTAAATCTTACTTGACCTGCGCCAAGTCTGTCAGTTCTGTTAATTAGGTCAGTGCCTGAATTGTCTTGCGATCCTAAATAAAGACTTACACAATCATCTGTATTACCAATATACTCTATACCGCCTCGGTTAAGCATTACCCCTTTTGTACATAAACTTCGTATACTAGACATCTGATGGCTTACAAACAAAACGGTTCTTCCAGCCCCACTTACATCTTTCATCTTACCCATACACTTTTTCTGAAACTCGGCATCTCCAACAGCCAATACCTCATCAACTATTAAAATTTCAGGCTCTAAGTGTGCCGCCACTGCAAATGCCAGTCGCACATACATACCACTGCTATAGCGCTTTACAGGTGTATCAATATATCTTTCTACACCACTAAAATCAACAATTTCATCAAATTTGCTGCTAATTTCTTGCTTAGACATACCCATTATAGCGCCATTTAAAAAAATATTTTCCCTACCAGTTAGTTCTGGATGAAATCCGGTTCCAACCTCTAACAAACTTGCAATGCGCCCCTTTACTTTAATTTCTCCTACTGTTGGAGAAGTAACTCGCGATAATATTTTTAAAAGTGTAGATTTTCCGGCTCCGTTTTTTCCAATAATCCCCAACACTTCTCCTTGCTTTACATCAAAATTAATATCACGTAAAGCCCAAACGAGGTCGCTTTTACCTTTTTTGGTTCTGTCGTTGGTTTCCCCTATTTTTAAATATGGATCCTCTTTTCCTCTAAGCCTGTGCCACCAACGATTTAAATCGTGGGTAATGGTGCCCGTTCCCACCTGTCCCAGGTGATACTGCTTACCTAAATTTTCAACTTTGATAACCGAATCGCTCATATTTAAACGGTATCCATAAATGATTTTTCAACTTTGTTAAATATTAATACTGAAACAGTCATTAATATCAACATAAATACAAAACTGTAACCCAGCCAAATAAAATTAAAAAAGCCGCTTCCCAAAAACAAAAACTTAAATGCTTCTATTATTGATGTTAGAGGGTTTAACAACATTATAATTTGAGTTTTTGGTGACATTGTAGAAATTGGTAATACTACAGAGCTACCATACATTAGTAATTGTACGCCAAAGCCTACTAAAAATGTTAGGTCACGGTATTTCGTTGTTAAAGATGATATCATTACGCCAAATCCAAAACCTAATCCTGCCATCATTAAAATTAATGCGGGTATTAACCACATGTAGTGCCATTGGGCAGTAATGGTTGAAGAGACCGTTAAATAATAAATCCAAATAATTAAAAATATTAATACTTGTATGCTAAACTTTATCAAATTGGAAATTAAAACCGATAAGGGAACAATTAACCTTGGAAAATACACTTTACCAAACACTGCGGCATTGGCAATAAACGTACTTGAAGTTTTAGTTAAACAATCCGAAAAATAGGTCCATAATGTAATGCCTGCCATATAAAATAGCATTGCTGGATTGCCATCTGTGCTAATATGGGCAATGCCACTAAATATAAATGTAAATGTTAGTGAGGTCAATACCGGTTGAATAAAAAACCACAACGGACCCAAAATGGTTTGCTTATAAACAGATATAAAATCCCTTTTTACCAATAACATTAAAAGATCACGGTAATGCCATATGGATTGCAGGTCTAATTTATGCCAATTGTTTTTTGGTCGAATAATTAAATCCCATTGCTGTTCTTGTTTCATTACGTAGCTAATAATACAATTTGTTCAGGTAATTTAACCTTAATGGCTTGTCCCAAACTTTCTAGAACCACTTCAATAAATCTGCCTTCTTTATTTTCTATAACATGCCCCACAATATTTTTTAAAACTCCCGATGCTATTTTTATTTTATCGCCTTCTTTATATTGTCTTTTAACACCTGATACTTCGTATTGGTAACCCAATTCAACTAATTGTTTAAGTTGCTCAATTTCATAATTGCGAACACTCGCAATTTTACCTTCAATACGAACAAAATTAACAACTCCATTGGTTTTAATGGCGCGCTCTTGCTCCACCAACGAAATATGCACAAACACATAGCCCTTAAGAAGGGGTAATTCCACTAACTTTTTTCGGTCGCTCCATTGTCGCATTGTTTTTATTAAAGGAATATACGCTTCTATACCCTTTTTTTTTAGGAGTTCTGTTACCTTTTTTTCCTGACGTGAAGCAACATATAACGCACGCCATACTTTAATTGGCTTTGTGGTAGTGTTTTTTAAGTCGCTTTTCATGGCTCCGCCTCTTCAGTCACAAAATGCAACTAAAAAGATTGTTTTATTTTGGTAAGCACTTCTACTTTTCTCTTTTCCAAAGAAGAAGTGGATGCATGCCTGGCTCTTTAATTTTATTTAAATCAAATTCATCCATTCTAAAGTGTACGTATCTGATTTTCTTATTAATTTTTTTTTCGGCCTTTTCGATTTGTTCTATCAAAAATGCTTTATTTAAGTCATTCCCAACCAGTACTAAATCAATAATATTTCCATCCTGTCCTTTTGATAACTTTCCAACTAAATATACTTTCTCCAAATCACCAATTCTTTGAATAATATAATCCACAACATATTCCAGTCCGGTCATTTTACGGATGATACTGTTGATTTCATTAAATAAAGGATGGTCGGTGTTTGCTTTAAATATTTTTTTATTTCCCTCGGCATGAGATTCGAGGAAGCCGGCCTTTTCAAATTTATTTAATTCTAAGCGAATACCATTGGTTGACTCGCCAAACTCATCCTCTAAATTTCTGAGATAGGCTGTGTTTTTACTGTTGAGAAAAAATTTCATCAACAACTTAATGCGTGTTTTAGAAGATATCAGTGTATCTATCATTATTGAGCAATAATATTACTCAATATTGATAAAAAAAACAATTAATCATCTTAATTTATTTTATAAATTAAGATGTAACGCCATCTGAAATTTAAATCTAAATTATTGATTATCAGTATTTTCAATAATAACTTCGCTACGCTTAGGAAAATTAATTAAAACCCCCATACCTTTTTTGGAATACACCGCCATGCTTCCTATTGCCGCGCCGTTTGCGCCACACTCATACAAGGCTTTTTTTAAGTGCTCAATATGTCCTGCGCCGCCACTCACAATAACCGGCAATGAAGCAACTTCAGTTATTTGTTTAATAAATTCATAGTCAAATCCTTCCCATGAGCCTTCTGCATCAACATTTTGAAGAAACAATTCGCCAACTCCTAAATCCTGCTCTAAATACTTTACAAAATCAAGAGGTGTATACTTAACCGAATGCCCACTAAATGAAAATACCTGCTTTTTACCGAAGAGGTTTTTTTTATAATCCAGGCAAACGACCACAGCCTGAGAGCCATATTTATTAACGGCTTCTTTAATAACTGCTGGATTTTCGAAAACAAGTGAATTAACAATTACTTTTTCTACCCCTATTTTATACAATTCGTAAAACTCTTCAGTTGTTTTAACGCCTCCTCCATATGCAAAAGGCATAAAACACTCTCCGGCAAAATCAGCAATTTTAGATAAATTGATTCTTCGTTTTTCTTTGGTTGCATATATGTCTAATAAAATTAGCTCATCCACTTCTTTTTCGTTAAATATCTTAATCGCATTCATTGGGTCGCCAATGTAATTTGGATTTTTAAACTTGGTTGTCTTTACAAGACCTTTACCATCATAAAGTAAACAAGGTATAATACGCTTTAATGCCATATTACAACTTAACAAAATTTTGTAGCAACTCCATACCAAATGACAAGCTTTTTTCAGGATGAAATTGTGCGCCAAAAATATTTTCACGATGTATCATACTGGTAAATTCAATACCGTAGTGGCATGTAGCCATGACATCTTCTGTATTATTACATTTTACATGGTAGGAATGAACAAAATAGTAGCGCTGTTTTTGATTAATTGAAATTAGAGGATTAACGGTTTTAACCTTAATATAATCCCAACCCATATGTGGTACTTTAAGCACTTTGTTAGTAAATTGAAACTTTACAGTTTCTGCATCTATCCAACCTAATCCGGCTTCATTGCCTTCTTCACTGCGCTTACCTAATAATTGCATGCCCAGACAAATTCCAAATATTGGAATTTTATCATTCATTACCCGTTTTGTTAAAACACTTTCTAAACCACGTTCACGAATTCGCTGCATACCATTATCAAATGCGCCAACGCCCGGTAAAATTAATTTTTCAGCTTGATTTATTTCATTGATACTATTTGAAATCTTAGAATTGATACCAATTTTTTTAAGCATATTTTTTACGGATAAGAGATTTCCTAACCCGTAATCTACAATTGTAAGCATATGAAATTATTTACCCTTTTGGGATGAATCCGTTTTTCCGCCATACCCACCATATCCGCCATACCCGCCATACCCACCATATCCGCCATATCCGCCATAACCAGTGTAGTTGCCTTTTCCGTAACCATACCCGTAACCGTACCCGTAACTATATCCATAGCCTTTATAATAGTATTGTCTGGCAGATCTGCTTATGCCATTAAGTATTAAATTTAAGTTCTTAATTCGATTTGTTTCTGATATTTGATTTACGAATTGAACAATGTTTTTGGTTGTTGTTTTTGCATTTAAAACAAATAGTGTTGAATCAACAAATTGTATAAGATAAAGTGCGTCAGATAAAATTCCTGCAGGAGGTGTATCAATTACAACATAATCATATTGAGATTTAACATATGTTAAAAGTTCCTTCATTTTTTCAGCCAATACATATTCTGAGGGATTCGGAGGAATGGGGCCTGAGAATAAACAAAATAAATTATCAATATGTGTTTTGGTAATAATTTCATCTATTTTATGCTGTCCATTAATAAATGTTGTTATTCCTTTGTCTTGTGATTGCAAACCAAAACGTTGAAAAATACGTGGCTTGTGTAAATCTAATTCTAATAATACCGTTTTTTTACCCGTTTTAGCTAATATATTAGCTAAATTAACACTGGTAAACGTTTTGCCTTCGCCGGGCGAATAGGATGTAACTAAAAATACCTTTGCATCATGATCTACATTAATATACTTTAAGTTTGTTCTCAAATTTCTAAACGCTTCCGAAATACGTGAATTTGGTATTTCATTAGTTATAATTCCTTCCCCATCTATATTTTTAATAAAAGGCAATCCTCCAACTAAAGGCAGCATCGTTAGTTCTTTTAATTGTTCAACTGTTTCAATTCGTGTATAAAACAAATACCGAATTATTATAATTAAGATTGCAATAAAAAGCCCAGTTGTGATAAACTGTTTCTCAATTTTATTAATATCTGGCGAGTAAATACCTGAATATCTCGGCGACTCCACAAGTTTAACCTCAGGAACAATACTGGCTTTTGCTATTTTGGTGCTTGCCTTTTTTTCTAATAAAAAATTATAAAGGTCTTCAGAAACTTTTGATTTACGTTGTATATTTAGTATGTTTCGTTGTTTTAAGGGAATCCGCTTTGCGTTTAGGATATAATTATTTGATTCTTTTTCAATATTTTTATTCCTTTGCACGGCTGCATTTCGTGCATTTACAATGTACGTCAATAAATTTTGCTTAGTGCTTTTAATGGTAGATTTTAAATCGATAACTGAGGGATTATCTGTAGTTGAATTTCCGCTTAGTCGACTTAATTCAATCTGTTTTTCGTACAACTCACTTACCGCACGGTTCATGAACCCTGATTTTTCAAAAATATACATACTAGGTGGTAAAAAGGAAGGGTCTTTGTCTTGAATTATATAATTTTCTAAATCTTTAAGCGCAGCTAATTCAAGCTCTGTTGTTGATCTTTGTTTGTCAAAATCGGCAATTTTAGCAAAAACATCATTCTTTTCCCATTCTAAATCTATGACCGATTGACGCTCTTTAAAATCTTGTAAAGTATCTTCTATTGAGTTTAAAGATAGTGTGATGTCATTCAGTTGTCGATCGATATATTCAATAGTTCTGTCGTTTAATTCAAATTTTGTTTTTAACTTGCTTCTGGCGTAAACCTGATTTAGCGTATCTAAAATTAATACGGCACGTTCCCATAAAATATCTTTAAGCGTTATTTTTAAAATCTGTGTATACTCTGGATTCTCAATTGTTAAATTAGACTGAATGTCAGAAATTAATTTATCTTTAGAATGCACCTTAAATTGATACAGCATGTTTTGTATCGAATTTTGCATGGCATTTTGTATGTAATTGTTAGATATTATTTTTAAAACAAAGTGAGTGGTTACTATATCTTTATTGAAATGGCCATTTATTTTTTTTAATTCTCCCTCATACTCATATGTTAATTCAAACATTTGCTCATTCATAATTCTAAATAAAAAAGCGGTTTCAAATAAACTGGGCTGAATGGAGCTAACCTCTACAGAAAAGGGCATGCCAACAAATTGTTCTGTTGTTTTAACTTTTCCAACAATAAAATATGAAACTTCAATTTTACTTTTTAATTGAGAAACAACTTCGTTAATCAAATCGTAAGACTGTAAAATACGTTGTTCATTAGAATTGTCAACATAAGTATTGTAATTATAAAAACCCGCATCGGTAACTAAATTGTTTTTGTAATACGTTTCATCAGATTTTAATAGAAGTTCTGTTGAGGCTTTATGAATAATTGTTAGCCGATAGGTATATAAATTTGAAAGTAAAAATGCAAGTAAAGGGATTCCCAATAAAATCCACCAATTTTTAACAATGATTCTCCAAATAAAATTTATGTCTTTTAATGAAATTATTGGAGCGTTTTTACGGTTTAATAATGCGGAATTCATTTATAACCATCTAAGTTAGGGTTTTTTGAGTATTTTTTATACATTTGTGGCGTTGTGATTAAGTCCAAATCCATTACTGGGATTATCGTATTTGTAGTTTTAAACGCAACAGTACTGTATTCTGCTCCAACACCGCCTGGTGGTGGAAATAACCCACCGGTATGTTGGCCACCGCCATGTATACCACTTGACGGCGGAATTATTGCGCTTGCAGCAGCGGGAATTGCTTATGGGTTTTACAAAAGTCGTGTTTTACACAAAGCCCCAAAATGACCCTTTGGTCGCAAATTTCAAACCGATTTACAAGTTTTAAAAGTCCTCAGATTATTTTTTTAATACGCGCGTTTTTAGGGTATTCGGTTTTATTTATAACTTATCAATTTATACTAATTCCGTACACATCATTTGATCAATGGGTAATTCGAGCTTTAGTAAGATCTTCTGAGGCTTTATTAAAGCCTTTTGGCCCAACCTTTTCAGCGCATGAAAATTCAGAAATGCAAGTTATTGGTTTAGATGGTTCTACCGGCGTTTGGATTGGAACACCCTGTAACGGCATACATTTAATTGGTTTGTTTTCAGTCTTTATAATGGCCTACCCGGGTTCTTGGCGGCGTAAATTATATTATATTCCCTTTGGCATATTGCTATTATTTGGCTATAATAGCATACGCATTTGCGCTTTAGCCTGGTTATCTAAATTTCATCCGCAATGGCTATTGTTTAATCATAATTATACTTTTACCGCAAGCGCCTATATTTTGGTTTTTGTGTTGTGGATGGTTTGGGTAAAACGCTTATCTAAAACTTAAAATGCGGTTTTTAGTTATACTTATTGTGTTTCTGTGCCTAGGATTTATTCGTATGTTTTGGTTTGAACATTATAATGTTTACCTCTACCAAACCTTTTATAATAAGCCCCGATGGGATGAACAACTGTTTTGGATGTTTAAATCATACTCCTATACTACTTTGTATTATTTCAAATTTGTATTTACAATATTTTTTGTGGCAATTTTTTATTGTTTAAGTTATTTAAGCTTTAAATGGCTTGGTGCGGCATCTGAACGTAAACCATTACAATATACTTATACAATTCTGATAGGTACCGCCTTGGTACTGGGTAGTTTAAGCTGGATTGAAAATACGCGTTTACAACAAATTGTGTACAGTATAAACTTATGGCTGATGGGTATAGCCGAATCGCCATTGCCCTTTTTATTACTTTGGGCCAGCAGAAATTTAAATCCCGTACCCAAATCCAGCGTAAAAAATCCGTAATTTGGAAGCGTAATCAATATTCACATGGTGCCAAAAGATCCAAGTATTTTTAAACTCATTGCTAAAGAAAAACAACGTCAAACCCAAGGTGTTGAACTAATTGCGTCTGAAAATTATGTAAGTGATGCCGTAATGAAAGCCATGGGCAGTGTTTTAACCAATAAATATGCCGAAGGCTTACCTAAAAAAAGATACTATGGCGGATGTGAAGTTGTAGACGAAGTTGAGCAATTGGCTATTGATAGGGCTAAAAACCTATTTGGTGCAGCATGGGTTAACGTACAGCCGCATTCTGGCGCACAGGCTAATGCTGCAGTTATGCTGGCCTGTTTAAAACCCGGTGATACCATTTTAGGATTTGATTTATCACATGGTGGACATTTAACACACGGTTCGCCAGTTAATTTTTCCGGACGTCTTTACAAGGCAACATTTTATGGCGTAAAAAAATCAACAGGCCTTTTGGATTATGATGCCATGGAGCAAACCGCAATAAAAGAACGGCCTAAACTTATTATTTGCGGGGCCAGTGCCTATTCGCGTGACTGGGATTATGCACGTATACGTAATATAGCAGACCGTATTGGAGCCTTGGTTTTGGCTGATATTTCGCATCCCAGCGGCCTAATAGCCAAAGGTATTTTAAACGATCCCCTGCCCCATTGCCATATAGTAACCACTACCACACATAAAACATTACGCGGTCCTCGTGGTGGTATGATTTTAATGGGTAAAGATTTTGAAAATCCCTTTGGTGAACGCACTCCAAAAGGCGAACTTAAAATGATGAGCCATGTTTTGGATATGGCTGTTTTTCCGGGCACACAGGGTGGCCCCTTAGAGCATGTTATTGCGGCAAAAGCAGTAGCATATAACGAAGCGTTAAGCGACGCTTATATGCATTACATGATTCAGGTTGTTAAAAATTCTAAGGCCATGGCAAATGCCTTTTCACAAAAGGGGTATCATATTGTATCCGGCGGAACCGATAACCATTTATTTTTAATTGATTTACGTAATAAATCTATAACTGGAAAAGAGGCGCTTGCTGCACTGGAACAAGTTCATATAACTGTAAATAAAAACATGGTGCCCTTTGATGATAAATCGGCATTTGTTACATCTGGAATTCGAATTGGCAGCCCGGCCATTACTACACGTGGACTTAAAGAACAACAGTGTATTAAAATTGTAGATTTAATTGATGAGGCGTTAATAAAACGAAATGATCCCAAGGCATTAATTAAAATAGAAAAAAAGGTTCATACCCTGATGAACAGGTATCCATTATTTTCATAATCTATGGAACGGTATACGGGCCTAATTGGCATATTGCTTTTGCTCGGCATTGCGTATTTGTGTTCTGAAAATCGAAAAGCCATTTCGTTACGTTTGGTTTTAAGTGGTTTAGCTTTACAAATGCTGTTTGCGCTGTTAATATTAAAAATTTCCTGGGTAACCCGTTTTTTTGCGCTACTGGGATCCGGAATGTCTAAGCTTGAACAGTTTGCAACGCAGGGGGCCGCTTTTGTTTTTGGAGGTTTAATGGTAGGCAACACATCCGATTCGGCTATGCCTTATGGATCGCCAAACACCTTTGTATTTGCGTTTAGCGTTACGGCCACCATTATTTTTGTTTGCGTTTTAGTGGCATTGTGTTATCAGTTAGGGATTTTACAACGTATAGTATCCTTACTTGCCAAAAGTATGAATCGCATCATGCGGGTAAGCGGCGCAGAAGCATTGAGTAATGTGGCAAGTGCATTTGTGGGTCAGGTGGAAGCACAAGTTATGATTCAGCCGTATTTAAATCGCATGACACGTTCTGAATTATTGGCCTCCATGACGGGTAGTATGGCGTGTATAGCCGGTGGCATTTTAATTGTATACGTAAATATGGGTGCAAAAGCCGAATATTTGCTTGCAGCCAGTATAATGGCTGCGCCGGGCGCCCTAGTAATATCTAAAATTTTAATCCCTGAAACGGAAATTTCAGAAACCTCTGGTATAGTAAAACTAAAAGTTGAAAAGCCCTATGCAAATACTATTGATGCCGTTTCGCATGGTGCTGCCGAAGGCATGAAAATTGCGTTAAATGTTATAGCCATGCTTATTGGATTTATTGCGCTTATCAGTCTTATTAACTATGGATTGAGCGCATTGGGTGGCATGGCAAATTGGTGTCCACAACTGAGTTTGAATTTTATTTTTGCAAAGGTGTTTTATCCTATAGCTTGGTGCATGGGCGCTAGTGGATCTGATACAGAAACCGTAGCTATGTTAATGGGACAAAAATTGAGTATCAATGAATTTGTTGCTTTTGATACCTTAACACATAAGCTTAACCATCCATTGAGTGATAAAGCACATGCCATTGTAAGTTTTGCCATTTGCGGTTTTGCAAATTTTGCTTCTGTTGGCATGCAAATTGGCGGCATAGGCACTTTAGCGCCAGAAAAACGTCATGTAATTGCAAAATTAGGTTTAAAAGCCTTATTAGGAGGCACCTTAGCCAGTTATCTTTCAGCTTCCATTGCTGGTATTTTAATTGGATGATGCGCTTTTTAATTTGCTTTACAGTTACGCTTTATACACTCCTTTTTAATGCTCAATCCTTACCTTGGGAGGCCCACATTGTTCAAAGAGCCAATGCAAACACAATACTTACGCCTTTTAATAAAAACATAAGTCATTCGGTATACATATTAGGCCTTACTATACCATCGGCTTATATAATAAAAGGACTTCTTTCCAGGGACTCCATAGCAATTGGCCGGGCTTGGCGAATGGGTTTAGCCGGCGCCGGAAACATTGCAATTACATACCTTTTAAAGGAAAGTATTAAACGGCAACGTCCGTTTGAAACCTATGCTGAAATACATGCTTATGATAACTTAGCCCATGGCTATAGTATGCCGAGTGGCCACAGTGCTACGGCCTTTAATGTAGCCAGCAGTTTAAGTTTAGAATTTCCAAAATGGTATATAATAATACCGACATATGCCTATGCCACCTGGGTTGCTTATAGCCGATTACAACTGGGTGTTCACTACCCCAGCGATGTATTTATGGGGGCGCTAACAGGAACTGGTATAGCATGGCTTAGTAAAAAAATGCAATCCCGTTGGTTAGGTCATGTGCAAACTAAAAATAAAAAAGAAAATAAATAAACTATAATATTTGTGTATAAATGCCTTGTATCTGTTGGCGCTCTGTGATAAAGTTTGTTTTACGCGATGGCTCCGTCAATTAGTTTTATTGTACGATCTGCGCGAGCGGCAAGTTCAGTATTATGGGTAACAATTACAAATGTATATCCGTATTTATTGCGTAAATCAAAAAACAAATCATGTAATTTGTGGGCAGTTGAACTATCTAAATTACCGCTGGGTTCATCTGCAAAAATAAGTTTAGGTTTATTTATAAGTGCACGTGCAACCGCAACACGTTGCTGCTCTCCGCCACTTAGCATGGAAGGTTTATGTAACAAGCGCTCCCCTAAACCAAGTTCGGTTAAAAGTTCCTCGGCGCGGCTTTTGGATTGTGATTTACTTTTTCCGCCAATAAGTGCAGGCATCATAACGTTTTCTAATGCTGTAAATTCAGGAAGCAATTGGTAAAATTGAAACACAAATCCCATATTCGAATTTCTAAATGCAGCCAGCTTTTTACTGTTTAATGAACTTAAATTAACCCCCTCCATTTGTACAGTACCCGCATCGGGCAATTCCAATGTGCCTAAAATTGAAAGTAAGGTTGTTTTTCCTGCTCCTGAACTGCCTACTATTGAAACGACTTCACCGGCATGTATTGTACACGACACGGATTTTAACACCCGAACGGAGCCGTATTGCTTTTGAATCTGATTTGCAATTAACATATTAATGAAACGTGTACATGTATTTAAAAAATAGAGTTGTTTAAAAGCAACATTAATATTGAAATATTTTATGTTTAATTTCAAAAAGTAACTCAGCCATTCGTGCTTTAAATGCAAAAGAGGAATAGGCTTGCATACCGGCGCGTTCTAAGGTATTTGAATATCCAAAAATATCGTTAAACTGCAGGTTTAATAATTCACTAGCATCTGATTTGCGAATTACTTTTGCTTTTAGAATCATGTTTGCCAATTGTAAATTATAATTATCAAAAAGCCAGTCGCTTTCTGCAGCTTCTTGAGTTTGGCTATAAAGTTGTATTACAATTTCAGCTTCGTTTTCTGAATTAACCCATGTGCATTCTGATCCTTGTATTTTGGATGTTAATATGTTATGCAATTCCTCTGCGCTCCATAATTTACCCATATTGTAAGATTCTGTTTTTAAAAACAAACGCATGGGTTCAACTTTAAATTCAACAGCAAGCGGCTGAATTTGAATTAATCGTTGCAGAACGCGCATACTCATTTGAGCAGCGGAATCATTTTTTAATAAGGTTTTAAAATCCGGCTCTAATGTTATTTGAGATAAATTGACATCGTTTCCGATTTCTGTTAATTTTAAAACGATTTGATTTTGATTATTAACGATTTCAGGAGATTCGGCGCTTACATGTTCCGATTCAGGAATAACTCTGAAAGGCATGTGGGTCCACAATTTACCTTTTGGGGCATTAATGGTAATGGGCACTGGTGCATATTGTGCCTGGGCAGCTTTAAATACCGGCTGTACAGATGTTAATTTCAGGTCTTGAAATTGTGATTGGATCAGCGCCGTAATATCCGTTGGTTCTGTAACGCCTCCGGATAATGAGGCATTAAGATGCAATTCTTCATTTAAGTATGGAACTAAAAGTGAAAACGCTTGTAGCCGTTTTGTTAATGCTGAAACCATTTGACCGGATTTTTCATCCTGCAATGCTAAATTTAAAAATTGTGCTGCCTGATCTAGTATGCGTTGTTTTTTTTGTGCTTTGGTTTTTGCGTAAAGGTCTTTATCCAGTTGATAATATACCCAATAGGTATTTTGATCTTCATATGAGTCTATCAATTGATATCCCTCAAGATATTCACTATTTGACAATTTAATTAAAGAATTAAAACTTTCGTTGTACTGTTTATTATTTTGTACACTGTAGAGCACAGAATTGGATGATATATCTACTTTAATTTCAGAAGCCAAATCAAATAAGGCATTTTTTTTTGCCTCCATAATATAGCTTTGACCTTTTGATTTTTCGGCAAAGCCAATACCTACGTATTTAAATGCACTGTTGGGACGGCTTTTAAGCCACAAGGGTTGTGCAAGAGTGCCTTGAGGTTGCTGGGAAAACAACCATTTTGAAAACACTAAAAAAATCACAACTAAATTAAATTTCATCCGGCTCATTTAATGCGATTTATTATACTGGTAAAACTTGTTTTGTTTTTGTCGAAAGCCTGTTGTTTTAAGGCCTCATAACTTAAAAATTTATTTCGTGCAGAAAACAAATTACGCCAGACGCCCTCACCCAGCACTATATTACCTGTAGGCCGGTTTCGGTATAACTGATTGATATTACCTTGATATTGACCATCAAATTCATTGTATTCTATAATATCGGAAGCTTTTATGCTTTCTGATTTTGATTCAACGGAGCGGTTTTGGCGATTGTCATAAATTGAATATTCAAATTTATATTGCAAATACCGCTCGCCGCGAACATTGGCATACGAAACAGGATTATAGTCTGTAAAAACCTGATCGTTTTTTTTATACCTGTATTCTTGATACGCCGTATACGAAGTACGTCGAGGGCCAATGGTGTTTTGATTAAAGTCTGAAACGGAATATAAAACAATATGGCTTGCACCTGTAGCTTGTGCTAAAACATTTTGATGCAATTCCAATTGACTGGCTGATTTTAAAAATGTGGGTTCGTTAATGAATTCCAAGGTTGGGCTGTAAATAGAAAGAAAAGATTGGTATAATTGGGTTTCGGACTCTGACGAGGCTTTTGTGTTTTTGGGTAAAACTAAAATACGTTTTTGAAGCTTTAAAACTGTTAAATCGTATAAATCACTATAATCTTTATAATCTGTAGTAACGGTTTTAATAGTTTGTAAAGCCTGTATAGCTAATTCATATTTTTTTTGACCCAGCATTAAAACTGCTGTTTGATATTGTGGCTCACAAGATGCGATAACAAATAACTCTTCTGTATTTTTAAACTGTGGGTTAAACTTGCGGATTTTTTGAATATGTTGTAAGGCATCTGGGTACCGTTTTTTTCGAAGCCATTGCTTTGACTTTACGTATTGATCTTCTGAAAATGCTTCTAGTGCAACACTATAATCATCATCATAGGATTTAGGATAATCGAGTTGAATTTCAAATGACTGGCTTTGCTCACAATACGATTTTAGTTTTGTAAAATTTTCAAGACATGCTTCATAATCTTGAGTGCTGTAATTTTTAAAAAAATTGGTTGACAGCTGTGCCACATGGCGCTGCCCTATATCCTTAAGTTTTATACGGGCATCAATATACGTGGGTTTTGATTTGATGGCATTTAAATACATTTCAGCCGCCATATCTATCATACCGCTTTCTTCATATTTTATTCCCTGTTTATAGTACCGTTTTGCACCAGAACAAGAAACCAAAACCAAAAATCCTAAAACTGTTATAATAAACGAGATTTTCATATAAAAAAAAAGCATCTTGCGATGCTTTTTATGGGATGGGGTTAAATTTATGGACGGCTTTCTGCTAGTTTCTTCATTTCTTCGTCAAACACTTGCTGAAATTTCGCTTTGTCATAATCTAACTGAAGCTTTTTATCAGAACTAATGCGGGAATCCATTTTTTGAAAAATTTCATCTTTTTTGGCTTCTACCACTAAATAAACCTTGTATAAGCCCTGTTCATTGGTATAGGTTTCGGTTCCAATTTCGCGCATGTTCGCCATTTCTAAATTGGTAACCTCACGCGTCATTTCTTCAAATTTATTTTCATATTCTTTGTCTTTGCCCACAGTACGTTGGTTGGTATACTGATCAGAAACCTTTTTCATAGTAGTTTGAATTAAACTGGCTAATTCAGACTTTGCGTTCATAAATGCAATTTTACGGGCTGCTGTTTCATCCTGAGATTCACCAATACCGCGTGCTCTGAAATGCTGATCATCACTTTTATATTGTTTATCAGATAAGGGCGATTCTACTTTTTTAAAACCGGTGTCTTTTACCGTTACCGTGGCGGCTTCTTTTTTTGATTTACAAGATACCAGAACAATACCTGCAACCAAAGAAGTGATTAGTGTCAGGGTGTAAACAATTGATTTCATAAGTTTTAAGTTTTAACAAATATAACTTTAAAATTGTAAAAAATTCGTTAATAAATGCTATTTATTGGCTTTAACCGTTAATTGCGCTTCGGTATCTTTTTCCATTTTTAAATTTTGAATGATAAACTCTTGTCTATCAGGCGTATTTTTGCCCATATAATAACTTAACAGTTCTTGAATACTGGCTTTTTGATCCAATAAAACGGGCTCAAGGCGGATATCTTTGCCAATAAAATTTCTAAATTCATCAGGCGAAATTTCACCTAAACCCTTAAATCGTGTTATTTCAGGTTTTGGTCCAAGGTCGGCAATGGCAGTTACGCGTTCAGCATCTGAATAACAATAACGTGTTTCCTTTTTGTTTCTGACTCTAAACAAGGGGGTTTGCAAAATTTTTACGTGATTATTTTTTACCAAATCGGGGAAAAACTGCAGGAAAAATGTTAATAGCAACAACCTTATATGCATCCCATCAACATCGGCATCGGTAGCTATTATTATGTTATTGTAGCGTAATTCTTCCAGTGAATCTTCAATATTTAATGCTGCCTGCAATAAATTAAATTCCTCATTTTCATAAACTACTTTTTTTCCCAAACCAAAGCAATTTAAAGGCTTTCCCTTTAAGCTAAAAACAGCCTGTGTGTTTACATCGCGGGTTTTAGTTATAGATCCGCTAGCGGAATCACCTTCACAGATAAACAACGTGGTATCCAGTCGGCGTGCATCTTTACTGTCATCCAAATGCACCCTACAGTCGCGTAATTTTTTATTGTGCAGCGAGGCTTTTTTGGCGCGCTCGCGGGCTAACTTTTGAATGCCCGATAACTCTTTACGCTCTCGTTCGTTAGCTTGTATTTTAACTTCAATGGCTTTAGCGGTTTCAGGATTTTTGTGTAAAAAATTATCAAGCTGTTCTTTAATAAATTCACCCACAAAACTGCGCATGCTTTGGCCGCCGGGAGCAATTTCCTGTGAACCTAATTTGGTTTTTGTTTGAGATTCAAAAACAGGCTCTTGAACTTTTACTGAAATAGCTGCAATTATGGATTTTCGTATATCTGAAGGGTCAAATTCTTTCTTAAAAAAATCGCGTACAGTTTTAACAATGGCTTCCCGGAATGCCGCCAGATGTGTACCGCCTTGTGTTGTATACTGGCCATTAACATAGCTGTAATATTCTTCTGAAAAGTGCTCATTACTATGTGTTAATGCTAATTCTATATCCGTTCCTTTTAAATGTACTATGGGATACAATATTTCGCCACTGATGTTTTTTTCAAGTAAATCTTTTAATCCGTTTTTAGATTCATAAACCTGGCCGTTAAAATATAACTTAAGACCCGTATTTAAAAACGCATAATTCCATAACATACGGTCGATATACTCGAGTACAAAATGAAAATTTTTAAAGATGCTGTCATCGGGCATAAACTCTACATAGGTGCCATTTTTTTCTTGTATGCCCGATTGAAGACGATGGTCTTTAACAAGCACCCCACGGCTAAATTCAGCACTTTTTACCTGCCCGTCGCGAAAGGACGATACTTTAAACTGTTTAGACAGGGCATTTACGGCTTTAGTACCTACCCCGTTTAATCCAATGGATTTTTTAAATGCTTCACTGTCGTATTTTCCTCCTGTATTTATTTTTGAAACTACCTCTACCACTTTTCCCAAAGGGATGCCCCTGCCATAGTCTCGAATACCAACTACACCGTCTTTAAGTGAAATATCAATACGATCTCCCTCGCCCATCATAAATTCATCAATGGCATTATCCATGACTTCTTTAATAAGCACATAAATACCGTCATCAAAGGCGCTGCCGTCGCCTAATTTACCGATATACATACCCGGTCGGGTACGGATATGATCCTTCCAGTCAAGGGATTTAATACTGTCTTCGTTATAATTTGATTTTGCCATAGTTATATTCCATCACCGTCAAACATGTTGCCCAATCCTCCAAGTATGCTGCCTTCTTCTTTTCTGCCTCCCGTACGGCCATACGATAAAATACGACCGGCTAATCTGCTAATGGGTAAGGTTTGTAACCAAAGCGTACCCGGACCTGTTAATTGTGCATAAAACAAGCCTTCGCCGCCAAATAAAGAGTTTTTAATGCCCCCAACAAATTGTATATCGTAATCGATGGTTTGAGTAAAGGCCACAATACAACCTGTATCCACTTTTAAGCGTTCGCCGGCTTGCAATTGTTTTTGAATTACATGCCCCCCGCTATGCACAAAAGCCCATCCGTCACCCTCAAGTTTTTGCATAATAAACCCCTCACCGCCAAACAAACCGGTGCCTAATTTTTTTTGAAACTCAATGCCCACAGCTACACCTTTGGCTGCACATAAAAAACTATCTTTTTGACATATGATTTTACCGCCTAACTGTGCCAATTGCAAGGGTATAATTTTTCCCGAATACGGGGCAGCAAATGTTACATTTAAACGGCGATGTGATGCATTTGTATACACGGTCATAAATAAATTTTCACCCGTTAACAATCGTTTTCCGGCTGAAAATAATTTTCCCATAAAACCGGTTTGATTGCCGTCACCAAAAAGAGTTTCCATGGTGATTCCGTCATTCATCATCATAAAGCTACCAGGCTCCGCAATTACTGCTTCCTGTGGATCTAGTTCAATTTCAACACATTGCATTTCTTCGCCATGCAATACATAATCAATTTCGTGGTTTTTATTCATATTTATACATTAAATCTAAAATGCATGATGTCACCGTCGTTTACGGTGTACTCTTTACCTTCAATTTTCAACTTTCCGGCATCACGGCAGGCAGACTCTGAGCCTAAGCGAATAAAATCTTCATAGGCAATAACCTCGGCTTTAATAAACCCTTTTTCAAAATCGGTATGAATAACGCCGGCGGCCTGTGGCGCTTTCATGCCTTTGGTAATGGTCCAAGCGCGAACTTCTTTTTCGCCTGCCGTAAAATACGTTTGTAATTTAAGCAAGCTGTATGAAGCTTTAATAAGCTTGTTGACGCCGGGCTCTTCGAGTCCTAAATCGCTAAGAAACATTTGCTTTTCTTCGTATGTTTCCAGTGCTGCAATTTCGCTTTCCATTTGTGCGGTTATCACCATAATTTCTGCCTGTTCGTGAGCCACTGCTTTTTTTACGGTTTCTACATACGTATTTCCTGTTTTTGCAGAACGTTCATCAACATTACAAACATACAGTACCGGCTTTAGTGTTAACAACTGAAGATCGGCAACCCATTCTAATTCATTGTCATCTAAATGCGCGCTGCGTGCCGCCTGACCCGATTCTAAAACTGTTTTAACACGCGATAATACTTGAAATTGTTTAAGAGCTTCTTTGTCGGTTCCTGTTTTAGCCTGTTTTTCAATGCGTTTAAGTTTTTGGTCAACGCTCTCTAAATCTTTAAGCTGTAATTCGGTATCAATAATTTCTTTGTCTGCAACAGGATTTACCTTACCATCAACATGAATTACGTTAGGGTCGTCAAAACATCGTAGCACGTGTAAAATGGCTTGGCATTCGCGAATGTTTGCTAAGAATTTATTTCCCAGGCCCTCTCCTTTGCTGGCGCCTTTTACGAGTCCGGCAATATCTACAATTTCAACCGTTGTAGGAATTGTATGTTGAGGTTTTACCAAATTTACCAAAGCATTTAAACGCAAATCGGGAACGGTAATGGTGCCTATGTTGGGCTCAATGGTACAAAATGGAAAATTTGCAGCTTGGGCTTTGGCATTACTTAAACAATTAAACAGGGTAGATTTTCCAACATTGGGTAAACCAACAATTCCGCATTTGAGAGCCATAGCTGCAAAGATACGTTTTAGAGATTTTATTTTTTTTATAAATGAACCCTATAGACCACGGAGTTGTTAACAGCACCCGTATATTTTCAACAGCATTGTAAAGGCTTCATATAGTTATTTTACCTTTACAAAATTGATGGAGCACTCGCTAAAACTATGTATGCAAATGAGGCGTGATATTGTACGCATGGTGCATGCTGTAAATTCTGGGCATCCGGGCGGTTCGTTAGGTTGTGTTGAGTTTTTTGTAGCCCTTTATGGACATATTCTTAAACATACGCCCAAGGCTTTTACCATGGACGGAATGGGTGAGGATTTGTTTTTTTTAAGTAATGGCCATATCAGCCCTGTATTTTATAGCGTTTTGGCACGTTATGGCTATTTTGAAGTACATGAATTAAACAGTTTTAGAAAACTTAATAGCCGTTTGCAAGGCCATCCCACAACACACGATCGTCTGCCTGGTGTTAGAATTGCCAGCGGTTCTTTAGGCCAAGGGCTAAGCGTTGCCATTGGTGCAGCTCAGGCGAAAACACTAAACCAAGATCCCCATTTAGTTTACAGCCTTCATGGTGATGGTGAATTACAAGAAGGTCAAATTTGGGAGGCTGTTATGTATGCGGCGGCAAAGGGAATAGACAATCTCATTGCTACCATTGATTATAACGGACGGCAAATTGATGGCAATGTAGCCACGGTATTGGATTTGGGTAATTTAAAAACCAAGTTTGAAGCATTTGGTTGGACAACATTAATCAATGAAAATGGCAATGATTTAAAAGCTGTTATTGAAACCTTAAAATTGGCCAAAAGTTTTGCTCATAAAGGCCGGCCTGTAGTTATCATTATGCATACCGAAATGGGCATGGGGGTTGATTTTATGATGGGAACACATAAGTGGCATGGTTCAGCACCCAACGACGAGCAATTACAACGTGCGCTATCTCAACTTTCCGAAACATTAGGAGATTTTTAAAATGTATTTTTTTTCGCTCAAGCCGATGCTTGCTTTAATGCTAGGACTTGGATTGGGTATTTCTATTTTTTTAACCCCCTTACGTGCACAACAACCTTTTACAAAGCTTCGTGTATTGCTAATTCTGGATTGTTCATACAGCATGTATTCAAATTGGGGACAAGAAACCCGGATGGATATTGCGAAGCGTAAAATTTCGCAATTTATTGACAGTGTTTCCAAATTACCAAACATTGAACTGGGATTACGTTGTTATGGTCATACTACACTTTATAAACCCGATCGTAATTGTGAAGACACGCGTCTTGAAATTCCATTTGGAAAGGGAATTGAAACTGCAAACCCAATAAAAAAACGTATTAAATCGCTTGAGCCCATGGGAACAACCCCCATTGCATATTCTATTGGACAGGCCGCTTATGATTTTCCAAAAGCCGATGACTACCGCAACTTGATTTTATTAATTACCGATGGGCTTGAAGAATGCCAAGGTAATCCATGTTACATAAGCCAAGAACTGCAGAATAAAGGTATTATTACCAAACCTTACATTATTGGTTTAAACGTCCCCTTGCAAGATCAGGCCCAACTGGGTTGTATTGGCAGATATTTTAATGCAGATGCTCCCGATGCGTTTTTACCCGCCATGTATGCTGCTTTTTCTGATATGGCATTTGCAACAACCGCTCAAGTATTTTTATTGGACGAGCAACAACAGCCCACAGAAAGCGATGTGCTGATGACCTTTACTGATGAACAAGGTTATGAACGATATAACTGGATACATAGCTTAAATGCACTAGGGACCCCAGACACCTTGATTTTAAACCCTCTATACAATTACAGCATTCGTATTCATACCCTTCCGCCGGTTATTTCTAAAAAAAATTCTATTATTACAGGCAGGCATAACATAATTCCTATAGCAGTTCCTCAGGGTAGTTTGCAGCTTGATATTTCTGGTGCGCCCATTTGGTTTACACCCTCTGCTGTTATACATGTAGCAGGCCAGTCTGATTTTGTTAATGTTCAAGCGTTTCAAAGTAGTGTAAAGTATTTAAAAGGTCTTTACGATGTTGAAATTTTAACCCTGCCGCGCATATATGCCAAAGCCGTTACAATTGAATCTCGAAAAATTAAACACCTTGAAATTCCTGCTTCTGGAGCAATAACATTTGTAAAAGCAAAACCCGGAAGTTTTACTTTATTTGTAGTTGAACAAACTTTGCCGCGTTGGATTCATACGCTCAAGAACGAGGAGGGTGAAGAATTAGTGTTTTTATTACCTGGCACCTACCGAATGGTGTATCAATTTCAAAATCAAAACCGTATTGAAGGCAGTAAAACTATAGATTTTACTGTTCAATCGGGAATTCAAAAACGTATTCAAATCAATTAATATGCAATTTCAAAACACAGGATTAAAAGATACCCGTTCCGGATTTGGAGCCGGCTTACTTGAATTGGGCCAAACACACCCTGAGGTTGTCGCTTTATGTGCAGACCTAACAGGATCTTTAAAAATGGATGCTTTTCAAAAACAATTTCCTGAACGCTTTTTTCAAGTTGGGATTGCAGAAGCCAACATGATGGGCATTGCCGCCGGTTTAACCATTGGCGGAAAAATCCCGTTTACCGGCACGTTTGCCAACTTTAGTACCGGCCGCGTTTACGATCAAATTCGTCAAAGTATTGCCTACTCAGAAAAAAATGTAAAGATTTGCGCATCGCATGCCGGTTTAACGCTGGGCGAAGATGGTGCAACGCATCAAATTTTAGAAGACATCGGATTAATGAAAATGTTGCCTCACATGACGGTAATAAACACCTGTGACTATAATCAAACTAAAGCGGCCACACGGGCTATCGCTCATTACAATGGACCCGTTTACTTGCGTTTTGGACGTCCGGCAGTACCCAATTTTATACCCGAAGATTTTGAATTTCATATTGGCAAGGCCCTTATGCTAAAACCCGGAACGGATATAAGCATTTTTGCCACGGGACATTTGGTATGGAAGGCTTTAGAAGCGGCTGAAATTTTAAAAGATCAGGGTATTTCCGCTGAGGTTATAAACATTCATACAATAAAACCATTTGACGAAGCATCCGTTATTGCGTCTGTAAAAAAAACGGGTTGTGCTGTAAGTGCCGAAGAGCATCAAAAACATGGAGGCTTAGGCGATAGTATTGCACAGGTATTAGCAGAACATTTTCCATCACCATTAGAATATGTAGCGGTTAATGATCGGTTTGGCGAAAGCGGTACTCCTGAAGAACTTCTGCGAAAATACCACCTAGATACACCTGATATTGTAGCAGCTGCCACACGCAGTATTGCCAGGAAAACAAAACTTACATAAGTTAAAAGACTTACATTTTACCTGGCTGTAAATGAGGTGCTTTGTGTAATGCATTATATTGCCAAACCCAAAACATCCAAAAAATCCACAAGCAAACCCCAGCCTGTGAATTTAACGTGTCTTCATAAGTAAAACCTAATATTAAAATTACCCAAAATGGCATAAACAGATTTTGTTTAAAAGAAAAATGAACGGCAGGGTATGCAATAAATAAACCAAAACATACAAGCCCCATTAAACCCGAACTTAATAATACGGTTATAAATTGTTGATGGGGTTTTTTATACCACTCCGAAGAAATCGCATGGTTTTCTGCATAAATTTTTAACATGTCGTCTTCTAAATCTCCGGGGCCGGTGCCCGTCCAAATATTACATTTACCATACGCCGAAATAGCTGTTTTCCAAAACAAAAAACGCATTGAAAGCGAATGACCCGAATTAGGATTTTGTTGTTTAATATCGCGCCCTTCGCGTAATAATTCGTAAAAGCGTTTCCATAATGGGGGCCAGCTGCGTTCGGATCTAAAATGATATCCGGCTTTGATCATAGAAATATCTTGTGGCTTAAGTTGTGATACACCGGCAGAGTCTTTGATTTCGGCTAGGGAAGATAAATACCTGATTAATACTTCGTAACGTTTTAAATTATACGCAGGATTGTACGAAAACGAATCTTCGGGACACTTCAAATTCCATTCACGTCGTAGTTCTTCCATTTGTATATTTTGATAAATGTAAACACCATTTTCACTGTCTTTATAGGGCGCAAAGTGTATGAGTGGCCTGCCGGATCGTGATTGATTTATAAGTTGATTTACATAAAGGGGTTTTATTTTAAAATATGCACTATACATCCAATACAATACACCACATGCAGAAAATAATAAAAGTAAAAATGTATATACTATCTGTTTTTTAAATTGTATTGAAAATTGAAGTTGAAAGATTAGAAGCAGAAATGCCACAAGTAAAAATACAAGTGAACTTAAATTACCCGCTATGGTAATAACAAGCAATAGCGTAATTACTGCCAAAATCCATATCAGCCGGCTTAACTTGGTGTGAGCGTTTTGCCATAACATCAGCGCTGCAAAAAATCCAAGAATTTGAAATTGAGAAAACCGGATATGACTCATAAACCGTGTGCTTTTACGTAAATCTAATATTCCGGATATATAAAACTGTGCAGCAATGCCATACACAAAACTGCAAACCAAACCCGCTAAAAAAAACCAAAGCACTCGTTTTAAAGCACGTAAATCAAGGGCTTCTGAGCTCATAAAAATTAAAGCCCATGAGCATAAAGGCAATTGAATTTTAACTTGTTCTAAAGCTAAATTCATCCGATTGGAATACAAAATACCACAACATAACCAAACCCAATATGCTAATGCTGCCCAAAACCAGGTTTGCGTTTTTATGCGCTGCCATTTTGCTGAAAACTGTCCTTCTAAAATCCAGTTTAATCCTAAAACCAATTGCGGTATACTGCCCGTAACCGGGCCAAAAAAAATACCAAATGCAAAAGCAGCCGTTCCGTATGTATAAATACTTTTGTGTACATGCAACCTGCTCATGTTAATTAAACGCACTAGCAAATACTTTAGTATCAGTTGCCGAAATCTGAATAAAATTTAATTCTAAGTACACGAACTTCATCTTCGCTAAAATCATTTTCGCCTAGTTCATTTATAGCCTCGGTGATATCATCGGATGTACTAGTTTTAAAATAGTTTAAAATTTCCTCCGCTTTTTCAGCATCAATGTGTTGCTTAATATAATAGTCAAGATTTACTTTTGTTCCTGAAAATACAATGGTTTCAATTTCTGTAAGTAGATCTGACAGACTCATATTTTTACTCTTAGCCATATCATTCAAATTTACTTTTCGGTCTATATTTTGAATGATAAACACTTTCAATCCGGATTTATTAATAACCGAACGTATAACCATATCCATGGGACGCTCAATGTCATGCTCTTCAACATAGGCTTTGATGAGCTCCACAAAGGGCTTTCCATATTTTGCGGCTTTACCTGAACCTACCCCGCCTATTTTGGTTAGTTCGTCAATAGTTAAAGGGTATTGTATTGACATTTCTTCAAGCGAGGGTTCTTGAAAAATAACATACGGCGGTAAGCCTTTGGCTTTGGCCGTTTTACGAAGTAATTCTTTAAGCATGCCAAACAATTGCTGGTCGGATGAAATAGTACCGGACTGTCGACTTGCTGTTATAATATCATCATCGTCATCGTCTGCATCCGTATTTGTATAATTATGGTCGCGCGTTAATAACACACTATAAGGATTTTTTAAAAATTCAAGGCCCAGTTTACTGAGCTTTAAAACGCCGTAACGTTCAATATCTTTTATAACATATCCATACACCTGGGCCTGTCTGATGATCGCTTGCCAAAAACGTTCGTCTTTGTCTGCTTCAACGCCATCACCCCATATTTTAAGCTCATGGTGTTTATACGATTTGGTTACCGATGAACTTTGTCCCATCAATACATTTATAATATCTTTTAGCTTGTGTTTTTCTTTTACGTCTTTTATACACTTTAAAACCAAATGTAAATCGGATTTACCTTCAAATTTTTTACGTGGATGACGGCAATTGTCACACATGCTATTACAATGGCGTTCATCAAATGATTCACCAAAATAATGCAGTAAAAATTTTCGACGACATGTACTGGTTTCTGCAAATGAAGATGTTTCGGCAAGCATTTGTTTTCCAATTTCCTGCTCAGAAACCGGTTTATCCTTCATGAATTTTTCAAGCTTAACAATGTCGTCATAACTGTAAAAGGTTACACATTTACCTTCACCGCCATCACGTCCGGCACGACCGGTCTCTTGATAGTAGCCCTCCAGTGATTTAGGTATATCATGATGAATGACAAAGCGCACATCGGGTTTATCAATACCCATTCCAAAAGCAATGGTAGCCACAATAACCTGTAACTCTTCCATTAAAAATCGGTCTTGGGTGCGCGCACGTTCTTTGGCATCGAGGCCGGCATGGTAAGGTGCAGCCTTAATACCGTTAACTTTTAACGCCTCCGCTATTTCTTCAACTTTTTTACGACTTAAGCAATAAATTATGCCGCTTTTACCCGCATGCTGTTTTACAAATTTTATAACCTCTTTAATAACCTGTTGTTTCGGGCGAATTTCATAATATAAATTTTCGCGATTAAACGAGGACTTAAAAACTTCAGCCTTTAACATGCCCAGATTTTTTTGAATGTCCTGTTGTACTTTTGGAGTAGCTGTAGCTGTTAAGGCCATTACCGGAACGTTTCCCACAGCCTCTATTATAGGTTTAAGCTTGCGGTATTCAGGTCTAAAATCATGCCCCCATTCTGAAATACAATGGGCTTCATCAATAGCAAAAAATGATATTTTAAATTCTTTAAAAAAGGCGATGTTATCTTCTTTGGTTAAGGTTTCGGGAGCTACGTATAATAATTTAGTTTTTCCGGAACGCACATCGTTTTTAACCTGAATTGTATCTGCTTTTCCCAATGAAGAATTTAAAAAATGTGCAATGCCCTGCTCTTGACTAAACCCCCTTATGGCATCAACCTGATTTTTCATTAGCGCAATCAATGGGGAGACTATTATGGCCGTACCTTCCTGCATAATTGCCGGTAACTGATAGCACAGGCTTTTTCCGCCACCGGTGGGCATAATCACAAATGCATCTTTGCCCTGTAAGATGTTACCTATTATTTGATCTTGCTGACCTTTGAATGCATTAAATCCAAAAAAACTCTTGAGGGTTTTAAGAAGTTCTTTTTTATCGATTCCCACCATTATATTTTTTTAAAAGACAAGTAATAAATATAACCGATTTTTTAATTCACATTGACGGTTATAACAAAAATTTATAAGCCTGTACGCATACGTTTATGATATACATAAACCAGAATTAAGCCCAAACCGTGCAAAATCCATGTGATTTTAAAAATTATCCCCATTTCGAGTTGCAAAACATACTGCAGCGTTTCTTTAAAAAAAACAAAAACTAATAAATAACTTCCCCACCAGCGCATAAATGCAATGCCGGAACATGCCAAAACTTCAATTGCAAAAAACAAACTAAAGGCCAATGCACCTATGGAAGAACCCGTTCGAATTTGGGGTGAAAACAAATGTGGAAAATGAAATGCTGTAAATAAAAGGCTTACATACAGCCATATTTTAAGAGGCCAGGGTAGTTTCATGCGTTACTTCGTATTGCTTCAACCGGGTCCAGTTGCGCGGCATGATACGCCGGTAAAAAACCACTTAATACACCTACTATTAATGAAATGCAAAGCGCTAAATTAACATTTGAAAAAGTTAATGATAACGTAAAATCAGAACTTACGTTTACAATTACTATTATCAATTCAACAATGCCAATACCTATTAAGCCGCCCATTATACTTAACAGGATGCTCTCCCATAAAAATTGGTATAAAATAAAAGCTTTTGGGCTGCCTAAACTTTTTTGTATTCCAATTTGAGACGTACGCTCGCGAACAGAAACAAACATCATATTAGCAATTCCAAAGCCCCCCACAAGAATTGAAAATCCACCAATAATCCATCCTGCAGTACCTACCAACGCAAATAAATCATCAAATCCCTTTTGTAAAATACGGGTTTCATTTAATGCAAAATTATCTTCTGCGGCCGGCTTAATTCGACGTTGCGAACGTATAATGCCACGTAATTCAGACATCATCTGGGCGGTACTTATATTGGATTTAGGCTTAACCATTATAGTAGGATCACTTTCTTCTTTGGTGATATCCATAAATTTATATGCCTGTTTGTAAGGAATTATAATTTGAAAGTCTGAACTTTCGCCAAACATACTTTCACCCTCTTTTTTTAATACCCCTAACACCCTGTAGGTTTGTCCCGAAATTTTAAATTGTTGTTGCAAGGGATTTTGATTATAAAATAAGCCTTTGGCAATATCAAACCCTATAACCGCATAGGGTTCTGCAGATTGTAAATCGGCATCTGAAAAAAAACGCCCGGCTTGAATGCTTACCGATTTTAGCTTGGTGTAATCGGCGCTAATACCCACAAGTTTGGCATTGGAGAGTTTAGCGGATGCCCGGTATGCACGTACTGAACTTTGAGCGCATTGAAATGCAACAGCGCCGGTCGTTTGACTGTTTGATTTTATAATTTGATACTCCGATATTGAGGGCAATGGACGATTGAGGTACTTCCACCACGGATAATCCGAACTAAAACTCCAGGGCCATTTTTGTATGTAAACAACATTATTACCTATCTCCTGAATACTGCCGCGTAATTTTTGTTCGAGGCTGTCCAGAACTGTAAATACAAAGATGATGGCAAAAATACCAATGGTAACTCCCAAAACACTAAGAAAGGATCTTAAGCGCTGGGCGCGTAAAGCTTGAAGCGCCAAAATAAAACTGCCTGTAAGCAGGCCCTTAATGGTCATGGCGCAGAAGAATCGATGCTACGTTTGTACTGCTGCAATATTCGTTTTCGCTGTTGTTTACGAAGTATATAAAACAATCCCGATAAAATAAAAAAACCAAAAAAATATAAGGCCGAATCGCGATCTGAAATAATTAAAAAATAAACCATGCATAGTAGTCCTAAGCATGTTGCAACCAGCCACATACGCTCTTGCAATGTGATTATTTTTAAACGGTATGCAATTTCTTTAGTCATATTACAAATTTAATTTAACTCGTCCTGTGATATTAAGCATTTCATATTTTGAAAAATCTGAATTACCCGTTAAGCCATTCCCAAATAAAACCTCGTCTTGCCGTGTTATTTTTACAGGTGCATCGGTATATAATTTTCCACTTTGTTCGTCCCAGCTGAGGACTTCGGTTTCTAACTGCTCACCTTGCTGATTACGTAACACTACCTGTCCAGTGGCCTTAGAGCGTTTTTCTGAATTATATCGTATAGCTTTACGGGCAATTAATTCAGCCTGCGGTTTACCTTGTAAAGTATAAAATATAACATGTATGCCACTGTCTAATTCGGTGCGGGGTTGCGTGGTATGCATGGCATATACCCTCATGTAACGTGCACTCATTACAACGCGCAATCCGGCCGTGTCGATATAAGAAAGCAAAACCGAATCTCCAATTTGATCCGGCTGTTCATTTGCTGAAGATAAAGCAATAACTTGCTGCACAGAGTTGCTACAAGAACACCATAATACTAACGCGCCTGAAAGCATTATTAGCGATTTATACATTAATCGTATTTATATTTTAAAAACCAACGGTCCTGAAATGTGCAACCCAAAAAGATACGACCATAGGTTATCTGTTGTCCTTTTATTCCATATTGCCCAAAACGAAACGCTACATTAAGAGCATTAAACAATTTACTTTGACCAAGAGGTAAACCTACTCCAATATTGATATTCCAATCACTAACAACAGACGAATGTATTGAAATTGGTCCGTTTTGGTACTGAATTCCGGCACGGTATACGGTTCGTTTTAAAAACGTGCCTTTACCAAAAGCCTGCTTATCGGGTTGAAACTGAAATCCGCTTGCCACACGAAATACTTTAGAATATGTATTTGAAGTCATTCGCAAACGTGTATTACTCCAATCTGCAGTTTGAAAATCTATATGCCATTGCCAAATTTCTCCAGATTTTATACCCATACCCAAACCCTGTTCAAAGGGTGCAAGGGTTGGAATTATTTCAGAAGCATTGTAAATAGTGTCACGAATAGTTTCGTTTCCGTTTGTTAAAATGTAACTGTATACATCCAATTGCTGAACGGGATTTAAAGGCGTTGGTAATTGTGCACTGTAACCAAATCCCACCCTAATGGGATGTTTTAAAGCCCGCCGATGGCCAATGCTAAGGGTACTGTCAATGGTAAATCCGGTTTGGATTCCGGAATGCAATAAATACCCATTAACGGAAAGCGCATTTCGGGTAAGCGTATTATTATACAATATGCTGTTTGGATATATTAAACGTGAGGTTTGATCAATTGAACCAAATAGCCATGAGGCCTGAGCTCCAAGTGAAAGTTCGCTGATTAACTGAACTGCTGTTTTACGAATAGCATAGGATACGCCTTTAAAACGTTTTATACTGTCGGGTACAAAATAATTTCGGTATCGAAATGACAAGTAACGTCTTGAAAACGGATTGGTGCCAAAACCTATAAATGCACTGTTCCATCCCCCGTATGCCTGAACTTGCTGGGTTGTTGTTCCTGCCGAGGAAATTTCAGTTTGAATTAAATTATACCCGCTTTGAGAATACGGTATTATACCCAATACCAAACCGCTATGTTTTTTAATAGGTAAAGCTAATACAGCATTTAAAAGTCTAATGTTATTATAATCGTAATACTTTGAATGCTGCTGTACACGTTGAAATTGAATATCAGTTCCCATATCTAACGCGGTGTAGCGAATTCCTGAAAATGCAGCGGGATTGGTTAAATTAATAACTGTTGGGGGTAAGGTATCCGTTTGAAGCGCAATTCCGGATGCCGCAAGGGCTTGTTGACTGGTAACGCCTACCGGAATGCGTTCACCTAATGCATAACGTGAAAACGGATTAAACCCTGTGGTTTGCGCGCTAAGCGATAGACCCAAAATAACTGGAATAAAAACTGTTTTATTTCGGGTGGTCAAAAAGCGCATAGAGTCCAAAAAATAGCAAATCTGGAACCTCAAAGTAACGATTTTTAAACCCTTTTGACAAATAGGAGGCGTAACCGCCCGTTATAACGACATTAAGATTTGGCCAATGGGAATTGTAATATTGTACAAATCCTTCAATCTCTTTTAATACAGCTGTTTGTGCGCCTGCCCAAAGGGCCTCATCGGTGGTTTGGGCGGTTTCGTTATAAAACGAAGCATTAAACGGCAGCTCAGGCAAGGCATGGGTATAGGCAGCCATTGATTTAAGCCGCATTTCAATTCCCGGGCTTATAGCACCCCCATGTGCTGTTCCATCCTGTGTTAAAATTTGATATTTAATACAAGTTCCGGCATCAATAACTAAAGTTGTTGAGTTTTTATATAAAAACTGAGCGCCCGCTAATCCCAAAATTCGATCGTGTCCAAATGCTAAGCGATCGTATTTTAAAGTAAAAGGAAGTGGTGTTTGGGCACTGTATATATTAACATCTACGTGCTTGCTTTGTAAATATGCCACTATTAATTCATGCTGGCGCGTAACCGAGACGCCAACCAAGGACGTACATTTTTTTTTTGTTTTTAAAAACGCTATACAAGATTCAGCATCTTTAAATCTTCCCAAAATTTGCCATACTATAACACCCGTTTTTGAACGGAACCAAGCTGCTAATTTTATATGGGTGTTTCCACAATCGAGATAATAGCGCATATTTAAAAATACATAATTGGTATTGCATATACGTGGCAATTAAAAAAATAATATCTTTGCAACGCGTATTTACGCTGCTGGTGCCTTAGCTCAGTCGGTAGAGCAAAGGACTGAAAATCCTTGTGTCCCTGGTTCGATTCCTGGAGGCACCACACAAAGGGAAGATTCTGAAAATCAGATTTCTTCCCTTTTTTTTTGAGCCAATTTTCGTTTCTCCCATTTATAACTTTTATGTAACTGAAACATCCGTTATAGACGATTGTGTTTAAATACTATAAGATTATGACTTTATTAACTTGATGATATCTGTATTATAACGTACCGCATTCCCTGTTTAATACCATGTAAAACATTAAAGCAACAACCAAGACTCAACTCTAAACTAGCCATTATTTGTAATGCTATTATTTATTACAGAAAAGTAACTGATTGTAAAATTTATGAATCAATGTGGTTGGTTTTTATAGAAAAGTGTGTTTTACTTTAGGTCTCGTTTTAACTTTTGATTGCGATTGGCACATTCCAAAGCCATTCTGAAAATTAAGTTGGTACGCTTGGCATATACATCCCATTGAATTAATTCAATTTCATCAGTGGGTTTATGATAATCGCCCAATAACATGCCATCGTAAAAAAATAAAACGGGTACTCCTAATCGGGCAAAATTATAATGATCGCTGCGGTAAAAAATACGTTGAGGATCGGCCGGGTCATCAAATTTATAATCTAAAGTAATAGGATTTTGTAATTTGTTTATACGTTCTAGTTCAGGTTCTAATTCAGAACTTATGCGGTTATGGCCAACCACATAAATGTAATTTAAAGTATCCGACTGGTGTCGCTCGGTATCAACTCTGCCAATCATATCAATATTTAAATCACATGATATTTTAGAGAACGATACCGGCTGGTGTTTGGAAAAATAATCACTGCCCCAAAGGCCTTTTTCTTCTCCGCTAAATAAAACAAAAAGTATCGAACGTCGTGGGCCATATCCCAAATTTTGAAGCGTTTTAAAGGTTTTAGCAAGCGTTAACACGGCAGCCGTTCCGCTTCCATCGTCATCGGCACCATTGTATACAATATCGCCATCTTTTCCTAAATGATCGTAGTGTGCGGATAAAACAATATACTCGTTTTTTAAATCGCTGCCTTCTATAACTCCCATTACATTACAAGCGTTTTGATTTTGATAAGGGGTTTTATAATGCTGTCGGTATTCTTTTAAAGCCGGCAAAGGCGTAATACCCATTTGTAAAAACTGGGATTCAATATACCGCGCAGCCTTTTCAATTCCGGGAAAACCTGTTTCTCGGCCTTCAAGTGAGTCGTGTGCTAAAACAGAAAGATGACGTTTTAATTCGCTGATGACATCAGAAGAATTGTAATTTAATGGTAAAGGTTTTTGAGCCTTTAACAAGCTACTAAAACACAAATAGATAAAAAAAACTTTTAAGACTTTCATTTTTATTGTATTAAGGCATTAACTGCATTTGATATTTTGTTATAGTGTGTAATTATTTTTCGGATATTACAAATGGTATTATAAGGTCCAACATCCATCATGGCATTTACAGCCCAAGCCGGCAAAAACCCCCCGGGTTCAGTTTTAAGCGCATATTCAACGTGGGTATGATTTGCGTCAATTGCGGAAACCTGTATAATTGAATGTTCATGAGGTATACGAACACACGCGGTTAAAGGGTACGTTGAACCGGTAATATTTTTGGTTTCTATTTGAAATGTGTTAGCGTTTATTTTGCTTAGTTTTTGAATGCAATAATCATCCCTATCACTCACCGGCCATGGCATTTTAAAGCGGTGGTATATAACCCGTGTATACGTATCAATATTTTTAATAACAGCTGATGAATCACAGGCATAAACCATTTTTTTTTGAATTGGAATATCCGTTAATAAGGACAGGGTACATTTAATATTAGCAGGTATTTGAAAAGTTGCTTTAATTTGATTAAAAGCACTACCGGGCACTTTACTCCAATATATTTTAACGCCGTTTTCTGATTTTAATAAGGTCCAGGTGTTTTGTGCAAAAATTACTGTATTACAACTAAATACAATAATAGTCACCAACGATTTCATAACTTATTACGAATATAAATTTAAAAATCTTAACCTAATGTGTTTTGGTAAAATCAAAACACCTGTTAAATGGCTTGTTTTTGAAAATTTAAAACAATCCTAAACAATCCGCAGATCCAAAAATGCAGTATAGGCAGTACTTGTGACCCCGGCGGGATTCGAACCCACAACCAACAGAACCGGAATCTGTCATTCTATCCAGTTGAACTACGGAGCCGTTTTGCAAAGATACTCTGAATTCTTAACTAATGCCGTAATATTGCCTTATTTTTGTCGTTATCAATACCGTATGCTACGCTTTTTACTTTTGTTATTATTGGTTTCTGGTTTGGCTTTTAATGCGCAAAACGCGCCTCGAACGTGGCATGATGAATTGGGTTTTAATGCAGTAAATACGGTTTGTAAATCCGGAAATTACATTTTTGCTGCCAATTACAACGGCTTGATATATTTTAATCAAAGCGACCGAATTCCTAAACGTCTTAACCGCAGTAATGGGCTTTACGAAACCGGCATCGTGTTATTGCGTGCTAATCCTTTTAACGGCAAAGTACTTGTTGTTTATGATAATGCACACATAGATGTAATTGATCCCGATTTTGAAATAACGCCGATGCCCGATTTACGTCTAAAAACAATTAATGGTAAAAAAGTAATTCGTGAAATTACTTTTTACAAACAATACGCTTACCTCGCTTGTGGCTTTGGCATTGTGGTAATTGATACTGATAAATTAGAGGTTAATGATACCTATTTTATTGGAAAACGCGGGGCGGATTTAGATATTATACAGGTAGCTTTAAACGATACAATCATGTATGCTGCCAGTACTCAAGGTTTATTGCATTGCACTTACAAAATAAAATATCCCGGCGATTACCGAAACTGGAATTGGGACACCGTATCCGTTAATTCAAAACAACTTAGCGGTATTGTAAATTGTAATAAAACTTTTTTTATTTCCTACAATTTAGGAGACACCTCAAACCAACCCAGTTTGTATAAAAGAGAGCTTTCAAAATGGCAGCCTTTTCCTAATATACAAGCTCCTTACACGCATTTAATATTAAAGCTTCATGCAGCCGATTCCTTGCTGGGAATTATTGACGATTACAGTATAAAAGCAGTTCATTCTAAATTTGGAACAACTCCTATTCAAATTAATTCATTTAATGGTACTGCCACGTATTACTCCATACAGGATGGAATCATTATAAAAGATAATACCTCTAATTTATGTGCATGGGTTGCTGATATAAATGTTGGTATATACAGCAGTTTGGGTAATTATCCCTATTACAACCAGGTACCCGTTAAACTTTCCGGGATGAACGGACGGACCGCTGGCAATATAGATATTTATAAAGGCAAGGTGCGTATTTCGCCATCATACCTAAGTAATGCCGGCGTTTATAATGCTATTCGGCGCGGCATAAGTTCTAAACTAGACAGCATATGGGTATATACCGAAACACGCGATGTAAATGCAGTTGCACTGGTTGATGTATGCAGTGTACTTACTGATCGTTTAGACACTTCTGTATTTTGGGTTGGCACCTGGTTTTATGGAATTCAAAAATATAAAAACAATACTTGTATTAAGTATTATAACAATGCCAACACACCTGCAATGCCACAAATATTACCCAAAGAGCCCCGATGTACAGGCTTATCTATGGATGGTGCTGGCAATTTATGGTTTGCGCATAGCGATCAAAAGGGATTTTTAAGTGTTATACAACGTGATGGAACATTTTTAAATTTTGAGTTTGATGCTGCACGTTTTACCCGAAAAACATTGGCCGATAAAAACGGCTTTATTTGGGCATTGCACGAGCGCGATGGCGGCCTTACAGTATATAATGCCAATGGGTTTAACCCCCCCCTAAAAGGCATTAATTATCATGTATTAACTAAAGATATTGGTAATGGTAATTTAGAGTCAAATGCAATTTATGCAATTGCAGAAGATCTAAACGGACAAATATGGATTGGCACAGGTGCAGGCATTCGCGTGTTTTACAATCCTCAAAATTTATTTAACAGTAATTCGGTAATAGACGCACAGCCTATTAAAATTGTACAGGATGGCAATGTTGAGTATTTGTTGGGGCGAGAAGCCGTTACGGCAATTTGTGTAGATGGTGCCAATAACAAATGGGTTGGTACATTAAGCGGGGGCGTTTATTGTTTTTCTCCTGATGGCCAAACTCAATTGTATCATTTTACAAGTGAAAACAGTGCGCTGTATAGTAATACCATTTTGGATTTAAATTATGATATACAGAGCGGTAATTTGTATGTTCAGTCTGAAAACGGATTGCAACGCTATCAGAGTATATATACAATTGGGCAACAACAGCTAAACCAATTAAATGTTTATCCAAACCCTGTAAAGCCCGGATTTTTGGGAACAGTTATGATTAGAAATTTAATTGATCAAGCCCAAGTTCGTATTACAGACGAAAATGGATTTTTAGTTTGGGAATCTACTTCCAATGGTGGTCAATTGGAATGGGGTCTTTTAGATTATAATTCAAAGCCTGTAGCTGCCGGCGTATATCTGATTCAGGTTACGGACACTTATGGAACCATAAGTGCTGTTGAAAAAATTTTAGTCTTGCGCTGATGTTTATTAAAGACCGTGGACTGATTTTACGGCAAACGCCATTACCCGGAAAAGGAAACATGATTCAGCTTTGGATGGCACGCGAAGGTTCAGTAAGTGCTGTCGTATATCCCGGTAAAAAAAATGGAGTTGCCCCTGCTGCCTTAAAACCTTTACAGCTTTTTGATATTGAACTTCAGTACCAAGTAAAATCCAAATCGTATAAAGTTAAAGAATTAAAATGCCTTGATGGGCATACAGATATTCAGTTTTTTAATGACGCTCACCTATCAGTTTACCACATAATGCATGAATTAGCATGGCGGGTGCTTCGTGATACGCCCGGTAATTTGGAAGTGTTTGAAATTTTAAACCAACATTTAAAACTACTAAACCTTAAAAATGAAAATGCCATTCTTACGCACATATCCTTTTTAGCTGCTATCATTGGATGTTCTGGAATTCAACCGTTAAACACCTCTGAGGCAAAAAGCACAGTATTTTTAAATATAAAACAAGGTGTTTATCAAGAAGCGCCTTGTGCAGAGCTTTTTGTATCAAAAGAAGATACGATGTGGTTTGAAAAAATAATTCAACAGCATTCCAATGTATTTGAAATTCCAAAAGCATTACGTAAAACGGTTTTTAATACCCTTTTAGAATATTATTCATGGCATGTACCTGCGTTTGGCAAATTACAAAGCCTGGATATTATTCGTGAATTGTTTTGACTTACATAAACACTAATTATACCATAATTTAAACAGATTTTGTTTGTAAATACTACCGTAGCAATGCATTTAATGGCAATGCCGTACAGCCACTTGGTTTACAAATATGTAGCAGTTCGGCTAGTGTAGATGCAATTTGTGTTATGTTAACGTGCTCAAACGAATGACCTTTTGAGATTCCGAAACCTACAAAAAGTAATGGCACATGCGTATCGTAATTGTATCCGCTACCATGTGTTGTACCCTTTGATTCGTGATCCATCCATTGCGGTTTTAGGGTATAAACCAAATCGCCGTTGTACTCTGGCATAAAACCGTTATGAATCTGCATTATACTTGAACCGTCGGCACCAGTTGCCTGTATAATTTCATCGGCATTAAATACTTGTGCTATTCCCTGTAATTGTGTTAATGCAAACCGAAGGCTATTTATTAATTGTATTTTGGGCACATTACTACTTACTTCAGATTTAAGATATATATTATGATTGCAAACGTGCTCCACAAGTGTACTGTCTTTAAAATTAATTTGGCAATACCTTTTGAGATGTTGCAATACATTATCATCGGTTAACAAGCCTGCTGGAATATTTTGATCGATGAGAAATTTTGGCACTTCAGCAGCGCCATGATCTGCTGATAATATCACAATATAATGTTCAGCTCCAATGCGCGCATCTAAAAATGAAAATAGTTTTTCAAACTCTATATTTAAACGAATGTAGGTATCTTCGGTTTCAACCGACCGAGGACCGGTAGCGTGGCCAATGATATCTGTACTAGAATAACTTATTGAAAGTAAATCGCAATAGGAATCTGTTCCCAATGCTTCAGCGTTAATGGCCTCCATGGCAAAATCAGTTACCAGGGCATTTCCTTGTGGACTTCCTTTTATCCATGTACCCGGTGCATCAGTTTTAAGATATTCATAAGGGAAAACTGCGCGTGCTGAACCTGTTGGCGAAGCCTCAAATGACATAGTGTCTGGCGTAGAAGCTGTATACGTTGAAAGGGCATAATAGGGCTTCCATCCTTTTTTTACACGATCGTAAATGTTTAAATTTTTATTAAAGGTATTTACCCATTTTGGCAGCGACTGCATGTACCATGCTGAAGTAATAAACTGCATGTGATGTTCATCAAACCAATAGGCTGCATTGCCATGGCGCCCAGCGGGAAATATAGCACTACGGTCTTTTAGAGATACGGCAATGACTTTAGAATTATTGCTATTGCTTAATCGTAATTCATCACCTATGGTACTAGACTGTAAATGCTGCGGCGATGGTTGGTTTTTTAAAACGGTATCATTTGTACAGTATACCATTTTTGCCTTACTGCGGCTGTACCAATGATTACCAACTATTCCGTGAACCCTTGGCGTTGTTCCTGTAAACAAACTCGCATGTCCCGGTCCGGTATATGTAGGTACATAATTATAGTGTGCATTATTAAACACAAAACCACTATCAAAAAAACGTTTTATACCATTTGTGGTCCAACGGTGTTTGTACCTGTGTAACATTTCGTAACGCATTTGATCTACGGTTATCCACACCACAAGTTTGGGCGTTTGGCTAACTGCACAAAAACTTAAAACCGAGCATGCAAGGGTTTTAAGCAGACGTCTGGTATTATTTATCCAACACATTAAATTCAGAATTCATACTTATATATTCAGGAACTAAGGATTTCATAAGACTCACAATATGCAAATTGTTTTGAGTTTCAAAAGCTTGTATAAGTTCATTAACTTGATGCTGCACGCTACTGGCATCTAGCGTACGTGTTTTGCCAATTAATATTTTGGGATGGTGAGTGGGTAAGGTGTTTTCTTCATTTGCTAGCAGCTCTTCATACAGTTTTTCACCAGGACGAAGTCCCGTATATTGTATTTGAATTTCGGTTTCAGGAATTAAACCTGAAAGTAAAATCATTTTTTTAGCGAGCTCGGCAATGCGAACGGGCTTGCCCATATCAAATACAAAAATCTCACCCCCGCTACCCATAGCGGAGGCTTCAAGTACTAAAACGCCGGCCTCATCCATGGTCATAAAAAACCGCGTAATTTCGGGATGTGTTACTGTTATGGGACCGCCCTGTTCAATTTGTTTTTGAAATCTTGGAATAACAGAACCATTTGAACCCAACACATTTCCAAAACGGGTTGTAATAAACTTGGGTCCGTCAGAACGTTGTAAACTTTGTACATACATTTCTGCTATCCGCTTACTGGCACCCATAACATTGGTTGGATTAACTGCCTTATCGGTACTAATCATAACAAAGCGCTCAACGCCAAACTGTTTTGCAAAATCTGCAACCAGCTTGCTTCCCAAAACATTAGTTAGTATGGATTCTGAGGGATTATGTTCCATTAATGGAACATGTTTGTATGCGGCCGCGTGAAAAACCAAATGGGGTTTAAAAAATTCAAACACACGGTTTAATCGATTGGCATTACGCACATCACCTAAAACCACTTCAAAATTTAATTGAGGATATGCTGATTTTAAATTCCATTCTAATTCGTACAAGGGCGATTCGGCCTGATCAAATAATACCAATTGTTGAGGCTGGTATTTTGCGCATTGCATGGCTAACGTACTGCCAATACTGCCTGCAGCACCCGTAATTAATATGGTTTTGCCGGTTATAGCCGAACGGATTTGTATTTCATCAATTCTGATTGCATCGCGCTCTAACAAATCTTCAATTTTTAAAGGCTTAAATTGCTTTACGCTGAGTTGCCCATTAATCCATGAATGTACGGGTGGTACGTGTAATACACGAACATGATATTTAAAGCAAAGCTCTGTAATGTACTGCTTACGTTCTGAATTAAGTTGTTGTGGTGTAATTAATAAAAGTTCTGGCTTGTGTTTTTTTAACATGCTTTCAAGTCGTTGCAATGACAATACTTGCAAGCCTTCTATTCGAAGTTTATTTTTTTTAATATCGTCGTCAAAAAAAACAATAACCTGATACGACGTATTAGGGTCGCCGTCAAGTGTACGTTTTGATAAAAGGCCCGATTCGCCGGCGCCAAAAATAAACACTTTTGTTTTTTTTAAATGATGGCTTTTTGATTGATAATACGTTGCCTTAGCAAACATTCGAATGGTTATCAGTAAAAAAGAGCTAAGTAAAAATTCAATAATAACGATTGAATGGGGTAAAACAAATGTTTTTAATTGGTAAAGCCATAACACAAGGTTAACACTTTCAATTAATATACTTCCGCTAAAAACAACCAGAAATATTCTTAGGGCATCTTTTGAACTGGTATACCTAATAACGCCTTTATATAGTTTTGACCAATAAAAACTAAACGCGCGAATACCTAAAACCAGTGTAAAGTCTAAAGGCATATTTTTAAAATCCTGATCTGGGATATTATTGAAATCAAATCGGATTAAAAACGCTAAAGCCAATGCGCCCAGCACTAAGATTAAATCCATGATGTAAATAATCCAGCGCGGCGTATTATGCTTCCAAAACCAATTAATGTAGTTATACATGTAGCGTGAAATTACTTATTTTTTAGTTTTTTTAGCATTTAATACATCAATGCGCAATCCGCAAGTAACACGAATGCGTTGTTGTTCAGCAAAGACATTACAAGCACAGGTGCTCATTTTTATTACTTTTACAGTGCCGTCTGGCATTTCTGTTTGCCATGACGTTTTTAAGTTTAAAGGGCCGTCAAATTCAAATGGATCTTTAATATAATCAGCCAGTTCAATTGTTTTAAGCGTAATAGTAGTGCCAAAAAGAACTGTACGAATTGGAAATGGCGCATGTTGTAATTGCAATTGTATTTTATTGCGCTTGGAGTTAAATTGTAATGCCATACGTCCTGTAATGGGAGTTTCATAATTTAAGCCCGCAATATGAACTTTAGCTTGTGCGGTAAAATATGTGCTGTCGGCAGAAACGTGAATAGACATTGCACTTACCGTCCAAGTGTAACTGCCTTTTAAAATTAAATACGTATACGTTTGGGTGCCTTGAATTTCACCTAATCCTTTTAAAACCTGATTGATGGCCGATTCATGCAATACCAATTCCATGTCCATTAAAGAATCTGAACAGGGTTTTAATTTGGTTTGCGCATGACCAATTACCGACCATGCAAGCATTGTAAATACACACCATTTCATTGAAGGTATTCTGCTAATCCGTGTACACCGCCCTCTCTGCCAAAACCACTTTGCTTGTAGCCCCCAAAAGGAGATGCAGGGTCAAATTCGTTAAAGCTATTTAACCATACAACCCCGCATTGAATTTGCCTGGCCATAGCATTAGCAAGTGCTATATCTGAAGTCCATATGCCAGCGCTTAATCCCATTGGCGTATTGTTAGCTATTTGAATGGCTTCAGCAACCGATCTGAACGTTTGAACGATTAATACAGGTCCGAAAAGTTCTTCCCTGCTAAGTATATGTGTTGATCCGGTATCAAAAAATACAATTGGTTTACAATAATAGCCATTCTCTGGAAGTGAAGCGGGATGTTCAAAGCAGGATAGTCCATCGCGTTTACCTTGATGTATATACTGGCTTACTTTATTGTATTGGGTTTTAGAATGTAATGGTCCCATTTCGGTATTTTTATCCATAGGATCGCCGATGCGAATTTTTGAAATGCGTTTTTGTAAAAGTTTTTTTACTTCTAAAGCAATAGACTCATGTACCAATAACCGAGACCCTGCACAACACACCTGACCTTGATTAAAAAAAATACCTTTTATAACGCCTTCAATGGCTTGTGCCAATGGGGCATCTTCAAACAGTATGTGCGGCCCTTTACCGCCCAGTTCAAGGCTTAGTGCTTTTTGAAAGCGTTGTGCTGTAAATTGAATTTCACGTCCAACCTCCGTACTTCCTGTAAATGCAATCTTAGAGGGTATTGCATGAGCACACATACGCTTGCCGATTTCACCATCTCCCAATACTATATTAACCACGCCCGGCGGAAAATTGCAGATGTGAATTAGTTCGGCAAGCAAAAGAGCTGTAATTGGTGTGCTTTCAGCTGGTTTTATAACTACCGTATTTCCACAGGCCAGCGCTGGCGCAAGTTTCCATATGGCCATCCACAGCGGAAAATTCCAAGGTATTATTTGAGCAACAACCCCGTATGGTTTTTGATGGGCTAAGAGCGTTATATAATGCCATTTATCTGCCCAACCGGCATGGTACATTAAATGCTGAATACATCGTGGTATATCAAAATTTTTAGATTCCCGTATGGGTTTTCCGGTATTTAGCGTTTCAGCCTCTGCAAATTTTCGGGCATGTAATTTTAGTTGTTCTGCAAGGCGGTACAGGTACATTCCACGTTCAAGTCCGCTAAGTTTAGACCATGTTTTTTGATATGCGTGCTGCGCAGCCGAAAAGGCAGCATCAACCTGCAATGCATTTGCATATGTAATTGTTGTTAATTGAGTTTCGTCTGCTGGATTTAAAATAGGGTGCCGTTTTCCGGAAGGTTTAATAAATTGTCCATTTATGAAAGAACCGTACACCGCATTAAGCTTAAGTAGTTTTGCTTCCGGAGCAGGTGCAAACTTCCATGTTTTATTTAGTTTTGCACACATATGTTAATCATTTGAAAAATAACGGCTGTGCTGATGCTGGCCCGATTTTTGTTTTAACAATTGCAACATGACATCGTTTGCCAAACTGCTTGCTCCAAAACGAAGTAATGTGGGATGTAACCATTCCTGTCCTAGAACTTCTAAAATAAGTGCAATATAGACTAAGGCCTGTTTGGTAGTTGAAATGCCCCCTGAAGGTTTTATACCAACATACTTGCCGGTTGTAAGCATAAATGCATAAATGGCTTCCAGCATAATATAAACCACTTCAGGGCGCGCGGATACGGAGCTTTTTCCGGTAGATGTTTTTATAAAATCAGCCCCTGCATATAATGCTATATCGGCAGCCTTTCGAATTTGACCCGGGCGATCCAATTCACCTGTTTCGAGTATAACTTTTAGTGTTGTTGTTCCGCAAATTGACTTTACCTTTTCAATTTCTTTAAACACGGCTTGGTATTTGCCCTCTAAAAATAATTTACGGTTTATAACCATGTCGATTTCATCTGCACCCTGCTTTAAACACCATTCTAACTCCTTACAACGTAATGTAAATGGTACTTGCGCAGCAGGAAATGCAGTAGATACGGATGCTACACGCACATTGGTGCCACGCGTAATACGTTTTGCTTGAGCAATATGTATTGGATATACGCAAACCGCCGCAGTTTGCCATTGCATGGCTTTTTGACAAAGTTGAACGACTCTTTGTTCGGTGTCTTTTCCTTCTAATGAAGTAAGATCTATGCAATTTAAAATTAAATCTAAGGCTTGAATTTTAAATGCGCCTTTAAAACTACGAGATGCAATACTATGAACGCGTTCTTTAAGCATAACGGGTTCTATTGTACTTACTTTAGGAATCCTTTGCATCTGAAGGTCTAATTTATTTGGTATTTGTATATAAACATTTATTAACCAATCGTGTTATTCATAAGCCTATGTTGGTAACCTATAACACCTAACTTTACGGGCCTAAAATTTAAAATGCACAAAGTTACCTATGCGTCACACCACATTGAATTAAGTTCAAACCTAAATGAACTTATAGACCAATGGGCATTACTTGAAAACGATTTGCCATTTTATTTAAAAAGTAAGTATGTATGCGCATTAGAAGGCTGTTTAAACCGGCCCTTTCAACAATTTTATGGAGTAGTATTAAAAACCAATAAGCCAATTGGTGTAGTGCTCATTCAGCGTATTCGATTTGAGTGGATTGACTCTTTAAATGCACCTGGTGCAGAAACGGGGTTTTGGAAACGCTTTTTACATGCTTCAGGTCGTTATTTGTTATCGTGTTTTGGAAAAAAACTCAGTATTGAAATTAGCTCTCTGGGCAATCAAACTATCAGTGGAACCCATGGTTTTTACTTTATACCCACGGTACCTACATCATTACAAATTGAGTTTTTGGAGTTTATTATAAATCAAATTCAAATTTACGTTCCCGCGCAAAGTCCCCTAAAGTTGGGGATTATAAAAGATTTTACTTCCCATTCTGATTTTAAACCTACAAAACACCATGCGCCTATAATTCTAAAACTAGATCCGGAAATGGTTTTACACATTTCAGAACAAGTGCCTACTATCGAAGATTATATATCCGGGTTTCAAAAGAAATACCGGCAACGGTACAAATCCATTAAATCAAAAGGCCAAGATATACAATGGCGCCTTTTAACAGAATCTGAAATTTGTGCATACAGTGATGTTTTTGATACGTTGTATTCTGCAGTTTTTGAACGTTCTGAATTTCAAATGCTAAAACTTCCTAAGGGCTATTTTAAAAATTTAGCATTGGCATTTCCTGATACATTTAACATTCTGGCGGGATTTTACAACAATCAATTGGTGGTTTTTGGTTCATGTATTAAATCGAATAAATATGAAGTATCAGCGCATTATATTGGTATAGATTTTAAATATGAACACCTTGAGTTATATCAAAATTTACTGTATCAGTTTATAGCATTTGCTATTACCAACAAGGTAAAGACGCTTCATTTTGGAAGAACTGCAGCTGAAATTAAATCCACTGTGGGTGCCGTACCCCAGGATTTATGTATATGGATATATCCCAGAGGCCGAATAAGCCGATGGGTTATACAAAATATAATAGCGCAATTTAAACCAAAAGCCGTAATCTACAGGTCGCCCTTTAAAAAAGCAGAACAAGAATTAATTTCAATGCGTTAACAAACGTTTATTTAACTAGTTTTAATTCGTTAATAATATTTGTAGCTCCACCAAGTTTATCAACTACAAAAAGTAAATACCTAACATCCAGGCAAATGGTACGATTTAAGTCGGCATCAAATGCAATTTTGTGACTGAGTGCCTCGTAATTGCCATCAAATGCCAAACCAATAAGCTCACCTTTGGCGTTTAATACCGGTGAGCCTGAATTGCCCCCTGTAATATCATTTGTAGTAATAAAACTAACAACAACATCTTTATGTTTAGGGTCTGCATAGGGCCCAAAATCACGTTTTTGAATTAAATCAATAAGCTTAGAAGGTGCATCAAATTCATAATCTCCGGGTTTGTATTTTTCTAAAATACCACGCGTTGTACAAACTTCAGCATAGCGCACTGCATCTTTTGGAGTGTAGGATTTTACGTTGCCGTATGAAATACGCATTGTAAAGTTGGCGTCGGGATAATATTCTTGTCCCTTTTTTTGTTCTAAAATACCTTTTTGGTACAAATGATTTAAACCGTAACTAGCGGCTGAAAATGATTTGAAAAAAGGTTCAACCGTTTGCTGGTAATGATCTAAAAAAATACGTGCAGTTTTATAGGCCGGGTCTTTATGTAATGTCATTGTATCTGGTTTTGAAAGCCAATTGGTAAATGACTCTTTATTAAGCAAGAGGGTTTGATCAAAAACATTTTTTACAAACCGATTATAAGTTTCTTCATCCTGCAAAGGTCCATAGGTGCTTTTTAGCATTTGATAAAAACTGCCCGGTGTTTGCTTCCCTTCAATACTGTAAACAAATTCTTTAAGCATATAGGCAAGTATTTTTTTATCAGATGCTGTATTTTCACCGGCAATGAAACGTTCGTATCCAGAAGCAATTTGCTTACGCGCGGCTGCTTTTTCTGCTTCGGTTGCATTGGGGTTAGACATCATCATGTCAAAAGATTTTAAACCTGCGGCAAAGGCGATTAAGGGTGATCCCATGATGCCTTCTCTGAAAAATACCTGGCTTTTTGCAAACGGCCTCCAGTCTTGGTAAACCTGCTGGAGTTTAATAAATAAACTGTCATACAGGGTTTTTCCGCTCGCCCACTTTTCAAACCGTGCTTCTTCCATTTGTTTGGTTTCAAAAACCTTGTGTTTGAGTAATTGCTTGCTTTCTCCGTCAAAAAATTTCCAATAGTTTGCTATTCCGGCATAAGAGCTAGCCAACTGAATTTTAACTTTTGGATCTTTTATCATTTCGTTATACATAAATTTTAGTCGTGCATCACGAAGGGCTACCAGTGTAGGGTTTTCAATGTCGGTTTTAAGCTGAACACCGTATGAGGTTTCGTAGCGGTTGGTTGAACCCGGATACCCATATATCATGGCGTAATCACCATCGTTAAGACCTTTTATAGAAACCGGCAGAACATGTTTAGGAACAAAAGGAATGTTGGCCATATTATATTCAGACGCATTTCCGTCGGGTGACATATACACCCTAAAAATTGAAAAATCACCTGTGTGGCGAGGCCATTCCCAGTTGTCGGTATCACCGCCAAATTTTCCAATACTTTCTGGAGGTGTTCCTACCAATCGTACATCTTTGTAGCGTAAATAGGTAAATTTTAAAAACTGATTTCCTTTAAAAAACGCAGAAATGCGAACTTCGTAGGGTGTCCCGTCCTGAGCCGCATTTTGCATTTCGGTTAAAATTCCGGGTAGTTTAGATGTATATAATTTTGGAGCTAGCCCTTTTAACTTTTCATTAACCGCAGTTGTTACATCTTCAATTTTAATTAAAAATTGTACGCTTAATCCGGGGCAGGGAATTTCTTGATCTTTAGATTTAGCCCAAAATCCATCTTTTAAATAATTATGTTCCACTGAACTGGCTGCGGCAATAGCGTCATATCCGCAATGGTGATTGGTAAAAAGCAATCCTTGTGCACTTACCATCTCGGAGGTACATCCGCCACCAAAAATTGCTATGGCATCTTTTATACTGCTTTTGTTGATGTCGTAAAGCTGTTCTTTGCTGAGTTTTAAACCGCGTTTTTGCATTTGAGCAAATGTTTTAGCGCCTATTAAATGCACAAGCCACATGCCTTCATCGGCAATAAGTAATTGAGGAATCATTAAACTGCATATCAGCAGTACAGTAATAATATGTTTCATGGTTTTCATATTCAGGGTACAAAAATAACAAAGGGTTTGGTAAAATCTAGTCATCAGAAGCATCTTCAGATCCTGTATCATCTGAAATACGATTTCCATATAATCCCAACTGCGCTATCCGATTTAAATACTGATCTTTTTTAATAGGCTTTGTAAGGTCAAAACGAAATGAGGGCCCCTCTGTAACATTTTGTTTTTTATTTTTTGCTTTTACTTGATCTAATTCATTGTTAAACTCGGTATTACTACTTACGGCCAGCATTACGCCTTTTGAATAGCTGAAGTAATACCAGGTATTGGCGCTAGGCTCAATATATATATCCAGTAAATCACCCGTTTTTAATTTACGTATGGTAATTACCCCTTTAACGTATCGAAACACTTCGTTTTTTAAAATGTTTGCAATGCTAAACATCCCCGAACTGGCAAAGGCTTGCGCTTCGGGAACATACCTTAACTGAATATCACTTAACACCAAACTTTTATTTAGTTCATCAGGAAATTTTTTATAATTCCCGTATAAACTTAAATCTGACAAGGCTTTATCTGCACGTTCTTTTCCCAAAATATCGGTTAATCCATGTGTTAAGACCTCGGCATCTGTAGAAGAGGGTTTCATGGACGGCATTTTGTTTTCAAAGTCTTTAAACATCCGCTTTAACACCCCGTTATCAAAGAAAAAATCCAAAACCATCATGGCCTGCATAGTTAAACTATCGGTTGTGGGATTTGACTTAAAAACACCAAATGTTTGTAATTTAACCTGACCCAGATTTTTACTTAAATCCCAAAGCCCCTCTCCATTTAATTTACAGGTTTTGGTATTTAACTCAATAAATGTACCCGGCATGTTTCGCTCCTGTAATTTATCTGCATTTGAAATTTGGTAGGCTTTAATTTTTCGGTCAAAAATCATAAGCCCCTCGCCTGTAAAAAGCGATTGTTTGGGTGCATCGTCCATTAAACTTACAAATGCATGTAATATTTTTCCAGAGTCGGGCTGTAAAACAAAACCAGTGCCCACAGGTTGCCCGTTCATGTCTTTGGCAATTTTAGGGATGGGGATTTGAATATTATTAGGATTTATCTCCCCCTCAAAATTTAGATACGATTTGGGTACATCTTTACAGTTGTGTACAATTTTAGTGCCACCTTTAAACGTAAGGTAAGGTTGGGCTGCATATAAAATAACATTGCCTGCAAAACTGAAAAAATCATTGAATTTAAACTGTGCCCGTTCAGGAATATCGCCTTCTGAAACGGTTTGCCCGGAGGTGTCCGGTTTAATTTTTGCAAAATGAATTTGATAGGGTTTTTTATTTTCGTCAATATATTGATAATCCCCAGAGGCTAAATAATCCCTACGGCCAAAAACCTCGGCTTTAACTTTTGTGATTTTATGATATTTGGTAACCGTATTGGCAATTAGGGTAGCGTTTTCCAGCGTATCAAGTTTGGCGTTTTTATAAATGGTTACATCCCCATTATGAGGTATTAAACGCGCATCGGCAACATCTATAAAAGGCACATTAAAACAATTAATAATGTATTTACGTATTTGGTATTTTGCTCCTGGTGCAAAAAAACGTAATGAATCTTGTTTGGGATGCACGCTAATAAATTCTGGGCCTTCAAGGTTAACACCGGCTTCTTCCTCCTCTGCTGTTAGAGTACGTTTTTTACTATCTCCCAGTTCTAATTCATCTTTATCAATAGACCATTTAAAACGATCCATACTGGCGATGTATTGATTTTTATCAAAGCGTACAAATGAGCCCTTTCCATTGTTTATAAATTCACCCACCATTTTATCAAAATCAATTTTAGATTTTAAATTTACCGTACTGAAGCTAAGGCCTTCTTCATCAACAGCCTTTAATTGAAAATTTGCAGTATCGGCATTAAAAGTACGTCTTAAAAAATTAAACCGAGTTGAAATCAAGTCTGCGCTAACAAAAGAAACGCGTCCAGAACCGGTTAGATGCTGCATGGTTAAATCTAATCGGCCAAAGAGTTTAACATTTTCTTTATAGGCCCGAAAGGGTGTTTTTTGATGGTATGCCAATAAGGTGTTTTCAAACAGTTGATACCGCAATTTTACTGTGTCGCCATGCACTACTGGAAATTCAGGTGCTTTTAATTCATTAACATCATACGTTAAAGCATATCCTGAGGCACTGTCCGGAAAAAAAATAAAGTTTTTAACTTGCGATTTACTCTGGCTAAATGTAAACAAGCCATTTCCCATTAAACCACTGTTACTTAAACGTAATTCGTTTTCAAACGTAGCTTTGCCGCCGTACATTGGGTAGCCTCCTGGTGGTGTTTGCTTAATAAATCCTAAAGAAAGATCGGGCATTATACGCAAGGTATCTTTGATTTGCGGTACAATACCACCAGAATTGAAAATTCCCGAAAAAAGAATTTTTTCATTTTTAAAATTATCGAGATTTTGAATCGTAAACGGATCCAGTTTAAAAAACACTTTAGAACGGTCATAAACACCACGGTATGTTTTTTTACTGTCGTAATACGCAAAACTCTCTTTATTGCTTTTAAACATTGGAAATCCATCGGCCTGTAAACGGCCTGATTTATTTGTAGGTCCATCTATACGCAATTCACCACTGCAATTTTCAATAAGGGTTTGAAGTTTTGAAAACGAGGATGCCGTTGCGCCATTTTGTTTTTTTTCAATAAAAATGCGGATTGAATCTAAATTTTGCATGCCCATTTTAAAGTCGGCATATGAAAACTGAAACGCTTTTCCAATAAATTCAAATTTTCCCGATGAAACAACTCCATCAAATTGCATGTCTCTGTTTTTTTTAAGTGTAACCTGATTTCCTTTAGGAAATACAAAAACGCGCTGAGAATCACTGAGCACAATAAATTTAACACCCCGAATGGTTAAATCTTTATTTTTTAAATTCATAACTGCGTTGTCCTGTGCCGGAAAAACTGAATGAATAGAAATGTTATCGGAATCACGTTTTTTATTTATAACATCCACAACATCCAAAAGCTTTTGTTTAATTTTAATTTCATCGGTATCTACGTTATAATCAATTAAACCTGCAATGGCCATTTTAAATAATAATGGTCTTAGGTCTTGGGGCAGTGCCAACATCTGACGGCAAAAGGACTGAAGGGGTATTTCCATAGATTTACCTAAATCGTTATAAAGTTTAAACAACTGAAATACCGGGTGTTTTGCTTCACCAAATTTTAAGTACTCTGCACGGTCTTTACTAAAAAAATCATGGGATTCAAAAAAAGCTTCCGTTTCTGATTTTCGAGTTAAAAAGTTAAATGCTAATGTGTCTGTTTTTTTATTCCACAAAATTTGCTCAACATATACTGCCAATTTATGATAGGTGTTTTGAAAGGGACTTTTTTGAAGTCCGTCGTCACCTCTGTATATTGAAACCTGATCTTGATTTAAAAGGTATGTAAACTTTGAATCCGGATGGTAAATGCTATCGCCGTCTAAATAAATTCGTATGGCTGAAGATGCTGCTAAAATAGCATTTGGGCTCATGCTTAAATTCTTAGATATTACCCGTATAAATGGCTTGTTTTGTCGTTTTAAAACTATTGCGCTGGGTTGTAAGGCCGTACCAAATCCCACAAAGTTATCGCCCCTGATAGTAAAGCCGCCCTCATAGTCTACTTCGGGATAAATAGAATTCAATTGTACGCGTTTACTGTTGCTTTCAAACCTGGGATAGGTTAAAACCTGATTTTCATGTATAATTTTATCAATTATTTTACCCGGTTGACGCGTTTTTACATAGCTGTTTCCTTGAAAATATGCAGAGTCTGCAGTTAAATTTCCAGAACGCGCGTCAATGGTATATCGATACAAATCGGCATAAGCTTTATCATTACCACTTTTATTCCAAGGTAACCGTCCCGCTATACCTTTAAATTTTGAATTCAGCGGATAAAACCACACATCCGCTTGTTGTACATGAATGCTGTCTTCGCTATTATTTTTTCCACTCAGGGCTGCCTGTGTCATATGTACACCCGGCACAGAATCATAATGAAAAACAAATGAATTGCCGTAAACCTGATACCTAAAAGCACCCTCTGCATATAAAATACCGTCTTTAAATAGGGTATTTGAACATTCTAATACGGCTGTTAACGGGCGTGACTGCTTTTTTGAAATTAATTTATCAACCGTTGTTTTCCATGCCCTAATTTGCTGCTGAGATAGTTGGGATTGGGATGTTAAACAAGACTGTAATGCTTCCGCTAACAATATAAAATGCGGGTGTGTTCTAAGTTTATTAGCACGCATAGAATTTATGGCTTCCATAAACCAATCTTTATCCGTGGTACTAATCGTGCCTTCAAGCCAAAATGATTTAAATGCATTTACTCGTTGTGTAGCCTCTTGCTTATTAGGAGATTCTTGGATTACATTAGCCTCAAATTCTTCAATAAATTTTAGGGTGTCGGTTGAAAATGCCTCAAACTTTTGAGCCCAGCACACCGACATAATCATGCAAAATATATATGTACAAAAGTGCTTTTTCATGCTTGATTTAAATGTATTAATTAATTCTAAGGAATTTCGATAATGTTTTTAAAAAAAGATGATAACTCAGGTAACACTAAAGGGCGCCGTACTATACATTTGTAAAAGCATTATGAGTTATTCCAAACAGCTTGCCGAAGCAAAAGATGCCCAAAATTTGGGCTTATTACCCGAGGAATTTGAACGTATAATCTCCATTTTGGGACGAACCCCAAATTTTACCGAATTATCTGTGTTTTCTGTAATGTGGAGCGAACATTGCTCGTATAAAAATTCCATCCGATGGCTTAAAACACTACCTAAAGATGGTCCTCATATGTTGGCTAAAGCCGGAGAAGAAAATGCCGGTTTAGTTGACATAGGTGATGGCCTGGGCTGTGCTTTTAAAATTGAATCGCATAACCATCCGAGTGCCTTAGAACCGTATCAAGGAGCGGCTACGGGTGTTGGAGGTATAAACCGCGATATATTTACCATGGGTGCCCGACCCATTGCACAAATGAATGCATTACGATTTGGAGATCCGAAACATTCCAAAACACAATGGTTATTAAAAGGCGTGGTGAAGGGTATTGGAGATTATGGAAATGCTTTTGGTATTCCAACTGTTGGCGGTGAAGTGTTTTTCGATTCGAGTTTTCAAACCAATCCCTTGGTAAATGCCATGAGTGTGGGATTGGTAAAAAAAGGAGAAACCGTTAGCGCTATTGCCTATGGTGCAGGAAATCCTGTATTTATTGTTGGTTCTTCTACCGGTAAAGATGGTATTGCAGGCGCATCTTTTGCTAGTAAAGATATTACTGAAGAATCAGCCAAAGATTTACCAGCTGTTCAGGTAGGGGATCCCTTTCAAGAAAAACTGTTGTTGGAAGCCAGTTTAGAAGTTATTAAAACCGGAGCCGTAATTGGGATGCAAGACATGGGCGCTGCAGGCATCACTTGTTCAACTTCAGAAATGAGTGCTAAAGGTCAACACGGTATGGACATTTGGTTGCACAAGGTTCCAACGCGCCAAAGCGGGATGCATCCATTTGAAATTCTGCTTTCAGAATCTCAAGAACGCATGCTGGTGGTCGTTGAACGGGGTCGTGAGGCTGAAGTTGAACGCGTTTTTAATAAATGGGATTTACATTGTGCTCAAATTGGTGTTGTTACTAAAGGCAATCGCCTTAAATATTATATGCATGATGAACTGGTTGCCGATATACCTGCCGATGTACTTGTTTTAGGAGGAGGTGCACCTGTATATGAACGAGCGTATCATGAACCGGAGTATTTTAAACGCTATCAGCAATTTAATATTGAATCGGTTGCCGAACCCGAACAACTATTGCCTATTATGGAGTTTTTGGCTTCGCATCCTAATTTAGCGAGCAAACGTTGGGTATATGAGCATTATGACAGTATGGTGGGCACGGTAAATAAATCAACCAATAAACCCTCTGCAGCTGCTGTAGTTAATATCAAAGGGCATTCAAAAGCCCTGGCAATGTCGGTAGATTGTAACAGCCGCTATGTACATGCCGATCCCGAAACGGGCTGTGCTATTGCCGTTTGTGAGGCTGCACGCAATATTGCTTGTAGCGGTGGTATTGCCAGTGCAGTAACCAATTGCCTCAATTTTGGTAACCCTTATAATCCCGAAGTATATTGGCAATTTGTAAGTTCAATTAAAGGTATGAGTAAAGCCTGTACTGCCCTGCAAACACCTGTTACCGGCGGAAATGTAAGTTTTTACAACCAATCCAGTTTTGAAGGTCCGGTATTTCCGACTCCAACCATTGGCATGATTGGCCTTATTGAAAATACTCAATGGCATACCGGAATTGCATTTAAATCAAGTGGAGATCTAATTTTCCTTGTTGGACATTTGGTAAATGATATAGCATCGTCAGAGTACTTATACGCATATTTAGGCATTAAAGAAAGTCCGGCGCCGTATTTTAATTTAGATGAGGAATGCCGTTTACACAAAGCTATTCAAGAAGCCATACGTCAATCATGGGTACAATCGGCTCAGGATTTAAGTGACGGTGGCTTGTTTCTGGCATTACTCGAATCGGCATTTACAGAATCTAAAGGGTTTACCATTTCACTACCCCCTTCACTGCGGGCTGATGCAGCCTTATTTGGTGAATCTCAAGGACGTTGTATAATTAGTGTTAAACCTGAACATGCGTCTTCGTTTGAATTACTTATGCAGCAACATGAGGTGCCTTGTTTTTGTTTAGGTCAGGTTAATGCCGATACTCAAATTACAATTAATAAAACACCCTATCCCGCTCTGGATCATTTTAAATTATTGTATGAAAATGCTTTGCCTAGTATTTTAAATGACGTGCACTAATTTTAAAGCAGAATACACTGAAATTCAAAAACTACAATCGTGGTGGCATTGGATTTTAGGCTTAGCTGTTCCTGCTTTGTTTTTTTTTATTGGGTTTGTTCAGTGGATATGTAAAACAACTATTGGAGATCATACCCTTTCAACAGCCTGGTGTTTTGCTATTGGTAGTTTTGTTTTGTGTGGTGTAATTTTACTTTTTAAACATTTAACGCTCAGTATTAAAATTACTAATGCCGGTGTTTTTTACGGATTTAATTTTCCGGATAAAGCCTTAAATTTTACGGCATGGGATCGTATTGTTTCCATTAAACTAATAACATACCAATTTTGGAGCTATGGCTATCATATTTCTAAACGCTACGGTTTAGTATATAATCTCAATGGGCGTTATGGTTTACAAATAACACTTAACTCTGGAGATAAGGTTTTAATAGGCACTCAAAATAAAAATGCGCTTAATACATTTTTAAAAACCTATGTTTATGATGCACAGGTTTAAGTGGATCTTCTTAGTATTAAGCATGATGCTACAAAGTTGTGAAACACAGCTAAAATATTTACCCGATACCTTAATTGGCTCTTGGAAAAGCGAAAGGGCTTTAGTTAACGTACGCGACCGTGATACGCTCCATTCCAAGTTTAGATTTACTTCAGATTCTATATATATACAATTAGATTTTAAATTACCTAAAACCATTACAGGTTTAATTGGATTGGGCAGCTTTAAAACAGAAACTATATTTCAAAATCAGGGCTTACCACATCGGGTAAGTGGTATTTCCTATATTGTTTCATGCGGAGACGTAACAAAGCTTTTTGCAAACGACCCGCTAAATGCTAAATTTATTGAACTTTGGCTTATGCCTCAAACTCACCCGGATACCCTTCACGCTGAATTACGATGTAAACAATATTGGGATGCATTTCCCATGGGAAGTTTTACTTTTATAAAAAAATCTAACTATGTACACTAATTTAAAATCTCAACTGCAAACCCTGTTAACCGATATTGAGGCTCAGGGTTTGTATAAAAAGGAACGTATCATTACCAGTCCAATGGACGCAGTTGTTAAGGTAAACGGTAAAGATGTGGTTGTGTTTTGTGCAAATAATTATTTAGGACTGTCCAGCCATCCCAACGTTATAGCGGGCGCTAAAGCCGCGCTCGACAGCCATGGATTTGGTATGAGCAGTGTACGTTTTATATGTGGCACTCAAGACATTCATAAAACCTTAGAGCAAAAAATTTCAAACTTTTTAAATACCGAAGACACCATTTTGTATGCCGCAGCATTTGATGCAAACGGGGGTGTATTTGAACCTTTGTTTGATGAACAGGATGCGATTATTAGCGATGCATTAAATCATGCCAGTATTATTGATGGTGTAAGACTTTGCAAGGCCCAACGCTTTAGATATAATAATTGTGACATGCAAGATCTCGAAAAACAGTTGAAAAACAGTATGCATTTGCGTCATCGAATAATTGTAACGGATGGTGTTTTTAGTATGGATGGTTTTGTGGCACCACTGGATGCCATTTGCGATTTGGCAAAACAATATAATGCCCTGGTTATGGTAGACGAATGTCATGCTACCGGATTTATTGGAGCAACAGGCCGTGGAACCATCGAAGCCAAAAATGTAATGGGTCGTGTGGATATTATTACTGGCACTCTAGGTAAAGCTTTAGGAGGCGCCATGGGGGGCTTTACCAGTGGACGTAAAGAAATCATAGAACTTTTGCGACAACGTTCGCGCCCATATTTATTTAGCAATTCTTTAGCACCAAGTATTGTTGGCGCCAGTATCGCTGTATTTGATTTACTTACAAATTCAACCGAATTGCGCGATAAACTGGATTGGAATATAAAGTACTTTAAATCTGGTATTAAAGCGGCAGGTTTTGATATTAAAGACGGTGAAAGTGCCATTGTACCTATTATGCTGTACGATGCCAAACTGGCGCAGCGTTTTGCTGCCCATTTACTTGAAGAGGGTATTTATGTTATTGGCTTCTTTTATCCGGTTGTACCTAAAGATAAAGCCCGCATTCGGGTTCAATTGAGTGCAGCACATGATAAATTACATTTGGATAAAGCCCTTGAAGCCTTTACAAAAGTTGGAAAATCACTTGGTGTAATTCGCTAATATATTTTTTATACATTTAAGTATGCGTTTGGCACTATTTATTTGTGTATGGTATTTAAGTTCATGTACCAAACCGGGATGTACCGATTCAAAAGCTGATAATTTTTCTGAACAAGCTAAAAAAGATGACGGGAGCTGCCAATACAGTGCTGATGTGAAAATTTTTTGGTTAAAAGATTTTTCAGATGATATGCAGCGAGATAGTATTCATCAGGTTAAAATGTTTGTAAACGGAAAATTTTTAAGCACCTTTGAATCGGGTTATTACTGGTATCAAAAACCCGATTTAACCAGTTCTACGGTTTACAATTATCATACCGAATATAGTCCCGGAACGGATAAAACAATTTTTATAACGCTATTTGATGAATCGGGCTGGCTATTTAAAAAAGCTTATTATACCATTACATATCCCGGTCAAAATCATTTTAAACAGCTAGAATCTAAACTAGAATAAAATTTAAAATACTGATTATCAATTATTTAATTATTTGCCCTGTTTAAATGTTTAATCTTTATTATAAAAGTTTAAACAATACTTTATCTGCATAGTTTTATTATTATAAACCAAAAAAACAAAACTATGGAAAGTTTAAAAATTGCAAGCGATAATTATGTCGCGTTTACGTTCTTTATTGGAACGATGGCCATGATGGCCGCCTCTGTGTTCTTTTTCTTTGAACTTAATACCACACCTGCAAAATGGCGTACTTCGGTATTGGTTTCAGGTTTAATCACCTTTATTGCAGCTGTGCACTATTATTATATGCGCGGATACAATTTAGAAACCGGCGAATCACCTACATTTTTTAGATACGTAGACTGGATTTTAACCGTGCCGTTAATGTGCGTTGAATTTTATTTAATCACTAAAAAGGCTGGTGCAAAAATCAGTTTGCTACGTAATTTAATTGCAGCATCTATTGTGATGTTGGTAACGGGATATTTTGGAGAAACCATTGATCGTGATAGTAGTGTAATGTGGGGTGTTATATCAGGTGCAGCATACTTTTATATTGTATATTTAATTTGGTTTGGTGAGGTGTCTAAATTGGCGCAACAAGCCGGCGCAGATGTGGCAAAAGCAAACCGCGTACTTTCATGGTTTGTATTAGTAGGCTGGGCTATTTATCCTCTTGGATATATTTTAGGAACCCCTGGCGGATTATTTGGATTACAACTTGTAAGTGATCCTGCGGCGGCTTCACATGCAATGGATATTGTTTACAATATTGCCGATGCTATAAACAAGATTGGTTTTGGATTGGTTATTTACAGTTTAAGCCGTACTTCAAACTAATCTTAAAAATTTAAAACCTATAAAGGGAGGCAAATGCTTCCCTTTTTTTATGTTTTAATTTTAAATGCACTATATACCAATCCAATTGCGGCAAAAGGTATAATAGCATCTATTGCATAGGCCCAAATATCAAAACTTGGAAACCAAATATGATTCGTTAGTGGGATATATATAAATGCAATTATGCCAATTACAATTGAAATTAAAATGTGTTTTAATTTTGATTCCTTAGCGCACTGATGTAATATCCATAAAATAATAATACCTAAAATTAAATCTGATAAAAATCCTAGCAACAGTGGTTTAATCATGGATACATTCCGGCTGGTGTAATAATTCATACGAATCCATGGGTTTTGGCTTAATACTGAATTTTGTGATTCCCAAGCCTCAGGGCTTAATCCGGGTTGCGGTTGCGGCAACATATAGCCCCCTTCTTTTAAGTTAAAAGTTTGCAAAACCTTACATATACTATCTTGTAGCGGAGTATATTGTTGGGCATTTTCGTGTAAATTTAAAGCTGCAAAAGATAAAAATTGCCAGAAAAAAAGTATGCAGCCAAAAACCAGCGAAGGTAAAATCCAAATTTTAAATAATTTCATCTTTAAAATTAATAAAATAACTTATGTCTGCTGTTTGTTTTTACTTTTTACAATTTCAAACTCTATATGCGCGCAGAATTTTGAAACCGCATGGTTAGGTAATTATACCGGGATTTTAAAACTATATAATGCTAAAATCGATTCGGTAAATGTACGTTTAACCTTAAGCCGAATAGACGACTTGCGTACCCGGTATATAATGACCTATGATGCGCCAAACCGTCCTGAAATTGTTAAAGATTATACCATTCATGCCGATCCTAAACATAAATACAATTTTATAATTGATGAAGGCGCCGGCATTAAAATTAAAATGAAACAATACGATAACTGTTTACTTGATTTTTACACAGTTGGTTCGCAATGGATGAGCGCATCCTTATGCATATTTAAAAATCGAGCGGAATTTGAATTGCGAGGTGGTCCATTATTAGAAATGGATATAGATAAAGCTCCAAATATTAATAATGATTTAAGCATAAATTCTATGTATTTAGGTTTTTTACAAAAAGGCGTTTTTTATAAAATTCAGTAAATACAATTTTATTTTGTGAATAAGCTTACATAAATCCAAGTTCAAGCTGGGCAACTTCGCTCATCATTTCTTTTTCCCAAGGGGGCTCAAACGTTAACTTTAAATTTACCGATGCAATATTTTGTAGCAGTTTTAATTTTTGTTCTACCTCGGCAGGTAATGTTTCGGCTGCAGGACAATTAGGTGACGTTAGCGTCATTACAACTTCTAAATTAAAATCATTATTTAAATGCAGCTCGTAAATTAAGCCCAGCTCCCAAATATCAACCGGAATTTCTGGATCAAAACAGGTTTTTATTTCATCAATAACCCGTTGCATTATGTCGGTGTGCTCCGTTATTATTATTGCTGGCATGTTAAACAACAGTTTGTTTTATACGCTGTATCATACTACGTAGTCCATTAGCGCGGGTTGGACTCAATTGGTTGTGAAATCCAATTTTAGTAATGTAGTCAAAAGATGTGGCAGAAATGGCAGCCGCGGTTTGATCTTGTACTACACGTAATAACAAGGCAATCATCCCCTTTGTAATGAGTGCATCGCTATCGGCAAAAAAATGATACCGATTTTCTGTACGTTCAACAGCTAACCAAACCTGGCTCTGACAGCCGGGAATCAAAAACGCATCCAATCGGTACGTATCTGGAAAAGGCTCTAAAAGTATCGCCTGTTCCATTAAAAACTCATATTTCAAAGTCCAGTCGTCTCCAAATTCTGAAAACTCCTGTACAATAGTTTCGGCAATTAATTCCGGTGTTTCAGGCATGGTATTTTAGTAAATGAACCAAGGTTTTTTTTAGAGCATTAATAAAAGCGTTAATATCATCCTGACTCGTATAAATTCCTACAGAAACTCTGATGGTTCCCGAAACATTAAGGTGCGTCATTAGTGGTTGGGTGCAATGGTGACCGGTTCGAACTGCAATTTGATAACGATCTAAAAAACTTCCAACGTCAAAAGCATGATGTCCTTTTACATTAAAGGATAAGGAACCTATTTTAGGCTTACCCTGAGCATAAACTATGATTTCTGGTATTTGGATAAGTTGCTGTTCTAAATAGTTTAAGCATTGCTGTTCGTATTTTTCGCAAGTTGCTAAATCCCATTGCTGCAACTTTTTTAAAGCCGCAGCAAAACCTAAAACGCCGGCTATATTTGGGGTACCGGCCTCATAACGCAAAGCGCCATCAACATATTCGGTTTTTTCCCAGCTTACCTTGCTTATGGCGCCTCCTCCGGTTTTACTTATGGGTAAGGTATTTAACCATGATGGGGCTAAATACAGTATACCTGTTCCTGTTGGACCATATAATTTATGAGCACTACAAACTAAAAAATCGGGCTGTAATGTATCCAAGTTCATGTTTTGGTGTGCAGCTAACTGTGCAGCATCAATACATACCGGTACGCCATAACGTTTGGCCATATTTATAATTTGCTCAAGCGGCAACCGAATACCCAAAGTGTTTGAAACAGCCGTTATGCTTAGTAGTGCAATACCCGATTTAAAGTGCGATTCAAGCTCAGGCCAATGGATTTCAAAATCTGAAGTAAGCGGCAGGGTCTTTAATGTGCCCTGATGTGCATGTGCCCATTCCTGCCAAGGTAAAAAATTAGCATGATGTTCCAGTACACTCAACATAATGGAATCACCCGGTTTTAAATGTGATTTTGCAAGACCCTGTGCCAGTAAATTAATACTTTCTGTTGCGCCTGATGTAAAAATAATCTGCTGGGGATTATTTACTCCAAAATACTGTGCGGTAATTCCGCGCGCATCTTCAAATGCAATACTGGCCGATTGACTCAATCGGTGAACCCCGCGATGAATATTTGCACATGAATGTATATAAAACTGATTCATAGCCTCTAACACTGCAAATGGTTTTTGAGTGGTAGCTGCATTATCCAAATACACATAACCGGTAGCGCCTGGGCCTTGCGAAAAATATGGAAAAGCAGCGCGTATATCGTTTATTGAAGCCATTGTGAATTCAATTTATGTTCAAGGTAATCAGCAATTTCTGTTGCATCATGCTGTCTAATAAGTTCTAAAGCAAAAGCATCTTGTAGCAAGCGCTGCGCCTCTTTTTTACCTATACCTCTGCTTTGTAAATAAAATAAAGCTTGAGGGTCCATGTGGCCGGTGGATGTACCGTGTGAACATTTAACATCGTTTGCAAAAATTTCAAGTTGTGGCTTGGTAAAACATTGCGCATCTTCTCCCAGTAACATGTTTTTACTACTTTGATACGCATCTGTTTTTTGAGCATGAGGTAATACATGAATTACACCGTTAAATACTGCTGTACCTTTATTCGCAACCAGGCTTTTATACATTTGATTACTTTGTGTATGTGCCACCTCATGTTGCATTCGCGTATGATGATCAATGCATTCTTGCGGGTTTACCAGGCTTAATCCGCGTAGGGTTCCAGAGGCTGAATGGCCTTTAAAGCATAAAACATGATCAAAGCGTCCAAGTGAAACACCGGCTACAAAAGTTAGGGCTTGGTAATTTGCTTGTTCGTTAAGTATAACGTTGCGGTGTTGTATGTGATATCCTTGAGCACCACTTTCTTGAATTATCGTATGATGTAATTCGGCATTGTTATGCAAAATGTAATCTGAAAAATAATTTAAAACGGCATGGGCACCTTGTATGGAACAAAATTCTTCAACACACTGAATTCGTTTTCCCGAGGCTATATGTAATTGTAAACGTGTATTTACCCAGGTTGATGATTGGCCCTCTTGAGCAAACCTCACATGTATACGTACATTTTCGGGGGCATTGGGTAAAATATGTATTTGATATGCATCGTGAGCGTAAGCAATATTAAGTGCTTCTAAATACGATGGATTTGTGTTTAAATTTAAGGGAGTGGCAAGGGGATCTGAAAAATTATATATGGCAATGCCTTCAGGTAATGCATTTGGAATTTGTAAAATACCGTTTAATATATGCAGTTCAAGGTCTGACCTTAACGCTGTAGCATCCAGTATAGGTACTTTAAATTCTTGCCTTAGTTCTGTTAATGGAATACGCAATAATTGAGCCAGCGGGCAATATTTGTACCATTCATTTTTGGCAGTGGGTAAGCCATCATGGCTGATAACCTGAAGGCAGGTGCTTAAGATAGAATCTTGCACATACATTACCTTACGATGTTCGTTTTGAAGCACATCCGTTAAACGTTGTGAAGAATCTAAAACAGTTAAACTCATTGAAAACGTGCTTTTATTGGATCATATCCATGTTTTTCCAGTTCTAGAGCTAAAGCGGCATCACCACTTTGAACAATTACGCCATTATACAAAACATGTACCACGTCTGGTACAATATATTCTAATAGGCGTTGATAATGGGTTATTACTAAAAACGAACGGTCAGGAGAACGTAAGGCATTAACACCCTGTGCCACAATTTTTAAGGCATCAATATCTAAGCCCGAATCGGTTTCATCCAATATAGCTAGTTTTGGCTGCAACATGGCCATTTGATATAATTCATTACGTTTCTTTTCACCCCCGCTAAATCCTTCATTAACAGAACGGCTGCCTAAACGGGAATCTAATTGCACCTCAGCTTGCTTTTGCTTTTGATAGGCCAAATACGATTTTGCATTTAAGGGTTCGCGCTCCTGGTGAAGGTATTGTTCTTGAAGCGCGGTTTTCATAAAATTAGTCATGCTAACGCCTGGCAGTTCTACAGGATATTGAAATGCTAAAAACAATCCCTCACGGGCACGAACTTCGGGTTCCATTTCTAGTAACGATTTTCCGTTAAACCAAACCTCGCCCCGGGTTACAGTGTATTGGGGGTGACCCGCCAAAACACTTGACAATGTTGACTTTCCAGAACCATTGGGGCCCATAATAGCGTGTACTTCACCAGGTTTAATTTTAAGTTCAATGCCTTTTAAAATTGGCTTGTCTTCAATGCCGGCATGTAATTGATTTACTGAAAGTAAAAAAGGAGGGTTAGGAGATGTCATAGGCATAGGAAAAAATTTGAATCTTAAATTTAGTAACAACAAAGCGCTTATGTTCAAAATTCCACACATACGCTGAAACGCAATCGCCGGAATTAAAGGCACCACAAAACGATTGTGAATATTGATAGAATTTAAATGTGCTATCGTTGGGAATTTCATTAAGAAATGTTTGCGTGTAATACACTGGAGAGGGTACTCCGGGACGTTTTACCACGACACAAAGCAATGCTTTGTTGCTATTGCCACAAACAGGTTCGGTTCGTGCAATATTAAAATTTATAACTAAACGGTTTGAGGCGTCACGTAATTCATGGCTTATTGCAGGTGTATACTCCCAGAAATTTAAACGTTCGTTTGAGGCCGGCTGCAATGAGTCGGCAAAAAGTGCTTTAGCTTTATTTTTTAAATACGGTGTTGGTTCATGCCAACCGCCAAGCGTATTTGCAAATTTGGATTGTGTTTTTGCAAATACATATTTAAATTGTGAAACTGTCATTCCGGTTCGGGGTATAATTCCAGCCTGCGCTTGGTATGTAAATAAAATATTCCAGGTTATAAAAGGCAGCAACAGGAGGCACCGCCACATCATTTTTTTAAAATAAAAAGCCAGCCCGTCTAATATCTTTGCACCACCAATAGCCATAAGTGGTGCGTAATCTACCATTATTCGAACACCCCAACCGTCAAAATAATTGTATGCCCAAAAAGAAGCCAGAATGTATATGGAAAGCAGTAAAAACAAAAAGGCAATTCCAAACTGTTTTAAATCTTTAAATACAAGCGCCAGCCAGCCCAAAAAACATACACCCATAAAAGGAATGTATAATAACCATCCGGCCTGTGGATGAAATAAAAATTTAAATAGCTGCGGATTTGAAAAATAAAATCCGTCTGCTGGATAGGTGTCTTTAAAAATACTTCCGGTTTGCAAGTACCACACCAAAGCCTGAATAGAAACTACAATTATAAACACCAGTAAACCCATCAGTGCATGCCGGTTAAAAAAAAGCTTCCGAATATATGCCGGTGACGTATTCCAAAAAAAAGGTGTAAACGCCCATAATATGTGAAAAGGTCTTAACAAAACAAGAACGGCTAAAACAAAAAACCAATAAATAATCAAATGTGCAGTATAATCAAAAGCTAACTTATAACTGATAAACAATACCCATGCTATAAGGGCAAACGCATATACGTGCGACAGGCCGGGCTCGGCCCAGGTATAATACATTAGGTGTGTGGCCATAATTAAACACACACACGTAGCCTTACACGTAAATTCTGAAAAATTTAAACCTTGTAATAATTTATAAGTGGCCAAAATGCCAAACCATAATGCACATGTTGCTGCAATGATAACTGAAACTTGATAAACTATTGAATCGCCGTTTAAAGGCGATTGCAATAAATAACTAAACCCTGATGCCAAGGCAAAAAATGGCAACCATAAAATTGCCAATCCAACAGTATGAACATTATACGTGCCATCCCTGCCATGTAAAATAAGATTGGATGTTCCCTCTTGGTGTAAAAAATCGCCCTGTATAAATATTGATTTTAAAGGTGCGTAAAAATCGGCCGCATCACCTGAAAGTACATTTAAAGGGTACTTTTGAAAGGTTAAAATCCAAATCATACCCAACGAAATACTAAGTATTACGGATGCAGGCAATTTTGCATATGATAAATTAGCCCACACTGCCTTCTAAACTAATTGATAATAATTTTTGGGCCTCAACGGCAAATTCCATTGGCAATTTATTAAGCACATCTTTACAATACCCATTTACAATCAGCGCTACAGCCTGCTCCGGATCTAAACCCCTTTGGCGGCAATAAAACAACTGATCTTCACCAATTTTACTTGTAGTGGCTTCATGTTCAGCAATTGCGGATGAATCTTTTAGCTCTATATACGGAAATGTGTGCGCACCGCACTGATCTCCCATAAGTAAACTATCGCATTGTGTAAAGTTGCGGGCCTGTGAAGCACCGCGACGCACCTGAACTAAACCGCGGTAACTGTTATGGCTTTTACCTGCACTTATACCTTTTGAAATAATGGTGCTTCGCGTATGCTTTCCAATATGAATCATCTTAGTACCTGTATCGGCTTGCTGATGGTTATTGGTTACTGCCACTGAATAAAATTCACCAATACTGTTATGTCCTTTTAAAATTACGGATGGATATTTCCACGTAATGGCAGATCCCGTTTCAACCTGCGTCCAGCTGATTTTAGCATGATCTCCCAAACAAATTCCACGTTTAGTAACAAAATTAAATATCCCTCCTTTGCCATCGGCATCGCCCGGGTACCAATTTTGAACCGTACTGTATTTAACTTCAGCACGGGTATGGGCAACAATTTCTACAACGGCTGCATGCAATTGATGTTCGTCACGTCGGGGTGCTGTACACCCTTCAAGGTAGGATACGTAGCTGTCTTCATCGGCAACTATTAATGTGCGTTCAAATTGTCCGGTACCTTGAGCATTTATCCTAAAATACGTGGACAATTCCATGGGGCACCTTACACCTTTGGGTATATAACAAAAGGAGCCATCACTAAATACCGCAGCATTTAAAGCAGAAAAATAATTATCGGATGCCGGCACTACAGAACCCAAATATGTTTTTATAAGTTCCGGATGCTCTTGTACGGCCTCTGAAAACGAACAAAATATTATCCCTTTTTCAGCTAAGGTTTCACGAAACGTAGTTTTTACTGAAACACTATCAAATACAGCATCTACAGCTATTTGCGATTCTACCCCCGTAAGGCGTTTTTGTTCTTCAAGTGAAATACCAAGTTTTTCAAATGTTTTTAAAAGTTCGGGGTCTGCCTCGTCTAAACTTTTTAAACTGGGTAATTTTTTTGGTGCTGAATAATAACTGATGTTTTGAAAATCTATTTGGGGATATTTAAAATTAGCCCAATGATGGGGGGGGCTCATATTTAACCACTGGCGGTAAGCCTTGAGTCGGTATTCTAATAACCATAGCGGTTCTTGTTTTTTTGCACTGAGTGCGCGCACCACACTCTCATTTAAACCCTTGGGAAAGGTTTCTGCATCTACATCAGAGCTGAATCCCCATTTGTATTCGCTGTTTACATGCGACTCTAATACATCTTGGCTCATGTTTAAAGCGAAAAACTTTCCCCACAGCCGCAGGTGCGTGATGCATTGGGATTATTAAAAACAAAACCTTTTCCGTTTAATCCACCACTGTACTGCAATTCAGTGCCAACTAAGTATAAAAAACTCTTTCGGTCGCATACAATTTTAAGCCCTTTGTCTTCAAATTGCTGATCACCATCTTGAAGTGTTTGATCAAAGGTGAGTTTGTAGCTTAAACCCGAACAACCACCACCTTCAACCCCCACCCTAATAAAAGTTCCATCCGGACATTGTTCATCACGCATTAACTGCTGTGCGTGAACTAAGGCTTCTTGCGAAATGCTAATCATAACTTGTTGTATTTCAGTTATATATTTTTAATTAATTGGCTTATTTAGAATGTTTCTAATTTTATACAAAAATACCCTATTTATGGTATACTAACAAATACAAATCAGGTTAGATTTTTTGTTTTAGTTAAAATGATATAATTTATTGCATTTTATTTGATATTAATAGAAATACCTTAATGTTTACGAGTAATTTACACATTATTTGATTCGCCAATTTTCATTAGAAATTAAGGTTATGAGCAACGAAAAAAAATTCCGTTTTTGTTTACTGTGTTTAACTCACAAGACGATTTAGAAGTATTAGATAATTATTTTTCATCAGATGAAAATCTTCAACACATGCCCGAAGAAGTTCAGGACAGTATCCAATATTGTAGAGTAATTTATGATCCAAATAATAAAAACAGTATTATAATAGTTATTGATGAAATAGCTTTAA